>Ga0315273_10000075_pt1 | contig 83744 bp, 72 predicted proteins | sample YL17G02_0_MG_FD_205753 | JGI IMG/M metagenome (GOLD analysis project Ga0315273, IMG submission 205753) | Sediment microbial communities from Yellowstone Lake, YNP, Wyoming, USA - YL17G02_0 | ecosystem: Environmental > Aquatic > Freshwater > Lake > Sediment | place: USA: Wyoming | collected... | reverse complement strand
GGCGGGCCCCCCCGGGGGTTGGGGGGGGGCGGCCCGCCGCGCCGACGCCGCGCGCCCGGGTATTAAAAAAACACCCCCCCCCCCCCCCCCCCCCCCCCCCCACCCCAGCCGTGCATCATCTTCATGGACGAGATCGACGCCATCGGCGGCCGCCGCTTCTCGGAGGGCACGTCCGCGGACCGCGAGATTCAGCGCACGCTCATGGAGCTCCTCTCCCAACTCGACGGCTTCGACGTCTCCGGCGCGGTCAAGATGATCATGGCGACCAACCGGCCGGACGTGCTCGACCCGGCGCTGCTGCGGCCGGGGCGGCTGGACCGCAAGATCGAGATTCCGCTGCCGAACGAGGCGGGGCGGTCCGACATCCTCAAGATTCACGCCGCCGGCATCGCCAAGCACGGCGACATCGACTACGACGCCATCGTGCGGCTGGGGGACGGGTTCAACGGGGCCGACCTGCGCAACGTGTGCACCGAGGCGGGCATGTTTGCGATTCGGGGGGACCGGGACTACGTCACGCAGGTGTGGGGGGGCGGTGGGGGGGAGGGGCGGTGGGGGGGGCGTGGCGCGTTCCGACGCCGCGCGCTGGGCGACGCAAAACCGCGGCCGCGCCGCCGCCGACCCCGGCCCGCGCCCCGCCACCCCGCCAGGACGATTTCGTGAAGGCCGCGCGCAAGGTGGCCGACGCCAAGAAGCTGGAGGGCACCATCTCGTACGACTCGGCGTTCGGGGACGGCAAGGGGTGAAAGAGGAGAGGGTCCGGCGGTGGCGGGGGGGGGGCTCTCTGCAACCCGTGCGGCGCGCGCGCCCTTCCCCCTCCCCTCGCTCGCGCGCTGCGGCACGCAGAATGTCACGGCTTGCTCTCCCACTCGACACGACACGACTCGACACGACACGACACGTCACGGCTTGCTCTCCCACTCGAGCCCGCGGCACTGGGCCGCGGCGAGGGCCCAGCCGCACCCGTCGGCGCCGGCGTCGACGGCGGCGACGCCGGTCGGCGCGACGTGCGCCACCCCCACGCCCCCCGGAGCCCCCGCCAACGCCGCGGCCCGGTGCACGCACTCGCCGTGGGTGACGATGAAGAGGGGCGAGCCTCCGGCGCGGGCGGCGGCGGCGGGGAGGGTGACGCCGAAGCGCGCGCGCGCGGCGGCGAGCGTCTCGGGGTAGCGCGGCCAGGCGCCCACGATCGGCACACCCTCCCCTAGGGCCGCCGCCACGGCCGCCGCGACCGAGCCGCCGGGCCACGGCCACGCGGCGGGGTCGGGGTCGAGCCCGTCGCCGACGCAGCGCAGGGACAGGACCTCGCAGAGCCCGCGGTCGACCTCCACGGGCGGCCACCGCCCGCGCTCCCCCCACCCGGCGGCCAGCGCGGTCGCCGCGGTCTGCAGGCAGCGCTGGAAGGGGGACACGACGACGCGGGTGGGGGTGGGGGTCGCTTCGGCGAGCGCGCGGCCGAGGTCGGCCGCCTGCTCAAAGCCCAGCGGGCGCAGGGGCACGTTCCAGGCTTGGTCAGGCGTCGGCGGCGCCCAGGCGGCGTCGTCGTCCGCGCGCGCGCCGTGGCGCGCCACCCAGACGCGCATCGGGAGAGGGGGCGTCTGGGCGGGGCGGCAGCGCCAGCCCCACTCTCGCCTGCAGCCCCTCCTCCCTCCCTCCGCCTCTCGCCCTCCCCTCCCACCACTCGCGCACACTCGAGCTCGGCGGCGCCGGTCGGCCGGAGGGCCGGCGGCCGCCCCCGCCGGGTGGGCGCCGCCGCGCGCGCCGCGGCGGCCCAATGCCCACCCCGCGCGCCCTGAACGCGGGCGCGCCCGCGTTTGTGCCGGCTGGCGGGCCGGCAGGGGCGCTCCAGGCGCTCGCTGCGCCGCCGCGCGCCGTGGGGCCGGCGCTCATCGACCTTCCCGACCTGGTGCGCCGACAGAGGGGCGCATGGGGGGCGCCGTCGCCCGAACGGGGCGGCGGAGGTGGCGCGGGGCGCGGCGGGCGCCACGTCGGACGGCGCGCCGCGAAACCCTAGGCCCACACCTTTCTCTCTCCCCAGCCCCTCGCCCTCATCCTGGCCGCCCTCCCCGACCCCGCCGACGTCGCGGCCGCGTCCCTGGCGTCGGCCGCCCTGGCGGCCGTGGCCAAGCACGCCCCGCTGCGCCTGCGCTTCGGCGGCGGCGCCGACGCCGTCGCCCCCCTGCCGCTCGCCGCCCGCCTGCGCCTCGCGGGCGCGCTCTGGCCCGGCACAGTCGCCGTCGACCTGTCCCGGTCGCCCGCCACGGACGGTGACGCCGGCGCGGCGCTGGAATCCTTCCCCCGGTTGGAGCACTTGCGGCTCCACTCGTGCCACAAGCTGGAGGGCGCCTGCGTGGACGACGTCCGCGTCAGCGCCCTCGCCACACTCAACGTGGCCCGCTGCTTTCAGATGCCGCGGGGCGCGCTGCGGGCCGCGCTCGCGCGCGCCGCGGCGCCGCGCGCGCGGCTCGCGGGCGCCGCGCTCTCGCACCTCGACCTCAGCGGGTGGCCCACGCGGCGGGACGGCTGGAGCGAGGCGACGCTGCGGGTGGCGGTGGACCCCGCGCCGGTTGCGGGGGGGGGGGGGGCCGCGGTCGGCGCCGCGGGCGCACCCCCCCCCCCCCCCCCCCCCCCCCCCCTCCCGATCGCCGCCCGCCTGCGCGCCCTGGCCCTGACCAACTGCGCCCACCTGTCGGCCGCCGGCCTGGCCGCCCTGGCGGCCGCGGCGCCGGGGCTCGAGGCCCTCGCGCTCGGCGGGTCGTGGCTCGCGCTCGCCGGCGGCGCCCCGCCCCCGCCCCCGGACGCCCTGCGCGCCGCGCACGTGGGTGCTGCGATCGCCGCGCTGGCCGCGGCGCGCGGCGCGGTCGTCGAGGCGGGCGGGGCGGGGTCGCCGGGCACGCTCGTGTGCGCGGGCGGGGGCGCGCGCGCGCCCGCCGCGCGCGCTCGCCCGCGCCGCGCCGGCTCCCCCCCCTCCGTCCTCGCCCCCGACATGGTGGCCGCCCTGCAAGCCGCCGTCAACGGCGACGGGTCGGCGGCGGCCGGGCGGCCGCCGCCCGCGCGCGGCGCGGGGGCGGCGGCGGGCGCCGCCCTCGCGGCGGCAGTGCGCGCGCTGCCGAGGCTGGCCCTCCTCGACCTCACCTTCTGGTCGCCCGCCGCCGCGCACGCGGCGGCGTGCGCCGGGGGGGAGCGGGTGGCCGTCGTCGACCTGTCGACGCGGTCCGGCGTCGCACGCGCGCGCGCCGTCGCCGCGCGCGCGGCCGGCGACCCGCCCCTCGCCCTCGCCCTCGCCGCCGCCGCCAACTGCTCCTCCGCGCGCACCACCCCCCTGCACGTCGCCGCCGCCCGCGGCGGCGCCGCGGGCGGCGAGGCCGCGCGCGCGCTCCTCGCGCTCGGCGCCGACCCGCGCGCGCGCGACGGCTCGGGCGCGACGCCCCTCTTTGTCGCCGCCGAGCTGGGGGCCGAGGAGGCGCTGCGGGCGCTGCTGGCGGCGGACGCCGCTGAAGGCGAGCGCGCGCCCGCCGCCACCCCGACCGCCGCGGCGCAGACGAACGCGGCGGGCGAGGCGCCCCTGTACATCGCCGCCCTGCGCGGCCACGCCCCCTGCGTGCGGGCCCTGTTGGCCCACTTGATGGCGGCGGGCGTCGACTTCACCGCGGCGTCCCTGTACGGCGACGGGTGGACGCCCGCGATGGCCGCCGCGCTCGCGGGCCGCGCCGACGTCGTGGCCGCCCTCCTCGCCGCCGCCGGCTCGGCGCGCGCCCCCGCCCTCGCCTCCGCCCGCAACCGGTACGGCGCCACCGCCCTGCACGTGGCGGCGCGGCGGGGCTGCCTCGGGTCGCTGCGCGCGCTGCTCGCGGCGGCGCCCGCCGCGGCGGGCGCCGCCGACGGCGCGGGCGACGTGCCGGCGCGCGTGGCGCGGCGGGCGGGGCACGAGGACGCGGCGGCGCTGCTGGAAAGGGCGGCGGGGGTGAGTGGGGGCGCGGGCGCGAGCGGGCGGTCGCGCGATTTTGGGCGGGGCCGCCACTCCGGCGAGCGCGGGGGGGGCGCGCTCGCCGCCGGGCGCGCGGTGTAACACCATTCACAGATCGGGGTCCCATCGAAGGATTGCAGGAGAAGAAAAAACGGGGCGCGCTATCCCCCGCGCCCCCTGTTGCTTCAGTCGCCGCCCTCGCCCTCCTCCACCCCCACCTCGTCCAGTTCCGCGGCTAGCAGAGCGGCCGCCAGCAGGGCGGCCGGCCCGGTGGCGGAGGCGGGGCGGCGGGCGTCTGCCGACGGCGGGCGCAGCACGCGCCGCGCGCCGCCGCCGCCGTCGCCGCTTGCCGCCCGCCCGGCGTCGAACGCGGCCGCCAGCTCGGCCTCGTGCGACAGCCTTAAATGGCGCGCCGCGACCGCCAGCGCCTGCACGCGGGCGCGCAGGGGGGCGACCGCGGCGTCGCGCTCGGCCGCGGCCGCGGCGGCCGCCGCGGCCGCCGCGTCGCGGCGCGCGCTCTCCAGCGCTTCCCCCGCCTCGGCCCGCAGCCGGGCCAGAAGCGACTCTGAAACGCGCGCGCGCGACGCGGATGCGGCGGCGGCCGACCGCAGGGCGGCGACGTCGGCAGCGAGGCCGGCGGCAGCCGCGTCGGCGGCGGTCGCAGGTGCGGGCGACTCGGGCGCCGGCTCGTCCGCCAGAGCCGCCCACACGGGGGCCGCGACGCGGGCGACGGCCCAGGTGGAGAGGCGGGTGGGCACGTCGCCACCGGGGGCCGCGGCGTCGAGCGCGGCGGCCGCGGCGGTGTCGGCCGCGAGCCGCGCCTCGGCCGCGGCCAGCGCGTCGGCCGACGCGGCGGCGCGCGAGGTGGCGTCCGCGGCTCGCGCTTCCAGGGCGGCGGCGGTCGCTTCGGCGGCCGACGCGCGGCCCTCGGCGGCGGCCGCCCGGCTGTCAGCGGCCGCCGCCCGCTCCTCGACGTCCCGCGCCGCGCCTTCCGCGCCCTTCATCCGGCTCTCGGCGGCGGCGGCGTCCAGGCGGGCCGCGTCGGCGTCGGCGCGCGCGGCGGCCGCAGCGGCGTCTGCCTCGTTCGCGCGCTCGCACGCGCGCCCGACCTCCGTGCGAGCCCGCTCGGCGTCATTCTTGGCCGTCGCCGCGCCTGAGTCGGCGGCATCGGCGCGGGCGGCGGCGTCGGCCGCGGACCCGCGCGCGGCGCGCACCTCCCGGTCTGCCACCTCGCGCAGCGTGGCGACCGCGGCCGCTCCCTGGGCGCGCGCCGCGTCGAGGTCAGCCGCAGCCGCGGCTACCGCTGCCGCGGCATCCCGGCGCGCGGCCTCGAGCGCCGCCTCGGCCGCGTCGGCGCGCCGCGTCTCGCCCACCAACGCCGCTTCGGCCGCCGCCAGGCGTTCGGCCGCCGCGGCGGCCGATGCGTTGACCGCGAGGACGGTGGAGCGCGCGCTCTCGGCGTCGGCGCACGCCCTCTCGGCCTCGGCGCGCGCCGTGTCTTCCCCTGCTTTCGCCTCGTCCGCCTCCCGCCCCGCCGCCCCCGCGGCGTCGACCGCCGCCCGCGCGGCCAGGCGCGCCTCGCGCTCGGCGCGGCGCGCGGCCGCCGCACCCGCCTCGGCCGCCGCTGCTCGGCGCTCGAGCCGGCGCAGCGCGCGCGCGCCCGCTTTGCAGCGGGCCACCAGGCCGTCCCGTTCCGAGGTCAACGCTTCCACGTCGGCCGCCGCTTCTTTGAGGGCGGCCAGGGCGGCGGCCGCGTCGCGCTCGGCGGCGCGTGCGGCCGCGCGGTCGGCCTCGCCCACGTCGGCGTGCGCGGCGGCGGCCAGGGCGGCGGCGGGGGTGGCGAGGGAGACGTCGTCTAGAGCTGCCGTCAGGTCGGCCAGCCCCGCGTGGGCGGCGGCGCCGCGCGCGGTCGCAGCCGCCGCGCGGCGCGCCGCGACGTCCGCGGCCGCCGTGGCCGCCGCTGCCTCCCCCTTCAACCGCTCGCATTCCAGACGCAAGGCAGCTGAATCTCCGTCGGCGCGCGCGGCGGCCGCGGCCGCCGCCGCCGCCGCGCGCCCCGCGTCGGCCGCCGACGCGCGCAGCGCCGCGTCGGCCGCCGACGCAGCGCGCCCCGCGTGCGTCGCTCTCGCGTCCGCGCGCGCGGCGGCCGCGACGGCGGCGTCCAGGCGGGTCGCGAGGGCGGCGCGCTCGGCGGCGCCCTCGCGGCGCGCGGTCGACGCGGCCGCGCGCGTGGTCGCCGCGTCGCGGCGCGCGGCGTCCAGCTCGGCGGTCAAGGACGCCAGGCGCGCGTCGTCAGACGGCTTGTTGTAAAGCGTTGGGGATGGGCGAGGCTGCGGGGAGGAGGGCGGGAGGCGTGAGGGGGGGGGTCCCTTGGTCTGCTCGCCGGGGGTTGACCGGGCAACGGCGACCGCCTCCCTCCGCCTCTTCCCACATCTCCCACCTCGCAGTCAGCATGGGGCGTGCCCAGCGGGCGCGCGCGCAGGGAGGCGGCCAGCGCCGCGGCGGTCGGCGTCGCCTGAGAGGGAGGTAGGGAAGAGAAACGTGAGCCGCCCGCCTCGACCGCCGCCCCTGTGCGACGCGACGGCATCCGCGGACGCTCCCGGCGCCCGCTCCCGGCGCCCGAGGGCGCGCGCTCGGCGGTGGGCGCCCGCGCCGCAATTTCAAGATGCCTCACCGGCGCGCCCCGCCGCCCGCCCCCCGCGGCGTCCGGCGACGCCGGTGTCCGGCCCCAGGGCGCCCCCGGGGGCGGCGCCGGGTCGGCGGCCATCGGGGAGTGAGAGCGAGAGACTGCCGCCCCCCTCCCACTCTATATGCGCCGCGCGCCCGCCCGCCGCCTGGCGTCCGTCGTGGTGGCCGCATCGAGCTCGCGTCTGCCGACCGCTGGTCGCCCTCCCAGCCCGCCCCGTCGCCGCGTCCTCGTCGCTGCTTCGCAGCCGCGAGCCGGGTGAGAGCCCGCGGCAGGGCGACGTGCTCCCGTCGCGGCCCAATATTCACCCCGCATGCGTGCGGCGAGGGTGGGGGGTCTCGCGCCCCTCCCCTGACGCGCCGCGCCCCCCATCCCCAGCGCGCTGCCCCCGAACCCGGCCGCTACCCCCCCCGCAATGCCCGCCACACCCCACGCGGTCGCCCTGGGCGATGACGGGTCGCTGACAGTGGGTACGCATGTCCTGCTGAGCCCCGCGCGCGGCGCGCGCGCCGCGCTCGCGGCGTCGCCCGCGCCAGGCCTCCCCGGCGCCCTCGTCCTCGGCCTGGCGACGCCCGACGGCGCGGCCAGCGCGCGCTTCGACGCCGTGCTGGGGCAGCTGCATTGCAAGCGGTGAGAGAGAGAGGGGGAGAGGAGGGAAGGCGCGAAGAGCCGTCGCCGCGCCCACCCTCCCCTTCCCCTCTCAGCTTCGTCGCGTGCGCGCGCAACAAGATCTACTGGATGACGCCCGAGTGGGGCGCGACCGCGGCCGACCTGCCGTTCGAGACGCAGTTCCTGCTGGCGGACTTGGGCGACGGACAAGGGTTCGCCGCGCTCCTCCCGCTCGTCGCGGCGCGCGCGTTCCGCGGCACGCTCCGCCCCCCGCCCGCCGGCCGGTCCCCCGCCGACCTCGTGCTGCGCCTGGAGTCCGGCACGCCAGAGGTCGCGGCGGCGGCGTGGGACGGAGCGCTGCTCGTTGCGGGCGGCCCTTGCCCGCACGCTTTGGCCGACGCGGCCGTCGCGGCGGCCGCGTCGCTCTCCGGCGCCGGCCGCCCGCGGGCCGCCAAGGCCGCGCCCGCGTTTGTCGACACGTTTGGGTGGTGCACGTGGGACGCGTTCTACTCCCAGGTCTGGGGAGGGAGAGGGCGGGAGAGGGGCCGGACGAGGGGCGCGCGTCGGCCGACCGGTCGCCGCGCGCGCCCCCTCGCCCCCTCGTTCCTCAGGTCTCGGCCGCCGGGGTGGACGCCGGCCTCGCCTCCCTGGGCGCGGCGGGCGTCCCCCCCAAGTTTCTGATCATCGACGACGGCTGGCAGGTGAGAATCAGGGGTGGTGTTGGGGCTGGTTTTCTAGGGCCGCGGTTGTAGGGTTTGGGGTCTAGGGTTTGGGGTCCCCACCTGTGCCCCACCCCAGGTGACCGCGGTCGACGCCGCGCTGCGCCCCGCGACCGACTCGGTGACCGAGGCGCGGCTGGGGGCTGAACTGGGCCTGCTCCTGGCCGCCGCGCGCACAGTGTCCCAGTCCGAGGTCGACTCGGGCGCCGCGCTCTCGTCCCTCGCCAACACCGCCCACGCCGCCGACGCCTCGGCCGACGGCGGCAAAGGTGGCGAGAGCGCCGCCACGCTCGTGCGGCGCGCGTCGCTGGCGGGGTTGGCCGACTTTGAGCACGCCGCGCCGCCGCCGCGCGGCGCGCGCGCGTGGCTCCGCGCGCGCGCCGCCGTCGCGGCCGGGTGGGCGACCGCGGCCGCCGAGCTCACGATCACGGCCGCCTACAAGACGCTGGTCGAGCGCGCGCCGCCCGCGTCGGCGCCGGTGCGCGCGTTTGGCGCGCTCGCGAAAGGCGGGCTCCTCCACCCCGGCCTCTTGAACTTTTACGCCGAGACCACCGACCACGTGCGCCGCCTCACGTCGTACGCCGCCAACCGCAAGTTTGCGCACCCGACCGCGGGGCCGCTCGAGGCCATGGCGCCCGCGCCAGACGGCGGGCTCGCGTCGGTCATCTCGCACGCGCGCTCCCGGCACGGCGTCCGCCACGTGCTCGCCTGGCACGCGCTCTACGGCTACTGGGCGGGGGTGGCGCCCGAGTCGGAGGAGATGGCGGCCGCGAAACCGGTGATGGTGGCGCCCAACCCGTCGCCGGGGGTCCTCGACGTCGACCCCTGCTACGCGTGGTCCCCCCAAATGCTCTCCGGCGTCGGCCTGGCCACCGACCCCGCTGCCCTGTTCGCCGGCCTCCACGGCGCGCTCGCCGCCGCGGGCGTCGACGGCGTCAAGGTCGACGCGCAGGCGACGCTCGGCATGATCGGCGCGGGCGACCCCCACTCCGGGGGCGGGCCCGCGCTGGCGGCCAAGTATCACGAGGCGCTCGAGGCGAGCGTGGCGGCGGTCTTCCCGCGCGGCAACGCGTTCGTCAACTGCATGTGCCACACGACCGAAGCGCTCTACTCCTTCTCCCACTCCTCCCTCGTCCGCTCGTCGGACGATTTCTGGCCGCGCGACCCCGCGTCGCACACGGCGCACGTGGCGGTCAACGCGGTCAACAGCCTGTTCCTGTCCCCGCTCGCCATCCCGGACTGGGACATGTTCCACTCGTCCCACCCCGCCGCCCTCCTCCACGCCGTCGCCCGCGCGGTGAGTGGCGGCCCCGTCTACGTCTCCGACGCGCCGGGCAAGCACGACGCGGCCCTGCTGCGGCGGCTGGTGCTGCCGGACGGGCGCGTCCTCCGCGCGCAGGCGCCGGGGCGGCCGTCCGCCGGGTGCCTCTTCGCCGACGTCATGCGGGACGGGCGCACCCTGCTCACGGTGGGCGCGGTCAACGCGGGGGGGACGGGCGTCGCCGCCGCGTTCAACACGCAGGGCTCCGCGTGGTCGCGGAGGACGAGACGGTTTGAGCTGCACAAGGCGCCGCCAGAGGCGTTGACAGGGCTGCTGACGCCGGGCGACGTGCCGGGGCTCGGCGCCAGCCCCACTGGCGCGTGGGCGCTCTGGTCGGACGCCGCGCGCGCCGCGACCCTCGTCGACCCGGCCGACCCCGCCTCCCCCGCCGGCGTCCCCCTGGCGCTGGCCCGGGGCGAGTGCGACATCGTGGCGGTGGCGCCCGTGTTTGAGGTGGGGGGAGGGGGGGGAGGAGGGAAGGCGCTGCCCGCGCGCGCCGCCGCGCTTGGCGCCCCCCTGATGCTCAACGCCGGCGGCGCCATCCGGTCCGCGGCCGTCGACGACCGCGGCCGCTTGTGCCTCTCTGTGCGCGGCGCGGGCGCGGTGGCGGTGTGGGCCGACGCGGCGCCGACCGCCGCGACCGCCGACGGCGCCCCGCTCCCCTGCGCCTACGACGCCGCGGCCGGGATCGCCACCCTGACGCTGCCGCCGCGGGCGCGGGGGGATGGCGGGGTGGAGCCGGACGCGGGGGTGGTGGTCGAGTGGTGAGGGGAGGGGGAGAGATGCGGGACGGCGCCCCTGTCGCGCACACCGCGCCCTCGCGTCTCCTCCCCCGCCGCCGCCATGGCGGCCGCGACGCACGACACGGTGGGCGCGCCGCCGCCCGCGCCGCCCGCGCCCCGGGATCGGCGCGCGCCCCGCGCCCACCTTTCCACCGTCCCCCTCCCAGCGCGTCTGCATCTACCCCGCCTATATCAACAAGAAGCACTCCCTGGCCCGCGGCCGCAAGATTCCGGTGGCCAAAGGTGAGAGGACAAGGGGGGAGAGGGCGGCGAAAGCCGCGATTGCGCGCCGGCCCCCGCCGCGCCGCCGGCAATCCGCGAGATCCCCACGCACGCGCCCACTCACACACACAGCGTGCGACGACCCGTCGACGCCCGAGATGTTCGACTGCGTCGTGCGAGGCCTGGCCATCCCTGCCGAGATGGAGAACAAGACCCACCCCTGCGATTTCATGGCCCGCGGCCGGGTGCGCGTGGCGCTGTTTGATCTGTCCGGCGCACCCGTGAATCCGGAGGTGCCGTCCCGGCGCGTCTTGTTGGAAAAGGTGGCCGCGCTCGTGCCGCGGCACCCAGGGCGGTCTGCCGCCGCGCGCGCCGCGCTCGCGGCGGCACAGGCACCGGCGGCGGTGTCGCCGGCGGCGGCGGCGGCCGGGGGGAAGGGCAAAGGGAAGAAAAAAGGGGGGCGCAAGTGAGGAGAGATACAGGGGGAGAGGGCGTTGCGTTTGATTTGGAGAGCATTGCAGGGCGCCCACATGAGCTCCATCACCCCCGCACGGGCGCGAGGTGGCAGCCGAGCACGCCGCGCCCGCCCCACGCGCGCGGCGCGACCGCGAGCGCGCGCGTGCGCCCGTCGCGCAGCACGGTGACGACCAGGGTGGCGCCCTCGGCGGCAGCGGCCGCCGCGGCGGCGGGCAGGGTGGCCAGGGCGGCGGCGGGGGTGGCGGCGCCGCGCGCGCCGACGAACGCGGCGCCAAAGGACAGGACCCGGTCGCCCGGGGCGAGGCCGCCGGCTTCCGCGGGGGAGCCGGGGGTGACGTCGTCGACGACGGCAAAGGGTCGAGGGGCGGGCGGGGCGGCTGGAGAGGCGGGGGCTGCCGCGGGCACCGGCCGCGGCGCGGCCGCCGCCGCACGCGCCGTGGCCGCGCCGGCCGCCGGCCCGCCCGGCGCCCCCCGCGCCAGCGCGTGCAGTTTCTCGAGCAACGCGGCGGCGCGCGCGTCGAGCGCCTTGTGGTCGTTCATGAGGACTGGGAGGGGGTTGGAAAACAGTGAGTAAACTTTGTTGCCCTCCCCGCCCCCTCCACGCCCACGCGCGCTCACCGATGACTTGCTGCCGGTCGGACCGGATCGCGTGCAGGTCCAGATCGGGCAGCGGGAAGCCCTGAAGGAGGTGGGGTGTCAGCGTCGGCCGGCGATTGCGCGGCGCCCGCCCTCGCGCCAACCACCCTCATCCCTTCTCCCACACCTCGTTATCCACCAGCGGCGTCTTCATGCCCACGCCCGCCGTCTCCAGGCGGGCGGACGCGGCGGCCACGGTCGCCTCGATCTGGGCCCGCTCGGCCGCGACGCGGGCGAGCTCCGCCTTGACGTCGTCCATAAGGGAGAGGCCGCGGCGGTGGCGGGGCGGGAGGAGGGAGGAAGGGGGGCGGGTTGAGAGTGTGCGGCGCCCGCCGCCGACGTCGCTGCCTTTTCCCGCCTGCGTCCGTTCGCTCGCTCTCGCTACAGACCAGGCACGCCATCTCTCCCTCTCTTCACTCTTCGGCATAGCCACCGGTCGCCGACGGCCCGCGCTGGCCGCCCGCCGCGGCGAAGCCCGCGCGCCACCACGCCGCGAGCGCGGCGGCGAGGCCGGGCGAGCCGCCGGACGCCGCGACTGCGGCCGCGTCCAGGTGGCGGGAGGACGAGGGTGGAGGGGGCAGCGGAGGAGGGGCGGATCCGAGGTCGCGCGAATAGAGCCAGGCGGGCGGCGTCGGCGGCGGCGGCGGCCCCGGCGGCGCCGGTGTGGGTGCCGGCAAGGGCGCCGGAGCTGGAGGAGGGGCGGTGGCCGGCGTCCGCGCCCACGGCTCGGCCGCCGCGCGCGACGACAGTTCGCCGGCCGACGCTGACGCCGCCCCCGCCGCCCGCGTCTTGGCCTCCACGAGCCCATGGTGCACGTACCCTCCGCGCGCCGCACCCCCGAGCGCGATGCCGGCCGCCGCAGCACGCACCGCGGCGGCGGTCGGGGGTGGGGGAGGGGCCGTGCCGGCCGCGTGCGCGACGTGGGACGCGACGGCGGCGTCGAACGCGCTGGAGGGGAGTGGGGAGGGCGTCGGCGGCGGGGCGGGCGGCGGGGCGGCCGTGCATTGGCCGTCCGCCCGCGGCGACGCACGTCACGAGCGCGCCGTCCGCCAGCGGCGGCGGCGGCGCCGCGGCGGCGGCCATGGAGGCGGCGACGGCGGCGAGCGGCGAGAGAGGTGTGAACGCGGCGGCGCCGCTCCCCGCCGCTCCTCCTTTCCTCCGAGACGGTTCACACACCCCGCCGTCCACCTCCTCACTTGCCGTCGACCGCCTTGGCCGCCGCCGCGCGCGCCGCGGCCGCCGCCTTCTTCTCCTGGTGGAACGCGGCCGACCGCTCCTTGCGCGCGGCCTCCAGCCCCGCCACCGCGTCCGCGTGCTTCCAGCCGACGGACGACGACAGCGCGCCCAGGGTGCAGTGTTTGCGCCCGTGGGCGAGGCGGAGGACCTTCAGAGCGTCGGGGACGACGACGCGTTTCACGGCGTCGTACGGCGGCGGCACCCCCTCGAACGCCTTGAACAGCTGCAGCGCCGTAGCCCCGCGTTTCGTCTTGTGCGGGACCATGCCCCGAATGGTGCGCCACAGGATGCGCGACGGCGCGCGGAAATGGATAGGCCCCTTTTTCGGGTTGGTCGCGTGCCGCTTGCGCAGGAAGCGCTCGTACTTGGCCTTTTGCCGCACGATGCCGCCGGACAGGACGGCCTCCTCGGTGCGCACCGCGACGATGGGCTGGCCGATGAGGAGCTGTTTCGCGATGATCGACGCGAGGCGGCCCAGCATGTGGCCGCGCGCGTCGATGACGACCGCTTTCTTGGTGGAGGCTGGGACGAGAGGAGGGATGGGGGTGAGCATGGGGGCGTGGGGAGGCGGGGCGGGGCTCCGCCGGCCGCGGCCGGCGCGCGCGGCGGCGGCCGCCGCCTGGGCTCGAGCGCGCCGCGCACGCCCCACCCGCCGCGCCGCCGCGCGTGAGGGACGCGCGGCGTCGCGCCGCGGGCGCGGGCCGGCGCGGGCCGGCGCGGGCGCGGCGGCGATCGGCGGCGCGCTGCGGCCGCCGCGCGCGCCGCAGGCGCGGGCGGCGGCGCTGGCGCCAATCGCGGCGCCCAAGCGGTAGCGACATGGGCGCCACACCCGTCACGGCCGGCGCGGCCGCGGCAGGGCGACGACGACGCCGCTGCGGCGGCCGCCGGCCGAGCGCGCCGCGCTGCGGCCCGCGCGCGCCGCCGCGCCCGCCTGCTCCGTCGCCGCGCTCCGGGAGCGTGCATGGCTTGCTCACCGGTCATGGCGGCGAGCGGCGGTGGGCGCTCGACCGGTCGGGAGTGGAGAGAGGAGGGGCGTGGGCCGGCCGACGGCGGCGCCGCGCCCGCACTCCCGTCCTCGTGTCCCGGCGCGCCGGGGGGCGCGCGAGCCCCCCAACTCCCTCCCCACACCCGCCACTATGACGGCCGCCGCCGCCGCCAGCGACGGCCCGCCGTCGACGCCGCCGCCTGCGCCCGACGACGCCGCCGGCTGGAGGGCGGCGGCCCAGCGCGAGGCCACGGTGTCCAGCGAGCTGAAACGCAAGATGGTGTGTGGGAGGGGGGAGGAGGAGGAGGCCGGCGAGGGGTTGGCGGCATGCGGGGCGGGCGAGGGGGCCGCCCTCGCGCTCTCGGCGACCGCCCACGGCCCTTGCTCAACCTTCAATCTCCCTCTCTTTTTCTCAGGCCGACGCGCGGGCCGTGTGCAAGCGGGCCAAAGCCCTGGCGGCACAGGCCGTCGCCTTGGAGGACGCCCTGCGCACCGCCCGCCGCGACCTTGCCGCCGAGCGCGAGGCGCGGCACGACGCCGAACGACGGGCGGCGGCCGCGGCCGCGCTGGCGCCGCCGCGGCCCGCCTCGGGCGACGACGCGGCCGCGACCGCCGCGGCGCGCGCCCGGGCCGACGCCGCCGACCGGCGCGCGGCCCGCGACCGGGAGGCAGCCGCCGCGGCCGTGGCTGCGGAAGCCAACGCGCGCGCGCTCGCGGCGGCGGCCGACCGCGACCGCGCGCGCGCTGCGGCCGGTGCCGAACGGGCGCGGGCGGCCGAGCGGGCGGCCGTGGCCCGGGCGGAGGAAGCGGAGCGGGAGGTGGAGCGCGCGCGGAGAGGCGGCGGCGCGGCGGTGGCGCCAACGGCGGCCGCCCCGTCCTCCGCGGCGGACGCGGCCTTTGCCGCGCGGCTGGTCGCCGCCGCGTCCCTCGGCGCCCGCGTCGACGCGCTGGAGGCCGGCCTGTCCCGTCTGGTCTCGGTGGAGGCCGCCGCGAGGGCGGCGGCCGACGGCGTGGCCGCGCTGCGCGCCGGGCTCGCCGGCCTGTCGGCCGCCGCCGACGCGCCCACCCCCCGCCGCCCCGCGCCCAAGCGCCGCGCGGTCGACGCTCGATCGCCTTCGCCCCGGCCGACGGCGTCGTCCGACGGCAGCGACGGCGGCGGCGACCCGGTCGAGGGCGTGCGGAGCGCGCTCGCGCGCGGCGACGCGGCGAGCGTCGCCGCCGCGGCCGCCGCCGCCGCCGACGCGGGCGTCCCGGTCGACGCGCTGGTCAGCACGTTCGCCGAGGCCGTGCTGGGGTGTGCGACCGTGGGCGCGGGAGCTGGCGGCGGGAGCGCGGGCGCCGCTTCCTGGCTCGCCCCTGGCGCGGCCCCAACCCTCGACCGCGCTCTGGACGCCCTGCACCGCATGCGCACGCTCACCCCGTCCTCCTGCACGGTCGCCGCCGCCGCGGGCGCGTCGCTGGCGGCCGCGTGCCGCCCCGACGGCGGCGCGCTCCCGCACGAGGCGGCGGCCGCCGCCCACGCCGCCGCCCGCCTCGCCCGCGCCGCGGGCGACACGAGCGCGGGCCGCGCCCTGGTCCTGGACGCCGTGCTGCTGCGCGCGGGCGGGCCCGCGCCGGGCGACTCCCTCGGCCGCGGCGCGCTCGCGGCCGCCGCGGGCGCGCTGCTCGCCTGGCCGTCCCTGCTCCCCCGGGAGGGCGCAGCCGACACACTGGCCGCCTGCTTGAGCGCGACTCTGCGCGACGCTGCGGCGGCCGCGGTCGCGCGCGGTGGCGCGGGCGTCGACGGCGCGGCCGCCGCTGCCCTCCTGGCCGCGGGCGGCGAGGCCTGGGGCTGGCCGTCCACGCCACCGACAGCAACGGGCCCCGCGTGGCCCGCCCTGCGGGCCGCGTCCGGCCGGCTGGTGGCCGACCTGGCGGCAGCGGCGGGCGAGGGCGCGCCGCCGCCCGCGTGGGCGTCGCTCGCCACCGCGGCCGACCTGGCGGCCCGCTGCCTCGGGAGGGCGTGGTGCGGGGCCAGCCTGGTGCATGGGGTGCTGGCGGGGCCGGGGGCGCGCCCGCACGCGCGGCGACTCGCGGCGGCGCTCGAGCGGAGAGCGGCGGCGTGAGGGGTTGTTGTTGCTTTGGCGTTGGCCGCGTGATTTGCAAACGTCCATAAACCGTCCCTAAAAGAATGGAAGACCGCAATGCATCACCCCCCCGCCGCGCTCCCCCCGCCCCCGACCGACACGCGCGCGAGCGACGACGACGACGCCCCCTGCCCCGCCAGCTGGCGCCGCACGAGCGCCGCGTACGCGCCGTCGCGCGCCATGAGCGCGTCGTGCGGGCCGGCTTCCGCGACGCGGCCGCCGGCCACGACGACGATCGTGCCCGCGCCGCGCACTGTCGACAGCCGGTGCGCCACGATGACCAGGGTCTGGCGCGCCGCGAGCCCGTCGATCGCGTCCTGCACCGCGGCCTCGGCTTCCGCGTCCAGGGCGGACGTCGCCTCGTCCAGGAGGAGCAGCGACGGTCTGCGGACGAGCGCGCGTGCCAGGGCGATGCGCTGCCGCTGCCCGCCCGACAGGCGCACGCCGCGGTCGCCACACTCGGTGTCGTAGCCGTCGGGGAGGGAGGAGATGAAATCGTGGGCGTGGGCGAGGCGCGCGGCGGCGACGACGTCCCCGTCGGTCGGCGCGTCGCCCGCGCGCACGCCATCCGCCGCCTCCAGCCCCAACAAAATGTTGCGCCGAATGGAGCGCCCGTACAGGACGGGGTCTTGGGAGACGAGGGACACGTGGCGCGCGAGCCACGCGGCCGAGTAGGACGCGACGGGGCGCCCGTCGAGCAGGACGGCGCCAGCGTCGGGTTCGTACATGCGCAGGATGAGCTTGATGACAGAGGACTAAGAAACAGGAGATGCGGGGCGTTGGGGGCGCTCGGTGGGAGCGCGCGCGGCCACCGCCGCCCCCACCCCTCCTCTTTCTCACCTTGCCGCCGCCCGACCGGCCGACGAGCGCGACGGTCGCCCCCGCGGAGATGGACAGAGAAAAATGGTTGAGCACGGGGGCGGCGGGGCGGGAGGGGTAGGCGAAGACGACGTCCCGGAGTTCGACCGCGCCCGCGAGCGAGTCCGGCGCGGCGGTGCCGGCGGGCGCGAGCGCCGGCTCGCGCAGCAGCAGCGCCACCACTTGATCCGCCGCGCCCACCGCGGACGCGAGCGCGGAGTAGACGTCGCCCAGGGATTGGACAGAGGCGGCCAGGGATTGTTCGTAGAGGAGGAACGAGATGAGCGCGCCGCCGGAGAGCGTGCCGGCGAGGACTTCGCGCCCGCCGACGAGCAGGACCAAAGCGTTGATCAGATTGGGCAGGAGCACATTGAAAAACTGGTAGGCGGAATAGACGCGCGACTCGGTGTGTTGAAGCGCGAGAAACGCGCCGAGGCGGCCGCGATACGCGGCGACGGCCGACCCCGCCGCCGCGAACGCGCGCAGGGTCGGCGTGCTGCCCAGCACTTCTTCCGCGACCCCATTCGCCGCCGCCAGCTCGGCTTGGGCGGCTTTGGCCATGCGCCGGTAAAACGCGCCGTACGCGCGCGAAACCGCGACGACGGCGGGAATCGCGAGAGCGGTCACCGCCGTCAGCCGCCACGACGCGAAGAGCATGAAGCACAGTACAGCTACCGCTTGGGCGAGGGAGCGGACCGCGACGTTGACGTTGAGCGAGAGTTGGTCGGAGACGGTCGCCGTGTCGGCCGAGAGGCGCGACGTGAGCTCCCCCAGCTTGGCCGAGTCGTAAAACGCGGGCTCGAACGACAGCAACCGTTCAAACAGGCGCGTGCGCGCCCGCACGTTGAGGCGGGCGCCGAGGGCGTAGAAGAGGCCGCCGCGGAGCGCGGTCGCCGCGGCCGTCGCGGCGGCCGCGGCGACGAGGCGGCCGAGGGCTGTCACGAAAGCGCCGCGCTCCCGCGCCAACGTCGCTTCGTCCAGGCAGCGGCCGGTGAGGGAGGCGATGAGGGGGACGCCGACGGCGGCCACGGCGCCGGCAGCGAACGCGACGGCGAGGAGGGGGGCGTCGGCCGCCGCGATGCTTGCGAGGACTTTGACCGTGGTCGACGCGGGCAGCGCGGGCAACGAGGAGCCAGTCCCATCGCCCTCGTCGCCGTCTTTGTCGGGCAGGAGGGGCGCCTCGGCGCCGGCGGGCGCGCGCGGCGCGGCGCGAGCGCGGCGCAGCGCGCGCGCCGCGAGACGGTGCCCGACCGACGCGACCGCGCCCGCTGCCAGCCCGGCAAACAACCAGGCAAGGCCAACGCCGTCGTGGGACGGGCGGACGGCGGGCGGGGCGAGGAGGGCGACCGCGAGGAGTTTGGCGGCGAGGGCCGCGGCGTTGACGCGGCGCGCCACCGCCTCGGCCGCGCCGCCTCGGACCGCTGCCAGGGTCGCGTACGCAATCACGCGCACAGCCGCCAGGGCCGCCAGGTCGGCGACCGAGCCGCCGGGCGAGTAGGCCGGCGCGCTGACGCGCGACGCGCGCCACGGCGCCGCCGCCAGCACGAGCGCGGCCGCCGCGTCGGCGGCGAGCAGTAGGACGACCGCGGCGAGCGCGGCCGCCGGCGTCATGGCCGAGGGAGAGCACGGACGCGCGATTGTGTGGTGTCCTGGCCGACGCGACGCTCCCCACTCTCCCGTTCCCGCCCCACGCCCCGGGCCCCTTCGCCGGCGCTCCGCGCCTCCCGTCCGTGCTCCGCCGCGGCGCGGCCGAGGCCCCGATGTCGACGCCGCCAGCCCCCGCGCCGGCGTCGCCCAAGCCCGCGCTCAACTGGGCGGACGACGTGAGCGACGACGACGACGTGACCGGTGGCAAAGCCAAAGGTGAAGAAGGGGCGAGGGGAGGAGGAGGGGGGGCCAGTGCGGGTGGGCGCTGATCCGGGGCTGCCGCCGACGCCCCGCCCCTCATCCCACCCCTTCAGACACGCCGCCCGGCTTTGAAGACGTCGTGCCCGGCGCCGTGCCCACGCCCGCCACCGCGGGCGCTGCTGCTGCGCTCGCCGACCAAATGGGGAGCGCTGTGCACGTGCGTTGAGAGTGGCGGGGGCGTGTGCGGGGAGAGGGAGAGGTGGGAGACACGCTGACGGGCGTCGATCCCTTCCAAATAGGTCACGGCGCCAGGCGCGGCGATGGACGCGCCCGACCTGTCGCTCGCGTCGACCCTGGCCGACGCGGGCGACCCCGACGCCGTGCGCGCCATCACCGACACGCCCTACAAATCTGCGCGCGCGTTTGAAGACCTCCCCCTGTCGGCGGAACTGCTGCAAGGCCTCTACACGGAGATGAAGTTTGAGCACCCGTCCCGCATCCAGGCCGCCACGCTCCCCATGATCCTGACCCCCCCGTTCAAGTCCATGATCGCGCAAGCGCACAACGGGTCGGGCAAGACGACCTGCTTCGTGCTGTCGATGCTCTCCCGCGTCGACCCGGCGCTCCAAGCGCCGCAGGCGCTCTGCGTCTGCCCCACGCGCGAGCTCGTCGTCCAGAATCTGCAAGTGTTGGAGCGCATGGCCAAGTACACGACCATCACGGCGACGTCGACGGCCGACGCCGGGGACGCGGCAAACGACCGGACGACCTCCACCGCTCGGCCCCGCATCGTCGACCACGTCGTGATCGGCACGCACGGCCGCCTGAAATCCTGGATGGCGCGCCGCACGCTGGACGTGCGGGCGGTCAAGATTTTGGTGTTTGACGAAGCGGACGAAATGCTGAAGACCGACGCGTTTGCGTCCGACTCCGTGCGCATGATCACCGCCGTGCGCCAAGCCGTGGGCGGCGCCGGCCCCCAAATTCTGCTCTTCTCCGCCACGTTCAACGACAAGGTCAAGGCCTTCGCGATGAAGGTCGTCCCGGGGGCGAACCAGGTGTTCGTCCCGCGCGAAGACCTCTCCCTGGACGTCATCCGCCAGTACCGCGTCGTGTGCCCGCACCCCCTGGACAAGGTCAAGGTGCTCAAGGACATGATCTTTCCGCAGTGCGAGAAACTGGGGCAAACCATCATCTTTGTGCGCACGCGCGACACCGCGCGCGCGCTGCACGCCGCCATGGAGACCGACGGCCACAAGTGCACGTCCATCGAAGGCGGGATGGACAAGGACGCGCGGGACCGGGTCGTGCGCGAGTTCCGCGCGGGCGCGACGAAGGTGCTCATCTCGACGGACGTGCTGTCCCGCGGCTTTGACGTGACGCAAGTCACCCTGGTCGTCAACTACGATGTCCCCACGGAGCGCGACTACCAGACGCCGGCATTTGAAACGTACCTGCACCGCATCGGGCGGTCGGGGCGCTTCGGCCGCAAGGGCGCCGCGTTTAATCTCGTCACCGGCCAAGCGGAAGCCGCCGTCCTGGACCAAATCGCGGATTACTTTAAACACGACATTCCGGCGGTGGCGTTGAACGACGAGGACGCGTTCGTGGCGGTGCTCAAAGACGCGGGGCTGACCGACGGCGACACGGGCGTCGTGTGAGGAACGAGAGGGACAGGGGGGGGGGCTTGCGTGGCGTGTGTGCTGTGTCCCGCTCTGTTGTCGCTCCGGGGGCGCTGTGCGGTGGGTGCGGGCAGTCTCACACGCGAACAAAGAAGGAGACACGACCATCACCCGCCGCCTCCCTGCGCCGCGACCGCGGCGCACGCCGCCGCGAGCGCGTCTTCCGCCTCGCAACACGCTTCGTGCAGGGCGCCGGGGGTGAAGCCGGCGCGCGCGGCGACGGCGGCGAGGGCGGCGGCGGCGGGCGGGGGGAGGACGTGCACCGCGCCGCGCGCGGCGGGGCGGGGGACGCGCCAGTCGCTGGCGGGCGGCGGAGCGGCTGGCGGCGGCGCTGGCGGCGGCGCGGGGGGCGCGGGGGGGGGGGGGTGGGGGGCGGGGGGCGCGGGGGGCGCCCGGGCCGGGGGGGCCGCGCGTGGGGCGCCCCGACCACCGGCGGCGCGCGCGCCGCCACCGTCGCCCCCCCCCCCTCCCGCAAACACGTTGCCCGCCAGGCGCGCCACGTACGCGTCCATGGCCGGCCCGACAACGGTGGGCGGCGGCTGCAGCGGCGGCGGCGCGGCCGCGACGGCCGCCGCGCCCCACGCGCGCCAGTCCCCGGGCGGTGGCGGCAGCCCCGCCACCGCGGGCGCCGCCGGAGGCTCGCCCTCGCCCAGGCCGTACCCCAGTTTGAGCGCGAGCACGAGGGACGCGGCGACGGGTAGCAGGGGGTCGGCGCGGCCGGCGGTCGAGAGCGGGGCAGGGGGGCGCGGCGACGCTACGCGCGCGACTTCGGCCGCCACCGGCGCCAGCGCCAGCGGCGCGCCCAGCTCCAGCAGCCAGCGCCGGGTGAACGCGGGCGCGTTGGGGGGCGGGACAACCACCCCCAGCGCCGCCGCCAGGCGCCCCGCGCGCGCGGCGAGCCGGGCGGCCGACGGCGCGCCCGCCGCGCGCGCGAGTGCGGCAGGGGGGCGCGGCGCGTCGGCCGCCCAGAAGCGGGCCAGGTCGGCAAACGGGAGGTCGCCGTCGGCCGCCCAGCGGGCCGCGTCGGCGGCCGCGACGGGGGCGCGCGAGATCCAAGCGGAAAGAAGGGCAAGGGCGACGAGCGACCGCGGGCCCGACACCGGCTCCAGGGCGCGCCCGGCCGCGGCGGCGAGCGAGGCGGCGGCGTCGGAGATCACGGATGGCGCGCTGGGCGCTGGGCCGGCGGCGAGAAAGCCGGGGGCGTCGGCCTCCACCGCTGCGGCGAAGGAGGCGTCGGTCGCGCGCGCGGCCGAAACGTGCGCCTCCCACAACGACGCCGCCACGGCCGCGGCCGACGGGTCAACGCCGCGCTGCGTTACCAGCCAGTCGACTTGAGCAGTCAAGGCTGCGCCCGCGGCGTCGAGGCACGCGGCAACGACGCGCGCGGCGGCGGCGCCCGGCGCCGCGGCGCCGACGCCCGCCGCCGCCGGCCGCGGAGCGCGCGGCGGCGCCCGCACCCGAGTGCGTCCGCGCGCGGCGCCGGCCTCGAGCGCGCCGTAGTCGGTCGCGGCTTCGACGTAAGCCTGGAGAGAGCAAGGGAGGAAAGGCGTCTACCAAAGAAGGAACAAACAACAACTCTCCCTCCTCCTTCACCTCCTCTCCCACCTGACTCTGGGTGCCGCACGTCGCGCAGACGTAGACGCCGCCCTCGACGAGGTCGAACGCGGTGCCGCGGCACACAGCGCACGCGGTAGCGGCCATGGGGGCGGGGCGACCGTCGCCGCGGCGGCGGGGCGGGGGCGCCGCCGGCGGCGCCCTAACCGGGGCGGCGTACTAGGCCGGAGGCGCGGGCGTGGGAGTGGCGGGCAGAGTACGGCGCCGACTCCGGCGGCACACTCCGATGCGGGGCCTGCTCCTCCTCCTCCTGGCCCCCCTCGGGGCCGCGTCAGACGCCGATGCGTGTGCCGCGTGCCGCGTGGTGGCGGCCGCGCTGGACGCGCGCCTCGCGGCCGAAGGCGCGAAGAACGACCTCGACCTCCGCGGCCGCCTCGGGCCCGTCGCCGGCCAGCGATCCGGCAAGAAAGTGGCTTATGTTGCGTCCGAGCTGAGGGCGGTGGAGCTGTTTGAAGGGCTGTGCGACCCGGGCACTGGGCTCCAGGTCGAGTGGGTACGTCGCGCCGACGCCGGCGACGGCGACGACGACGACGCCCCGGCAGGCCTCTGGATCCCCACCGGCGCCCCCGCGCCGGCCGGCCACGCGCGCGTGCCGCGCGCCGAGGGCGACGGGCGCGCCAAGGCGCTCGAAAACGCGTGCGCGCGCGTTCTGGCGGCCGCCGAAGAGGCCGGCCTCGCCGCCGCGCTCGCGGCCGCCGGCGCCCCGACGGCGGCCCTGCTGTGCGAGCGGCTGACGGCCAGTTGCGAGGGCGGGGTCGGACGAGGGGCGAGGGACGAGTTGTGAGGCGGGGGGTCGGGCGCGGGGCGGGCGACTGCGGTTGGTGGGTGCGTGGTGGCATGCTCTGCAAGGACAAGGACAAACCAAATAAAAAAGGAGGCCTTCGTTTCTTCACGCCGCGGCCGCGCGCCGCTCGGCCGCGGCGGCCGCCGCGCGCGCGGGCAGCCCGCCCGCCGCGCCAGCCGCGGCGCGTAAAGCGTTCAAGCGCTCGGGCCCTGGAACCCCTCCCGCGTTGGCCAGCGTGAGGAGCAGGCGGGCGAGGCGGGCGGGCGAGACGGCGCGGGCCGAGCGCGCGGCGCCCGCCGCCGCGCCAGCGAGCGCCGCCAGGGACGCCTCTGTCACGCCGCCGCCGCCGCCGTCGACGCACGCTTGGGCAACTACCAGGGTGGCGTCCGTCCAGGCCGCGCCATCGACGGACGCGAGCGCCGCGGCGAGCGGCGGCAGCAAGCCGCGCGCGGACGCGGCCTCGGCGCCGCGCGCGGCGCGCGCTGCCAGCTCGGCGGCGTAGGTTGCGCGCGGGTCGTGCAGGGGGGGGGACAGCACCGTGGCGGCGACGGCGGCGGGGTGGGTGGAGGCTGGAGACAGAGGAAGGGGGTTTGTTGGGGGAGGCCCGGGGCTAGCCCTCGCCTCTGATCTCACCCACACATCGACTCCCACCTGCCCTCAACACCGCCTCGAGCAGCGCCTGGGACGCGGGCGCCGCCAGCGACGCGACCGCGGGCGCGAGCGCCGCGCCGAGAAGCGCGTCCGCGCCCCGGCGCGCGGCGTCGGCGGGCAGGCCGCCATCGACCAGGGTTAGTAAGCTGACGTCGGATAGGGAGCGCCAGGCGGGGTGGGTGGGGCAGGTGAAGGCGAACGCGTGTAGACCGGCGACAGTGGCCGCCTCCCACGGCGCGGCCGGCGCCCGCTCGCCGGCCAGCGCGGCCAGCAAGTCGAGGGCGGCGTCAGGAGAGGCGGTGGGAGTCAAATCGTTGACCTCCCCGGCGTCGCCCCAGCATCGCGCGCCCTTGCCCACGGCCCACGTGGCCGCTGCGGCGTCTGCCCAGTCGCCCGCGACGCCGGAGCGATGGGAGCCCCACGGGAACGCGACGCAGTCGAGCGAGGGGGGCCAGGGAGGCGGGCGGGGCGGGGGCGGCGCCGCCATCGGGCTCGAGCGGGCGGCGCCGGTATGGGAGCCGCGCGGGGGCGCTTTGGCAACGGCGCAGACGGCGCCGTTCAAAGAAGAAAGGACGGGCGGGCAGTGTGGGTAAAAAAAACAAAGCCTCGCCTTCCTTCGCTCAAAGCGGCCCGCACCGCACCGGCCCCGCCACGCCCTCGCGCAGCGCGTCCAGAGCACGTGTCGCGGGAGGCACCAGGTCGCACGCCGGCGGCAACGCACTCGGCGGCGGCGGCGCCCGGCGCCGCCTGTCGGGCGGCGGCAGGTCGCCGCGCCGCCGCGCCGGCGGCAACACCCCTTTCTCGCGCCGCCGCCGTGGGTCGGCCACGTATTCCGCGCTCACCCGGCGCGCCGCCCGCCGGTCGGCGGGCGAAGCGAGCAGGGCGGCCGCCTCGGCGGCGAGCGCACGCACGACGCGGCCCGACCCCGGCAAGCTCGCCAGCGCCAGCACGGCCACCAGGCCCGCCAGCGGAAACCTGAGCAGGGTCGGAATCGCCACCAGCAGCGCGGGCGCGGCGACGAGGACGAGGTCGAGGTCAAAGTCAGCGCGCCGCCCGCCGCCCGGCGGGGGGGGCGGCTTGAACGGGGCCAGGGGGGAGGCAGGGCGGGCGGGACGCGGCTGGCGCGTCAAGGACAGGTAGTCGCGCGCGCGGCGGGCGTAGTCGTCGCCCGGGGGCGGCGGGCGCGGCGCGGCGGCGGCATTGGGCGCGCCGCGCGGGAGCGGGCGGGTGGGCCGCGGCCGCGGCGCGGGACGCATGCGGGTGCTTTCTTGTTGGTGAGCGCAAGAGGGCGGCCGGGACGGCGCCGGCGCCGGTGTGAGGAGGCCAGCTCGCGTCGGCGCCGTCGTTCACTGCGGCGGCGACGTGCTCGCCCTCATCGCGCTGCCGGCCGCCGGGGCGGCCAACGTGTACGTATTGACCGCCCGGGCGGTGCGGTGGTGCCTGCAGGGTCGTTGCCGCGGGCGGAAGGTGAAGCAGCGGCTTCACTCTGCTGCCAACCCCGCCGTCTCGCCTCGCCCCGTCTGGCCGCTCTCGTTGCAGTGTGCCGCCCCTCCCCGTCTCTCTAAACTGAGCCACTGGACGCGATCACCGACGCGCGCCCGTCCAAACGCCGCCACCGCCCCCGTCCGTCACTCACCGCCGCGCGCGCGCCGCGCGAGCCGCGCGCGCGCCGCGTCGAAATCGGTCGCAAACCGCCACACCGTGTCGAGCAACGCCACGGGATCCGACGCGGGCGGCTCGCCCAGAAAGGTGGCGAGCGCGGCGGCGCGGCCAGCGGCGGTCGCGGCCGCGGCCGCGACGGCCGCGCGGCGGCCGCGCGCGGTGGCCAGGAAGGAGTCGACGACATCTCCGAACGAGGCTTCCGCGGCTGTGACGTCGAATGCAGTGACCGCGGCCGTCGACGGCGGCGCCCGGGGCGGGGTCGCGGCCGCGGCGAGCGCAGGCGACAGGTTGGCGACCGCGCCCGACCGCCGAGCTGGAGGAGGGGGCGGAGGCGGCGGCGGAGGAGCCGCCGGCGACCGCTTGGGCGGCGGCGGCGGCGGCGGCGGCGGAGGCGCGCCCGCGGTTGCGCGGCGCGCAGGCGGCACCGGCGCCGCCTTCGCCACCATCGCCACCTCCGGCGACGCCTCGCGCGGCCGGGACAACTTGGCCTCGAGCGCGGCCCGCGCCGACGCGGCCGACACGCCGCCCGCGTCGACGGCGCCGTCGATCGCGCCCTCGACACTTCCCCGCCCCCTCGCCGCCCCTCGCCGGCACGCCTCCAGCTCGACTTCAGCCGCCGCCACCCCTGCGTCCAGGTGGGCCAGCATCTCGCGCAGGTCGCCGCCGCGCCCCGCGCCGACGACGGCGCGGACAGGGGCGAGGTCGCTTGCCATCCCGGTCCGCCGGTCGGGCGCGTCGCCCGCGCCGGTGGCGATCCAGGCCACGAATTCCAGCAGGTTGGCGACGGGCGGCGGGGAGGGTGTGTCAGCATCGCCTTCGCCCTCTCCACCGACCCCACCTCCGACCCGGCCCGCCGTCTTGACGTCGGCCAGCTTGAGCAGCGAGTCGAGCTTGATGCCGGCCGCCGCCCCCCTCGGCGTGCCCGCGTTGAGCTCGTTGCCGACCGCGAGCGCGGCGGCGGCCGCGGCGGCGAGCGTCGCCGACCCTTGCACGCAGTCGGCCGCAGCGACGAGCGCTGTCGCCGCACTCGTCGCCGCGTCGGCCAGCGAGTCGAATTGGAGGGCGAGGAGCAGGATGTGGACTTTGGCGGCGAGGCGAGGCACCGCCGCCAACGCCAGCAGAAACGATTCCGGCGGCGCCAGGTCGGCCGGCCCGCCCCGCCACGCGGCCAGCGCGCGCGCCTCGTCGTCCTTGGGCGCGATCTGGAGCAGCAGGGACAGTTGCTCCAGGGTGAGGCCGCGGCCGCGCAGCAGGGCAGACCGCACGGCGGGCCCCGGCCCGCCCTCGTCACCCCCGCCCCCAACCACGGTCGCAAATTGGGTCATCATGATGGCCACGTTGTTGGCGCGCGGCAGGGGCAGCACGCGCAGCGGCAGCGCGGCGCCCGCGCCGCACCTCGAGGGCGACGGCCCGCGCGAGCCCGGGCGCGAGCCGGCGGGGGAGGGGCGCCCGGATTTGGACGCAGGGAAGAGGGCGGCGAGCGCGGCGCGCGCGCCGGGGTCGAGCGCGCCGCCGCGCGGCGGCAGGCGCGCCCAAAGCGAGCCGTCGGCCGCAGGCGCCGTGTCCCAGAAAAAGGGGCGCAGGCGGGGGCCGGTGCGCGGGGTGGTCGAGGGAGGTGGGGGGGGTGGGGGGGTGGCGAGCAGACCGCGGGCTGGAGGTGGCAGCAGCGGTGGCGGAGGAGGCGCGGGCGCCGACCCCGGGCGCGGCGGCGGCGGCGGCGGCGGCTTGGGCGCCGACCCCGGGCGCGGCGGCGGCGGCGGCGGCGGCGCGGGCGGCGGGCGACCGGACGCAGACGCGGACGAGGCGCGCGCGCGGTCGGTCGCGGCCGCGGGCGCCGACGGCGGCCGGCCGCCGTCGCCGTCGTCCAGCGACTCTACTGTCGCCGCACGATCGCCCGCGGGGCGAGCCGCGGTCGGCGTTCGCTCCGACGCGGACGACACGCGAGCGCTCGCGCCGGAGCCGCGCCCGGCCACCGCCGTTCGCGCGGCGGCCAGCTCGGCCTGGGCCGCCGCCAGCGCCATGCGCAGGGCGGCCGCGCCGTCGCTGCCGGCGCCGGCACCGCCTGCACCTCCTCCTCCTCCGCGCCCCGCGCGCCGCGCGGCGGCCAGTTCCGCGTGCGCCGCCTCGAGTTCGGCCCTCAGCTCGTACAGTTCGGCGACGGACGCACCCCCAAACGAGGCGGGGTCGGCCGCGGCCGCCCGGGCCAGGGCGCCGAGCGCCGCCGTCTCGGCGCGCGCCGCCTTGAGCGCCGCCTCGAGCTCGGCCACGCCCGCCTCGGGGGCCGGCGCGCGCCCTGGGGACGGTAACCCGGTCGCGTTTGCCGTGCGCGCGTCGGCGGCAGCCAGGGCGACTTGCAAGGACGCCGCCCGCGTCTCGGCCGCCGCGCGCCAGCGCGCCTGCTCGTCGATGGCGGCCTCGAGCGCCGACACCGCGTCTCTAACGCGTAAGGCAGCGGCAGCGTCGTCAGGGGAGGGTTGGGTCGGGGCGGGCCGCGGCGTGGCGCCAGGCGTCGCGGCGCCGGTCGCGGCCGCCGCCGCGCGCGCCTCCAGGTCGGCCAGCCGCGCCCGCGGCACGACGACGTCGTCCTCGCCGAGCTCCACCAGGCGCCCGGCAGAGGACCGGGGCGTATAGTCGGCAAACGGGGTGGTCGCGGTCGCCGCGGTCGGCGTCGCGGCCGGCGTCGCGGCCGGCGTCGCGGCCGGCGACTCGCCCGTGCCATACCGCCGCGCCGTCGTCGCCTGCCACGTGGCCCGCATCCAGGCCAGGCCGCCCGCGTCGACGCCGGCGGGGGAGGCGGGGGTGGAGGGGCGCGGGGTGGGTGGGAGGAGGGAGGAATAGGGCGGCGGCGCGCCGCGGGCGCCACCCCCTCCCCCCTCCCCTCCCGCCAGCAGCACGACGTCGACAAAGAAGCTCGTCCCCGCCCCCGCCGCAAAGAGGCCCGGCGCGCACACGTCCAGCTCGGGCGCGGGGGCGCGCAGGGTGGCGCCGGCGGGGGGGGTCCACGCGGTGTGAAACGCGAACGCGAGCGCGGGCGGCGCCGCGTGGACGGCGTCGCCGAGGCGGGCCGGGGAGCCAAACCAGAGGGCCAGGGTGACGTCGCCGGAGACGGGGACGCCGACGGCGTAGGGCGCCATGCCGTCCTGAGGGGGGCGCAGGGTTGGAAAAGCAGACAGTGAGGATAGGTGCGCTGCCTCACTTTCGAACAACACACGCCTCCCCCCCTCCCCCCCTCCCCCACCACCACGCACCTGTTCCACGGGGTAGCCCGCCCACACGCGGCGGCCGTGCTGAAACACGACGAGCATCGGCGGGCCGACGGGGCCGCCGTCGGCGGCGTCGCCCGCCGCGGCGGCCGCGCCCGCCGCGAGCGGCGCGAGCGACGAGAGCACGACCGAGGCGAGCACCCGCCCTGGGGGGTTTCCCACGTCCAGTGTGGGCGATTGCAGCATGTCGGAGAAGTAGGCGCCGTAGCGCGCCTGGCCGGGGCCCGAGTGCGGGCCGGCGACCGCGCGGCGGGCGCGGGGGGAGCCGGCGGCGGGGGCGAGGCCGGTCAGGCGCCACGGGGTGGCGTAGCTGTCCCTTCCGGGGGCGTCGGAGGGGGAAGAGGCGCCGGGAGAGGTGGCGGACAGGTAGGTCGACCGCACGCGCGCGCTCCCGCACCCGGCCGGCAGCCCCGCCATCGCGGCCGCCACGCTGGCCGCGTCCACGTTGAACGCGGCGTAGCAGGCGGCCAGGAATCGAACGAGCGAGGGGCCGGCGGGGGAGACAGTGCGCGCCGCGAGCAGCGCGACGTGCGAGTCGGACAGGCGCAACCACGCCGACAGCGTGGCGCACACGCTGAACGCGACGTCCAATGGCACGATGCCGAGCCCGGGCGGGCACTCCCAGTCGCGAAAGGGGAGCTCGATGACGGACGAGTGAAACGAGGCGTACGCGTCGGCGTCCGACCAGGCCGGCCCCAGGTTGACCACCAGCGCCCGCCCCGCGCCCGCGTCCGCGTCCAGGGATGACGCGGCGGCGGCCAGGGCGGCGCGGTAGGGGGGGGCGAGGCGGTGCAGGTGGACGGCGGCCTTCCAAGCGGCGGGGTCTTCCTCTGTGGGAAAGAAGGGTGGGCGGGTGGCGCGCGCGCGTCGGCCTCGGCCGCCCGGCAAGAGTTGCCAGAGTAAGACGCGACCGCTGGGGCACCGGGCGCGCGCGAAATGCGCTCGCGCAGGGCGCGGGCCGCGCCGGCAGCGTCGCCGCGCTCGCAGCGCCGCGCCGCCGTTCCTCCCTCTCCCCGCCCTCCACCACCACTCTCACATACCATACACAAACGCGTAGATGCGGTCGGTCAAGCGAAACACCGACCCCGACCCCCCGGCCGTGGCGTCAGCGCCGTCGCCGGGCGGGCTGGCGCCGGGCGAGCCCGCCAGCCACGACCACATGGTGTGATGGTGGGGGGGCTACCCCGCTAGGTGGGCCAGGAGCGCGGCATGGGAGGCCAAGAGAGTGCGGCCGACCCGGCGCGGCCGCCCCACTCCTGCCCCCATCCAGCGTCGCCGCCGCGCCCCACACCCCTCCAGCGCGCACCCGCTAATCCCCGCCACCCTCCCATGGCGCCGCCGGCGCCCGGCCCGGGCGCGGGGTGCGACAAGATTGTCTGCCTCGGGAAAAAGTGAGGCAGCGGTTGGGGGCTGTTGTGCGCGGGGCGATAGTCGCCGCGGCGATGGCCGTGACGGATTGGTCGCCGCGGCGCGAAGCGGCGGTGTCGTGTCGCGGCCAGCGACGCCTCCCCCTTCCCTCCTCCCCCCTTCCCTCTCTCAGCTATGCCGACCACCAGCGGGAGATGGGGGACGCCACGTTGGTCGCGCCCGTCATATTTCTGAAGCCGCCCTCGGCCGCGGTGTGCGTGCGGGAAGGGGAGGGGAGGGTGGTCGTCCAGCTGCCGCGTGGGCGGGGGTCGGTGCACTATGAATGCGAGATCGTGCTGAGGGTTGGGGCCGACGGTGGGGGTCGAGGGAGGGGTGGAGGCTTGTTTCCGGGCGCCGCGCGCGCGTCCGACCTCCTCCCCCGCCGCTCCCCAGCCTCGTCTTTCGACCTGGCCACCCTGGGCCTGGACCTCACCCTGCGCGACGTCCAAGCCGACGCCCGCGCCAAGGGATCGCCATGGGAGACGGCCAAGGTGTGGCCAGGGTCGGCCGTGCTGGGGCCGTGGCTGGAGTTGGGGTCGGTGCCGGACTGGTTGGACACCGAGTTCACGTTTGAGCTCAACGGAACAATGGTCCAGCGCGGCCTGGGGCGGGACATGGTGTCGGGGCCGGCCGCCGCTCTCGCCGCGGCGACCGCCACCGTCGGCGTCTCCGCCAACGACCTCTTCTTCACCGGCACGCCCGCCGGCGTGGGCCCGCTGGCGCCGGGGGATGTGGGGTGGTTGAGGTGGGGGGGGTGGTTGGCGGTCGAGGCCGTGTTTGAGTGAGGAGCGGGGAGAGCGGGGAGCGGCGACAGGTCGCCATGCAAACGGCGCGCCCGCCACACTCGTCAGCTCCCACGACTGGCGCGGCGGAGGGGATGCACCCCCTCCGCTCCGCTCACCCTCGGACGCCGCCCTCGGCGGCGCCCAGCCCCTGTGGATGTGCGACCCCTGTTTTGGCTACATGGCGATGTCGCTGTGATGGTGCAACCGCGCGTTCGCCCGGGTGCGGGCGAGGCGAGGTGGGGGTGGGGCGGGAGGGGACACGGCGGGCAGCGCGGCGACGCTCGCGTTCCTTCCCCGGCCCCAACCCCCTCCCCGCGCCATCAGCGCCCCGCCCCACGGCCGCAGCATCGCGGCGTGGCTCTGGCGACCGCGGATGAGTCCGGCCTGGTCGCGTGGGCGGCGCGGCAGCGCGCGTTCCGCGCGCGCAGGTCGACGCCGGCGGGCAGACCCGCCGCCCTCACTCTGCGAACGCTCTCACTCGACCAAAAAACGCCCCTCTTCGCCCCCCCTCCCCCCCTGCGTCAGCCGCTGCTCCGGCAGCCGGCCAAAGAGGGCAAACCGGTTGTCGGCAACCGTGTTGTACGCGCCGTCGCGCAGCGGCTTGGGCATAGGGGCGGCGAGGGCGGCCAGGGCGGCGGGGGCGACGCCCAGCAGCTTGGCGATGGCGAGGACGGCGTCGGAGCGGTCGAGGGCGGTGGGCGGGTCGCCGGCCGAGACGAGGACGACGGAGGAAACGTCGCCGGGGGCGCGGCCCGTCGCGGCCAGCAGCGCGCCGCCCGCCGGCGACTGCAGCGCCGCAAACCGCAGCTTCCTGCCTCGATCCAGCGCCAGCGCGACGTCGACGCCGGTCGAGCACATGCGGCAGACACCGTCGTAGAGCATGACGGGGCGGGCGTCGTCGCCGAAATAGCGGGAAGCGGCGGACGCGCGTGCGGGCGTCGGCCGGCGCGGCAGCCGGGCGCCGCGGGCGGGCGGGCGCATCGAGAGAGGTAGGGAGGTGCGGCGCGCCTGCGTCGACGTGCACTCTGTCTCCGGCGCCGCCGCGACGCGCCACCATGCCGCTCTTCCTGGCCGTGCACACGGTCACCAGCGTGACCGCCAAGGTGAGAGTGTCGCGTGGGCGCGGTGGCCTGCGCGCCATCGCGGCGCCCGTCCCCGCCTCCCAACGCCCGCCGCCCGTCCCCGCCTCTTCAGGTCCCTTTCGCCATGATCGCGTTGACCGACCTGGTCAGAAAAAAGTCCCCTCCGCCATCCCTGAAGTGCCGCGCCATCCTTCCCACTTCCGGTTCGCGCTCCGCGTCCCTCTGGGACGCCGACTCTCTCGAGTCTTTGCAAGCCTGGCTGGATGAGCACGTGGACATGGACTGCGCCCACGACGTCGCGCCGGTGCAGGAAGAGTTTGCGGTGGGCCTCGCCGACGTCTCGCGCGCCAGGGCTGTCGACGCGACCGCCGCCCGCGCGGCCGCCGCCGGCGGCAAAGCGGTCGACGCCGCGCGCGACGTGGCGGAGCGGCTCAAGGTGGGCGAGCGCGCGGCGGCGGTCGGGGAAAAGGTGGGCGCCGTGGCGACCGCCGCGCTTGAGGACGAGCGCGTCGTGCGCGCGCGCGCGAGGGCGGGGGCGGCGGCCGCGGGCGCGTGGGGGTGGGCCAAGGCGGCCGCGTCGGGGCTCGCGCGCGGCGACGCGCCGGGCCGCGACCTGCCGCCACCGGGCCGCTGATTTCTGTGCAACACGCACACACTGCGGGCGGCGTTTGGCGGTCTGCCGCCGCCTTGAGGCGGACGCTGACGGGGCAGGGCGTTGATTTGGGGGGCAGCGCGGAGCGGCAGCGGTCGGCGCGCCGCGCGCACACGCTCCCACTCTGCGCGCCGGCCGGCCCTTCTCTTCCCTCGAGGGACGCGGCATCCACCCCCCGGCCCGCCGCACAGGCCGGGCGCCGGAGCCGCCGCAAAGTCCAACCGCCGCCCGGCTGTCGACCCCGACCGCGGTGTCGCGCCTGGGTCCGCCCTCCGCCTCCCGCCCTCCCACGATCATGCCGGCGCGCGTTGGTGAGGCCGACAATGGGGCAATGCGGGGCGCAGCGGGACGCGGCGGGGAGCGATCGGGGCCGGCTCCCACCTCAGGGTCGAGCCGCCGCCCGCCCCGACCCGGCGCCGCCCGGCCGCCGCCATCGCCGAGGCGCGCTGGGCGATCAGTGGGCGTACTTACGAGGGGGCATTGGCCGCGCGGCACGCGCGAGCGCGCGGCGCCCCCCCTCGCCGCGCCGCGGCGGCGGCCGCCAGGGTTCTTTGCACGCAGCCTCTTGGCTGCCGCCGCCCGCCGCCCGCCGCCCACCCCGCCCTCTCCACACAGCATCCACCCCTCCCGCGCTCCTGGCGGACGCCGCTGCCACCCCCCCGGCCTTTTCGTTAGAGGCCAGCGTCCTCAAAGCCATCACCTCGGGCCTCTTCGACTCCGACGCCGACGCGTGCGAGTCGGACTCGTGCGGCGCGGTCGACCTGCTGACGCGGGGCGAGCCGCCGTGTGTGCGGCGGGTGACGCGGAGGCTGGTGGTGGCGCGGCCGCGGCGCGCGGCGGCGCCGGCCGACTCGTCGTCGGCGTCGGATGCCTCCGCGGCCACGCCCGCCTGCGCCGCGCCCCAATCGCCCCCTTGCGGTGGCGACGTGAGCTCGTTGGCCCGGTCGGCGTCGCCCCCGCCGTCGGCCGCCTCTGCTCCGCCGCCGACCCCGAAGCGTTTGAAGGCTCTCCGCGGCGACTGGTGGGCGGTCGCCGCCCCCCCCGTCGACGACCCCGACGTCCTCGCCCTGGCCCCGCCGCGGGACGAGCCGCCGACCCCGCTCTCGCTGCCGTCGGTCTCGCTCGCGGGGCTGCTGCCCGACCAGGTCGCCGCCGCGCTCGCGCCGCCGCCTGTGGGGGCCGGGCCGCTGGGGCTGGCGCTCGACGCGGCCGCGCTCGTGGCCGAGCTGGGTGGCTGCGGGCGGTGAAGGCCCATTTGCTTGCGGCGGGCCGCGGGGGCGCCGCGCGCCAACGCGCGCGCGGCGCCGCGCGGCCCTGACGCCGCCTTATCTTTTGCACCGCGCGCCTCGCGCGCCTCAACAACCACCCTCTTTTGATCGCTAGATCGGGCAGTGACCTGCCCCCACCCCACGTTCCTCCCGGCCACCGCCCACCCCATCCACCCGGTCGATTGTTCGTGTTGTCGTCGGTGGACGGCGTGCGTTGCTCGGCGGCGGCGGCCGCGCCGGCGAGGGGCTCCCTCGCCACTGCCGCCGCCGCCTCGCGCGCGCGCGCCGGCCACCAGCGGCCGCCGCGCGACCGGGCGCCTCCAATCCACGTTCTTCGTGCGCGCGCGCCCGCGGGCGGCGGGCCGGGCGGTCGGCGCGGATTGATCCGCACGCGCGCGCCCGCGGCGTTAAAAGGCCTCCTCTTTTTTTGCTTGCCTCCAGTCCTCGCCCTGGCCTGTAATCAAAACCTTGTCTGCATGTCGCGCTCTGTGCGCTCTTTGAGCGCCAAGAGAGGGGGAGGGAGAGGTGGACGCGAAAAGAACGGAAGTCTCAACACCGCGGGCCAGCGCGCCCCTCCCCTCCCTCTCATCACGCCCGCCCCAGCGCGGCCGTCACCTCCGCGGGCGGCACCGGCGCCACCCCCGTCCCCCGCGACGGCAGCACGGCGTCGACGAGGCCAAACGTGACCGCTTCGCGTGGCGACATAAAGTAGGGCCGGTCCCCGATCGCCTCCAACTCTTCCTCCGGCCGCCCCGTCGCTTCCGCCAGAAACAGGTTGCACACGCGCATGGTGCGGTTGAGCTCCGTGGTCGTGATGTTGACCTCGTCCGCAGACCCCGCCGCGCCGCCGACGGGTTGGTGCAGCATGATCCTCGACGACGGCATCGCGTACCGCTCCCCCTTGGTGCCCGCGGCCAGGAGCAGCGTGGCCGTCGTGCCGACGAACCCCATGGCGACGGTGCGGATGGGGTTTGCCACCGCGCGCATGCAGTCGACGACGCCGACCGCCGCGTACGGCGACCCGCCGCCCGAGTTGATGTACATGGTGATCATGGCGTCGGGGTCGATGGCGTTGAGGGCCATGAGGGCGGCGACGGTGCGGACCGAGGACTGCAGGAGGGGGAAGGGGTGGTTGTGGTGGGTCGCGCAGACCGAGGCGGTGCTGGGCTCGCCTCCGGCCTCCCTCTCCTCCATTCCTACCTCATCCGTGATGCGGGAGCCGACGAAGATGACGCGGGAGCGCAGGAGGAAGGTGTTGAGGTCAACGGTCTGGAGAAAGAGAGGAGAGGAGCGTGGACGGCGGGCGGCGGAGCCCAACCTCCTCTTCTTTTCTCCCGCCCCTCCTCCCACTCACCGTATTGCCCAGGGCAACGCTCGGGGGCACGATGGGGTCGCGCGCGGGGCGGCGGTCGGCGCGCGCTGCGGTCGGCCTGGGGAGGAGGGGTGGCGCGCGTCGGGGACTGCTCGCCCCGCATCGGGGCCCCGCGCGGCGCCAGCATTGGGGTCGGGCGCGCCCGCGGGCGGGCCGCGCGCCCACCGCCGCACCTGGCCCGCCGCGCGCGGCCCGCCGGCGGCGCGAGCGGCGCCCGCGGCGCGCCCGCGGTCGCGCCGAGCGCGGGCGTCCGCAGCGCCGCGGTGGGGCGCATGGTGTGGGGAAGGGACGGGCGTGCGCACTGCGCGGGCGGCACGAGAGTGTGGCGGAGAGCGGCGGCGGCGGCCGGCCGGGCTCGGCACTGGAGCCGTCCCCGGGGCCACGCTCATCCCGCAGGGCCCGCCTGACGCGCGTGTGCGGCTGTCAACCATGCGGCCGTGCACGCCGGCGGCGAGAGGGCGGCGAGGGAGCAACCCCCAAAATGTCAAACGCGACCCCACCCCCAAAACACCCCCACAGTCACGCCACCCCCCCCTCTCCTCTCCTCTTCTTCACTCCTTCTCCGCCACCTTGATCGTCAGGTGCGACACCGGCTTCAGGATCTTGTACGGGCGCCCCTTGGCGCGCGGCCGAAAGCGCTGCAGCTGGCCCGCCTGGTCGGCGTAGCATTCCGCGACGTACAGCTTGGCCTTGCTGAGGTCCTTGTTGTTTTTGGCGTTGGACGCGGCGGAGATGAGTGTGGCCAGCACGGGTTCGGCCGCGCGGTAGGGCAGAAACTCGAGGATCATGAGCGCCTCCTCGTAGGAGCGGCCGCGGATGGTATCGAGCACGCGGCGCAGCTGTGGAGGAGGGGGTGGGGCGTGTGTGGGGGCGGGCGGTGGCGGTGGCGGCGCGGTCGGCGGCGCACGCGCGGCGGCGAATGCGGGCGCGTGCGGGGCGCGGCGTGCCGCGTCCGCGCGCCAGGCGGCGGCGCGAGCATCGAGACACGCTTCTGGGGGGCGCCGGGCCGACGCGGGCGCCCGGCCGCCCCGCGCGCAGCGCCGGTCGCGGGCCGCCACGCGGCTCGCGAGCCGCGTGCGCCCCGCCCGCCCCGCATTCCGCCCCACCACCCGCTCCACTGACCTTGTGCGCCGACCCGCGCATGAATTTGGCGTGGGCGACCGCCTCGTTGGGCGCGGTGGTGACCGTCGCGGCCGGGACAAAGAGCGGCGCGACCGCGGGCGGCCGCGCCGCGCGCAGCGGCGCCAGCCGGGGGGTGGCGACGGGGCGCGGCGCGGCCGCGGCGGCGCGGGGGGCGCGCAGCAGGGAGGCCTGCATGGTCGAGGCGGTGGGGGGGGGAGAGTGTGGACGGTGGCCGAGCCGACGCCGCCTCGTCTCCTCTGTCGCTTCTTCACACAGTCGCCCCTCACCCCCACACCAGGTCGACGACGACGACGCACACGTTGTCGGCCGAGCCGGCCGCGCCCGCGGCGCGCACGAGGGCGGCGGCGGCCAACGCCGCGCTGTCGCCGCCCCCTCCGTCGGCCTTTGCGCCTCGCAAACACTCGAGCGCGGCGTCGACCGCGCCCTGGTCCGACACGACGTCCCACAGGCCGTCGCTGGCCAAGATCAGCGGCCCGTCCCCGGGCGCGAGCGCCGTCGCGGCGACGTCGGGCGTCGCGCTCACGAGCGGCGACGGCGCCTTGAAATCCAGGTCCCCCAGCGACCGCGACACGGCCAGCCCCGCGGGAGGGCGAGTCCCGCAGGGCGACCACCCGGTGATGACGCGCCAGCAGCCCGAAAACTCGACGCGCCCGCCCGCGGCCAGCACTCGCGCGCGCTCGCGCGGCGCGCCTGGCTTGTGGTCCTCGGTCAGCCGGGAGGCGACGCCGCCACTCCTCCCCAACACCGCTCGCGCGTCGCCCGCGTGCGCGGTGTGCAGGCGGGCGCCGGAGAAGAGGGCGGCGACGGCGGCCGCGCCGGCGCGCGACGACGCGGCACGCGCGGCGGCCAAAATTTCCAGGTCGAGGGCGGCGAACGCGGCGTCAAACGCGGACGCGACGCCGGCGCCGGTGCTGATGTCTGTGCCGGCGCCGGTAGCGAGCTCGGTGGCGAGGAGGAGGTGGAGGCGGGCAGCGGCCGCGTCGGCCGCGGCGGCGCCAGAGTGGCCGTCAAAGACGGCGGCGTAGGTGAGGTCGGCCGTCGGCAGCCTCTCTCCCGGTAGCAGCAGCGGATTTATAATTGCGTGCCGGTCCTCTTGATAAGGGCGGCGGCCGACGCTGTCCGCGACGCCAAAGCGCAGCGAGAGTTTGGGCACCGCCACCGGACTCGCCGCCCGCGCCCGCACGCGCCGCTGGGCGGGCGACGGCTCGACCTCTGGCCCGCCCTCGTCCGACGCCCGAGGCCGGCGGCCGGCCGCGGGCGAGCGCGAGCGGGGCGGTGAGTCGGGCGCGGGGGCGTCGCCCATTGCGCCCGCGCGCACGGCGGAGAGGCGCCGACACCAGGCGCGCCGATGCTGGGGGGCGGAGAAGGGGGCGCACGGTGCGGTGTGGCGAGAGGCTGACCGACGTCGGCCGCATCACTCCCGCCGGGGTAGGCGCCCGCCCGCGGACGCGCCAATCCACGTGCAGCACGGCCTCGGGCCGCCACCAGTCGCCGCCATGAGTAACGTGCGTGGGGAGGCTGGCGACAAGGGTCAGTGGCGCCGATGCGGGCGCCGGCGCGAGCAAACGGCGGCCGTCACGGCTTGTGCTGCGCGCTCTGAGGCGTGCGAGAGTGCCGCTGGCATAGCGGGCGCCGGCTGGGGCGGGCCGCGACAATTCACCACGCCGACGCCTTCCTCCCTCCCCCCTCCTCCAGCTCAACCACAAGACCGAGATGAAGTACTGCGAGCCGTGCAACACGTGGATAAAAAACCACCCGGCCGCGATCGCGATGCACGAGCAGGGGCAAAACCACAAGTCGAACGTCGCGAAGCGTGAGTTTGTTTTGGTGCAGGCCTGGGCGCGGTCGGGCGCGCTTGCCTTGCCGCCTCACCGACCCTCTCCCTCCTCTTCCACAGGCTTGCACGAGATGCGGCAAAAGGCCGACCAGGACGAAAAGGACGCGGCCGCGACCAAAAAGGCGTTGGGCGCGGTCGAGACGGAAGCGTTGGCCCAGTACGAGGCGGACAAGGCGGCGGCCGCGGCGGTCAAGGAGTCGCTGGGGTCGTGGGTGAGGAGGAGGAGGGTTTAAGGGAAGGTGGGTGGAGTGGCCAGAGGTGAGGGCGCGACCCGCCACTCACCGCCACCACCTTTCTCCCTCTCCCCCATCAGGAAGCCGACGAGTCGGGCCACCTGTACAACGCCAAGCTGCGGTACTACTACAGCAAGTGCGCGTGTGGGGAGTTGAGAGATTGGGGTGGTCGGCCGGTCGCTGGGACCCGCTCGCTCGCTCGGCTCGCGCGCCCGCCCTGCCGCGGCGCCCACTTTTCCGACGCCGCCAACCCACCCACGACTCCCTCCCTCGCTCCTTCCAGAGACAACGGCATGTACTACGGGGGCGAGCCGGCCGCGTGGATGACCAAGCCGGCCATCCCGGAGGACGCGCGCTACGACCGGATGCAGCAGGCGGCCCAGGCCGCGTCCAAGCCGGCGCCAGGTGAGCGAAGAGGCGTGGAGGGCGGGACGTTAGAGTGCACACGCCTCAGGCGCGGCGCGGTCGGGCGCGCGGGGCTGGGCTGGGCGGGCGCGAGGGGCGGGAGGGGAGCCGGGCTCGCGCACCCGGGCCCGCACCAGCCTTCCACCCATTTTTCGACGCGCCCCCCCCTCCTCCCTTCCCCCAGGCGCCCCCCCCGCGGTCGACCCAGCCGCCCTGGCGGCGGCGCGCAAGCGGCGTGCGCAGCTGGCGGCGCACCCGCTGGCCAACGTGGGGGGCTACCAGACCCTGATCGCGAGCACGGTCGGCGCGGCCGCCGGCGGCTCCTCCGCACCCACCGCCGGGGCCAAGCGGCCGCGGCCGGGTGCGGATCAACCCGGCAAAGCCGCGCCGGCCAAGCCATTGAGCGCGGCGGATCAAGAGTTTATCGCAAAGCGCAACGCCGCTCGCGCACGCATGCTGGCCCGCAACGCCGCCGAGTTTGGCAAGTAGGGGCGCGGTGCAAGGATCGTGCTGTGTGTGCGGCGAGGGGCATGTGGGGCGGTTGTCTGTCCGTGGGAGGGTCGGTCTGTAACTCCGCACTATTGAAATGCGTCCCTCGAGGGCGTGGCGATGCGGTGTTGTTTCTGTAGTTGCCGCGCGGATGTGCGCCGGATACGCACACATCGTCACAGCTTGTGTGGCGCAAACGGCGCAACGCCGCACCGAATAGCGTGGTGCCAATGTGGTCTCGTTGCACATGCTCCGCAATCACCCGCCTCGCCTCTCTGCTCCCTCCTTTTGATCGCACACAACGCCGCATGCGGCGTTCACTCTATGTCGACCAATGATGTAAAGGACAAACGTGAGGTGACGCCTATGCGGAGGACGGCCCAGCCTCCACATCCGGCACCGCCGCTTTTGTTGACTTGTTGGCAAGCCGTTCCTCAAGCGCGCGTGCGCCGCGTTCCCTGGAGAATGGAGGAGTGCGCCACATGAGTAACGGAGCAAACAAACGCACAACCGCCAAATGCGGCGCACGCCCAACCGACCAACCCACCTTCGCCGCGCCGCTTCCTCCGAGAGCGGCGCCCCGCCCAGCATATCCGCGCTCACGACCGTGGGTTCCGCAACTAGGCGCAGGGTGCGCGCGCACACGCCGGAGGCGCGGTCCACGGCGGGTGCCAGGGTCGCGGGGAAAAAGGCGGACAACGCAAACGCCGCAGACGGGTCGCCGCTGCGCGGTTTGGGGTGGGGGTGCGGGGCATGTGTGTTTCTTGTGAGCGGAACCGAGCGCTATGGCTGCGTGCGAAACGCAGGCGCGCATCGTGCGCCGCAGCGTGCGGTTGGCGCTCTCCTCGCGCGCTCCCGCGCCCTCCCCCCACCCCGACCCCCCATCCCGCCTTCTCCTCCCTACCGCAAATCCGATTCCGGCTTGGGCTGGGCGTATCGCAAGTAGAGCCAGCCGCCGTAGGCGCCGGCAAGAGTGGAGGGCACGGTTGCGAGCAGGGTGCCCGTTGCGGCGGCGACTGCCGCGGCGGCGACGACAAACAGCCCCGGCAAGTGCTGTAAAAGCGGTGGGCGGGGTGAATGTATGTTGGCGGACCCACGGACGGTGCTGGGCGAGGGCGGCGCGGCGGCCGCCCCCCTCCTCCCAACTGGCTCACCCTGACGCGAAACTTGATCCAACCCAAAAGCGTGACCTCGTTGTCCGGCAGCACCTGTTTGAGCGCCACCAGGCATGCGGCCAGGATGCCGTGCGCCCCGGAAAACTCGGAGAAGCTGGGGCGTGAGTGGAAAATTCGGGGGTCGGGGCCGGGGCAGCAGGGGTTCACGGCCGGCCCCGGGGGCCTGCCGTCCCGCCGGCCCCCACCGCCTCCCCACCCCACCCCCAACTCACAGAATCTTGCCGGCGTCTTTGGAGTAGACGTTGAGCACGTACCACACGTAGGTGGCGACCAGGGTCGCGCCCGTGCTCACGGCGCCCGCGACCGCGGCAAACCTGGCCAACTCGCGCGCGCCCCAGACGGGGTCGAGCACCTGGGCGGCGAGGAGAGCGCCTGCGGCGCTGAAGACGGCCTGAAAGGAGAGAGGGAGGTGCGTGGGGCGAGCGAGAGGTTGGCGGGCACGCACACCGCCCCGGGCTCTCTCTCTCTCGCCCCGTCTCACCTTGACCAGGCGCGTCTCCAACGCGCCAGCGGTGAGCAGCGTCCACACACAGGGCACGAATCTGGCCATCGAGGGAGGGTGGGAACGGTCGGGCGGCGATCGAAAAAACGGGACGACGACGAGCCGGGCGGGCGGGCCAACCTTGCCCGCCCCGCGATCGAAGGTCCGGGATCGCCCTCCTCCTCTCCTGCCCACCACCCTGCACGCACCGAGCTGGCACGAGCGCGATGAACCGGCGCACGCCGGGCGCGGCCAGCTGCACGAGGTAAAGCGCCGTCACGATGCCCGCGCCGACGCGGCCGCTCAGCGTCACGTTGGCCGCCCAGGCGGGGGGCATGGTCGTGTGGCGCGCGCCGCGAGGGGCGGGCGGCCGTGGTGGCGAGTGGGCCGGAAGCGGCGCTGGCGCCGATGCACTCTTGCCGCCCGCGGCGCTGGGGGCCCGCCGCCATGGCCGACGCCGACCCCCCTGTCCTGTCCAAGCCGGCCTCGCTGCAGACGGCGACCAAGGCGTCGGTGCCCGGCGTGCTCTCCCTGTGCCGCAAGCGGGCCGCGTGGTCGCCCAACGACCCGACCGCGGCGCAACCGGTCGCGTTCGAGTATGCGGCGCTCACGGGTAAGGAAGGGGGTGCAGGTTCGGCTGGCGGGAGGCGCGGCAGCGTTCACACCCTTTCCCTTCTCGTTCTCACCCTTTCCCTTGTTCTCCCCTCTTCTAGGCGCCCTCCAGCGCGCCAAAGGCAAGCCCATGCTGCGCGTCCCCCTGCTCACCGGCGCGCGCGTGTTTGTGCTGGCGTCGGTGGCCGACACGGACGCGGTCGTCGACCTGCTCACGCCGGCGGTCGCGGCGGCGCGCTGCGGCGACGCCGCGCCGGGCGCCAAAGCGGGGGACCCGCTGTCGGACGCCAAGCAGAGCCTGCTGGTCGAGGACGCGTGAGTGTAGAAGGGAAGAGGGGGGAGGGGTGGGGCCCGCCGCCGCGCCGTGGCCGGCCACCCACCCTCCAAGCCCGGCCTTCTACCCCAGAGACCTCAAGGTCATGTACGACCAGCTGGTGGGCGCCTCCATCCTGAGCGAGGCCGAATTCTGGCGCGCGCGCGCCGACCAGGTCGCCGCGCGCGTGCGCAAGACCGCCGCCACCGGCGGCGCCTCTGCCCCTGTCCCCTCTTCCCGCCCCCCGGGCCAACGCCCCGGCCTCGCCTCCGCCTTGCTCACCGACGTGCCCGACGGGCGCGCCACTTTTCGGCTCACGCCCGAGCTCGTGCACCAGATTTTCGCCGAGCGCCCGTACGTGCGCGCGGCCTACGCCGCGGCCGTCCCCCGCCAGCTCGGCGAGGCCGAGTTTTGGAAGCGCTACCTGAAGCACGAAGCCGTGCGCAAGGCGCGGCGCCGGGCGCGGGCGGCGGGGCGCGACCCGGCCGACGCGGGCGCCGAGGACGAACTGTTTCGCCAGTTTCGTGCCGAGCGCGCAGCGGAAGCGGAAAATGCCGCGTCAGCATCGGTCCGCCCCCGAGGCGTCGACCCCGGCGTCGACCTGGCTGCCGACGCGGCCGACGGTGCGGGCGAGGGCTACGGCGTTGCGCACTCGGCCGCGCGCGACGCGCCGCCGCGCGGCGGCCACCGCGACGCGCTCGCGCACGAGCTCAACACGCACGGCCGCATCGTGCTGGGGGGGGTGCCTGCCTCGCTGCCGACGGACGCGGCCGACGCGGCGCGGGAGTTGCGGGGCGGTGGTAGGGGCGGCGGCGTGCGCCCGACCTCTGCGTCCGACGCCGCCGTCTGGAAGGAGCGCGCGGGTGCGGGCCTGGACGACTTGAGACAACCGGTGGCGGCCGTGTTTGAGTCATTGACGGTGGCCGACGGTCGCGCGCTCGGCGCCGCGGCAGCGGCGGCGCGCGCCGCGCGCGGCGCCCGCGCGCCCGCGCCGCCCGCGCCGCCCGAGACGACGCCGGCCGCTGTGGCGGCTGCACTCACGCAGCCGCTGCCGCCGCTCCCCACCCCAGACGCTTGCCTCGCCGCCCTGCGCGAGCTGGCCGTTGACACCGCGCCCGAGCCGGGCGACGCGCCCGGCTCCCTGGCCGACCCCGCTGCCTCGCTCCCGCCTGCCCTGGCCGCCGTCCTCCGCCAAGCTGTCCTCACCATCAACGAGCTGCTGCGCCATTTTTGGGCATCGGTGCCCGGCCGCACGCCCGCGCGGGCGGCGCGCGCGGCGCGCGTCGCGGCCGCGCTCGGGGCGCAGTACGACCGGCTGCAGGCCATGGTGGACGCCGCCACAGGGATCGAGCGCACGCACGTGACGCGACTGCTGAAGCCGGCCATGCTGGCGCTCGACGCGGCGCTCGCGCGGCACGAAGAAGAGGTCAAGGAGGCGGCGGAGCGCGCGGGGCCGAGCAGCGGTGGTGGCGCCCCGATGGAGGTCGAGGCGATCTGAGAGAGAGAGAGACCTTGTGTGCAATGCAGTGACTGTTTCGGGCGAGAGGGCGGGCGGGAGAAAGCAGCAGCAGCGAGCGGGGTCGCGTGCGCCGCCGCCGGCGCCGCCCGCGCACTCTGCGCGCCCAATCCGCGCCTCCCGCACCATGGCCCTGCGCCGCGGCGCGGCCGCGCTGGCGTCCGCCCTGCGGCGCGCCGTGGGCCCGCCACCGCCGCCCGCTGCCCTCCGCGCCCCGGCGGCCATCCGCCCCTTCTCCTCGTCCCCCGCGCCCGAGGAGACGATCGATGAGATTCGGGCCCGCATCTTTGGCACCCACATCGGCGACGGACGGCCGTCGGGGCGCAAAATTTTGAGGAAAAAGCTCATCGGGCCCGCCGTTGCGGCCTGGTACCCGCCCGACGTCAAGGAGATCGACCCATTTTTCGTCGATGTGGACGATGCGCGGTAGGAGGAGGAGGGGTGGAGGTGGAGGAGGTGGCGCAGCGTTGTCCGCCGCAGCGACAGCGACCCACCCTCCACCCTCGCCCTCTACCAGGCGAAAGGCCAAGCTGGAGCGCATGCGGCGCCGGGGCAAGGTCGCCCCCAAAAAGGGCGAGGGCAAGCGCGCGAGCAAGAAGAAAAAGTGAAGAGAAGAGGGAGGGGTGGCGGTGTTCGGTTCGGCGGTCATTGCAGTGTGCCCTTCTCCCCCCTCTCTCTCCTCTCTAGTCTGCGCGCTCGGCCAGCACAAAGCGGGCGACGCCGCGGTCGTCGGCCACGACGCGCACACGGCGCCACGCGCCCGCCGCGGCGAGGCTTGCCGCCACGGTCTCCGCCTGGCTGTGCCCGTGCGTCTCCAGCCCCAGGAACGCGCCCGGGGCGAGGGCGGCGGGGGCGGCGGCCAGGAGGGAGGCGTATGCCGCCACGCCGTCGTCGGAACCACCGTCGAGCGCCGACTGCGGCTCGTGCAACCCCACCTCGGGCTGCAGCCCCGCCATCAGCGGGGTCGGGATGTAGGGCGGGTTGGACACGAGGCCGCCCAGGGAGCGGGAAGACGCGAGCGGGCCCAGTGGCGTCAGCCAGTCGCCGACGGCGACGGCGACGCGCGCCGCGACGCCGCACCGCCTCACGTTGAGCCGCGCCCACGCCGCCGCGGCCCCGGAAGCGTCGGTCGCATGCACCACAGGAATCTCAGGCACCGAGCGCGCGATGCCGATGGCGAGCGCGCCCGACCCGGTCCCCGCGTCGGCCCACGGCCGGCGCGCGAGCGCCGGCGACGCCGCGATCGCCGCCACAGCTTCATCCACCAGCTGCCCCGTCTCGGGGCGCGGCACGAGCACGCCGGGGCCGACGGCGAGGACGAGGTCGCGCCAGTGCGAGGCTCCGGTAAGATATTGGTGTGGGACCCTTTCGTTCACGCGCGCGGCCCACCCCGCCCGCAAATGGGCCAGCGGCGCCCGCAAGAGGATCGAGCCCTTGGCCCTGAACACCCCGCGCCACCCGGGCGGGTCGGGCACCGCGTCCTCGAGCAGCCAGCGCAGCTCGCGCCTCAACCCTTCCGCGTCGGGGCCGCCGTCGGCCGCCAGCGAGTCGCCCGCCGCGTCTACCGCGGCTGTTGCGTCCGCCAGCCAGGCCACGAAATCGGGCGCGGTCGCGGCGTGCGTGGCGGGGCGCTCGGCGAGGGGTGGCCGAACGGCTGACGCCGGCGGCTGCCGGGCGGCGGCCGCCGCGCGCACGCTCGATCGCAGCGCGGCCGACCGCAGCGCGGCCATGAGGCCAGTGCGAGAGCGTCGCGGCTGTCAGGTGTGAGGCCGCTCAGGCTCGCCGGCCGCACTCTCCCTGCGCCCCATCGGCGGCCTCGCCCGCCCCGCTTGCTCCCCACTCCTTCCACCGCACCGCCGGGCGCATGCCCGGACACCCGAGTTGAGCCGCCGTCCGCCCGCCCCGGCGCCGCACGCGATGCCGCCGCCCGCCGCGGCCGCTGGCGCGGGACCGACGCCGCCGGCCGAGGAGGACGACATTCTGGGCAAGAACAGCAAGTATTACAAGGTCGGTGGGGAGGGGAGGAGGGTGGAGCGGGCGGCAATGGCCGCGGTTGAGCTTCGCAGGCCTGCGGCGCGGCGTGCCGCGCGGTCGCAGGCCGCCCGTGCGCGCCGTGCGCCGTGCCGCGCGGACCGCCACCATCTCAGCCGCCCTGCGCGGGGCGGGCGCGCCGGCGCGGGCCGCGGCGGCCGCGCGGCGGCCAGATGCGGCTGCCGGACCGCGAGCGCGCTGCCGCCCGCCCCCGCCGCCGCGCTTCGCGCCCTCGGGTGGAGGAGGAATGCTTGAGCGACGCCCACACGCCCCCATTCCCCCCCATTCCTTTAGCTCCGCGCCCTCAACTCGGGCACTTTCGGCTTTGTCGAGCTCTGCGCCGACCGCGCGACCGGGCAGCAGGTCGCGGTCAAATTCATCGAGCGCGGGGACAAGGTGACGAAATACGTCGAGCGGGAAATCCTCAACCACCGCATGCTCATGCACCCGCACGTCGTCCAGTTTCGGGAAGTCTTCCTCACGCCGCGCTACCTGGCCATCGCCATGGAGTACGTGCCCGGGGGCGACATGTTTGAGTACGTGGTGCGCAAAGGGGGGTTGAAGGAGACCGAGGCGCGCTGGTTTTTTCAGCAGCTCATCGTGGGCGTCGACTATCTGCACCGCATGGGGGTCGCGTCCCGCGACATCAAACTGGAAAACACGCTGCTCGACGGGTCGCCGCGGCCGCTGGCCAAGATCTGCGATTTCGGCTACTCGAAACACGAAAAGTTTCAGTCGGCCCCGGGGTCGCGCGTCGGCACGCCCGCCTACCTCGCCCCCGAAGTCATCATGACGACCAAGGGGCAGACGTACGACGGCAAGGTGGCCGACATCTGGTCGTGCGGCGTCATGCTGTACGTCATGCTCGCGGGCGCCTACCCTTTTGAGCGCCCCGAGGACAAGCACGACGCGCAAAAGCTGCAAAAGATGATCCAACGCATCCTACGCGTCGAGTACGAGCTGCCGGCGGGGGTGAAAGCGAGCAAAGAATTAAGGGACCTGCTCGCGCGCATCCTGGTCCCCGACCCCGCGCACCGCATCACCGTCGCCCAGATCCAGGCCCACCCCTGGTACGCGCGCGACCTGCCGCCCGGCGTCGCCGAAATGAACGACAACCTGCCGGAGCCAGGGCCGGGCGTGCAGTCTGTCGAGGAAATCACGCGCATCGTGCGCGCCGCGCAGGCGCCGCCCGCGGGGCCGGCGGGGTGGGAGAACGACGAATTCATCGACTCCACGATGGACGCGGAAGCGTTTGAGGAGAGCCAGTTTGACGAGTGGGGCGCTGGCGGGAGCGTTTGAGAGGAGAGAGGGGGGGGGGGGTCAGGACGACACCAAAACCATCGGGCACGGCCGGCGGGCGGGTCTCCTTCTGTGTGGGGTGGGTGGGGGCGTACCTCTTTAGAACTGGCGTTCCTCTTACAGCAACGGCGGCCGGGAGGCGGGGGTGATGTAAGCCTTTTCCGCCCCCGCGCCGCCCCTTGCCTTCAGTGCGCGCCTCCCCCGCCCGGGGCCGCGCCCGCCCTCACGCCACCCCCCAGCCGTCCCCGCCCGTCTTCTCTCCGCGGAGGGCGGGCGACCGCGGCGTCTTCCGGTGGTGGCGTCCGGATGCAGCCCACGGGCGGCGCTCCTCACGGCGACGCCGACCCCGACCTCGACCCCGAGGCCGCGCTGGCGGGGACGGCGTACAAGCCGGTCAGTTTGGGAAGAGGGAGGAGGGTGGTGGAGCGTTGCGGCGCGCGGTGCGGCGAGCGGCGAGTCGTCCGACGCGGCGCGTGCGGCACTGCCGCACGCCGCGCCCGGCGACCCCCACCGCCGCGCCAGACCGCGGGTGACACGCATCCACGACGCGCTTGGGGAGCTCGACCCAGGAGCCGCCCCAACCGCCGCGGTGCCTCCCTTGCGGTGCGCGATGCCGGCCGGCCGACTCCGGCCGGCATCGCGCGACCCACCGAAACCTCTCACACGACGCCGCCCGTCTTCTCTTTTAGATCCGGGTGCTCAACCGGGGCTCCTTTGGCGTCGTTCTGGAGGCCGCGGAAGCCGCGACGGGGGACCGGGTGGCGGTCAAACTGATTCCGCGCGGGCGGCGCGTCACTAAGTACGTCGTCCGCGAGGTCTTAAACCATGCGTCCCTCGCCCACCCGCACGTCATCGACCTGCGCGACGTGTTCCTGACCGACACCCACCTCGGCATCGCGCTCGAGCTGGCGGCAGGGGGCGACCTGTTTGCGCTCGTCGCGCGGTGCGCCGGCCTCCCCGAGTCTGACGCGCGCTGGTACTTCCAGCAACTCGCCCTCGCCCTCGACTACTGTCACCGCAAGGGCGTGGCATCGCGCGACGTCAAGCTGGAGAACACGCTCCTTGCCGACGTGCACCGCCCCCTGGTCAAGCTCGCCGATTTCGGCTACTCGAAGCACGCGCACCACCAGTCGGCACCCGGCTCCCGCGTCGGCACGCCGGCCTACCTGGCGCCGGAGGTCGTGCTCGCGTCGGATGGCGCGACGTACGACGGGCGGGCGGCGGACGTGTGGTCTCTGGGTGTCACTTTGTACGTCATGCTCTGCGGCCGCTACCCCTTTGGCCGCCCCGAGGACGCCGCCCTGCCGCCCGACGTGCGCCTGCGCGCCATGCTGGCCCGCATCGTCGCGGCCGACAGCGCTCCGGGCGACCTGGGGCGGGCGCCGGGCGCGGCCGACTTATTGGGGCGAATGTTGGTCGCCGACACAGCAGCGCGTGCGTCCCTTTCTGAAGTCATGGCCCACCCCTGGTTCCTGGAGGGCCTCCCGCCCGGCGTCGCCGACCTCAACACCGGCCTGCTCGCGGACCAGGCGGGCGGTGTGCCGGGGCGGCAGAGCCTGGCCGAGATCCGGGCTGTCCTCTCGGCCGCGTGCGTGCCCGCCGGCGGCGGCAGCGCGCCCGAGCCCCTGGACTATGACGAGGCAGGCGCGTCTGGCGTCGGCGGGGACCATTTGCCGCCGGTCGCCGAGTGAGAAGGTCGACATTTTTTCTTGGGCGCGCGCGCGCGCGCGCGCCCCGCCCCGACGATCCCCACCCCCAATTTCGCACCCTTGCGCGACCGCTCCTCGGTCGCAGCCTCCCCCGAGTGCCGCCCCGGGCGCTGGGGGGAATCGCGTCCGCGGGCGCGCACGCCAAACGACGGCCCCCGCCCCCCGTCCCGCGCGCGCGGTCCCCGCCCTCAGCCGGCGGGCCCCGCCGCCGCGCGCCACGAAGCCAACGAAGTGAGAAGATGTCGCGAGCCTGCGACGCTTGTGCAACCCCAGGGAGAAACAAGTGGAGCGGCGGCGGCTGGAGCGCGCGCGCAGCGCCCGCCCTCACACACCCTCCCTCCTCGCTCGCCATGCCCTCCCTCCGCCTGCTGGCCGTCGCCCTTTTCGTCGCTTGCGCCGCCGCCGCGCCCACTGCGTCCCCCGCGGCCGCCGGCTGCTCCGACGCCCGCCCGCGCACGGGCGCCGGCTTCAAAGTGGGCCCCACCTGCGACGCCGTGCTCGCCGCGGGCGACTGCGGCAAAGACTGGATGAAAACCACGATCACGGAGCTGCCGGAAGGGTATTGCCAGGTGGGGGAGAGGGAGGGAGGGAGGAGGGGAGGGCGCGCGCGCGCGCGTCCCGCGCGTCGCGCGCACACGCGGCCACCCCGCCGCCCGCGGCCCCGCCCTTCCTCGCAGATCTCGTGCGGGCGGTGCCCGTCGTGCAAAACGCTGGACGCCGCCCTGCGCGGCGCCGGCCTGGCGCCCGTCGCCGACGCGGCCGCGTCGTCGCCGCGCTGGGCGGCCGCCTTCAAATCGCCCGCCACCACGCTGACCCTGCTGGCGCCAACGCATGGTTTTGGCGGGGCGGGGTCGATTGACCGCCACATCGTGGTGTCGCCGCCGGCGTGGGGCAACGCGACGTGGACGGCCGCCCTGCTCGCCGCGGCCGACACGCTGCCCACCGCGGCCGGCGACACCATTGCGGTGTCCAACGGCGTCCTCGCCGCTCCCGGCGGGCGGGCGAGTGTGACGCGGGGGGACGTCGCGGCGTGCAAGTCGGTGATTCACGTGCTCGACGCGGCGCTGTGAGAACCGTGGGCCTTGGGATGTGGGCGGCCGGGGGGCGCGTGCGCGTGTTACAGGAATGCGCGCATTTGCTCCGAGGACGGGTGGGCTGTGCGGCGTGGCGGCGGCGCGCCGGGGCTTGCGCGGCCGTGGTGGCGCGCGCCGACTAGGCCGAGAGAGGCGGGGGCCGACCCCGACCCCGAGGCGCGCCCGCGAGCTCGCCGGCACACGCACGCGTGCCCGCTTCGGGCGGGGTGGAGGAGGAGATAACAAATGAGCGACCGAGGGAGGAGGCGTTTCATCTGTCGCACACGAACGCACGGCCCCGGAGACATGTCACTCGGCGCCGGGCGGCGGGCGCTCCCCATCGAGCGGCGGGCACTCCCCGCCGTCGGCAGCGGCGGCGTCACCCGCTTCGCCGCTCGCCGCTTTCCTCAACCCTCGCGCCGGCAGCCGCGCCAGCGCCACCGCCCCCGGCAGATCCGCCATGGCCTGCCCCCGGGGCCGCTTGCGGGGCGCGCCGCCGGCGGGCAGCGCGGACGCCGACGCCAGGGGCGCGCCGCCCGGCGGCGGCGCGTCCCAAGGCGCGGTGGTCGCCGCCGGCAGCCGCCCTTCCCCGTGCCGCGCGTCCAAATTGCGCCAAAACACGCGCGCCGCGGGGTCGGCCGCGCGCGGCGGCGCAGCGCCGCCGCCGGGGCCGGCGTCGGTCGAGTCGCCGTCCGACTCGCGGTCGCGGCGGCGGTCGCCCGCGGCGCGCGCGGCGGCGGCGACGGCCGCAGCAAAGCGTTGGGGGGCGGGCGTGTGCTCGGTGGGTGGAGCAGTCAGGGCGGCGTCGCCGTCGGCGGCGGCGGCGTCGAGCGCGGCGGCGGCGGTCGCCGCGGCCGCGTCGCCATCGCCAGCCGACCGCAGGCGGGCCGCTGCCCACGCCAGGGCGGCAGCAGGGCCGGTGGAAGCGCCGACGGCAGCTTCGGTGCCAGGGGCGTCGGCGTCGGCGTCGGCCACCGCCGGCTTCGGCTCGACCTGCGCCCGCCACTTGACCGCCGCTGCTCCCAACGCCGCCCGCCCCGCCCCCGTCTCCGCCAGCGTGCCCAGCACGCGCGCCGACAGGCCCGCGTTGACGCCCAGGCGCGGCATGGACGCCAGCAACACGGCGGCGAGCGTCGCCGTGTGACCCCGCGGCGGCGCGTCGGCCGCGCCGCGCGCCTCGGCCGGCAGGGACGGGTCGAGCGCGATGGCCGGATTGACCAGGGCGGCCGCGACTTCCAGCGCCATGACGACGGTGGCGCCCGCGGTGGCGGGGTCGGACAGCGCGGCGGGGACGGCGCGAGCAAGCACCTTGGCAAGCGCCGACGCGGCCCCTAAATCCAGCAACGCCGCTTTGACAGCAGGCCGGTACGCGAGCGGGACCAGGGTCTCGAGCACAGCCCGGCCGGTGGCCAGCGGGGACGCGGGCGCGGCCGCGTCCGCGAGCGCGTCGGCGAGCGGGCGGGATAGGAAGGGGCCCATGCCGCCGCCGAGGCCCGCGCCGCGCGCGAGCAAAGTGGTGAGCGACGCGCGTGTGGCAACGCACTGGGACGTGGCGGCAAACGTCACCAGCCGCAGCATCGCCGCCGCTGCGGGCTCGCACCCGTGCGCGAGCGCGCCGCGCGCCGCGACGCCGCGCGGCGGCGGGTGCGGCTTGCCGGGGCGGGCGGCGCCCGCAGGAGGCCATTCGTCCGGGAGGATGTCCGTCAACAGGGCGAGCGTGGCGAGAGCGTCGGCGGGCGCGGGCGGGTCGTCGGCGGGCGGCGGGCCGCCGCCCGGCACGGGGGGGCGCGGGGGGCGCCGGCCACGCGCCAGCGCGTTGGCGATCAGGTCGGGCGCCCACGGGTCACCCGGGCCGACGTCCAGGTAGGCGGCCTGCAGGGCGGCGGCGGCGGCAGAGCGCGCGCGCGCGGTCGGCGTCGCCGCCGCGTCGACCGGGCCGTCGCCCGCGGCCACCGCCTCAGCGTGCAGGCGCAGCAGGGCGTCGGCGGCGGACGCGCCCCCGCGCGCGGCGTCCAGGGCGCGCAGGCGGCGCAGCAGGGCGCCGAGAGCGGCGGCCGCGGCGGTCGCGAGCAAGGAGGCGCGGGCACGGGCGTCGGCGGCGGCGACTGGGTCGATTGCATCGCCCGCGACCGTTTCACACAGCACATCGGCCGACGTGGCGGCCAGGCAAGAGGAGGCGACGCGGGTCGCGAGGTCGAGGGCGTCCAGGGCGCCGGCGGCAGCCGCGGCGGCCGCCGCGCGCGCGCCGCCGCGCTGCCCGCAGAGGCCCGCGAGCAGGTCCAGGGTGGCGGTGATGGTGCCGCATGCAGCGTCGTCATCGAGGAGGGCGATGCAGGCGGCGGGAGCAGGGGATGGGTGGGCGCCAGGGGTGGCCGGCGCGCACAGCGGCGGCAGAGCGGCCACCAAAGCTTCGACCGCCGCCCCCACGCCGTCCTCGCCCGCCTCAGCCAGCGCCACCGCGCGCCCACCCGCCTCGGCGGCGGCGCGCGCGGGGCGGGTGGGGCCACGGGGGGCGTGGTCGAGCGCGCGCGCGGCGCGCGCGGCGACGCGCGCAAAGCGGGCCGCGACCGCGGGGCGCGCGTCGCACGCGACGGTCGCCACCAGCATGGCGCAGTAGGACGCCTCGGGCAGCCAGGTCGCCTTTTTGCGCTTTTTGCGGCGGAGGCCGTCGGCGGGGGGGGCGCGCGGGGCGGCGACGGCGGCCAGGGCGGCGTCAAAAGCGGGGGCGGACGAGACCAGCGCCCACGCGACCGCGCGCTCGCCGGCGTCGGTGGCGGTCAAAGCGGCCAGGGCCTCGGCGGCCGTCAAAAAGTCGGGGTGGTCGCGCGGCGCGGACGCTAGCTGGGCCGCGGCGGCCTCGGCCGCCAGCGCGGCGCGCAGAACCGATGCAATGCGGGCCGTAGGAGGGGCGTCGTCGTCCGTGGTGGCGTCGGGAGGGCCTAACGCGTCGGCGAGCGCGCCGACGCCCGCCGCGTCGCGCAGCAGAGGCACGCCGCCTCCCGGCGCCGCCAAACAGACCGCGACCAGGCGTGACAGTGGCGCCACCAGCGGCGCGACCAGAGCGGCCGCGAGTGCGGGCGCGGGCGCGCCCGCGCGCGGGCCGGCGACCGCTGAGTGCAGGCGCACACAGCGCAGGGCCGCCGCCGCGCGAGCCCACACCCGGCACGAGGTCAAAGCGGTCACCGCTGCCTTGTCCGGCGACCGCGGCACAGCCAGGCGGGCCGAGGCCGCAGGGTCGGCACGCGCGGCGGCCGCGCGGGCACGGGGCGCGGGCGCGGTCGAAGCCACCGCGGCGGCCAGGGCGTCTGTGGCACGCGCGAGCGCGGCGATGCGGGAGCGCACAGTTTTGGTGTCGGTTTCGTCCGCGGCGGTCGACGTGGTGTCGGCGGCGGCGCCAAACGCGGTGGCCGCCGCCGCCACCCCAGCGCGCGCCGCCGCCGCGGCCGCGCACCGGGCCGCGGCCGCGGGCAAGCGCTCCGACGCGGCCAGGGCCAACGAGTCCAACAGGGAGCCAGCCAACAATGCGTCGGCGACCGCCGGGTCGGCCGCCGCTGCCCGGTCGAGCGCGGCCGCCGCGTGCACGACCAGGCGGTCGTGTGGCGAGTCGAGCAGGGTGATTAAGGATTCCAGCGCGGGCCTGCGCGCGGCTAGGCGCCGCGCGAGCGGCGCGTGGTGGCCGGCGGCGGCCGCCGCCGCGACAGCAGCCGCGACCCGGGGCGACGGCTCATCCTCCGAGACCGACGGCGACGCCAGCCACGCCGCGATGGCGTCCGCGGCGCGGTCGAGGGAGGAGGGGGTCAAGGCGGCCGACCGCGCGGGCGCGGGCGCGGCCGGCGCGGCCTCCTCCTCCTCCTCGGACGACGACGAAGACGGCGCCCGCACAGGCACCGTCGCCGTCGGCTCCACGCCGGGCGGCGCGTCGTCGTCGTCGACGCCCGGCGGGCGCTCGTCCAGCGGGGGCGCCGGCGCGGGAGCGGGCGCCGGCGCCGCCACCGCCGCCTTGGCCGCCACCACGGCGCGCTGCTTGCGGCGTCCCAGGGCGAGGGGCGGCTCGGAGGCGCCGAGCGAGCCGTCGGGCGCGGGCAGGGCGGCCGCGTCCGCCGCGGCGGCCAGAGTTGTGGAGGCGGCGGGCGAGAGGTCGCGGTCGGCGGCCGCCGCCGCCACCAGCTCGGCCAGCGCGTCGGCGACGGCGCCGTCCAGGGGCGCAACAGCCTCGGGCGGCGCGACCAGGGGGACGGGTGGCGCGGCGACAGCCCCTTCCGCCACCGCCTTCAAGTCACAGCCGTGCAGCGACCCCTCCAGCTTCCCATACCGCCCCCGAAGAATGACCCGATCCGTCACCACGGGATCCAGCGCGACCGCGGCACCGCCCGCGAGCGGGACGGCGACGCGCGCCGCGACGCACGCGTAGCGAGAATCGCCGGGCGCCTCCAAGTCGCGCGCAAACACGGCCAGCGCACCGCGCGACGGCGGCGCGGGACCGCCCGCGGCCGGCGCGTCCAGGCGCAGCGCGGCGAGGCGGACCGGGAAGGGGAATCTGATTTCATCGAAGCGTTCGTCCAGCGCCGCATGATCAAAGGCCAGCGTGGCGAGCAGGGTGTCGCCGCGCTGCATGGTGCGTGAGGAGCGGGGCGCTAGCCGCGCATCGGCGGGCGGCGGCGGTCGCCGGCGGCGCGAATGCGAAGGGGTCGGGCCGTCGGGAGCGAGAGCGACGCGCCCAGTCGAGTCTCCAGCAGCACACACCCCCCCAGCTGGGCCGGCGGGATCGAAAGAGTAAAGCGGGCGGGCGCCGTCGACGCCGCACACTCTCGTCTCCCCCGATGGCGGGCCGCGCCCCCACCCCGCTCCCGCACACCCTCGCCGTCCTCCCTAACTGGGCCCTGGCGGTCGCCCTGGCCGCCTTCACCGCGGGCACGTACGCCTACTCGGCGCGCGCGACCGGCGCGGCCGACCTGCTGGCCGAGCTCGAGGCGGAGAGCAAGAGGCAAGAGGTGGAGGAGCAAGCAAAGTGATGATGGCAGGTGGATCGGGGCCGGCGGCGTCGTCCTCGATCAAGCCGGTGCGGCCGCCAACGCTTTTCGAGACGCGGGTCTATGCCGCCACGTCATCCATCCCCCGTGGCCGCGTCACCACGTACGGCGCCATGGCTGCCGTGCTGGGTACCGCGCCGCGCGCGGTCGGCCAAGCCCTGAAACGCAACCCGTTTGCGCCGCGCGTGCCGTGCCACCGCGTCGTCGCGGCGGGCGCCGCGCTGGGCGGCTTCTCGGGCGAATGGGGGGCTGCATCGCTCGCGGTGTCGCGCAAGGCGGATTTGCTGCGCGGGGAGGGCGTGGAGGTCAGGGACGGGGGGCGCGTGGCGCCGGGCGCCGTGCTCGACGCCGACGCGCTGAAAGCGGCGATGCGGGCGGCCGGGTGCGACTGACTGAGGGTGCTGCGTTCTTTCATCTGTGCTGTGTGTGGTTTCAGTGCAGGCGGCCGGACGCAGGGCCGCCGTCCCTCCCTCCCCTCCCCTCCTCTCTTCTCCATCACCCAAACATGCCGCCGCCCCACCCCGCGTTGCCGCCGCCCGGCCCGGGCGGCATGATGTCGGGGTGAGGAGGGCCGGGAGGGCGGGGGCCGGGCGGGCGCGCAAAGTCGCCGGGGTGGAAGCCGGGCAGGCCAGGGGGCGCGATCGGGTCCCACGCGACGCCGGGCGGCAGCCCTGGCGGCGGCGGCCCGCCCCAACGGGGCGGCGGCCGCCCCACGCCGGGGTGGCCGCCAAAGAGCGGGTCGCCGGGGCCGACCTGAGAACCGCCGCCGCCAGGGATGCCGCCAGGGATGCCGGGGCCGAAGAGACCTGGCATGCCGGGGCCCAGGCCGGGCGGTAATCGGTCGGAGTCGCCGGGGTGGGGGTAGGGGCCGCCGACAGGGGGTGGCGCTGGGGCGGGGAAGGGGCCACCGCGTGCCGGTCCCGCGCCGCCGCCGCCGCCGCCACCACCATCGTCGTCACGACGGCCGTGGAACGCGTCACGGAGGACGGCCTCGAGCGAATTCGGCGCCCGCAGCGTGTGCGACCCGCCGGGCGGCACCCACTCGCCGACGGCGAGCTCCACGCCGCGAATGCGCCCGCCAGCCCCTCCTTCCAGCCAGGTTACGGCCAGGCCGTCCCCCACGGCCGCGGCTTTGAGCAGGACGGGCGGGCGGCGGGGGGTGGAGGAGGAGGCTGTGTTTTGTTGGGAAGTGAGTCGGAGGAGGGCAGGGCGGCTGAAATGCCGGGCCCGCTCGGCGGATCTTCCTTTCTACCACGCACCATCGACGTAGCGAAAGGCGTAGCGGCCGTCGAGCGCGTCCCAGCCGGCGGGGCCGACCTCGTCGCCTGCGTCGGCCGGCAGCGCGTCGCTGTCGGCGGCCGCGCCCGCCGCCACCAAGGCGTAGCCGTCGGCAAGTATGTAGGCGTGCACCGCAAATGCGAGCGCGTCGGCGTCGGAGCTGGAAGAGAGGAGAAAGGTGGTCCGGGGTTGGGGTCGCGCTCGAGGCGCCACCCGCCGCCGCGCTCCCACCCGCGACACGACCGACGGCCCAGGATGCGCCCGCGGTCGCGCTAGCGAGGAGGGCGCGCGCTCGCGGTCGCCATCCGATCTCCTCCCCCACCTTCTCTTCCCCGGGCACACCTGCACTCGGGGCGGGCCGCCCGCAGGACGGCGGCGAGCGACATGGGGGGTGGCTAGGGGCGCAAAGCGCGAAGCGCGCCGCTCGGAGTGAGGACCGCGACGCTGGCGCCCTCCTCCTCCCCACTCGCGTCGCCTGCCTCCCTCCCCGCGTCCAAGGGCGCGTGCCATCGGAGGAAGTCTCCTCCCCGGCGAGTAGACGCGCGCGAGAGCGCGTCTGCCCCTCCCGCCGTTGGAGGTCCGGTGCCGTGCGATGCGGGCGCCGAACGCGGCGCCCGCCGTGGGCTCGCGCCTGGCGATGGTGAGAGAGGGGATAGAGGAGGGCGTGGGGGAGTGGTGGGGGGTCATGCGAGGGCGTCGGCCGCGCCGTCGCGCGCGGGTCGCTCGACCGACGCGCGCCCTCTTTCCTTTTCCCAGCGGCCCGCCGGCCGCCGGCGCGCCCGGCCGACGCCAACGATGGCCGTGGCTGCCGTCCCGCCTCCATCCGGTCGCAAACCGCCGCTGCGCGCCCCCCCTCTGGACGCCGCGACCCTCGACGCCGCCCGCACCTCCACCCCCCCCGACGCCGCCGTCTCCGGCCCCGAGTTCGTCATGTCCAAGCTCATGAAAGAAGAGTCGCACACGGAAGAGGTGTATTTGCACGCGCGCACGCGCACGGTCCGCTCCCACTTCCCGACCGCGCTCGGCGTCGACGATTTTCTGGCCCGCCTCGAGGTCGCCCTCTTTGCCCACGGCTTCACCGGCGAAAACTCGATCGCCATGAGCAACCTGTGCCGCGACGAAGTGACCGTCGGCCTCAAACACCGCATCGACCACGTTTTCGGTTCCTCGTTCAACACAAACGGCCTCGGCGGCGTGCTCACGTGCGGCGTGACCGGCGTGAAAGCGGGGCTGTCCCACTCGCCCGTGTCGGCATCGTCGGGCAAGGAGAGGTACGTGTTTTTGTCCTTCCCCCACATCGCCATCGACTCCGAAGGCTCGGTCGGCGCCATCGCCCGCCCCGGCCGCCCGGGCGCCGGCTGCGCGTGCGGCGCGCTCAACGCCGCGCTCATCGACATCCAGGCGGGCGGCCTGGACGCCAACTGCAAGGTGCCGGGCCAGCACGACCCGCTGGACCCAGAGTATTCCATTTTGAAACAGCGCCTGGCGCGCCGCATCCGGTATGAAGGGCTGACTGGGCCGGCGGTGTCGGCGATGGACCTTGTGGCGATGACGCACGTCGCGGACCGGACGATCACCGACGACCTCGAGTACCTCATCAAACACTCGGTCGACACCCGCCGCGCCGACTACGCGGTCGTGACCGGCGTACAGGTCCACTCGTGGGCGCGGGCGCACGCGGGGGAAGAACCGAATTTGGAATACTTGGCCCCCTCGACCGTCTACACCGTTGTCAACGGCCAACGCACCTACCTGGACCTCACCGCCATCCCCGCAATGACCCCGCGCCAGCTCAAGGCGCTGGCGGCGGCGGATGCAGGGGGCGGCGGGCACCCGCCGCCGTCGTCGTCCGACGGCGCGGGCGCGCCGCGCCGCCTGGCCGCCGGCGGTGGCCTCGTCACCACCATCGTGGAAGAAGCCAAATCCCACTCGGTCTCCGGCCGCAAAGCGGGCGCCGCCCGCTTCTCCCGCCTCCTCGCCGAGTCCTCGGTCCTCCAAGTCGAAACCTCCTGCCCCTGGCCCGGCTGGCAGACCCGCATCCGCGCCCGGGGGACGCGGGCGGACGACGACACGAGCTGCAACCTGGACGAGAGCTGGGATGAGGAGGATGAGTAGGGAGCGAGGGGTGGAGATGGGTGGAGGCGGGCGGGCGCGTGGGCCTCTGCGCGGGCTCCCTCCCTCGCCAATGTAGCCGAGGGCGCGCCGCGTTGCAGAAGGAGGCGGCGAGGGCGGTGGAGGGTGCGTGAGAGCGGGTGGGGCCGCGCGCGCCGGCGCGCCGCCGCACTGGCTTCCGCGCCTCCTGTTGCCGCCGCGCCTGCTGCCGCCCATGCTTTGGCCGGAGCAATGCGACCCGGAAACACACGCGTGGCGACGCCCACTCTCCACCCCTGTTCAAGCACCCCGTTCCCCGCGCTCTCACCCCTTGTCTCTGCCTCCCCATCAATCCGCCCGCCCGCCCTTGCCCGGCAGGCACGCGCCGCTGTGCGAGTCGGCGTTGGTCACGCCCCCGATCGGGCACTCGGGCTGCTTTTGCACGTGGCGGCCAAACGCGGACAGCGACTTGGTCGACGCGTCGCCGAGCTCCATCGACGTCGTCTCCGGGATGAAGAACGTAAAGAGCAGCCCAAAGAAGTTGACGACGGCCAGGGCGACGAGCGTGGGGCGGGTGCCGGCCGACAGCTGGAGCGCGCCAAAGCCAAACGCGCCGATGACGGCGCCCAGTTTGCCGGACGCGGCCGACACGCCGTGCAGCGTGGCGCGGTAGCGCGTGTGGAAGACCTCGGCGGGAACGACGAAGGTGGTCGTGTTGGGGCCTGGAGGAGGGAAGGAAAAGGGTGGAGGGGTCAGGCGGCGGTCGACGGCCGTCGGCCGAAATGCCTCTCAGCGCGCGCGCCGCGCCCTGTGCCGGCCGCCCTTGCGGCGGCTCGCGTGCCGCGGTCGGCGCGGTCGGCGCTGTTTTTTCTTCTTCTTCCCTCCCCCCGCTTCCTACCGAAATTCGCAAAGAAGAACGTCATCGAGTACAGAATCAAGAAGACCCACGGTGAGATGGCGCCCACGGTGCCCGGCGGCGGCACGAGCTTGTTGTAGAGGCCGGCGAGAATGACGAGCATCAACGTCATCATTGTGAACCCCATCACTTGAATGCGCACGCGCCCCAGCTTCTCAATGGTGAAGACGGTGACCCAGTAACCGGGCACGGTCCCAACAATCGCAACGAGCGCGTTGCCGGCGGCCGACCGGAAGACGCCCTCCCACACCTCTTTCGCGCACTCGCCCACGCACGCGGCCGAGCCGCCGGCCGGGATCTTGGGAAACTTGGAGAAGCCGGTCGCGCGCAGGACGTCGGGCAGGAACAAGTTTTGCGAGTAGAAGGCGACGTCGAGGAGCAACCAGGTCATCGAGGTGCCAAGCAACACCCACGCGTTACGGTTCTTCATGATCGACGGCTCCGTCAGGTACCCGCGCAGCGTGGACGCAACCGGCTTGGTGCCCGCCGCGATCGCGGCGGCCGGGATGGAGCCGACGGCCTCGCCCGGCACGGCGGCGGCGTCGGCGGTCGCCGAGGCGGCGAGCGCGCGCGCGTCCTTTTCGAATTCAGGGCTCTCGGGCATGGATTCGCGCAGGCCCAGCGTGACGACGGATGGCACAATGCCCAGGCCCAGCATGATGCGCCAAACGAGGTCGAGCTTGAGCACGTCGGCCTCGACCGCCGAGCGAAACGCGGCGGTGACCGCGAGCGCGACGAGCGACGCCATGAGGATGCCAAACCCCTGCATCGCAAACACCGCCGACACGAGGGCGCCCCGATTGTGGCGGTTGGAGAACTCAGACGCAATGGTGGCGCCTGGAGATGAAATAAAAGGTGGGGGGAGGGTCGGCGCCGGCGTCGCTCTTTCTTTCCGTCCCTCTCCTTCCTCCCCCATCTCCCCCCTCTCGGCTCTCTCACAAAGGGGGTACTCGCCACCCAGGCCAAAGCCGACGATGAGCCGCCAGAAGACGAGCCAGACCAAGAACGAGGCGCCGCGAACAGCAGAGGCGCTTGTCACCTGCCCGATAGTCGCAACGATTAAGATCAAGAGTGTAATCATAAAGGTCGATTTGCGGCCGAAACGGTCGCCCATGACGCCCCAAAATAATTGACCGCACAACGTGCCGACGAGAGCGGCCGCCGAAATGATCAAATCAGCGTTGCGTGGCAGTGCGGGACTGTTGTAGTACGCCATGCCGATGGCGGGCTTGGCGAGGCCTACAGGGGGGGAGGTTGGGCCGGCCGTGGGCGGTTGCCGCCGGCCAGAGGTTCCGAGGGGCTCCTGGCCGCACCGCGCGGCGCGCCGCCCGCGCGCCCGCCGCGCCCGCTCTCAGCCTCGATGCATGGCAAACAGCACAAGCAATGCGCGGTGGCGAGGGAGGGCCCGCAGTGCGCTGCCCGCGGCCGCGGGGTGCGGCATGCAGACAGATCGAAAGGGCGCGGGAGGCCACACGCGTGGTGCGGGACCCGGCGCGGGGCGCCGCCCGATCCCCCAGCCCGCGCCCGATGCGCGCCGACAGCACGCGCGACGCGCTCCGTTGAGGGTGGGCCCGCAATGCGCTGCCGGCGGTCGCGGCCAGGTCGGGCATATTTTGCGCGTCGCCCATTTCGCCGCCGCGCACCGATAATAAAAAGATCGTACGCGTCCGCAAAGAAGCCGACGCCCGCAACCAGGACGGCCATAAAATGAAACTTGGTAAAGCTCTTGTTCGCGAGGGCGGCGTCGATCTCCTCTTGATCGCCCCACGCCGACTTTTTCGCGGGCTTGGCCGTCGCCATGGCGGCGGCGGGCGGGCGAGGGGGTGGGGGGCGGGGCGGGGTGCAACCGCTGGCGCTTTGTGCCGGGGTGGCAGCGCGCGCACCTTCCTCTCCCGGGACGCGCGCGGCGCGCCGCCGACTGAACCGGCCCGCTCCCCACCCGCCCTTGGAGCCGGCGCCGACTGGAATGCACGTTCTGGCATACAAGGTGCGGCACGCAAAACCCTCGCTCGCGCGCCGCGGCGGCGCTCACGCGCCCGCCCTGCGCGCGGCCCCGTCCGCCACGTCCTCGCGGCGCCCGGCAAGCGCCGCCGCGCGTGAGCCGTCCAGCTCGCGGGGCGAGGAGGATCTGGGACGAGGAGGACGAGTGAGGGAGAGAGGAGGGGGTGGTGGCGGCGCGGGCCGCCCGCGCGCCGCCCCTCCTACCCCCGCCTTCTCCCCCTCCCCCGCCCGCCCGCGTGCAACCCTGCTTCCCGGAAACACGGCTCCTGACGGCACGCACTCCCGTTCACGCATCCCTCTCCCCCATCCCGCACCTCCGCGCACGCTCCCGCCGTGCGTGCGTGGCTCCACCTGCCCCCCTCTCCCACCAAGTGCCGCCTCCTGTCCTGCTCAAGAGAGAGAGAGACAGAGCGAGCGAGAGTCACTCCCACATGCTGTTCCTGCTCTACAAAACTCTCTCTCACTCTCTCTCTACCCCCTCTCTCTCCCTTTCCATCTCATCCCCACACAAAGCACCGCCCCAGGCAGTCGCCCGCGACCGAGTCCTCCACCAGCACCTGGGACGACCCCAGGTCCGCCATGGCCGCCACCACGACGCCCTTGATGACGGGGAGCGCGAGCCCAAGTGCCGCCTGCGCCCAGGGCGCGACCAGCACGCCGTACGGCCTCCCCTCCGGCCAGGCCGCAGCCGCCGCGGCCGCCGCCGTCGCCCACGGCTTCGCCAGCCCCACGCCGCCGGGCACAAACACGCTCGCCAGCGCCGGCGCCTGCGTCTCGTTCTTCGGGTCGGGGCCGACGCTGCCGGGCGTGGGCACCGTGATGGTCGGGTGCGCTGGGTCGGTGCTAAAGGCACCCGTCCCCCGCCACACATCCATCACGTCCCCGAACGAGGGCGGCAGGGCCCGGTTCAGCAGGCCGATGCGGAAGTGGGTCTGATGCTGGGACCGCCGGTTGGCCGGGTTGATGACGACGGCCCAGGTCGGAGGAGAGGGAGAGGAGTGGGGCGGGGCGACGGCATCGCCGCCCCCTTTCTCATAATCACCACCATAAAACCCGAGCCCGCCCGCCTCCGCCCAGGCAGCCGCCCAGAAGCGCTCCGCCGCGGACCCCGTACACGCCGGGTCCGCACTCTCCACGCCCGTGCAGGGAATGGTCGGAATGAGCAGCCACTGCGTCGCCGTCGCGCACAGGTCGGCCGGCCCCACGCCGGCCAGGACTTCCCGTGCAGGCAACAAAGCATAATCCTTCCAGTCCACGCACCGTCCGACGGCGGGCGGGACCCAGGGGCGCGCACAGAGGCCCGTCACCTCCTGCCACAGGTGGCACCCGATGCAGCCGGAGTTGGCCGGGTCCGCGCAGGTGGTCCGGAAGTCAGACACACAAGCAGTGTAGTTTCGGGTGGCCTGGGAGGCCGGGTAGGACAGGGAGGGGCAGGCGGCCGGGGCGCAGGTGCGCCCGGGGCATGGGGTTAAAAGGGGTGCAGGCGCTGCAGGTGCCGGCCGGGTAGGGCAGGGTGCGGGGCTTGGAGGGCAGGGGTACAGGGGCGCTGCCGAGCGTGAGGGCGGTGAGGCGGGAGAGGGCGGTGGTGGTGGCTGGGGCGGCCGTGAGGGGGGGCGCCTGGGGAAGAGGGAGAGAGGGTGGGTGATTTTTCGAGCTGGTCCGGTCTCTTCATCGCGTCCGGGCCCTGGTCGCGCGCGGACCGCCAGTGAGGACGCGCCCCTGGACGCGTCCAGCGCGCGACCGACTGCGCGCCGTTGCCGGGTCCGGCGCGCGCGCCAAAAAACGCGCGGCGCGCCATCCGACACGCGCTCTCAGACCACGCCCTCTCAACCCCCCTCTGCCACACACATGCACACACACCTGACAGACCAGGGCGGCGAACATGGCCAGCACCGGCCAGGCGGCGGGGGCCGGCATGGCTGAGTGTGCGGGGCGTCGCGGAAAAGAACACGCGCGCCCGCGCCGATAACCCTAAGACGCCACAGCCGCGCGGCTGTGGCGGTCGCTCAACCTCGGTCGCTCCAACCTCCTCCCCTCTTTCTCATGAACTCTCATCACACGCGCCCGGTGGCACCGCGCCGCGCGCCACACACACACACACCCTCAGGGGTGCAGCGCAGCACCCCAACCACACCCCACCCCCTCGCGCCACACGCGTGCCGCACGCACACCGCTCAGGGGCTCACGCAGCACTCATTTCACCCCTTTCAGTGGGAGAGTTGGGACCCGCTTCCCTCTTCCGCCTCCCCGCCTTCCGGCCTACCCAGGGCAGGCGGGGGGGGGGGTGGCCCGAGTTGCGCTCCACCTGACGAGGCCGTTTGCTGGGTCTGGAGCGGGCCCCACTTTTCACCTCGCCCTCCCCACTCCTCCCCACCCCCTCTCAACACTCGGCCGCTCCCCCCTCACACCGGGCACGACGCGCCGAGGTCGCCGCCGCCTTTGCCCGCGCGCCACGCGCCCGCCGCCAGCGCGGCGTCCAGGCCGGCGATGAACGATTCTTGAAACAAAGCCCAGGTCGAAGGCGGGAGGTCGGCCAGCGGCAGGGCCGACCCCGCGGCGACGACGGGCGGCGGATACGCCGTCCCGCGCCTGCCGCCCCGCCGCGCCCACCCCGCCGGCGACGCCGGCGCGCCACCGTCCTGCGTCAAACGCGCCGATGGCTTGGGCGGCAGGGCGGCGGATGCGGAACGGAGGGCGGACGAGCCGACCGACGCGCGGCGCAGGGCGGTGGTGGTAGGGGGGCGTGAAGGCACCGCCGTCTCTGACGACCCGATCGACGTCCGCCCGCTGGCCAAGGGCGTGTCCAACCCTTTCCGCTTGGTCCGCCAGCCGGCGGGCGTCGCGGGCGAGCCCGCGGGCGAGAGCAGGGTTGAGGAGCCACCTTCAGAGCCAGCGTCGAGCGCAAAGAGCAGCTCCGCGTCTGTTCTATGCTCCAGTTCGGCCGCAGCGAACGCAGGCCGGGCAGAGGAGGATGAAGGCGTGGGGCAGGTGGCGGCCCGGTGCATGAGCACGGGGCCGTCGTCGCCGCTTGCCACACTCTCGGCTTCGCGCCGCGCCGCCCACGCCAACTCCTCCACGGGCGACGCCTCCTCCTCCATGCCCACCAGCGGCCTGGACAGCGCCGCCCCAATCTCCGCCAAGGTCAATCCCGCCGCCGCCCCTCTCTGCAGCAGAGTCGTGCCCAGCCACAGCACGCGCAGCGACCCCACGTGCAGCGACGGCAGCTCCCGCCGCAACAGGGCCAGGTCGGCATCGATATTGATCGAGGCGATGTAGGCAAGGGTTTCGTCGGAAAATTTTTGGGCGGCCTGACTGTAATAGAGCCACTCCCAGTACGGCGCCTCGAGGCACTCTGGCAGCGCAAAGCCGTGATCAATCGGCACCAAGCGGTGGCCGGCGCCGGGGAGGGAAAGAGGTGGGCGGCGGCCGCGGCTGCTGCCGCCGCCGTCGCCCGACCCGCGCGACCGTGTGACCAGCAGATTGCCCGCGTGCCGGTCGGTGTTGAGAATGCGGATGTCCAGGATGCCGATGGCGTGCACGTCGGCGACGGAAAAAGACGACGGACCGATCTCAGAAGCATCACAGTCATGCCTCACATAGCGTTGTGCCGACGCCAACTTTGGCTCGCGCACCGGCGACGCCGACAGGTCGCCCGACACCGAGCGCGCGCGCAGGGCGGCCGCCAACGAGCCCAACGGCGCGCGCGGCGGCGACGGCGCTGCACGCGCCGTCGACACCTCGGACGCGTCCGTCCCTGGCGTCGCTGCCACCGCACCACCATCGCCCGACTCGCGCGGCGTGCCGGGCACGGCGGGCAGGGATGGCGTGAAGCGGGTGGTGGTGGTGGCGGCGTGCGCCTTGATTTTTTCTCTTTCGGCCGCCGCCACGTAGAACGCCGGGTGCGACACCCGCACCAGGACCGTCGGCGGCACGCCCGCCCGCCCTCCATCCAGCAGGTAAGCCGCGACTTCCCTCATGGCCGCTTCCCCAACTCTCACGCTCTTTTTCAGCCCCGGATCCCCCAGCGCCCTTCCGACATAGCCGCGCGGGTTGTTGGGAGCCATGGGCTCTTCGTCGCACGGTTTGATGATGGCGGCGGGTGCGCCAGAGTCGTCTTTGAAGAGGTAGCTGCCGCCGAGGCCTGCGGCTGCCCGGGTGACCGGTTGTTGGGCGCGCAGCCCTCTGACCACCGCCTTGGCCAGCGCCTTGACCGCGTTGGTCACATGCGCCGTGCCCACGATTTCCACGCGGCCTTCGGGGCGCGCGGCGGGGGCGAGCTGGGCGGCGGAAGGGGCGCGGCCCAGGGACGTCGCACAGATGGCCACCAAGCCCCGCAAGCCTGCCGCCTTTGCAGGAGTCAGCGAGGGGTCAAACGTGGTGTGGGCGTGAGCGGCAAACGGGGTGGCGGGCGGGGTCAGGTCGCCCATCTCAGATTCGGAGCGCCGAGGCCTCGTCGCAGTCGTATGAACCTCCTCAACGTCGTCTGCCGACGCAAGCGCGCCAACGAGGCGGGCGTGTGGCGCGCGGGGGCTCGGGCGCGGGCGCACGCGTTTGCGCGGAATGCGCGCTTTGAGCGACGCGCACCGCGGCGGCGCCTGCAAACGGCGCGACCCTCCGCGGGTGCGCGGCGGGAAGCGCGCGCCGCGGGCGGGACCGCCAGGGGGTTTTGTGCGAGCAGAGGGCGGGCGGATTCGCGCGCGTCACAGCCAGAGGCCGCGCACTCCGCCACCCGCCCTAGCGCCTCCCGTGAGGCTCCCGTCGCACACGTAGCCCCCCCCCTGCCGACGGCCCGCCTCGTACCCCGCATCCCCGAAATGCGCTGCTCCGCCCTCCTCTTCCTCGCGGCGGCCGTCCCCGCGCTGGCCGGCGACTACCGGGGCCGCCCGCGCCCGCCGCCCGCTCCCGAGAGCGACTGGTTTTTCAACCACACGCCCGTGGAGGCGCTCGATGCCGCGCGGCGGCCGCTGCCCGACGCGTTCACGTGGGCGTCCGTCCGCGGGCGCAGCATGGTGAGAGAGAGAGAGGGATGGAGGGCGGCGAGCGATGGCGGCGCGGCGGCGTGAGATGCCGCGTGCGAGGGCGCCGGCCGCCGACCCGGTCGCCCCTCCTCCCAGCTCGTCCCTTCCTGGAATCAGCACGAGCCCGCCTACTGCGGCTCCTGCTGGGCGCACGCCACCCTGTCCATGCTCGGGGACAGGCTCAAGATCGAAAAAGGCGGGGTCGGCCCCGACGTCGTCCTCTCGCGGCAAGCGCTCCTCAACTGCGCCGCGCCCGCGGGGCACGGCGCGGGGTGCGACGGCGGGGACGTCATCGATGTGCTCAAGTTCATGAAGGAGAAAGGGTTGCCGGATGAGACGTGCATCACGTAAGGACGGAGGCGAGGAGGGAAGAGGGGGGTCGGTCGAAGGGGTCGAGAGACAATTCTCTCGACGCGCGCCGCGGCCCGCTCCGACCCCGTCTCCCTCTTCCCTCTCCCTCCCTCGTCAGGTACAACGCGACCGACCACTCAAAATGGGGGAACCACATTAAAGCCTGCCCGCCATCGGGGTTTTGCACCAACTGCATGCCGGTTGGCGGCGCCGACACGTGCTGGGCCGTCAAGACGCCGATCCTGTACACGGTCGAATCATATGGGAAGATCGGGGGGGCTCATTTGAGCGTGAAAGCGAATGAGGAGGCGATGATGCGCGAGATCTACGCGCGCGGCCCGATCACCTGCTCCATCGCCGCCATGGACGACCTCGTGTATTCCTACCGCGGCGGGCTGTACACCGACCCCAAGAACTACACGAAAGACGACGTCGACCACGACATCGAGGTGCGGGGAGGGGGGCGGGGGGAGATGTGCGGAGGTTGAGGTCGGCCGCCGCGCTCGCCCCTGCCACTCGCCCCCTCTCTCCGCGGGCGGGCCCAAACATGCTCGCCCCGGCGCCGCGCGCGCACGGCGCGGCGGCCGGCCGCGGAAGAAGTCGAAGAAAAAAGGGGCGCGCGCGACCTCCCTCCTCCTTCGCCCCGCCCTCCCTCCTCCACCCCGCCCCTCACGCCTCTAACCCACCCTCTCTTCTTCTCCAGGTCGTCGGCTGGGGCGTCGACCGGGACGGCACCCCTTATTGGTCGATCCGCAACTCGTGGGGCGCCTTTTGGGGCGAGCTCGGCTTTTTCAAACTCGAGCGCGGCACGGACGCCCTGTTCCTGGAATCTGGCGACTGCTGGGCGGCGGAAGTGGGGTGGGCGATGGAGAAGGGCGTGCGCGCGGGGAGGCTGCAGGGCACCATGTTTGGCGTCGTGCCGGCGCCGGGGTGTGGGGCGGGTGAGGACGGTGGGGAGGGCAGGGGCGAGGGCGGGTTGGCGGCGCAGTGAATTCAGAGCTTGGGCGCGGGCGTGGGCGAGGGTGGGCGGGCCGGCGGCGCAGGAAAAGGAGCACGCGGCGCCAGATCAGCGCCGGGGCCGGCGACGCGGCCGAAAGCCCCCAGGAGCGCTTGCTCGTGGCGCGGGAGCACTCTACATGCCGTCGCGGGCGTAGGCGGGCGGCGGGGGCGTGGGCGAGTGCGGCGCGCGCGTGGGAGGGCGTCGACGTGGCCCCGCCCGACCCCCCTCGTTCGCCACAATGCGCGCTCGCTGCCGCCCCAACGCCCGCCCCGCCACCTTCCGACCCCCCACCCCCCACCACCCCGCCCCCACCGCCCGCCGCGTGCGCGCCATGGTCAAAACGGAGTCGACCGACCTCGCCCTCGGCCAGTTCCCTCTCCCCTCCTTCACCCTCCCCGTGCCCGCCACCGGCGGCACGGTCACCGATGCCGACTCCGCCGGCAAAGTGACGTGGGTCATGTTCCTGGGGTCGCACTGCCCCTTTGTCATTCTGCTCAAGAAAAAAATCGCGGAGCTCGCGCGCACCTACGCCGCGCGCGGCGTGTCCATCGTCGCCATTTGCAGTAACTCGGAGGAGACGCACCCGCAAGACGGACCGGCCGCGATCAAGGCCGAGGTGGAGGAGTATGGTTATTGCTTCCCCTACGCGTACGACCGCGACGGCGCCGTCGCCAAGGCCTTTCGCGCCGCGTGCACTCCCGACCTCTACATCTTCACCGCTGATGGCAAACTCTTCTACCACGGCCAATTCGACGCCGCGCGGCCCGGGAACGACATCGCGCCGACCGGCGCGGACCTCGCGACCGCGCTCGACGACGCCCTTGCCGGGCGCCCGCTCGGCCGCCCCATCAAGCGTTCCATTGGGTGCAACATCAAATTCGCGCCCGGCAACGAGCCAGAATACTTTCAGTCGAAGTGAGGGTGAGGCGCGTGGCCGGCGCGGCGGGCGACCTGTGCACCTCCAACGACACACGGACGCGGCGCCCGAAGCCACAACGAACGACCGGGCTCGACTGGGCACGCGTGCGGAGGATGGCGGGCGAGGAAAGAGGGGGCTGGCGGTAAAGAAAGGGTGGTCGGCGGTCGGGCGTGCCGGGCGCCGCGTGGCGCGCCGCCCGATGGCCGTCCGTGTTATAACTGCTCCATGGATCCACGGCAGCGTCGGCGAGGGGGCGGGCGCGCTGGAGGAGGGACTGAGGAGGGTGGCGAGAGTCGCGCTCCCACTCTCGGCCGTGCGCCCCCACCCTCCCCACTAAACCCCCTCTTCCCCCCGCACCATGGCCGCCTTTGGTGGTAACTGGGCGGACGACGAGGTCGATGATGGTAGGAGCACGGCGAGGGCGGGGAGCCGCGAGCGGCGCGTTGGCAGGCGCCCCCCGCGCCGCATCGGGCCGCCGCCCGCGGCTGCCGCGCCGCCCAGGAGGGAGCAGTGGCTCACGCGTACACCCATACCCACATACCAGACATCCCACTGCCTGTGCCGCCCGCCCCCGCCGCCGCCGCCGCCGCCATCGGCGCCGCCGGCCCCGCGCCCCGCCCCGCCGCCGCTCGCCGCCCGCCCGCAGCATCCTCACCCACCTCCCCCGCGCGAAGCCGGCGCCCGTCCCCTGCCGGACGCCCCCCCCTTCAAGGTCTTTGTCGGCAACCTCCCCTTCGAATGCACCCGGGACGACTGCGCTGGCCTCTTTGCCGCCTGCACCGTGGTTGACGCCTTTCTGCTCACGCACCACGACACGGGCAAGCCGAAAGGGTGCTTCATCGAAGTGAAGACGAAAGAAGACCTGGTCGTCGCTCTCGCCCTGGACGGCGCCCCCCTCCACGGCCGCCCGGTCAACGTGGAGATCGCGGAAGCCCGCCCCGGCGGGCGCCGCGGCGGCGGCGGCGGCGGCTTTGGCGGCGGCGGCGGCTTCGTCGACCGCGGCGAGCCGCGCCGCGACCGCGGCGGCTTTGGCCGCGGCGGCTACGAGGAGGTGCGTGGTAGCGGTGGTGGCGGCGGCGGCGGCTTCTCCCGGGGCGGCGGCGGCGACGCGGAGGGCGACCGCTGGGGCCGGGGCGGCGGCGGCGGCGCCGCCGCGCGTGCCCCGCGGCCTGCCCCCGCCCCGGTGTCGCCCCGCCCTGCCGGTGGCCCTCCCGCGGCTGCCACTGGCCCCAAGCCGGCGCTGACGGTCCCTGTCGCGGCCTCCGCCCCGCGCGCCAACCCGTTCGGCTCGGCCAAACCCGTCGACGTCGCCGCCCGCCTGGCCGAGCTGGAAGCGCGCGACGCGGCGCGCAAGGCGGAGGCGGCGGCGGCGCGCAAAAAGGAAAAGGAGGCCAAGGCCGCCACCAAGGCCGAGGGCGAGGAGGGCGAAGCAGGCGGCACCCCCAAAGCCGCCGACGCGGCGGCTCCGGCTGCCGCGGTCGCCGACGCTGGCGCCGACGCGCCGCCACCCATGCCCGGCGGCGTCGCGGGCGGGCGCGGCCGCGGGCGCGGCGACCGCAACCGTGCGCCGCACGACCGCGCCGGCCGCGGCGGCCGCGGCGACCGCGACCGCGCTCCTCGTGAGCCGCGCGAGCCGCGCGAGCCGCGCGAGCCGCGCGCGCCTGCTCCCGGCGGCCGCCGCGGCCGCGGCGCCGCCGCGACCGGCCGCACCCCTGCCACCACCACCGCTTCGGGCCCCGACCTGCCGCCGGGCCTCGCGCCGCCGCCCGGCACCAAGACCAAGAACATGTACGACGTGCTCGGGGACGAATGAGGAGGGGGGAGAGAGGGGGGCGTTGCGTTGGGGCGCGGGGGTGAAGGGCCGGCGGTCGCGCTGCAACGCCAGCGCGCCGCCAAAACCGGGGAGAGTTCACACACGCCACACGCCACGCGCCACCCCCCCACCCGTCACCCCGGGACAACGCCCTTGGACGCGAGGTCGACGAGGGAGACCGCGATCTCCGCCGCGATCAGGATGATGATCGTCCACTCCAGCGTGTCGGATTTCTTGTTCTGCATGATCTCCAGGAAATACTTGAGGTTGTCCTGTGCGGGGGAGGGGGGGGGAGGGGTGGGCGGCCGGTTTCGGCGGCCTCGCCACGGCTCCCGCCCCCTTCCCTCCCCCCCCCGCCCCCCACCTGCACAAACGACAGCTTGAGCTCCAGGTTTTGGAGGCGCACCGCGATCTCGTGGTCGTCCCGCAGCCACTCGTACACGGCCGCGGCCTCGGGGTCGTGCCACGCCGCGTCCCACCGGCTCATCGCCCCGACCGCCCCCCCCCCCCGCGCCCCCCCTCCCCCGCCCATGATGGTGGCCATCATGACGTTATTGCCCGCGACGGCGCGCAGGAGGGCCTCCTTGGAGGTGCCCTCTTTGAACGACCCCGTCGCGGCCATCCCCGCGTTGGCGCCGCGAAAGGCGGCCAGGTCGGCGTCGACCCGCGCCTCGTAGTAGCTACGAGAACCGAGAAGGGGAGGGAGGTGGGCGGCGTTGGAAGAGGGGTTTGGGCCGCGCCCCTTCGCACCTCCCCTCCCCTCCCCACTCACGCCAGCGCCACCGTCTGCGCCGCGACGCACGCCACCGTCTTGACGACCGCCGCCCGCGCGGCGCGCAGGGTGAGGGCGTCGGGGCCCAGGCGCTGGGGGGTCGGCAGGCGCGGCGCGACGTAAACGCGCACGTCGTCGGTGTGCGTCGACGGCGGCGCCGCCGCCGCCGCCGCTTTGGCGACCCGGTCCCGGCCTCTGGCCACGGCTTTGAGCCGGGGCGTGAGCGAGGCCGGCGGGCGGCCGCCCTCGCCCTCGGCGCTCTCGGCGGGCGGCGCGACCAGCTCCCCGCCGGCCAGCGCGCGCCACAACGCCTTCTCATACCCGCCCCCGTTGAAAAAGACGACCGACCCCATGGGCGCAAACACAGCCACGTATCGCGCGGTGGCGGGGAGCGCGGAGGAGGTCGAGGCGGCGGCGGCTGCGGCGGCCGCGGTCGCCGCGTCGCCGGTCGAGAGGCAGAACGCGGCCGACCCAGGTTCATCCCACACGAGGGGCAGCCCCGCCCGCGCCGCCGCGGACCGCATCCTCTTCAGCCCCGCGTCCGCGGCGTCGGGGCCGACGTAGTGGGCGCGCGCGAGAAATGGGTGGACGGGGTCAGACCGCGCGTCGGCCGCCGCGCGCGCGGCGCGCGCCGAGGCGTCAGCGCGCGCCGCCGCCTCCTCGGCCGCCGCCGCGCCGTCAACCACTCTGCCCGACCCTTTTTTGACTGCCGGCTTGGCCAGGGCGGGCAGGGCGCCCCCGCCGCGGCGCCACGCGGCGAGCGACTGCGCGTCCTTCCGCCGCGGCGTCGGCCGAGAAGAAGAAGAAGGGGCGGGGGGGTCTGCCGTCGCCGGCGCGGTCGCCGCGTCCGCCGCCAGGAAGCGAAGGGTGGTGGGGAGCGGCCAGCGAGAGGAAAACGCGGCCGACTCGGGCGCGGCGCGGCGCGCTAGCGCGGCCGCCAGCGCCGCTGCGGCCAGCATTGGGCGCCGGGCGAGTGGTGGGGAGCGAAGCACTACCGACCGAGCCGCGGGCCGCCCCGCAATCGGGCGTAGAGTGGCGCGCTGCCGCGCCGGCGACGCCCCGCGCCACTCTCCCCTCTCTCCCCCTTTAACGCCCGCCCCACCTCCCCCCAACCACCATGCCCCGCGACATGACGGGCGCCGGGCGCTACCCCCCCCAACCCAAGCACAAGCCGATCGAGTTTTATTCCGCGGCGCGCCTCGGCGACCCGGCCGCGCTCGCGCGCGTCATGGAGGCAGACCCCTACTTCCTCACCCAGGACAACGGCGCGGGGGCGCCCGTCCACTTTGCGACCACGTATAAGAAGCTGGACATGGTGGGAAGGGGGCGAGAGGGGGGTGGGGCGGAGTGAAAAAACGGTTTCCCACCGCTCCCTTTCCTCTATAGCTCCACCACCTGCTCAACCTCGGCGCCGAGATCAACCAGGCCGACGGCCGCGGGTGGACGCCCTTGCACCGGGCGGCGCACCTGGCGCACTATGATGGGTGCGGGCGGCCGTTTTGTTTTCCTTTGTTGTTTTTTCGTTTTTTCATTTCATGGGTCCTGCGCCCACCCTCGTTCCCCCTCCTCATAGCTACCTCCAGATTTACGAGTACCTGCTGTCGCGCGGCGCCGACCCCACCCTGCTCACCGACGATTTCGACCCCTACCTCGACCCCGGCCGCAAGACCCCCGCCGACGTCGCGCACGCGGCCGGCGGCACCCGGGCCGCCCTCGCCGCCCTGGACGCCAAGCATGCGGCCATCCCCAAATCCCGCCAACCGCACCGGGACGTGGGCGACTGGTGGGCGCTGTACGACTATGGGGCGGAGACGGTCGCCGCGTGGCCCGCGTCGTTCGACCCGCCCTACCCCGAGGCCGCCACGCGCGCGCGAGAGACGGCGGCGCGCCGGGCGCGGCGCGCCGCGCGCCGGGCGGCGGCGGGCGCGGGCGACGAAGGGTGTTCGGTGGCGGCGGTGGCCGCGCCGGCGCCCGCGCGGCCCGCCGCGACCAACCCCGCCGCCCCCCCCCCCCCCCTTGCCCTCGCCACCCTCTCCCTGGACCCCCTCCTGCGCTTCACCCCGGCCCCCGGCGTCGCCTTCCTGTTCCCGGGCCAAGGGGCGCAGGCCGTTGGGATGCTCGCGTCCTCCACCCACCTCCCCGCCGTCCGCGCCATGCTCGCCGCCGCGTGCGACGTCCTGGGCTACGACCTGGCGGCCCTCATCGCGGCCGGCCCCCAAGCCAAGCTGGACGACACGGCGGTGGCGCAGCCCGCCCTGTACGTCGCCGGCCTCGCCGCGCTCGAGCGCCTGCGCGCCGAAGACCCTTCCCTCGCCTCATCCCCCGCCGCCATGGCCGGCCTGTCCCTGGGCGAGTACGCCGCGCTGACGGCGGCCGGGGCGCTCGCGTTTGAAGACGGGCTGCGGCTCGTCGCTGCGCGCGGCGCCGCTATGGCTGAAGCCGCGGCCACCCCGCCCCCACACGGCATGCTCTCCATCGTCGGCCTGGACGACGCCGAGGTGGACGCCGCGGTCGTTGCCGGCCGAGCGGCCGGCGGCGTGTGCGCGGTGGCCAACCGGCTCTTCCCCGGCGGCCGCGTGCTCGCCGGCCACGCGCCCGCGCTCGCCGCTGCGGGCGCGGCCGCGACCGCCGCCGGCGCCCTCAAAGTCGCCCGCCTCCCCGTCGCGGGCGGCTTTCACACCGAGCTCATGGCGCCGGCGGCGGCCGCGCTGCGGGCGGCGCTCGGGAAAGTGGTATTCAAAAACCCCGCCGTCCCGGTGTGGTCGAACGTCCTCGGCGCCCCCTTCCCCGACGCCACCTCCATCCCCGCCCTGCTGGAAGCCCAACTGACGAGCCCGGTGCTGTGGCAGGAGACGCTGGCGGGCCTGGTGGCGGCCGGGAGCTCCGGCGGCGCCACCGCCGCGCGCCTCGTGGAGCTCGGCCCCGGGGGCCAGATTCGGGCCATGGTCAAGCGCGTGGACGCGGCCGCGTGGGCGGGCATGAAGTCGGTGGCGCCGTGATGGTTGGGGCTCGGGCGGGGCGGGAGGGGTCTGTGGCTGGACGGACGCGGATGACACAGACACCTCCCCCCCTCTCCCTCTCTCCCCCTCTCCCTACCCCATCACCCCGCGCCCCAGCACCAGCTGGGCAAAGATGTAGACGTTCCAGAGCGAGTGGGCCGCGATGGCGGCGCCCAGCGACTTTGTGCGCGCGTAGAGAGACCCAAAGACGACGCCCAGCAGCAGCAGCGGGGCGAAGCGGGCTGGAGAAAAGTGGGCCAGGGCAAAGGCGAGGGACGAGGCGGCGACGGCGGCTGGGGCGGGGAGGTTGCGGGCGAGCGACGGGAGGAGGAAGCCGCGAAAAATTGCCTCTTCCCACGCGGGGGCGCAAAGGGCCACCACCGCAAAATACAGGCCGCACGTGACAGGATCCCCCGCCGCGATGGCGGCCTCCAGCAGGTTGGCGCCCCAGGGGCCGCCGTCGGCGGGCAGCGCCGCGTGCGCTGCGGCGGCGACGGCGTCGACCAGGGGGAAACAAGCGACAGCTGCTGCGAGCGGCCCGGCCCATGCCGACACGGGCGACCACCTCGCGACAAACCAGCCGAGCGCGCGGGGGCGGTAGGACCGCAGGCAGCGCCAGAGGACGGCCGCCGTCGCGGCAAGCTCGCCCGCGTCGAGCGCGGCGTGCAGCGCGGCCGCGCCGCGCGCGCTGAGCGCGTCCCGCGTGATGCCGAAAGCCTCTAACGCTCCGGGCACCACGATGTAGCCCAGGGACCAAAAGGCGAGGAGCCAGAGCGCCATGACGCGCGCGGCGACGCCAAGGCCCCACGGCACGGGCAGGATCGAGCCCGGCATTGGGTCCGGGGAGATGGGAAGTGGTGCTACCAGACCTCCCGCCTGGGCCGCGAGCCTGCCGGCGCGCCCTGCGCGGCGCGGCGCCGGCGCCGGCATGCGCCGCGCGGCCACCGGCCGCCGCCGGCAGCCGGGGCGGGCGGCCGCGGCCGCTGCGGGCGGCGCGGCGACGCGCTGCATCGTGGTGGGGAGGAGTGGGGGCGCCAGAGCACGCTGCCGACCTCTCACACTGAACCAAACGCGCCTGCTGACACACCCGCCTCTCCTCTTCCGCCTCCTCCCATCTCAATTGATCGTGGCCGACGAAAAGTCGAGCTCCGGGTGCGCCGCCTTGAACTTCTCGACGGCGGCCGCTTTCGCCGCTTGGTCCGACGTCAACCCCCCCGTCGCGCGCTGGCGCTGGTCCCACATCATCTTCTCCACCGTCGCCCGCGTCTCGGCGTCTAAATCCCCGAGTTTCGAGTTTTCGGGTTCGACTTTGGTGACGTCGAGCGCGGGCTCGCCCGTGACGACCGCTGCCCACCAGCGCATGCCGTCGGCTTTCGTGAGCGTCACCTCGACCGCTTTCCCGTCGACCACCGACCAGAAGCAATCCTCCGGGCGCACGGGGGCTTCCAGCGCGCCGGCCAGGATGGGAGGCTGGCCCTTGAGCCCGATCTCGACCCTGTCTTTGGAAATCGACACCGCCGCCCCCGCGCCGCGCGTGCCCGCGGGGACGGGCACGGTGACCACGACCTCGCTCAGCGTTTGGATCCAGGAGTAGGTGGGAAAGTCGGCGCCGTTGCCGGCGTTTGGGGCGAGGCCGGTCGACGCGGGCGGGTCGTCGGGGGCGGCGTCCGAGCCCGAGTCGGACGCGGGAGGAGCAGCGGCCGCCGGAGCAGACCCGCTGGGGCCGGCGGCGGGCGCGGGGAGCGGCGCGGCGGGCTCGGCCGCCGCGGTCGCCGCCGCGCCGCGGCCGAGAAACCCGCCGGTCAGCCCCGACCCCGGCCTGGATCCGCCATCACCACCACTCCCGCTTCCATGCTCGGCCTGCACGTCGCGGAGCAGGCGCGCGAGCTGGCGCGACGCGTCGGGCGCGGAAAAGAAGTCCGTGTTGCGCGCCGCGAAGTCAAACGCGGCCGCCAGGAAGGCGCGCCCGTCGCCGCGCGCGTCGGCTAGCAGGGCGGCGAGGGCGGTGTCGTGGGGGTGGACGAGGGGATTGGGGGCGGGCGGCGGCGGCGCGCCGGTCATAGCGGCCTGGAGAGGGATGGAGCTGTGCCTGTGGCGCGCCTGGCGGGAGAGCGAGCGCGGCGGGCGTGGAGCGGGGGGCTGGATCGGAGTGCGCTCGACGACACCGCCTCGTCTCTCTCCTCTCCTCTCCTCTCTCTACGGCTCTTCACTCAACCGCCGGACCGTCCCCACAAACAGCCGCAGCGCGGCCGCCGCCCCCGCGCCGTCGGACATGGCGCCCGGCGGCAGGGCGGACGCGGGGGCGGCGGCAAGCTCGGCGACCCACGGCGCGGCCTTGGCGGCGGAGAGCGCGGTCGGGCTCGTTTCCAGCGCGACCGCGGCCGCTGCGAGCGCGCGCGACCAGGCGATCAAGGACGCTGCCGCTTCTTCGGGCGAGAGCGGGGGCGCGTCGGCCGGGTCGGCAGACGGAGGCGGCGGTGCGGGCAACCCCGCGGCGGCCAGGTGCGCCGCGGAGGCGCCCTGGCCCGCGTCGACCGCTTTGGCCGCGGCGGACGCGCGCTGGGCGTGCAGGATGGCGGCCGCCCAGCCGCGCTGCAGGCAGGCGAGGGTGGAGGCGGCGATGAGGGCGGCGTCTTCCGCAGGCAGGCCCGCGTCGGGGGTCGCCGCCAGCGAGAGGCAGAGCACGTGTGCGACGGCCAGGGTGGCGTCCAGGGAGGGCGGCTCGGCGCGGGCGGCGGCGCGCGCGCCGCTCTCGACGCGTGCGGCCGCCCAGGCCGCCAGGGCGGGCGCGAGGCCCGGAGGGGCGGCCAGCCTGATCGTGCCAGCCCTCGTCGGCTCCAGTAAATCAGCAAGCACAGACGCGAGCGCGGCGACTGCGGCGTCGCCGGCGCCCGAGCGGGTCGCCGCGGCCGCCGCCGCCGCGGCCGCCGCGCCCAAACCCGCCAAACTGCCCGCCTCGCGCCCGGCGGCCAGCCAGGCGTCGGCGTCACCGTCGTCCAGGGACACGTCGTCCGCGTCAAGGGCGGTCGCGGCCGCTGCCGCGAGCACCGGCACGAAAAAGTGCGCCGCCGCGCCGCCGCCCGCCGACAGCAGGCGCGGCAACAGGGTCCTCGGGCGCGACCCAAATGCGGTGGGACAATCCAGGAGCAACCGCGCGAGCACGCGCGCGGCGGCGGTCGCGAGCGGCGCGGCGAGCGGGTCGCGGTCAGTCGGCGCGGTCGGCGTCTCTGCCAACAGCTCCAGATAGTCCAGCCCTTGCTCCACCGCGTCCTGCAGCGAAGCATACGCGCGCACCGCGACTGCGTCGGGGAACACGAGGCCCCCGGCGTCGGCGGCGGCGACACCCCCCTGCGCCTCTGCTTCATCCGCCGCGTCTTGCCCCGCCTCGGCGTCGGCCGCGAGCGCGCCCAGGGCGGCCTCGGTCAGGACGAGCACGGCGGGCAGCGTGCGCTCCGCGCGCGAGGCGGCAGAGCCGCGGTCGTCGGGGGTCGAGCGCGCGGCCCAGCGCGCGGCGGCCGCGTCGACCGCTTCTTGCGAGGAGGGTGGCACGCCGGACGGGTGAGGGGCAGGGGTCGGGGCAGGGTCGACGGCGGGCGCGCTCTCCGGCTCGGCCGCCGCGTCTCGAAATAGCAGGGCCGCCTCGACGCGCGCCACCTCGGCGAGCACGGCCAAGAACGCGGCCGGCGCGCCGCGCCCGCCCGCCGACGCGGGCCCCGGACGCGTCAGCCACGCTGCCCCCCCCGCCGCGTCGGCGAGCGCGGCGCCCGCGCGCAGCGCTGCGTGCCGCACGCCCGCGCCCGCGCGCGCGCGCAGCAGCGACTCGAGCCCGGTGCGCGCGACAATGGGCCAGCCTCCGGGGTCGGCGGAGGCGGCGGCCGCGACCGCGGCCGCGAGCCGCGGCGCGGCCGGGGGAGGAGAAAGCAGCAGGGCCAGCGCCGCCACCGCGTCCACCTGCGCCGTCAGCGCGTCGGCCGCCGGCGGCGCGCCCTTGGCCCGCTTGCCGGCGGCGGTGGCGGCGGCGGAGGCGGCGGTGGGGTCGACGTCGGCGAGCGCGGCAAGCGTCGGCAGGGCAGCGGCTGCGGCCGCCGCCCCCGCCTCGCTCTCCAAACAGCACACGCCGTCTGACGCCTGTGTCATCAAAGCGGTCAGCGCGCGTCCGGCCACAGGCGCCCACGGCCCCGCCGGCGGCGCGAGCGACGCCGCGAGAGCGGCCGCGCCGCCCGCGCCTGCCACCGCGCCCGCCCCCCCCCCCAGCGTCGCCGCCAGCGCGCACGTCGCTGCGTCCGTCACGGCGGCCGCGTCGGCGGCGGCGTCGATGGCGCCGGGGGGGAGGGCGAGGGCGGCCGCAGCGCCTCGCGCGGCGAGTGCCTGAAGGAAGAGGAGGCGGGGGGAGGCCGTGAGCAACCCACTCCTTGTCTGTCGGGTGCCGCCCCTAGCACCCGGGCGGCCGGCGTGGCGCGGGCGAAAGCCCGCGCCGGCCGCCGCGAGTGAAAAGGAGGGGGGCAGTTTGCCCGCTCCCGCTCTCGCGCGCATGCTAGAGACAGAGCCCAGGGGGGTGTGGGCGGGGCGGCAAGGCCCCGCCAGGATCAATGTCGCGACTTTGCGCGCTGCTGGAAAGGAAAGGGGCGGCGAGCGGGCGGCCGATCCCCCCCGCCCGTCCTCTCTCGTCGCACCGCGCACCACCCCGGCGCCATCGCCGCCGCGTCCTCCGCCGCCGCGCCCGGCAGCTTGGCAAAGGCGGCGGTGACGGCGAGCGCGAGGGCGGCGCCGCCCGCGTGGCGCAGGCGGCGGTCGAGGTCGGGAGGCTGTCGAGAGGGGAGGAGGGTCGGGAAGGAGGCCGCCCCGCCACCACCGACATACGGCCTCCTCTTCCGCCCCGCACCTGCCCATCGGCGCCTGCAGTGCCGTCCATCCTCTCCTCGTGCAGCGGCAGCAGCAGGCGGGCCAGAAACTCGGGCCCGACCGCTCCCCGCGCCGCTCGCAGCCCCGCATCGCCCTCGCCCGGCAGCAGCCTCGCCGCCAGCAGGAGGCCCACGAGGCGGCGTTCATCGGTGGGGCCGCGCAGCAGGTCCAGACAGTCGGCAAGGGCGGGGGCGGGGCGCGGCGGCGCCGCATCGGCGGGCGGCGGGGGCGGAGGGGGCGCGCTGGCGCCCGCCATCGCGGCGCGGGCGCCTGGCGGCCGGGCGGGACTCCGACTAGGGGGAGAAGGGCGGCAGCGAGTGAGAAAGAGAGCCCCCTCTGCTTGCAGCGACGCCCGCCTCCCAACCCCCTCTCACGACGCGGCCGCGCCACCCGCCGGCCGCACCACGGTGAGCACGGAACGGGCCCCGCCCTGCACGCAGCCGGCGACGGAACCGAGGAACGCGCGGTCGAGCAGGGTCTTGTTCGATTTGCTCACCACCACGATGGCCGCCCCGCACGCGTCCGCCGCCTCCGCGATGGTGGCCGCCACGTCGGCCGCGGGCGCGGTGGTGGGGGAGACGAAAAGATGCAACGCGAACTTGGCGCCTGTGGACGCCGCGACGGGGGCGATGACCGAGTGGAGCCACGCCCTCACGCCGTCGACGTGCGCTCGCACCGCGTCCAGAGATTCGTCCCGAAAGGTGACGGACGTGCCGGGCGGGCCGTGGGAGATGACCTCGGCGGGCGGGACGATGCGGGCTGCGGGACGAGAGGGGGGTGGGGGTGAGGGCTGTGTCGCCGCCCTCCGCTTCCGGACTCCCCTCCCACGCCTGATCACCGACGTGGATGATGTCCAGGCAATCGGCCTGCGGGGTGTCGAGCGCGGGCGCAGTCGGCGCCTGCCGCGCGCCCACCATCGCTGCCGCGCGCGCCCCGCCCCGCCCTCCCACACCCACCTCGCCCCGGACCAGGTTGTCCCGGCACCATTGAATCGCTGCGACGCCGTCGTCGGTGCGCTCGACGGCGACCGCGATGTGGCGCGAGGGGGCGGGCGGGCCGTCGTCCTCGCCGCCGTCGGCGTCCAGGTCGGTCAGCCGGGGGGCCGACATGGTGGCGGGGCGGGGGCGGGCGGGCGGGCGCCCGGGGTGTGGTGTGTGGGGGGTTGCAGACTCGACGCCGCTCCCCTCTCTCCTTTTACCGCCGCCGCCGCGGGCTGCGCGACCGCGACCGCCGCCTCTCCCGGTCCCGGTCCCGGTCCCGGTCCCAGTCCCGGTCCCGGTGCTCGTCCCGGCGCCCCCAGTCCCGCGGCGGCGGCCCCCCGCGCCCCAGCGGCACCCCCCGCTCACGCAGCCGCGCGAGCTCGGCGCGCACTGCAGCCCACCCGATGTACTGCTTCCCCTCCGCGAGCTCCTTGACCCTTGCTTCAGACTCGTTGGCCGCCATGATCACGCCGGAAATGTCGCACACGACCTGGGGCGCGTGCCCGCGCCGCGCGGCCGCGGCGGCGGCCGCGGCGGCGTCCGCGACCAGGTCGTCGGCCTGCTTCGTCGCGTCCAGGGCGGCGTCCGCGTCGCCGGCCGCCGCCGCCGCGTCGGCGCGCGCGACCAGGGTGGCGGCGCGCGCGCGCAGCGTGTCGATCGCGTCGACCTCGGCTTTGGGCGGCGGTTTGGCGGCGGCCGCCTGCGCCGCGAGCCTGTCCCGCGCCCTCTCAATTTTGCGCTCCAGGTCGCGCACCATGGCGTCGATCAGGGCGTGCAGGGCGGCTTCGTGCCCCGCGCGCGCTTTTTCCCGGGGGTCGAGCGCGGCCCACTGCGCCGCCACGTCCTCCCACCCCACCCAATCCTCGTGCCGGTTCCAGCGGCAAAAGCCGATGTCGGAGCGCGTGTTTTTGAACAGGCGGTGGGGGCAGAGGCCGGCCAGGGCGTAGCCGCACACGCCCGCGTCGTCCCAGCGAGGGGCGGCGCCGCGCCCGGAGCGGGCGGCGAGGGGGACGTCGCGCTCGACGCCCATGAGCTCGTCGAGCAGGGCGCGCTGGGCGTCGACCATGGCGGCGGAATGCGGGGGCGCGCCGCCAGGCCTGGACCGGCGGGGTCGTCGGGAGCGCGCGCGCGCGCGCGGCGGCGCGGGCGACGGCGGCGCGGAAGAGTGAGAGCCGAGTTTCGCGCCGCCTCCTCTCTTCCTCGCCGCCGCTCCTCGCCTCCCCTACACCTCATCACGCCGGCGCCAGCGCCGCCCCCTCCACCGCGGCCGGCGCCACGTCCGCGTTGCCGCCCGCGCCGGCGGCGCCCGCCACGGTCGTGTCGCCGCGCGCCGCGTACGCGAGCGCGAGCGTCCCGCGCCGGCACAGTTTGAACCCGCGCATGCGCAGTTCTTCCGGCGCCGGCTTGTCGTCGGACAGCTCGATGGGCGCCCAGCCTGCGTTGCGGACGGCGAGGCCGTCGACGGAGACGCGCGCGCCAGGTGCCGCGTCGAGCGTGAGCGCACCATCGAGGTCGAGCGCCTTGACCACGACGCCGCCGGCCGGCGCGCGCACGACCAGGGTGCAGCCAGGGGCTAACTTGACCGTGTCAGGAGTGGGGAACCGGGCGGCCACATCGTCGAGCGTGAGCGCCCACCGCGGCGACCATGACAGGATGGGGCCCAGGGTGACGGGCACGCCCTTGAACGCGTGCGCGGTGCCGGACGGGACCACCACCCCCGCCGCGGTCAACGCCGCGCCCGCGGCGCGGTACGCGTCGGCCTCCGCCGCCGCCGCCGAGTGCGTCGGTGCGCCCGCCGCCGCCTTGGCCGCCGCCTCCACCAGCGAGTTTTTGACGGGCGAGTAGGCGGCCCACACCTGGTTGATGACCGTGAACCCGACGGCCGCGCCGGGCGGGAGGGCGTGGGGGAGGTCTTGCATCATGCACTCAAGCCGCGTCGGCGCCTTGAAAGCCGTCCGCGTCGCGTCCGCGTACTTGGGGTTGACGAATTCGGCGACGACGCCACCCGTGGCCTCCAGCGCGGCGAGGTAGGGGTCCATGGCGACAACGAGTTGGTTGATGTTCCCTGGGTAGGGAGAATAACCGGTCCCCGGGTCGTCGACGTCGCCCGAGCCGGCGGCTTTGAGCAGGGGGTCGAGCACGTTGTACTCGACGTTGACGGTGACGGGCGTGGCGCCCGCGGCGGCCGCTTCGGGCGACGGCGTGAGCGTGGCGATCGCCCCGATCGCCTCCCCAGCCCGCCGGGGCACGCACACCGAGTTCAAGGCCAGCCTGCGCGCGGCCGACACGCCGAGCGCGGGGAGCAGCCCCCGGAACGCGGCCCCGTTGGTGTCCTGGAAGAACGCGAGCCACCGCGTGCCCGACGCCGCCCACCGCGCCGCCGTGCCGGACGCGTGCATGAGCGCGTGCACGTCGCCATGGCCGTGGGGCTTGGTGAGCAGGGTGAAGCGGTCGCCGGGGGAGAGGGCCAGGGTCGCCGCGCCGTCGGCGAGGCACGCCACTTTCTCTTGTTTCAGCAGCGTGACCTGCTCCGGGACCATGCCAAAGTAATCGTTGTCCTTGAGCAACGCTTCCGTGGCGGCATGGGTGTCGCCGGACGTCATGATGGCCAGCGGCAGCTTTGCGCCTTGCCCCGCCTTGTCTTGCAGGGCGAGAATGCACTCGCAATACTCTTGAAGGAAGCAGGCGCCGCGCGCGGTGTCGACGGGGAGGGCGAGCTTGACCCCTGTGTAGCCGAGGCGCTCGCCGAGCCCGCCCGCAACGAGCACAAAGCCGGCGGCCCCCCCCGCGCGCGCGCCGTCGCGCTCGCGGGCGCGGTAGGCGTCGGAAGCGTAGTCGAGCGTGTCGCCGGTGGGGATCGAGGGGACGAGGCCCTCGAAAGGGTTGGCACCTGCGGCCGACGACGCGAGCAGGCGCCGTGCGTTGCGCACGTAGCCCGCCAGGCCGCCTTCGGCGTAGTGGGAATCGAGGTGGGTCAGCTGGGCGAGGAAGCGGCGCTTGTCGGGGTCGTCGGTGCCTGGAAAAGAGGGGGTGGGGGTCAAGGGGGAGGGGGGGGTGGAGCGGGGTGACGGCCACCCGCTCGCTCCTTCTCACCCAACGGGGGCCAGTCGGCAAACAGGCGAACCTGCCCCTCGGAGAGGAGGGCGGCGGCCAGGGTCGCGTCCTGGGGGCGGGAAGAGGGCGCGCGCGCGCGTCAATGCGCGTTGCGGCCCCATTTTGGGCGCGCTCCCCCCTATCGCCGCCTCCAACAATGCAGGCTCGGTATCGCCTTATCCCGAAGGGGGAGAACGACTGCGCGCGGCGCCCGCGGCGCGCTGTCCCGATGCGCGCTCGCGGCACCCGCCCCCATTCCCCCCACACCTCGGCGCTCAGCAGGGCCACATTATCGCCCAGGGCGGCCTGCACCGCGGGCGGGGCGGGCGTCGCCATGGGGGGCGGTTGGAGAGAGAGAGAGTGACGGCGGCCTCACACGCGCTCCCCGCCCGCCACCTCCCCGCCAAACAGCGCCTTGACCCGCTGGAACACGGCGTCGTCGTCGGGCGAGTAGGGCGCGGTGGTGGACGGAATCTCGAGCACGGCGGGGACGGGCGCGGTGTGGGACGCGAGGAGGTGGCGTATCTCGCGCGCCACGTGCTGCGACACGAGGACGACCGCGACGTCGGGGCGGGACGTGAAGTCTTTGAACGCGGCCTCGATGCGGGCGACGGGCGTTTCTGTGGGCAGAGGGGTGGGGGTCGGCGGGCGGGCACCGCAGCCGCGGGCTCCCCCAACCCCCTCGTCTCCACCCCAAACTCACTCTCGCCCACGATCAGGTAGTTACTGTTGCGGCGCAGGTCGACGTGGCCGACGCCGGCGAGCAGGAAGCCGGTCACGGTGTCCTGTGGGGGGAGGGGAGGGGGTCGGTCAATGGGAGAGGGGCGGCGTGCGCCCTCGCAACGCCCGCGCGGCCGCCACCGCCTCGCCACACGCCCCCTCGCCCACACGCCTACCTCGTCCCCGATGACGGCGAGCAGGGAGCCGTCGGCGGTCGCCGAGTCGGCCATCGCGGGGCGGGGCGCCGGGCGGCGGCGGCGGCGCTAGTGGCCGGGCTCGTGGCGGGAAGAGCCGGCGACGCGCGGCGCGGCGTGCGGCGCGTGGAGAGTGTGGCATGGGCGGGCGGCGGGCGAGACCGACACTCTCCCGCGGCGGCCGGCCGCTCAAGCCGGCCGCCGCGCCGCTCGGGGCGCTAGCGGCGGCATGCGTGTTTGTTGGCGGCGCCGCGCGCTCCGCAAGACGCGCAAATGCTGCGACGACCGGTGCGTGGCCGCTGCCTCTCCCCACCCCCACCCCGCCGCCGCCCCGCCCACCGCCCTTGACGCACGTTTCGAAGCGGCACCGAGCTTGCCCTGCTCGGTCGCCGTCAAAAAGCGTGCAACAGCAACTCCCACCCGCGCCCGCGCCGCCCGCCGCCCCCGAGGGCGCCCACGCCGCCCCCGGGGCCGGGCGGCCGCACCGACGCCGGGCGCGGGACATGCATGTGTTGGCGAGTGGAGGCTTGGCCGCACCGACGCCGCGCCACCCTTCCCTTTTTCCACAGGCCCGCTCTTCTTTTCCCCGCCCCGAGTTTGCACCCCGTCCCGCCCACCCCAGAGGCCTACTGTGAAGGAAAGAAGAACGGAAAGACC
>Ga0315273_10000074_pt1 | contig 84320 bp, 81 predicted proteins | sample YL17G02_0_MG_FD_205753 | JGI IMG/M metagenome (GOLD analysis project Ga0315273, IMG submission 205753) | Sediment microbial communities from Yellowstone Lake, YNP, Wyoming, USA - YL17G02_0 | ecosystem: Environmental > Aquatic > Freshwater > Lake > Sediment | place: USA: Wyoming | collected... | reverse complement strand
GCGATGGCGTTGCGTACAGGCAGCTGCAATAGCCCGCGCAAACGCCCATCAGCAGGGACGTTTGAGTCCATCCTGATATTGACGGTCTTCACTCCGGGGACGGTCAGTGCAGCCTGGCGGGCAGCTTCTTCAATACTGTCTTTGAGAGGGCAGGCTGGGGTAGTCAGGAGGATGGTAAAACTGACCGCCTCGCCCTTAACTTCCAAGTCGCGGACCATATTTAATGTGACCAGGTCTTTATGCAATTCGGGTTCCTGGACTTTGCTCAGAGCGGCTAGAATTGTTTCAGCAGAGATTTTCGGGGACATAGCTACCTTTAGATTAGATGAATATATTTATGCCATTCCGCGGCGCCCTCGTTCTGTAAGAACACACCCACTTCGGTCCTGGCCGTCTCGAACAGCCCGGATAATTCTTCGTCCGAGCCGTGGAAACGCTTGAGGGAATGTTTGGCACAGACAGTGCAGCCATGGATGGCACGGTATGAATCAGCATTACATGTGACGCAATTGCTCAAACGTGCCATCATCAATATGAATGCTGTTTGTTCCAGGCTATCCGACCCGGTTGTTTCAACTGCCGTGACCAACTCCTGCCAGGTTGTGCCACGTTCATTGCAGAGGAGCGAGATGCCGCGGGGAGGAAAGAGCAGGTCGGTATCAGGATTATACATTTCAGCCGTTATTCGCCTTGACCTGTGCGGGAGGCTGCCTTGGCAGCCCGTGCGGCGTCTTCCCGTCTCGCGTTAACCGGACGGATGCTTGCGTAATAGCTGGCCGATTTCGACAGCCTGGTTTCGTCGTACACTTTGCGATGGAAGGAAGCCAGTTCGTAGTCATGATCCATTTTGATGGCGTCGAACGGGCAGAATTCAGCGCACAAACCGCAGTTCATGCAGATATCCGCATCTATATAAAACTTGGCCGGGTCTGGAATCGGGCGGCCAGTGGCGGGATCGGTGGAGCGGACGATCCAGATGCACTGCGGCGGGCAGACCTTGGTGCAGATCCCGCAGGAGGTGCACCGCAAGGGCTTTTCCCCGTTCGGACCTTCATCATGAACCAGGAACGGCAAAAAGCGAAATTCTTCCGGGACCGGGATTTTTTCTTCAGGGTATTGCACGGTGAAAATGCCACGTGCATCCTTGCTGCCGCGGTGGGCAATGCCTTTATCGGTGCGGTAACGTTTACCCAACCAGCTCAGATCGTCGAGATAGGTTTCGATAAAGCGCTTCAAACTTACGCTGAGGCCCTTCAAAATACCTTTGCCATACATTTCGCTCATAGGGTTCTCCTACCGATCCACTTCGCCGAGAACAATGTCAATCGAGCCGAGCACTGCCACCACGTCGGCTACTTTCTGTCCAATACATATCGGGCCAAAGGCGGTCAGGTTGATGAACGATGGAGCACGGACGTGATAACGCCATGGGGTGGGCTTGCCGTTCGAGATGACATAGAATCCAAGTTCGCCTTTAGGACCCTCGACCCTTCCATACGCTTCGCCGGGCGGGACACGCACTTGATACATCGGCTTTAAAGCCATCACCGGTCCATTCGGAAGCTGCTTGACAGCCTGTTGGACAATACGAATGCTCTGGCGGATCTCGTCAAAACGGACCATCAGCCGGTCGTAAATGTCACCATTTTGGCGCACGACCACGTCAAACTCGAAGCGATCGTAGATGGAATAGGGTTCAGCGCGGCGTACGTCGTAAGGGATGCCGGAGGCACGCAGCAGCGGGCCCGCCGCAGAATATTTGATGGCATCTTCGGCGGTTAGAACGCCCTGACCGATCCCACGCGAACGGATTATTTCGTTTTCGCTCAAAAAGCGATCAAGTTCTTCAATTTTGCGCGGCAGCCGCTCAAAGAACAAGCCCTTGATCTTTTGGAGCGTTCCTTCCGGGAGGTCCCTGGCCACGCCACCGAATCGAAAGTAGTTACACATCATGCGCGAACCAGAGACTGCTTCGAAAATGTCCAGGAGCAGTTCGCGCTCTTCCAGGGCATACAGCATCGGTGTAAAGTACGCGCCCAGGTCGTTGAGCAATGCACCGATCGCCATAAAATGGTTTGAAATACGAGTCATTTCGGCCATTATGACCCGGATGTATTCGGCGCGTTCAGCAGGTTTGACGTTCATCAGTTTTTCCACTGCCAGCGCGTAGCCGAAGTTATTGCTCATGGACGAAAGGTAGTCCAGGCGGTCGGTGTAAGGCATATTCATGATAAAGGTATTGCGCTCACCGATCTTCTCGTGGTTGCGGTGCAGGTATCCCATCACCGGTTTCAGATTTACGATCTTCTCACCGTCCAGCATAATGGCAACCCGGAAGACCCCATGTGTGGAAGGGTGTTGAGGACCCATGTTGACGATTATATGGTCCGTGTCGAGCCCCACCTCGTCCTTTTGATATGCGCGCAGGGCCTGGTAGAGGGCTTTCTCCGGGTCAAAGGTCTGGTTCTCAGGCTTGAACTCAACGGGGTAAGCAATATTATCTCCGTAAATGTTTTTGCTCTCGGCCATGATCATCCTGCCGTCTGGCCAACGCGATTTCAAGGGTTTGGCTTCTTCTTCGAAGTAAGGCTCGTGCCAGTCCTTGCGCATCGGATGCCCGGCGAAGCCTTCCCACATCAGGATGCGGCGCAGATCGGGATGGCCTGTGAATTTGATGCCGAACAGATCCCAGGCTTCCCGCTCCTGGAGTTCTGCGCCTGGATAAATTGAGACCAATGAAGAGATTTCCATCGGGTCCGCGCGCGGGATCTGGACCTTGAACACCACGCCCGTTCCACCAGTGGTCTTGTAAGTATGGTAGACCACTTCCATCTTGCCTTCGGGCAGATAGTCCACTGCGGTAACGGAGGAGAGGTAATCGTAGCCAAGTTCGTCTCGCAGTACGGTAACGAATTCAAGCAAATTGGAATTATCCAAAATCCAGCCCGCATATCCAGGGCGGGTATCGGGGCTGAGAACATCAGGGAACCGGGCGGAAAGGTCAAGGGTCTGGGAAGGTGCAAGGGTTGCCATGTTCGCCTCCTAGTTCTTTTCGCCATTCTGGATGAGTGGAATTTTGCGCGGGTCAATCAGGTCCGGGCCAAGCATGGGGACAGGAATTTCAGCCAAATCGGGGCCTTTCTGATACCAGCGGGAGGTCTTGATGGGTTCGCCCTTGATCTTTTCCTGGATTTTCATCAGGCCGTTTAGCAGGGCTTGCGGGGTGGGCGGGCAGCCAGGGACATATACGTCGACCGGGATGAACTTGTCCACTCCTGAAACGACGTTGTAACCTTCCTTGAAGGGACCGCCCCCGGAAGCGCAGGCGCCCATTGCCAGGACGTACTTTGGTTCCGGCATCTGGTTGTACAGGCGAACAATGATCGGGATCATTTTCTTTGTGACCGTGCCGGAGATAATCATCAGGTCGCTCTGGCGTGGGGATGGGCGCATGATCTCCATACCGAAGCGGGCAATGTCAAAACGGCTGGCCGCAGCACAGATCATTTCGATGGCGCAGCAAGCCAGTCCAAACATCAGCGGCCATACAGAAGCGCTCCGACCCCAGTTGTAGATCTTATCGAGGCTGGTGATGGCGACCTGTGATTGCAGTTCGGGAGGAAATTCATAATCGGGGGAATTCAGTTCGTTCGATTCCATGCGGCGGCTCCTGGGATGAGAATAATCCTTGCAAATTGGACGGATTATAGCCGAGAGATGTTGGGCCGTCAATTTAATTATGCAAATATATATTTGCAAAATTGGTATAATAAGCAGGATGAAACCTACTACTCGCTTGCGCATCCTCGACCATTTTCGCAAACATCAGACCGCTTCGGTGAGAGAATTAAGTCGACAGATGGGGATGACCGGGGCAAATATCCGTCATCACCTGGCAGTTTTGGAATCCAGCGACCTGATCGAGATCGTAGGTCTGCGGAAAGAAGGCCGAGGGAGACCCCTGCATGTCTATGGACTCTCACGACGAGTGCAGGGCGACGGGTTGGATATTCTGGCTGGGGCGCTTTTAGACACCTGGCTGGTCGGGGGGGCAGACGAAATGCGGGCAGCAGGATTGAGAGGTGTGGCTGAACGGTTGGCGGGCGTCACGGATGTTAAGGCCCCGGCAATGAAGAGGCTGGTGCGGGCGGTGGGGCGATTGAACGAAATACACTACCAGGCGCGCTGGGAAGCGAGCGCAGCGGGCGCGCGTCTCATCCTGGGGCACTGTCCGTATGCGGCAATTGTCGCCGACCACCCCGAATTGTGCCAGATGGACGCATTTCTCCTGGAAACAAGGCTTGGCGCTGGCGTTGAGCAGACTGCGAAATTACAGTTAAATGACAAAGGCCTGCCATTCTGCGCTTTCCTAATGGTTGGGAACTGATGGGCATCAGAAAGATCATTCCGTAACAATCGTTCAGGAGTGATCACCTTTTCATACCAAAATATAATATTTGCATTGGCTGTCACCGGAGGGATCGCAATAAAAAGGCAACCTGTAATACTTTGGCTACCCGTGCTCATCGTGGCAGGCTTGCTCGTGCTGCTTACAGCGCAATCCGCCCATGCAGATACCGGCCCGAAACCCAGCATGTATTTTTCATCATCTTTGAGATCGATCCAGCACCTGAGATCTCTTCAGGCTCATTGCTGGAATGTACCGATACAGACTGCACCGAGGCTGAACCACTCCAGCAACTTGGCCCCCAGCATTTTGAGTGTTCCACTTCTTTGTGTTCTTCCATGGCGTATAGTTACAGTGACTATCACCGCCTTGTGCTTGAATTTTCAGACGGTGTCACCCGCCAGAGTAATATTTTTACCAAAACGCAATTTACTGCAAAATACGATGTCACCGTTTATGCCGGTCACATGGAGGTGGTGGAACAAACTGGCGGCGTACCCTGGCCCTTGTTCGGGAACACGTTTTTCAACCGGCTGCCTGGCATAATCTTCGTCTGCCTGACTGGCCCCATTCTTGTCTTTCTGATCGTTCTGTTGGTCAAGGCGGGACGACCAGAGGCAACCTTCAAGTCCCTGCTGGGGTGGCTTGTTCCTGCCTGGATCCTGGCTGTGCCGTATATGCTTGTCAGCCTCCTTTTGACGAGCAGCCTGGTCACAACCTTGGCAGTTGAACTCAGCCTGGGTGCGCTTTACATGGGTTGGCGCAAACGTCCTGCCCTGCTCGTTCTGACCGTCATCCTGCTTCTAAACCTCCTGACCCAACCAGCCCTGTGGGTGACGGTCAGTGGGTTCAGTGGACAAGATCCTGTCCTGGCGGTTCTCATCTCTGAACTGGTCATCTGGCTGGTGGAGGCGGGTGGGTTGGTCCTGGCCCAGCGGAAGACGATCGGCTTTGGCGAGGCTCTTTTGGTCAGTCTCATCTTGAATGCGACAAGTTTCGGAGTTGGTTTGCTTCCACCTTTCTGACAAGGGATCGGAACGGAAAGATCGTTTTTCTCCACGGTATTATTTTCCTGTTTTTCGGAGCGACCAAGCCTGGCAGAATACCTGGCCGAGGCGAGAGAGGCGGGACCGGTCGCGAGCAACGCAGTCGAGGCGCGGGCTCGGAGCGGAACATTTCCAGTCACTATCAAGAAAAAATATATATTCGTCTTGCAAGGGTGCTATAATAAGTAAACATCAAGTCAAAAAATCATCAGGAAGACTATTCAAGAAGGATGAACCCTTGCCAACCGTAAACTATAAATACGAAAAGCGTCAAAAAGAACTGGAAAAGAAAAAAAAGAAGGCTGAAAAAACACGGCTTAAAGAGAACAAGAGGATTATTAGACCGGAAGAGAAGCCAGTTCCCCCTGCAGAAAAATAGAGATATTCTTTTCACCAAAGGATGAATGCGGGTTGTTTGGCGCGTGCGTTGCGTGTAAAGAACAGCTCGTATTCACTTTATTATGAGACCAAAAATGATCGTGGTTTCAGACATGATGGGCACTTTAACCACAGGCTCCCCGTTCCTGGGACTCGTGGATTGGGTGAAACATAACCAGAGCAAATGGCGGGCGAAATTCTATATGGCTGAGATCGCGCCCTCCTATTTGCTTGCAAGGTATGGACTGATAGACTGGCAAAGATGGGGGCAGGACTTGATGGTCAAGAGCCTGACGTTCATCAAGGATGCAAATGAGAAAAATCTGCGCCATGCTTCAGAGTGGGTGGTGGAGCATAACCTGTGGAAAAAGCGCCGCGAAGATGTGGTGGCGCGCCTGGTCGAGCACCGCCAACAGGGAAGCCGGGTGGTTATTGCCAGCAGTGTCGTGGAGCCGTTTATTGAGCCGTTCGCAAAACGCATTGGCGCCGAAGCGATCGGGACAGCGATCGAGATCGTGAACGGACATGTGATCATGATGGGCGAATTGATGGCGAACGAGAAAAAGATCGAGCAAGTGTTGATCCGCCTGGGCGTAGAGAGGGTGGATGTGGCCTATGGCGATACTTGTTTCGATATTCCCCTGCTTGAACACGCCGACCGTCCTGTGGCGGTATACCCGGATGAAAAACTGAAGGCTGTTGCGATCGAGCGTGGTTGGGAGATCTTTGGGAAAGGATCGAGTTATCCTTCGTAACCTGGCGAAAAGGCTTCAAGCTGCAGTAATTCTAAATATTCCAGGAATTGCCAGCACGAGCCCGCCAAGCCACTGAGACAAAGGAGTTATCACGATAATCTTGCTTACGTCACCCGACCACGCATATTGGGGTTTGGAAATTGCTGGAAACAAGGTGTGGATTTTTATAATCTGAACCACGGATGAGATCCAGACGAATTTTGAAATATTTGTAACTTCTCGGGCCATAAGCGTTGCGCCCGATCGCCGGGGGATTCATCCCCAGGCTGAGGTTTTAAAGCCGTCTAAAGACGGCTAAACACAGGTTTTCGTAACAGAAGCCGAGAATCATAATCCCCCGTAATGCCGGATGGCTGAGCAATTACGGTGCTGTGTTGCAGATGGGGGGAATCGTGCAGGGCCGGAGCGGGTGCTATAATATGTTACAGGCAAACCATGCTCTCTTTGCGCCAGGTCGAAACGTTTCTTCAGCACACACCTCCGCACTTGCAGGAAATCGTTTTGGAATTGAGAAATATCATTGCCTGCGTTGCCCCAGAAGCAGGCGAGGTGGTCCGCTGGGGAGGGTTGAGTTATTTTCATGCGGGGGGTGGGGGAATTATCAGCGCGGGGATCTGCCAGATCGGGATCCACAAAGACCATGTGCGCCTGGCAGTTATTCATGGGGTGTTCATAGCAGACCCGCACCACCTTTTTGAAGGGACTCAAAAATACAAGCGATTTGTGAGGATCGAGTCTTTCGATGGCGCTCCCTGGGAACCCTTGATGGAATTGATCACGGCCGCGGCGCGATTCGACCCAGTCTCGATCGAACACCTCCCTTAATAAAAAAATTCCTGGAACTCGCGTCCCAGGAATTTTTTTGGCATTCAGCGCGATTAGGCGGACATCAAAGTCACGTTGCTGGCCTGCGGCCCTTTGGGGCCCTGTTCCACCGTGAATTCGACCTTCTGGCCTTCTTCGAGGTTCTTGAAGCCTTCACCCTGGATGGCGGAGAAGTGGACGAAAACGTCCGGGCCGCCTTCGCGAGTGAGAAAGCCATAGCCCTTGCTTCCATTGAACCATTTTACTGTGCCGATGATACGATCTGACATTGTTTGCCTCCTTAGGCAAAAGAGAAAATTGGCGGACCCGGTTTTTCGCCAGATGAGCTAAAACAAAAGGCCCACGGATTTGAACCCATGAGCCGATGTGGTTGCATTCCCAAAGCGAACTTACTGGTATCCTTAGGATAGCAATATACCATGAGGAAGGTCACATGTCAATGAAATATTGACATGAAAATGTTGATCTTTTCTACTCCACTGTCACACTTTTCGCCAGGTTTCTCGGTTGATCCACGTCCAGGCCGCGGATGACAGCGATGTGATAAGCCAGTAATTGCAGGGGAATAACCGTCACCACCGGAGAGAGCCTCCAGGGACATTCCGGCACCCACAGGACATGATCCGCCATGGATGAGACCAGTTCGTCTCCTTCTGTCGCCACGGCGATGACGGTCCCGCCGCGCGCCCTGGCCTGCTGGATCTGGCTGATCATCTTATCGTGCCAGGGGTCTTTTGGTGCAATACAGACCACCGGCATGTTTTCGTCAACCAGGGCGATCGGCCCGTGTTTCATCTCACCGGCTGGGTAGCCCTCGGCGTGAACATAGGAGATCTCTTTTAGTTTCAGCGCCCCTTCGTAGGCGATCGGCATATTGATACCTCGTCCCAGGTAGAGACAGTCGCGCACGTCCTTGAGCGCCCAGGCCACTTTTTGAACTTCCGCTTCACGCGCCAGCGCCCGGCTCACCAAATCCGGGATGAGGCGCAGGTCAGCCACCAGGCGGAGGCGGGTTTCCTCGCTCAGCGTGGCGCGCAGGTCGGCCAGCAAGACAGCCAGCATGTACTGGTCCACCAACGGAACAGTGAATGCCTTGGTGGAGGCCACACCGATCTCGGGCCCGGCCTGCATCGAGATGGATCCGTCAGCAACCCGCATTGCCTGCGAGCCGACCGCGTTGACGATGCTCCAAAGCAATGCTCCTTTTCGTCGTCCCTCTTCCATTGCGGCCAGCGTGTCGGCAGTCTCCCCCGACTGGCTGATTGCCAGCAGCACAGACTGCCCGTCCAGGATGGGATCGCTGTAGCGGAATTCAGAGGCGATCTCCATCCGGGATGGGATCCGGGCGATGCTCTCGATGAGCTGCCTGCCGACCATCCCGGCGTAGGCGGCGGTACCGCAGGCGGTGATGGTGATCCCATTAATGTTGCGAGCCAGTTCGGGGGTCAGGCCCAATTCTGGCAGGAATATGTGCCCGCAGGTGAAATCCACGCGCCCGGCGAGTGTCTCGGTCAGGGAGCGGACCTGATCGTGGATCTCCTTTTGCATGAAGTGACGGTACTCGCCTTTTTCTGCGGCGGCCGCCTCCCAGGCGATATTGTTGATCCTGGGTGTTACCGGCGTACCATCCAATGTTTCCACCCGGATCCCGGACCTGGTGACCACCGCCATCTGGCGTGACTCGAGGAAGATGACCCGGCGGGTGTGTTCGAGGATGGCAGGGACATCCGAAGCAATGAAGTTTTCACCTTCACCCAGGCCGAGCACCACGCCCCCGGCGTTGCCGATACGAGCGCAGACGATCTTATCCGGTTCATCGGCCGACAGCAGTACGATGCCGTGCGCCCCGGCGATCTGGGAAAAGGTGCGCCGGGCGGATTCGGCCAGGTCGAGACCGGCCGCCAGGTGATGCTCCACGAGATGGACGATCACTTCGGTATCCGTATCCGAGTTGAAGCCCACGCCTTCGGCGGTCAATTCGTCACGCAGTTCGCGGAAGTTTTCGACAATACCGTTGTGGACCACGACCACCCGGCCGGTGGCGCCAAGATGGGGATGGGCATTACGCACCGACGGCGCACCGTGCGTGGCCCAGCGGGTGTGGCCCACGCCCGGCGTCCCGTGGATGGGAGAGCCGTTCACCAGCTCGGTCAGGCGGGATAGTTTTCCGGCATCGCGCCGAAGCTCGATCCTGCCATCCTGGATGACGGCCAGCCCGGCCGAGTCGTAGCCGCGGTACTCCAGCTTTTTCAGACCGTTCAAAACGATCGGCGTTGCATCACGCGGGCCGATATAGCCAACAATTCCGCACATGAAATTCCTCCAGGACAAGAGATCGATGACCGGAGAGTAGAGACCAGAGAGCAGAAACTTTTGGAACCTCTGTCTCGCTTCAGAGAGCTCTCATTCCCGTATGCATACACCGGCCAGGTTTTCATCCGCGGCTTACAAGGATGCGCCATCCATCATAAAATTTGATATTCAGGTGATCGAAAGGATAACGGGCGGGATTATATCCCAGTTAAATTGAAATCAGGATGTCTATTCCCCAGCGCTTTTCACTAAACATCAAAGAATTGGCTGCTGACCCAGTAATACTCACCAAAGGGAGACGTTATCGTTCTTGAGATGGCTCGCTTTGCCAAGGCATCAATCAAATCAGCCAAAAGCATCTAAATGATTGAGAGATTGGATGTTATAAAGAAAAAGGTCTTCTGGATCAGCATAAAACCTGCCTTTGTGCTGTGCAGAAGACCTGGGGTTGAATCGGAAGGGAAGGTGGTTACTTGCTCAGCTCAATCCTGGCTGGATCAGTATAGCCGCCATTGAGGCCCTTATCGTATTCAATGTTTATGCCAGTGCCACCGGTGAGATCGACGGTTGCTCCAATGAATTGTGCCTGCAATGAAGATCCATCGTAGTCACCATTCAGGACAATCGCCGAGTTGGGCGCGAAAATCGTGCCGGTGAGTTCGGAATCTGAGGTGCCATTGAAACGCAGTTCTGGTGTATCGGATGAAGCGGGTATAGTGGATGGAAGTGAATAGATCAGGATCCCATTGAGGGGATCGGGATCAGATAGATCAGTTGTTTGACCAGCAGATAAATGCAACTCAGCAGTAGAGTTCCATTGGAGGTCTGCATCGATCAATACGATATGAACACCCTGTCCATAAAGGGGTTTCATCGGTTTATTAAAATTCCTTGTGATGCAATAGGTTGCTCCAGGGTCCATTTCGTAAACATCGCGACCATCTTTTACAGTCTCCAAGTCAGCTTCAATATCATCCGGGAAGTCTTGAACGGTATAATCACTTTCACAGTCGTCCTCTGACCATTTCGGATACCAGTAATCTGGCAGTGGACATTCGATTTGATCCACTCCTTCGATGGGTACGGGGGAGTAATCGGACGGGGCGTCAAAACCCCCGACCGCAGTGACAAAAAAGCCAGGCTCAATAATGAGATTATCGTTATCGTTAATCAGAAAGGCGTGATCGTCGTTCGAATTGGAAAATACCCCCCCGTTGAATGTGTTCGTATCCGATGTACCCGTAGATTTTATGGTCCATTTTCCAGTGCAATCCATGGCAGCGATCGCATTTCCCAATGCAAAGGGCTTGTAGATGGGGGGCAAGGCTTTTGCAATGGCCTCCACGCAGCTATGCATCTGGTTTACCCCGATAACCCGCGCAAAGAACGTATCCACAGTGGAGTGGATGATCACTTGGACATAGTCATCATTACCGGCATAAGGGCCAGGTGCGCCATTACATCCGGGACCGGGCGGATTCGTCACGGTTACGTCAGTGCTGTAGCCATTGCTGACCGCCAGGTTCAAACCGGCGCCCTCCCAATTCTGATCCAGGACTTTCGCCAGGGCTGCGGATAGAGCGGCTGTATCCGCCGCATTTTGCGCATGGCGCCGGTCTGAGAAAGCATTGCCACCGTCAATCGCCAGGCCGGTGATCGCAACCATGGCAAGCATTCCAATTGCGATCAGGGCCAAGGCCTGCCCTTTTTGTGACCTGAGTTTATTATTCATACAGACTCCTATTTTAATCGCATTCGGGCAACAGGATCGTATTTGTCACCCGTGCTGTGAGCGGAATGGTCTGAGAACCAATTATTGCACCGATAAAAGGCATCGTAAGTTGATAGTGGTGAACCAATCTCACAGTGATCACACCACCCGTGCATGCATCACCAGTAATTGAAATGTCTGATTCTCCGGGATTAACAAAATCAAGGCTATTTAATAGTACTGTAGATAAGGTTGAGGATGTTCTTATCCGGTTGATAATGGCAGCTTCATCGCCTGGAAACACCGATCCGAAGATGGCGCCTTCCTGTGCGGCATCCCGCAGTTCAACGTAGCGGAAGAATGCGAAGCCAAAATCAAAGGCGCCTGCGATGAGCGTGAGAACGATCGTCAGGGTGAGAGCCATCTCAACCAGGCTTTGCCCTTTTTCAAGATAGATTCGTTTCTTATGAATTTGACTTTTCATTCTATTAGTTATTTGAATCAACGATCACGAGATTACAAGCGAGTGTGCTGAGAAATATTTCCGCATGGATGTGATTTGGCTTGCTAGCAAAGGTAAACCTAAATATCGAATCTTCTCCCGCAGGAAGGATTAATTTCCCGCCAGGAAGGGGAATAAGCAACCCGGTACTTTTTGTACTACCTGTATAGATTGAGTCGCCTCTAAAGTGCACGCTACTAAGAATCGTTGGGATCGACCACTCCAAACGAAGCATATTGAATTCGATGGGCATGAGATGTGGGTTGTGAACGGTCCAGGTCACGTCGGTTCCGCTGGGAATACTGCCACTATGTGAAACGGCACATATCATGGGAGTGGCTGTTGGTGATCCAATAGTCGGGGTATTCGTTGCAGTGAGAGTTGCACCCCCGTGATGTGTTTTTGTAGGGATCGGTGTATTGGAAGGTGCGCCTATCGGGGTGTGTGTTCTGGTGGGGATCGGGGTCCAGGTGGACACAAACGGGGTCGCTGGGGTCCCCTCGATCTGGATATCGACCAGTATAGTTCGGGAGCTTTGCGAAAAGATATCCCAGGGAGCCCAAGGAATGATCCCCGGTATTATGGGTATAAACCAGCCGGAAACTTGCACCTTGATCCGATCACCAGTTTCCAATTTCGGCGACGCAGGGGGTGGACAAGACCCAGATATCGGGGCGGACGGTGATCCGTGATCGTAAGAAATGAGGATATTTCCGTCATCGATGACCCCCAGGAAATCAACATTTTGGGCGGCATTTATTATCCCCGCGCAATCGTCGTAACGGGGGATCCCGCCAGTAACATTCAGCCCGGTCGCTGAACCATAGCGGACCGCCTCCCGGGCGGCAGACGAGATAAATATGTAATCAGCGATCACCCGCCCGACTTCGAATATGCCATAGATAACCATTAACAAGATCGGCATGACCAGGGCAAATTCCACCATGCCCTGGCTTTTGTGTTGGGATTTGAATCGCAATAGCGGGAATCTTGTCATTTGAGCCAATTTCCTTGTCAATCTATTATACAACGAAGTTGGTCAAAATACACGGGAAGTGAAATAATGTAAAGATATTGTAATTTATATTTCTGGAGGGCGAATCGATATTCAAGGGAGTTATTATATTTCAACCCTCGCAACCAAAGGCAGGATGGGTGTATTCGAGCAGAAGTTTAAGGACCACACTTAGAAAAAAAGGAAATAAAATGCGCTCAAGATCAAGAATGGTGCATAAGGGATCGCAAAGAAGGCTTTAAATTTCCTGGTCATCAGCATCCAGAGAATGATGACCAGGCTGACCAGCCCCCCAGCCAGGATCGCAAAAAGCAGGCAGGCAAAAATTGCCCGCCAGCCCAGCAGCAATCCCAGGATCCCGGAAAGGTTCACGTCCCCGAAGCCGAGCGCCACTTCGTCGGTAGACAGGCCGCGCTTTTTCGCCATGCGTTTTACGAACACTTCACCCATGAAATAGAAGACCAGCATGATCCCGTACCCGGCTGCGCCACCCAGCAGGGTGGATGTAATTCCATATGACATGGATTGCTTGCCACGCAGGAAAATTCCGATCCCCAGCCCCAGAAGCGCGCCAGCAACACTGACAGGATGCAGGATCAAGCGGTGCTCAAGGTCGATCACCAGGACGACCGCCAGGTAAACCAGCAGGATGAATGCGAGCGGGAAGGGAAGTGTTTGACCAGGGAAAATCCAAACCAGGGCAGGTGCGACGGTCATCAGGGCCTGGACGATCAATGTGCGCGGGCTGCGCCGTTTTTCACAGGTCCGGCAGCGGCGGAAGAACAGGTAATCAAGACCCCCATAAGTCGCCTGGCACGCCGGGCAAACTGGAGGGCTGAAATTACGAGTGAATGGCAACGCGTCAGCCAGGTAGTTGACCAGCCAGCCAGAAAGCCAACCGAGAACCAGGGGGATGGAGAGCATCAGATCCATATCCTGATTATAGCCTGAATGGGGTAGAGTTGTTTTCCATATTTGTAAGGGGTGTATATCCCAGGCGCATCTCTGCAGGGCGAAAAACGCGATGAAACTGCCTACGTCGAAGGACTGAAAAGGGGTACAGATATCTGCCTGGTAGCCAGTAATTCGGCCTTAAAAGCTACTTGGCGGAAAAGAATAATTACCTTACAATCCAGCCGCGCCTTTATGCGCAGGAGGACACATGGAAAAATTCATCATCGAAGGTGGAATTCCCTTGAAAGGTGAGGTGACGCCATCAGGGAACAAGAATGCAGCTCTTCCGATCCTGGCTGCAACACTCCTGACGAACGAGCCGGTCATCCTGCATAACCTGCCTGATATCCGTGACGTACGCGACATGCTTCAGCTGGTTGCCAGCCTGGGTGTCAAAATTGAAGACCTGGGGAACAATTCCTGGCGCATCACAGCTGAGACCGTCCATCCGGCTGACCTCGACCCGGACCTGTGTGCCCGCATCCGCGCGTCCATCCTGCTGGCTGGACCAATGCTGGCCCGCACCTGTGAGGTGCATCTCCCGCCTCCGGGCGGGGACGTGATCGGCCGGCGGCGGGTGGATACGCATCTCCTGGCGCTGAAAGCTCTCGGCGCGGACATTCATTATCGCCGGTCATTCGATATTAAAGCCAAGCGATTGAAAGGTGCCAATATCCTGCTGGATGAGGCGTCCGTTACGGGCACCGAAAATGTCATCATGGCAGCTGTCACTGCCAAGGGGACGACCGTGGTTCGCAACGCGGCCTCCGAGCCGCATGTGCAGGAACTCTGCCATGTATTGAATTGCCTGGGGGCGCACATCGCAGGCATCGGATCCAATATGCTGACGATCGATGGAGTGGATGAGCTGCACGGCGGTGAGTTTACCATTGGGCCGGATTACCTGGAGGTCATCAGTTTCATCGGTGCGGCGGTGGTGACGCGAGGTGAAGTGCGCATCCGCAAGGCCGGTCCGCAAAACCTCGACATGATGCGGATGGTATTCCGCCGCCTGGGTGTAACCTGGAGCGTGGAGGGCGAGGACATCATCGTTCCATCAAAACAGCGTCTCAAGATCGAATCCGACCTGGGCGGGGCCATCCCGGAGATCAAGACCAATATCTGGCCTGCCTTTCCCACCGATCTAATGAGCATCGCGATCGTGGTCGCCACGCAGTCGCGCGGCAGTATCCTGTTCCATAACTGGATGTTCGAAGGGCGGATGTATTTCACCGACAAACTCAAGGCGATGGGGGCACAGATAATATTGTGCGACCCGCACCGCTGCATTGTCAATGGCCCTGCGAGACTCTACGGTGAGAAACTTGAAAGCCCGGACATTCGGGCGGGTATGGCGATGCTCCTGGCTGCCCTGGCCGCGGATGGCAAATCGACCATCCGCAACGTCGGGCAGATCGACCGGGGTTACGAACGGGTGGATGAGAAATTACGTTCCCTCGGCGCGAAGATCGAACGAGCAACCGAGCAATGACTTCACCAATAATTTCCCGAGGTTTTGTGGCCTGGACCAAAAAAGAGACGCTCCCTGGAAAAGCGTCTCATTGATATTAGCCGATTTCAGCACCTACGGTTTAGCCGGACCTGTCGCTTCCATGAATTGGGTAACAGCTTCGCGCAGCATCCGCTCTGGCAGCAAACCCGTCTGACGGTGGATGATCTTGCCGCCGTAAATGAATAGAATGGTCGGAATCCCCTGCACGCCATACTGGGTTGCCCATTGTGGATTCTCGTCCGTATTGACCTTGGCCAGAAGAAGCCTGTCACCCAGTTCATTGGCAATTTTTTCCAGCATCGGTTCTAAGACCTTGCATGGACCGCACCAGGGAGCCCAGAAATCGACAATGACTGGCTTGGGATTCTTCAGGACGGCTTTTTCAAAAGCCGCATCGGTTACATGAATTGGTTCACTCATTTTTCCTCATCCATTATTATTTATCTGGCGGTTTCGCCGGGTTTGAGAATTTGATATTCGGAGGTAATCCTGGCAGATTCGCCCAGCATAATCCCGACTGAGCAGTATTTATTTTCAGAGAGCGAAACAGCCTGTTCGACATCCTTTGGCTGGATGCCATTACCCCAGATAAGGTATGAAATATGAATGGAGGTCCATATCATGGGATAGTCTTCGGCACGTTTGCCGCTCACCCGCACCTGCATATCGGTCAGATCTGCGCGTTTCTTTTTCAGGATGGAGAGAATATCCTCACCGGTGCATCCGGCGATTGCGACCAGCAATAACTGCATTGGACCGACCCCCGGTTTACCCCCCAGAGGTCCCATTTGGACGGTTCCGCCGAGTGCGTTCTGGCCAATAAAGGTCTTTTCGCCTTTCCAAGTGGCAGTGATCTCAGTCAATCCTTCGCTCATTTTTCCTTTTGATCCCTTTCTTCGGGAGTATATCATAAAACATTTGGGGTGGTCCCATTTGATGCAAAACGATCGAAAAAGAACCACAAGCGAAGGTCCACCCGGCAAAGCGTGCCAGAAAGCCCGGCAGGGATAGGAGATGCAGGGGCGTATCTGTCATAATAGCATAGAATGGAGGGGAAGATGCGATGAGCGCACACCGCCAACGAATAAGCCCACAGCGCAGTCCTGAGCCTGTCAAAGGGGTCTGTTGAACTCGCATTCTTTCAAAATAACCGGACAGAGATGGACCGAAATCCGGCTGGTGAGATGATTACTTTGCGCAGCAGACTTTGTGATGAAAATAATCCGATATCCATGAAGCCTGATCGTTCGTGAAAGGTTTCCTTTATGGTAAAATTCGCAGGTCAAAAAACCTGTAAGCTGAATAATTATTAATCGGAGTGCCCATGCAGAATGAATGGCTATATGTGGGAATATTTTTGGTGATCGGTATTATTGTGCCAATCGTACCGCTGGTCTTTTCCAGACTGGTGGCGCCGCGCAAACCAAACCCGATCAAGCAAAGCACATATGAATGCGGGATCGAAACAGTGGGGGACTCGTGGGTGCAGTTCAAGGCCCAGTATTACGTTTTCGCGCTGGTCTTCCTGGTCTTTGATGTGGAGACGGTCTTCCTGTTCCCCTGGGCGCTGTCTTTGAGACAACTGCCCATCTTTGTGGTCCTGGAAGGCGTGCTGTTTATTGGCATCCTCGTCGCCGGACTGGTGTATGCCTGGCGCAAGGGAATGCTGGAATGGGCGTAAAAGGTAAGGGGAAAATATTTAAGGTTGACAGGAAGTTCCTATCAGCCTTTTCTTTGCGTGCAAGGAGAGTTCGATGTTATTCTTGAATGACCCGATCAATTTTATCGCCGGGTGGATGCGTGGCCTGCTGACCGGCTGGGGCCTGCCAGATGGCTTGACGACAGTGATCATTTACTTCATCGGCATTACCGTGTTGATCGTCTTCGCGATGGTACTCGACATCATCCTGGTGTGGGTGGAACGGAAAGTTGTAGCACGCTTCCAGGACCGCATTGGCCCGAACCGCATCGGACCGTTCGGCCTGATCCAGCCCTTCGCCGACATTATCAAGCTCATTATCAAGGAGGACATCACCCCGGCTGGGGCAGACAAACTTCTTTTTAACCTGGGGCCGGTGCTGGCAATCGCCTCGGTCATTATCCTGTGGGCCATCCTGCCGCTCTCATCGAAGATCTTTGGTGTGGACCTGAACGTGGCGCTGCTGTACCTGGTGGCAGCCGGCTCCCTGGGGACGTTGTCCATCATCGTGGGTGGTTGGGCTTCCAACAACAAATATGCTCTTCTGGGCGCCTTCCGCATGGTGGCCAACATGATCTCCTACGAGATCCCGATGGTGGTGGTACTGCTCATCCCGACCATCCTGGCAGACACGATGAGTGTGCAGGGCATTACCCAGGCTCAGAGCGGGATGTGGTTTGCCATCCTTTCGCCGCTGGGGCTGATCATCTTTCTTATCAGTGCGATCGCCGAACTGGGACGTTCACCCTTTGACTTGAACGAGGCCGAGTCCGAGATCGTGGCCGGGTTCCATATCGAATATACCGGCATGAAATTCGGCTTGTTTTACGCTGGTGAGCTGCTGCATGCCTTCACATTCGGAGGTTTTATGGCGGTCTTGTTCTTCGGCGGGTACGGCGGTTTCTTTGGGCTTGAAAAGATCGGCTTCTTCTCATGGCTGAATAATCCCTTTGTGGAGGCAGTGGTTTTTCTTGCAAAAGCCATGTTCGGGTACTGGGTGATCATGTGGATCAAATACTCGATGCCGCGCATCCGCATTGACCATATGCTGGCCTTCAACTGGAAGTTCCTGACACCCCTGGCGTTGGTGGTGCTGGTCAACACGGCCGTCCTGAGCAAAGCCCTGGCAGGGCTGCCGGAGTGGGGTTATGCGCTTGGGATGTTCTTCTCAAATCTTGTGATCGGGGTCATCACGGTTGAAATCCTGCGTGCTTACGGACGCAGACAACGCAAAGTGGAAGTTGAACTTTCCTCCCCGAGAACCCAAAATCAGGAGCAGGTTGTATGACAGCTGATCAGATCATCTTTCTTCTGTGCGCGGTGTTGATCCTTGGGTCAGCGTTAATGGTGGTGACGACCCGCAAACTGATCCATGCAGCGCTATGGCTGGTGGCGGCGCTTTTCGGCGTAGCGATCCTGTATGCCGTCTTGCAAGCCGGTTTCCTGGCAGTCGTTCAGGTGGTGGTGTATATCGGCGCGATCGCCATCCTGTTCATTTTCGCAGTCATGCTGACACGCAAGGAGATGCTGGATAAAGGTGTTCAAACGCGGTCCAACTGGTGGCTGCCGGCCCTGCTCGGCCTGCTGATCCTGACCAGCTTGGTATTCCTGATCATTGGACAGCCGGCTTTCCAGCGGACAGCCGCGGAGATACCTGCGGGGGTGGAGACGCTTCGAAACCTGGGGACCGCACTGGTGTCTCCGGACGCATTTGTGTTACCGTTCGAGGTGGCATCTGTCTTGCTGCTGGCAGCGCTGGTAGGGGCGGTTTACGTCGCGTCGGGTAATAACGAGTAGGAGGCCGAGATGAGTATCCCGCTTTCCTGGTACCTTATATTGGCTGCAGCCCTGTTCTCCATCGGTCTATTCGGCGTGCTTTCACGCAAGAATGCGATCGCCATTCTGCTCGGAGTGGAACTGATGCTGAACGCGGTTAATATCAACCTGGTGGCCTTCTGGCGTTACCAGGACCCGGCGAAGATGGCCGGACAGGTCTTCGCGATCATTGTTTTTGCCGTGGCTGCAGCTGAAGTAGCCGTGGGACTGGCGCTGATCATTTCGGTATACCGCCGCCGTAAAACAGTGGTGGCCGATGAAATTGACCTGATGAAGTGGTAGGAGACGTTATGGAGAAGTTCATCATCTGGCTGTTACCCCTTCCTCCGCTTCTGGCGTTCTTCGTGATACTCCTGTTCACGAATAAGCGCAAAGCCTTGAGCCACGCTATCGCCATCGGCGCGGCCGGGTTCTCCTGGCTGGGGAGCATGGTCATATTCATGCGCGCATTGGGAGTGGAGGAGTTTGGCAAGCACGTTTTCGGATCTTCCATCAACTGGCTCCCGACCGGCTCAACCTGGCTCAGGATAGGTGTGCAAATTGATCCCCTTTCGGCGGTGGTGGTCTTCTTCGTGGCCTGGACAGTGCTGGCGATCTTCATCTACAGCATCGGTTACCACAACTTCGGCCAGCCGACAGGCGATCAGGATGTGGCAGGTCTTCCGCCGCACGGCGCGACAGTAACCGAACACGGCCAAAAGCACAGCGTCCCATCCATTGAGCCGATGTACTCGCGTTTCTTTGCGTTCATTAGCCTGTTCGCCTTCGGCATGTATACGCTGGTGGTTTCTGATAACCTGCTGACCCTGTTCGTCGGCTGGGAGATCATGGGACTCTGCTCGTACCTGCTGATCGGATTCTGGTTCGGCAAACCGTCCGCCCGAAACGCGGCTGTCAAGGCTTTCATGACCACCCGCATCGGTGATGTGTTCATGCTGTTGGGCATCGCTTTCGTTTATTCTTTCACCAACTCGCTCTCCTTCCATGAGATATTCAAACCGGAAATGTTGCAGGCACTGGCTTCAACGCCGGCCTTCTTCGGGCTTTCAGCGGCGGGAATCATCGGGTTGCTGCTGTTCATTGGAACGGTTGGCAAATCTGCGCAGTGGCCGCTGCACGTCTGGCTGCCGGATGCCATGGAAGGCCCGACACCTGTCAGTGCCATGATCCATGCGGCTACAATGGTCTCGGCGGGCGTTTACATGGTCATCCGTATGTTCCCGCTCATTTCGGCCGGCTGGACCGAAGGCATGCCGCTTAATACGACCATGAGCATCATCGCCTTTATCGGGGCATTTACAGCGCTCTTCGCGGCGACGATCGCCCTGGCTCAAAACGATATCAAGAGAGTACTGGCTTACTCGACCATCTCGCAACTTGGTTTTATGATCGCCGCTTTGGGAATCGGTGCGTACGTGGCCGCGGCTTTCCACCTGGTGACACACGCCTTCTTCAAGGCGCTGCTCTTTCTCGGCTCCGGTTCGGTTATCCACGGCATGGAACATGGCGTTCTTCATACTGGCAAGCATGTGGACCCGCAGGATATGTTCAACATGGGCGGATTACGCAAGAAGATGCCGATCACTTTCTGGACTTTCCTGATCGGCGGCTTTGCCCTGTCCGGGTTTCCGGTACTGACGGCCGGTTTCTGGTCCAAGGATGAAATTTTTGCCGAAGCTTTTGGCAACGGACACCTTTTGGTCTTTGTCGTTCTGGCGATGGCAGCCTTCCTGACGGCTTTCTATACCATGCGCCAGATCACCCTGACATTCTTTGGCGAACCCCGCACCGAGGCCGCTGAACATGCCAGCGAGACAGCCTGGACGATGACCTTCCCGCTGATCGCGTTGGCATTCTTCGCGGTTGGATACGGGTGGGTGGGAATCCCGGAAAATTTCCCGGGCCTGGGCGGTCTGATCCCGAACTGGTTCCACGAGTTCGTGGGTGGCACGCTGGCCGAGCTGCCAAAAGCAGTCGAATTCAATTGGGTCCCGCTGATAACATCCCTGTGCGTTTCCCTGGGAGGCCTGTTCTTCGGCTGGCTGGTTTATCGCAAAGTAAAGTCCCCGAAGCAGGATTTCCTGCAGATCCCGGTTCTAATGAACAAATGGTATTTTGATGAAATCTATAATTTCGTGTTCGTCAAACCGGCGGACTGGATCGCGGAAAAGTTCACCTCCCTGTATATGGATCAGACAGTGATCGACGGTTTCCTGCACAGCGTGGCGCAGTTCTCGCTCTTCCTGGGTCACGTCTTTCGCAACTATTTTGACAAGCCGGTAATCAATGAGTTCCTCGGCGATGGGACAGGCAACGTAGTAAAAGCCTCCGGCTCCAGTTTACGCAAAATCCAGGCCGGGCGCATCCAGTATTATATGGTCGCTTCAGTAGCAGTGCTGGTCATTTTCGCCTTGTTGTATTATTTCCTGCTGGCGTAGCCGGACAGCCAAAGAGCCGTCCCAACGAGTAAGCGGAGTAAATGATGGAATTCCTTAGCAGACATCTCTTGACCCTCATCCTGTTCTTCCCGCTCCTGGCGGCACTGGTCGTTTTATGCCTGCCCAAGGATAACCTGAAAGCCATTCGCTGGACGGGTTTTGGTGCCAGCCTGGTGTCATTTTTCTTGACGGTCATATTATGGGTGCAATTCAATTCAGGCCAGCCCGGTTTCCAGTTCCAGGAACAATATACCTGGTACGCTGCGCTCCACTCAACATTCCACGTGGGCGTGGACGGGCTTTCCCTGACCATGGTGCTGTTGACCACGCTGCTGACACCGCTTGCGCTTCTGGCGTCCTTCAACATTACAGACCGGATCAAGGCATACTTCATGCTGTTCCTCTTCCTGGAGACTGGCATGCTGGGTGTCTTCATGGCGCTTGACCTGTTGATCTTCTTCACCTTCTGGGAGATCGGCCTGGTACCGATGTACTTCCTGATCAACCAGTGGGGTTCCGAGAAGGGCGAACGCGAAATCTGGAAGGGGATCAAGGTCCAGTCACGCAACTATGCTTCGCTAAAGTTCATCATATATACCATGTCCGGGTCGCTGGGGCTCCTGCTGGCTGTTCAGTTACTGGGTGTGTTGTTCAATACATACGATCTGCAGACCCTGTATACCAATTGGGCGGGATTGGATCCCAACGGGGCTATGCTACATTTCTTTAATCGGGTTCTTTCCGTTTCGACCGTTAAATCGATCGCTTTCTGGGCATTTGTAATCGCCTTTGCCGTCAAGGTTCCGGTCTGGCCGTTCCATACCTGGCTGCCGGATGCCCACACCGAAGCCCCGACCGCCGGATCGATGATCCTGGCGGGGGTGCTGCTGAAACTGGGTGCGTACGGCTTCCTGAGGCTGGTCCTGCCGTTGTATCCAGTGGAATCGGCAAGATATGCAGGTTGGCTGGCGTTCCTGGCGGTAATGGCAATTGTTTTCGGAGCATTTGCGGCGTTCGGTCAAAAAGACTTCAAGCGTTTGGTAGCCTACTCGTCGGTTAACCATATGGGGTTCGTGGTGCTTGGGATCGCCGCAGCAGCCAGAGCGCCTGGCACGCTGGATGCAACGATTGCGCTGAACGGCGCGGTGCTCCAGATGTTCAATCACGGTCTTTCAGCGGCAGGCATGTTCTTCCTGGTTGGCGCGCTGTATGAGCGTACCCACACTCGTAACCTGGACGACTTTGGCGGCTTGTTCCCGCTTGTACCGATCTATGGTGGCATCCTGATTTTCACAAGCATGGCTTCGTTGGGACTGCCCGGACTGAACGGGTTCGTCTCCGAGTTCCTGGTGGTGCGAGGATCCTGGCCGGTCTTGACGGGTTTTACGGCGATAGCAATGATCGGTCTGCTCTTCACGGGTGCGTACATTCTAAAGGGGATCAAATCCGTACTGCATGGACCGTTGAACGAACTCTGGGCTCACGGCGAACATAAACTGACCGAAATCAACCGGCGGGAAATCATCGTGATGGCTCCATTGATGATGCTCATGCTGGTCATAGGGATCTACCCTGCCTGGATTTTGGACATCATCAACAAAGCCATGATGATGTTGTTCCACTAAGAGGTAACCATGCGATTTCCGTTTCTGAGTGTCATTGTTTTCATCCCGATGGTTGCGGCACTCGTCCTTTTTGGGATGAAGGCTGAGCAGAAAAAAGCCATCCGCGTTACGGCGCTGACCGCAGCCTTGTTGGCCCTGGCATTGTCCCTCTGGGTGTATATCACGTACGATAAGGCTGCCGCGGGCTACCAGTTCATCGAGAAATACAACTGGATGCCGATGCTGGGTATCAGCCTGCACTTCGGTGTTGATGGGCTGAGCGTCCCGCTGGTACTGCTGACCGGTATTGTCATGGTCACGGGTGTGATGATCTCATGGGGTATCGACGACCGCCCGCGCGAATTCTTTGCCTTCCTATTTATCCTGGCGAGCGGTGTTTTTGGCGTGTTCGTCTCGCTTGACCTTTTCATGTTGTTCTTCTTTTACGAAATCGCGGTCTTCCCCATGTTCCTGCTCATCGTGATATGGGGATGGATCAAGACTCGTGAATATGCGGCGATGAAACTGACCCTTTACTTGTTTATCGGCTCGGTGATTTCTCTCGTCGGCGCGCTGGCGATGTACTGGACAAGCGGCTTGCTCACTTTCAATATGCTCGACCTGGAGCATGCGGCTTTCTCCTTGACATTCCAGAAAATCTGGTTCCCATTCGTTTTCCTGGGTTTTGCCATCCTGGGAGGTATCTTCCCGTTCCATAACTGGTCGCCGGACGGTCACGTAGCCGCACCGACGGCTGTTTCCATGTTCCATGCGGGCGTGTTGATGAAACTGGGTGCGTTCGCAGCTCTGCGGGTGGGCATCATGCTTTTGCCGGAGGGCGCCAAGTTCTGGTCACCACTGATTATGGGGCTGGCACTGGTCAATATTGTGTACGGGGCATTTATCGCCAGCGTGCAGACAGATTTCAAATATGTCATTGGCTTCTCGTCCGTCTCGCACATGGGCCTGGTGATGATGGGCTTTGCCACCCTGAAACCTGAAGGTCTGATCGGTGCGGGTGTGCAGATGTTCTCGCATGGCGTTATGACGGCACTTTTCTTTGCTGCCGTCGGAATGGTTTACGACCGGGCCCACACGCGGGAAATTCCCAAACTCGGTGGAATGATCAAGCCCTTGCCACTGGTGGGGATTGGTGTCATTGTCGGCAGCCTGGTCTCGATGGGAATGCCCGGTTTCTCCGGTTTCATAGCCGAGTTTCCCATCTTCATGGGAATCTGGAAGACACAATGGGTGGTTGCGGTCATTGCGGCCATCTCGATCGTCGTGACAGCCTCGTACGTCCTGCTGGTTGTCCGGCGGGTCTTCTTTGGCAAAATGCCTGAAGAGTTTGAAGGTCACATTCAACCAATCAATATGCTGGATAAAATTGCGCTGGTCATTCTGATAGCGCTCATGGTTGGCATCGGCCTGTTCCCGGCCCTGATGGTTCCCTGGGTCCAGTCCGGTGTTCAGCACGTGCTCAACCTTCTGGGAGGTGCATAAGTGACTACCATCCTTCCCATTTTTTCCGAAGTCCTGCTCCTGGCGCTGGCGGTTCTGGTGCTGATCCTCGACCCGTTCCTGAAAAAAGATGCGGATCGCCGGTCGTTCCTGGGAATGTTCACCGCGATCGGTCTGCTCATCACCCTGATCCTGAGCCTATTTTTTGCTCGTCCAGCGGAACCGAGCCTCGTTTTCGGTGGGATGGTGCGTTTTGACTGGTTGGGGTTCCTCTTCAAGATGTTTTTTGTCTTTGCGGCGGCGGTGACAGCGTTGTTCTTTATGGACACGGACAAGTTGAACCAGCGTGCCGAGGCTTATCTCCTGTTGCTGGCGTCCACCATTGGCATGTGCCTGATGTCTTCGTCTGCAGACCTGGTGATGTTGTACCTGGCCATTGAGACCACCTCCATCCCGCTCTACATCCTGGCCGGTTTCCTGACCGGGGACGACAAATCCACCGAGTCAGGCTTCAAATACCTGCTATTTGGTGCGCTGACTTCCACAGTGCTGCTCTATGGTTTCAGCCTGATCTACGGTTTTACCGGGACGACCAATCTTTACAACCTGTACATCCATTTTAGCAGCTTTGACCTGCTGTCAGTCGGGATCACTTTCCTGGTGCTGGCTGGGTTGGCTTTCAAGGTCTCTCTGTTTCCATTCCATTTTTGGGCGCCAGACGTGTACGAAGGAGCGCCAACGCCGGTGGCCGGTTTCCTATCGACGGCATCCAAGGCGGCGGGCTTTGCCGTTCTTCTACGTCTGCTCACGGCGGTCTTCCCGGTCATATCAACGGATTGGAGCATGATCCTGGCCGTCCTTGCCACCCTGACCATGACGGTAGGCAACCTGATCGCCCTGACGCAGAAAAATATCAAACGCCTGCTGGCATATTCCTCCATTGCGCACGCTGGCTATGCCATGATCGGTGTGGTGGCGTTCTCGCAGTTGGGTATTTCCAGTTCGATCTTTTACCTGATCGCCTACATCATGACGAATCTGCTCGCGTTTGGAATTGTCGGGATCGTCGGGCACGTGACCGGCTCTGACGATTTGTCTGCTTATAATGGCCTGGGCCGCCGCAACGCCAACCTGTCGCTGGCATCGTTGGTGGCCTTCCTGTCCCTGGCGGGGATGCCCCCATTTGGTGGATTCGTTGCCAAGTTTTTCGTCTTCGCGGCGGCCATTCAAAGTGGCTGGATCTGGCTGGCTGTGGTCGGCGTACTGAATTCCATCTTCGGGTTGTATTACTACTTGAACATTTTAAAATACATTTACCTGTACCGGATGGAGAACCAGGAAGAGGACCAGCACCCAGTCCCGGTATCACGACCCGTTGCGATCGCTCTGGTTATCCTGGTTATTGGTGTTGTGTTGGTCGGTACCATATTTGGGCCCTGGTTCGGATTTGCCAACCATGCTGTGCTCCATTTGTTCTAGACGATATGAAAAACCTCATGATATAATTCCGGCGCCATGAGCCAGTCTAACCGTAAGGGACAGGACGAATTCAGAACTGCGGTCACAATGACTGTTGCCTGGGTGGCAGGCCTTACTCTGCTAATTATTTTCGGGGCTCTTTTAGCTGGATTATGGCTGGATAAGATCCTTACCAGCAAACCTCTATTTACAATTATTTTTGTGCTTGCAAGCATTCCGGTGACACTGTTTCTAACGTTCCGCGTAGTGAGAACGGCCACCGTCCGGATTCAACCGGCAATTAAAAAAGATGCCACCGAGGAGGAACCACATCGTGGAGAAGACAGTTGAGGCAAGCGTGCCGAAGAAAAAATGGTGGCGATGGGGAATCAATCGTTGGATCGTACTGGCGCTGATGATCCTGGGATTCATTGGGGCGAAATATATTTCCCCGGTTCGCCCGTTTGTGCAAATGCCTGCAGAACACTGGATGGAGCATCCGCTATTCACCCTGCCCGTAATTGGCGATTTTTATTTTACGAACACTCTGTTTGCATTGTTGATCGTGGATGTGCTTGTCATCCTCCTGGCCTTTTCCTTCAACCGGGCGGTTAAAAAGGGCAACCTGGTCTTGAAGGGAATTCCGGGCGCACTAGAAGCCCTGCTCGAGGCTCTTTACAATATGACCGAGGCTACAGCCGGCAAGTGGGCAAAGACCATCTTTCCCTGGTTCGCCACGATTACGATCCTGGTTCTGCTTGCAAACTGGATGGAACTCATCCCCGGTGTTGACAGTATCGGCATGATCGAGAAAGCTGAAGGGGCCGGGTATTCTGTTCAGACGGTCGCGGGTATGGCCACCATCGCCAACCCTGCCCTGGCCGAGGGTGGAAGCAACCTGGTTCCTTTTGTTCGGGTGGTTTCAACAGATTTGAATTTCACGGTGGCCCTGGCGATCATTGCAGTGATCGCTGTGCAGGTGGTGGGTATCCGCGCCCAGGGAATAAAATACTTTACCAAATTCTGGAATGTGAAAACGTTCTTCAACAAACCGATATTCGGCGTGATTGACTGGGGTGTTGGCCTGCTCGAACTGGTTTCCGAATTCTCGAAAGTGCTCTCGTTTGCCTTCCGTCTATTCGGCAATATCTTCGCCGGTTCAGTATTGTTGTTCGTCATGGGTTCATTGCTAGGGGCGATCGCCATCTTCCCTTCGGCGTTCTACTTGCTTGAATTCCTAGTGGGTGCAATCCAGGCAATCGTGTTCGGTCTGCTCACGATGACCTTTATGGCACAGGCCACGCAAGGCCATGGCGGACACAAAGAAGCACACACATAAGCTTGGGCGAGAAAGAAGCCCGAGTAACCATATCCTAGCGGCGGAATTTCCGCCCGAATCGACAGATGGAGGTATTTTTCATGACTGGTGACATCATTATTGCAGCAAAATTGATCGGCGCAGGGCTGGCCATGATCGGCGCAATCGGTGCAGGTGCAGGCATTGGAATTGTGACCAGTGGTGCCGTCCAGGCAATGGGCCGCAACCCGGACGCGACCGGCACCATCCAGACCAATATGATCCTCGGCATCGCCTTTGCGGAAGCAGTGGCAATTTATTGTCTGGTCGTGGCCCTGCTCATCCTCTTCGTTGTTGGATAGTTCAGCAGATTGCTGAAAAATAGAGAAGGAGGTATCTCTTGGCACAACTGGGTCTAAATTTAGGCTATTTGCTGGTACAAATCATATGTTTTTTCATTATATTCGTCGTTGTAAGAGCCTGGATCGTAAAACCACTTCTGGGAATGTTAGGGAAACGACGCATGAAACTTGAACAAGGGCTCGAAGATGCCCGCATCGCGGCTGAAGCACGCTCGAACGCTGAACAAGAGGCCGTTAGAATTATTACTGATGCGCAGGTCAAAGCCACTAAAATCCTAAATGAGGCCAAGGAACGGGCGGATGCCTCACTGGTTGATGTAAAAGCAGGGGCTGAAAAAGAGATCGCAAAAGAACGTGAAGCTGTTATGACCGAGGTTGAAGAAGAGCGCAATCGTATGTTGGCTGACCTGCGTGGGCAAGTGGCTGCTCTCTCCATAGCTGCGGCGCAGAAACTCATCGGTGAGGCGATGGATGCCAAACGGCAGCATGCCTTGCTGGACGAGTTCTTTTCCGGGGTTAAGTCCGGCAAGGTTGTAGTGCTGGAAGGCGCTGACCTGATCGGCGACTCGGCAGAAGTGACTTCCGCTTTGCCGTTGAGCAAAGATGAACAGTCCGCCGTAAGGAATAACGTCCTCGTTAAAATGGGCGCAAAGACAACCATCGAGTTCCATGTCGATCCGCAGATTCTCGGCGGACTTGTCATCCGCGTAGGCGACAAAGTCTTGGATGGCTCGGTGTCGGGTCAACTCGAAGGCTTGCGGAAGTCGTTGAAGTAGTATTCCCCCTGATTATCGGAGGGTTTTGGCGTAAAATAATGCGTCAGAACCCTCTTTGTCTTTAAACAGTAGAACTTACTCCCACAGAACACAAACCCTTCCCAACGGCGCAAAGCATTACAGGCGAGGATGCAGATGAACACTTATACGACCGATTTTGTGACGCTGGCAGAGATTTTCGGACAATTTCCCCTGAAAGTACTGGCGGGCGAACCTGGCGAAACCAGGATCAGCGGAATTGCGATGGATAACCGTACCCTCCAGCCGGGGAACCTGTTTGTTGCCATGAAAGGTGGAACGGCGGACGGACACGATTTCATCCCGGATGCCATCCAACGCGGCGCGGCGGCGGTTGTCGGCGATAAACCCTTGAGTTGTCTCGCCGTCCCTTATCTGCAAGTTGAAAATTCCCGCCAGGCCCTTACATGGCTTGCGGCGGCTTTCCATGGTAATCCGGGCCGCAAGTTGACCGTAATAGGCGTCACCGGCACAGATGGTAAAACCACCACCTGCAACCTGCTTTACCAGATTCTCTTGGCTGGCGGAATAAAAGCCGGGATGATTACAAGCCTAAATGCCGTCTTCGGCAGGGAGGTGCTCGACACCGGCTTCCACGTCACAACACCCGATGCCCCCGACGTGCAAGGTTACCTTGCCCGGATGGTGGCGGCTGGCCTCACCCACGTAGTGCTGGAAACCACCTCGCATGGCTGGGCTCAGTACCGGGTAGACGCCTGTGAGTTTGATATCGGTGTCGCGACCAATATAACCCATGAACATCTTGACCAGCACGGTTCTTTCGAGAACTATCGCGCTGCAAAAGCACGCTTATTCCAATCTCTGGAAAAAACATTGCCCAAGCCGCAGGGTAACCCCAGGCTGTCCGTACTGAACCGGGATGATTCTTCATATGAATACCTTTCCCGCCTCGCGACCGGAATACAGATCTGTTATGGCGTTGACCGGACAGCAGACATCCATGCGGACTCTGTTGTTCATTCCCGGCAGGGTATCCATTTCGATGCAGTTGGTGCGGACTTCCGCGTCCAGGTTACAAGTCCGCTAGTGGGGGAATACAACATCTCGAACTGCTTGGCTGCGCTGGCGGCTGCCGTCTGCGGTCTGGGACTAGCCCCCGAAACCGCAGCACGCGGCATCGCCGCACTGAAGGGCATTCCGGGCCGTATGGAAAGGATAGATTTGAGCCAGCCTTTTTCCGCCATTGTGGATTTTGCCCATACACCGAATGCTTTGCGTGTAGCCATTAATACAATCAGGAAAATGACTGACAAGCAAGTCATTGTCATCTTCGGCTCGGCGGGACTACGTGATAAAGAGAAACGTCGTATGATGGCCCAAGTCGCTGTAGAATTGGCGGATGTCTGCATCCTGACCGCTGAAGACCCGCGCAACGAGGCACTGGATGAGATTCTCGAGGAGATGGTTGTGGGTGCCCGAATGAAAGGCGGGGAGGAAGAAAAAACCTTCTGGCGCGTCCCTGATCGAGGCGAGGCGATTCGGTTGGGGGTCCGATTGGCACAGCCCGGTGATATTGTCATGCTGTGTGGGAAAGGGCATGAGCGGTCCATGTGTTTTGGAACGACCGAGTTCCCCTGGGATGACCGGACGGCTATGCGAGCTGCAATTTCCGAGTTTATGGACATCAAGGGTCCGCAGATGCCGTACTTACCAACCCAGGAAAAGAAATGAACACCGAAGTATTGTGGAAGAAAGCCGTTACTCTGACAGGCAAATTTGTTCGCCTTGAACCGCTGAGCGAGGCACATATTCCGGCGCTAGCTCTTGCCGGGCGGGACGAGAGCATTTGGAAATATATGCTTTACACCGACCTGACCAGTGAAGAGAGAATGGCAGCCTGGGTGCGTGACATGTTAAGCCGACAGCAGACCGGGACGGATCTACCGTTTGCCGTCATTCACCTGGCATCGGGGCGTGCAAGTGGGGCGACGCGTTTTATGGACATGCGCCCACTGCACCGTTCTTTGGAAATCGGTGGGACATGGTACGCGCCAGAGTTTCAACGCACGGCCGTGAATACTGAGTGCAAGCACTTGATGTTGAAATACGCTTTTGAAGAGTTGAATTGCATCCGTGTTCAATTCAAAGTAGATGCGCGCAATGAACATTCCATCCGCGCCATCGCGCGCCTGGGTGCGGTACGTGAAGGAGTCCTGCGAAATCATTATATTTTGCAGGATGGGTCATTTCGTGATTCGGTCTATTTCAGTATTCTTGATCGGGAATGGCCGGCGGCGAAAACCTTGTTGGAAGATAGGCTCAAACGATAAAATTACCCGCAGGGAATATAAAATCGGAGGGATATTAGTGCGCGGGTTGCGGGTTCAGCTTACGGGCAGAAAAGATGAATATCCCGATGGTGCTCGCCAGCCCGATGGCGAGTCCGCAAATCCAGATGGAGTGCGGGCTAATATTATCGTTCAAGAGGCCGCCAATCAAGGGTCCGGCACCGCGAGCAATGCCCCAGGCAAACCAGTAAAAGCTCATATAGCGGCCGCGCATATCGGCAGGGGCCTTGTCGGCAATGTATTTGCTGGCGGTTGGGATGAGAGTGAGTTCCCCGAAAGTCATCAGGACCATACTCCCCCAGAATCCCCAGAAGCTGTTCATCAGCGCGACGCTACCAACGCCCAGCGCGTATATGAGCATCCCGACACCGATTACAGGCAAGGGTCGGAACCGTTTCGAGATTTGTGTCAAAGGAAATTGTACGAGAACGCACATCAACGCATTAGTCGTCGGAAGCCAGCCATATAGATTTTCGGGAAGCCCGAAATTTTGCTTGGCGTAAACCGCCAACAGTGCCCACAACATAGAGGGAGCAATCAGGCCGATCCCGACCAACAGTGAAAACACAATGTAAGGGCGATCCCTAAAGACCCGGGCGAAGCCGCCCAGGCTTTCAATCCCCGGTTCGTTTTTGGATTGAAGTGCTTTGTTCAGTGTTTCGCGACCGCGGAAGAAAAGTAGCATACTATAGGTGAGCATGCCAAGCGCTGCACCCAAAAAGGCATAAGTATACGACCTGGTCGCCAAGAAACCGCCTATCGCAGGACCGACAGCAATTCCGGCGTTATTGATCATGCGGATAATGGCGTAGGCGTTCGTCCGCTTTTCCGGGATGATCATGTCGGCCAGCATGGCGTCCGAGCCGACATGGTAAAGTGGATTTGAGGCACCCATCAGAACCATCAGGAAAGCAAACCCCAAATATGAATGGGCTTGACTCATGAACAGATAGCCAATGCCATTGGCGGTCAAGCTGATTATCATCACCAATTTGCGCCCGAGCTTGTCCGATACCGCACCGGCGATGAAGGATGCGAACAGCCCCATGATGGCGTTGATGGTGATCAGCGTCGAAACGGAGCTGAGCGACAGGCTGAGTTTCTCACTAACATAGATCATCAGGAACGGCCAGGTCATGGAAGCCCCGACAGAACTGATGAAAAGCCCAACGCCCATCAACCAGAACTGGGAAGGGTATTCAGCGATCGTGTTCCGGAAGCGACCAAGCATATTAAAGAAAAATTGGAGCGACACTCAGGTGTCGCCCCAATCGGTATTATCGTCTGGGACCGCGGCGGTCATCGCTGCGGCCGCCAGGACGCCGGTCGCTGCCTGGGCGGCCTGCTCCGGGGCGGCTCCCACCACTCTTTCGGGAGTCACGCTCCTGGGCTTCCTCAACCGTCCAGCCTTCAAGTACAGCCTGACGGGAGAGGCGGATTTTCCCCATCGGGTCTATACCGGTCACCATAACGGTGATCTCGTCGCCCATCTTAACCAAATCTTCGACTTTTTCGACGCGCTCACTATCCAATTGTGAGATATGCACCATTCCATCTGTACCGGGTAGGATCTCCACGAAAGCGCCGAAATCGGCGATGCGGACAACCTTGCCGGTGTAGATGCGCCCGAGTTGTGGGGTCTCAGTAATGGCTTCGATGCGCTGGCGGGCAATTTCTGCGCCCTCTCTATTGGTGGAGGCAATATAGACTGTGCCGTCTTCCTGGATGTCAATCTTTGTGCCAGTCTCTGCCTGCAGAGCGCGAATATTCTTGCCTCCAGGACCTATTATGGCACCGATCTTGTCCGATGGTATCTTGACAGTGATGATGCGGGGTGCGTGCGGTTTCAATTCGCTCCGAGGAGCGGGAACAGCCTCAAGGATCTTACCCAGGATGAAAAGGCGTGCCTGACGAGCTTGTTCGAGAGCTTGTTTCATAATCTCGGCGCTTAAGCCGGAAATCTTGATATCCATCTGTAGGGCAGTTATTCCCTCAGCCGTACCTGCCACTTTGAAGTCCATATCGCCGAGGTGATCTTCGGTGCCCTGGATGTCGGTCAGGATGACGAATTTGTCACCTTCCTTGACCAGCCCCATTGCAACACCGGCCACCGGGGCCTTGATAGGAACACCGGTATCCATCAGAGCGAGTGAAGAGCCGCAGACAGAGGCCATTGAGGACGAGCCATTGGAGGACATTACCTCGGACACCAACCGAAGGGCATAGGGAAATGTTTCTTCAGCGGGGAGGACCGGCAGGAGCGCGCGTTCGGCCAAGGCACCATGTCCGATCTCGCGACGGGACTGTCCACGAAGCATTTTTGCCTCTCCGGTGGAGAAGGGCGGGAAATTATAGTGGTGCATATAACGCTTGGAATGAATCGGGGACAGGGTATCGAGTTCCTGGGCTTCGGAGAGGGTACCCAGCGTGGCCAGGGTCAGGACTTGGGTCTCACCACGGGTGAACAACCCGGAGCCGTGCGCCCGGGGGCTAAACCCGACCTCGCACCAGATGGGGCGGATCTCAGTCGGTGCACGACCATCGGGACGCTTACCTTGGGTCAGGATGCGCTCGCGAACGATCTTCTTTTCAGCCTCGGCGAAAGCTTCTTTAATGGTCTCCAGGGTCGGGCTGCCAGGTAGAGCAAACTCGGGCAGAGCTTCCACGTCGGTCTCGTCGGCAACTTTCACCTTTGCGCCTTCGGAAGGAATAAGCTCAGCGACCAAGTTCTGCAGGAGAGCGTCCATCCCGGCGTAGAAATCAGCTTTCATCAATGGTTTGTCGAGTAAAGCACTCATCGGAGCACTGACACGGGCAAACACTTTATCTTGAAGGGCCTGATCTGGCAGGGCGTAAGTAATTTCACGCTTGGGCTTGCCAATTTCGAAGCGCATCTGGAGTTGCAGGTCAATCATCGGCTGGATGGATCTATGACCAAATTCCAACGCGGCGACCATGACATCCTCGGGAACTTCGTCTGATCCGGCTTCAACCATCAAGATCGCGTCGCGCGTCCCGGCGATGCGCAGGTCGAGGTCCGACTTATCTATTTCGGCGAATGTGGGATTAATGATAAATTCGCCATTCACGCGACCGACGCGCACGGCAGCCACCGGGCCATCCCAGGGGATGTCGGAAATCATGACAGCTGCGGAGGCGGCGTTTATGGCAAGCACGTCCAGAGGATTTTCGGCGTCGGCTGAAAGCGAGTACATTATGATCTGGACTTCGTTGCGCATACCTTCAGGGAAGAGCGGGCGCAACGGCCGGTCGGTCAGACGGGCGGTCAGGATGGCGTCGGTGGAGGGACGACCCTCGCGGCGGAAAAACGAACCAGGGATTATGCCACCGGCGTACATGCGTTCTTCGTATTCGACGGTGAGCGGTAAGAAATCAATGCCAGGCCGTATGCTTCCCATAGTAGCTGCGGCAAAGATGATCGAATCATTCAGGTGGACCGTGACGGCTCCACCGGCCTGCGCTGCCAGCCTGCCGGTTTCTATGGAAATATTCCGGCTGCCCACCGATGTGGTGTAGCGTTTCACTTCGGGTTTCATGCAAAATCTCCTTTCCCACCTGGTCAGGGACTGAAAGATGGTGGCAACGGTGTTACTCCTGACGGGATGTTACCAGCATGTTTCAATTCCTGACGGGCAGGGTGTGGACCTCACCTTCCCCATTCCTGCTCATAAAAAGGAAGAAGGGGGAAGCAAGGAATGAGAGTTGGTGAGGTCAAATATAAGAGTAGATGGGCAGAAGCCCATCTACTCGGGCGAACCTGGTTTATTTGCGGCGCAGTTTCAATTGCTCGGTAAGCGCAAGGTAACGCTGATAGTCACTCTTGCGCAAGTAAGCCAACAATCGACGACGTTGCCCAACCATCTGGAGCAGGCCGCGGCGGCTGGCCTCATCGTGCTTGTGCGTACGCAAATGCTCGGTTAGTTGCAGGATGCGGCTGGTCAGGATGGCCACCTGGACTTCCGGCGAACCGGTGTCGGTCTCGTGGCGATGGTAATCTGTAATGACCTTGGTTTTAATTTCCTTATTAAGCGGCATGACGTGTGCTGTTCCTTTCAGTTGATTTTGAGCAGGTCTCCGCACCGGCAGGGTTGGCCGCGGGTGGGACCAGTCAAGCGGAAGGGATTATACCAGAAAAAAAGAGAGCAAGAAGGTCATTCTTTTCTCTTCAGACCGTCGGCCAGGATATTCATTTCTTCCTCTTCCCCCTGCTGATTTTCGAAATACTCGGCCATGAACTGTGAGCGGCGCAGCCGTAGAGCCATCGGGGCTACGGCTTGCAAATCCTCCGGAGTCACTTTGTTGCGGGCGCCGGCAGCAGCATAAGCACGCGCGGCTTCGAACCAGGAGATTTCAGCCCGCAGACTATCGATGCCCATCTTCTGGACAAGTTTTATGGCCGGCTTGGCGACTTTATCCGGCAATATCACTTTTGGCAACTGTACCCGGGCAGACTGAATTTCCTCGGCGGCGGCCAGCGTTTCTTCGACGTAACTGGAGGCCAGGCCGCGCGGGTTGTCCAAATACGCCTGCACACGCCGATAGGCTTCCAGGCGCTCGGAAAGTTCATCCAGGCCACGCACGATGACGCGCAGTCCGAATCGGTCCAGGATTTGAGGGCGGAGGCGGCCTTCTTCGGGGTTCATCGAGCCGACCAGGACGAAACGAGCGTGGTAGGTGGCAGATACGGGTCCTCGCCGCACCGTATAGGATCCTTGCGCAGCCGCGTCCAGGATGGCGTCAATAATATCGTTGGATAGCAGGTTGACCTCGTCAATGTACAGGAGGTTGCGATCGGCGTGGGCCAGGATACCGCGCCGGACGCGTAATCGTTCGTTGGTCACAACGAACTGCTCATCAATCCCGCCGATCACATCCTCCAGACGGGCGTTGAGCGGCAATTCGACCAAGCGGACACGGTCTGGAGCGGAAAGCGGCTGATCTTCGCCAAACTTTTTTGCGCAACCGGGGCAGACGGCGTCCATGCCACCTGTCTCGATATCTTCAGATAAACAACCGTAATAACATAGGCTGCGTTCAACTTTGGGAAGAAGATCCAACAGCGAGCGGACAGCCGTTGTCTTGGCTGTGCCGCGTGGACCGACAAGTAGAATTCCTCCTACCGAGGGGTTAATCAGACCGAGCAAAAGAGCAAGTTTCATCTCCTTCTGTCCGACGATGGCGAGGAATGGGAAGGGCAGGGCATCATTCAGCAGCCCATCTTCAGATTCTGGCGGAGGCAGCCCCTTTCCAGAGACGAAGTCCAAAAGTTCATGCAATGTGCGGAACGGATGGGCAACGCGCTCTTTCGGTTCGGTCTTTTCGGAAGGAAGGTCGAATGTTGTCATCGTTTTCATACAGCGAGCATATGTGAATGCGAAGGATACAGTTTCTTCTGATTCTGTATAAAAAGTGAAATGATTATGTCTCCCGGAATTGAAAGGATTCCTGGTCGCCGGTTTCCGCAGCAATCTTTAAAACCTGCCTCCGTGTATATCTGGGTCTATTTTCGGTCTGGCTTTTGTGCCAACCTTCTCTGCTGGCGTATTACCGCCGCCTCCATCCGGTCAGTATCTTCGGGTGTCTCGCTCACAAGTGGCGGAATATGGGTGGGCTTGCCATCATCGTCAATCGCCACGTAGACCAGATAGGCGGCATTGGTGTGAATTTGCTCTCCAGAGATAGGATTTTCGGCAATGACATTCACCTCGACTTCCATCGAAGTCTGCCCGGCATAGGTTACTTCGGCGTTGAACAGCACCAGGTCGCCTATGTGGATGGGGTGGCGAAAAACCATCTGGTCAATCGCCACTGTCACGGTCCGGTGGGCGGCGTGACGGGTGGAGGCCAGCCCCCCGGCCTCATCCACCAGTTTCATGATCCAGCCACCATGCACGCTGCCTTGCGTGTTGGCATGCTCCGGCATCATCATTTGTGCAAGTTGAATACGCGAAGCGCGCATGGGTTTTGGGTCGTGGGAATGTTCCATAGGCTCCTAATCGAGATCCTGCCGTTGTTCACCAGCATCCAACGTGTGCAGGCGTTCCGGCTCTTCGAGCAGAACGTCCAGCAATGAGAAGTTAAGGTCAGCCATCAAAGGGGCGAGCGGGATAGTGGCTGGCACAGCCCAGTGCGGAGGGGGGGGCGGTGGAGTACTGCAGGGCATTGTCCTGTCTGTGCTGCGTTTGCGGATGATACGCGGCTCGGTGGTGAGATCTCCGACGTAATAGCCGAGCACCGAATAGACCTGACGATCGGTGGTTGCCCACCCGATCCATTCACCCATCCGGTTATACAGGTAGGGGAAGACGAGGAAAGCTCCCGCGTCGCCGCGCGATGTGTAAATGGGAATGACGGAACTTTGGGGTTGTATGCTCATGATTTTGTCTTGTCCACATCATTATAAGTCCAATAGCGATTGACGAAGAAGTTCCATAGCATTACCACGCCGACAGCCACGGCCAGGGTGAAGTTCTTTCCCAAGAATTCGGGTGTGGAAGGAATGTTCAAAGCAAGGTTCTCGAACAATCGCTGCAAAGGAGGTTCAAGGAAATGAAGAATTGGGAGCCGGATGGCCAGCCCGGCTACATTGACGATAATGAACATTGCCATCTGCCTTGCGATTGGGCGCGAACGCGAATCGGGGTACGTCCAATAGCGGTTCCAGAGGAAGTTACTGAGGATGGCACAAATAAAGGAAATTGTCCCTGCCAGGCTGAGGGACATACTAAACAGCTTTGAGAACAGGTTCATGATTCCGAAGTCGACGACCGCACCGATTGCGCCGACGGTAATAAACTTGACGAAACGCGTCCGCTCTTGTAAACTAGCAACGATATTCATTTAATCCCAAGAATTTCTTTGAAGGATGAGATTGTGCGAATCAGGCCTTCTTCCAGATCCACTTTGGGTTCCCATCCGAGCTGTGAACGCGCCCGGCTGATATCAGGGCAGCGGCGTTGGGGGTCGCTGTCCATGCGTTTATCAATAGGATAGTCCAGCCCGGCGGTGTTAGCGGCAAGACGGTTTATCGTTTCTGCGAAATCCAGGATGGAGGTTTCGGTGGAATTCCCAATGTTGACCGGCAGGTGTTCGTCAGATAGCAGCAGACGATAGATACCGTCCACCATATCGTCCACATAGCAGAAGGAGCGGGTCTGCAGCCCGTCACCAAAGATGGTCAACGGTTCGCCGCGGAGAGCCTGGTGGATGAAACTCGGGACAACGCGCCCATCGTCCAGTCTCATACGCGGCCCGTATGTATTGAAAATGCGGACAATGCGCGTATCCGCACCTTTTGAGCGGAAATAGGCCATGATGAGGGCCTCGGAAAACCGTTTGGCCTCATCGTACATCGAGCGCAGGCCAACCGAATCCACGTGTCCCCAGTAGGTTTCCGTTTGTGGATGCTCGAGCGGGTCACCATAGATCTCGGATGTGGAAGCGAAAAGGAAATGGGCCTGGTTTTCCAAGGCGAGGTCGAGCGTGTTGAAGGTACCTAGCGAACCGGCTTTCAGGGTCTCAACCGGCAGGTTGGGATAACCGAAAGGGGAGGCGGGATTGGGGCTGGCGGGGGAAGCGAAATGCAATACTGCGTCCAGCTTGCCTCTCACGTGGATGGTTTCGGAGACATCGTGCCTGATGAATGTGAAATTCTTGTTCCTGACCATGTGAACGAGGTTTTCACGTTTTCCGGTGATGAAATTGTCCATCCCGATAACTTCGTGACCTTCGGCCAGTAAACGGTCACAAAGATGGGAACCGAGGAACCCCGCGGCTCCAGTAAGCAAAATTCGCATAAAATGCTCCTTAATTTGTTCTTTCGAAGGGACAAGCCCCCGACGAAGCTGAAATTATTTCCAATCAATCTGACTGGTAAGTCCATCACCGGTAAGCTGTTGGGATTGACCGGAGGCGGCGTCCACAATCCAGAGATTATCTTCGTAGATGACGCCGATGAAGTTGCCACCGGTATCAAGCGGGTGAGGAGCCCAGACAGGTGTACGTGGTTGAAGACCTGACTGCCCTTCAGCGGGAAAAAGCGATATCAGGTTTGTCCCATCGCTATTCATAATTTCTAATTTATAGCGACTTGTTTTGGATTGGGTCGGGAAAATTGCCTGGAGAAAGGCTACCAAATAAGTTGACCCGGATTCACTCCGCTGCAAGGAAGAAACTGCAGGGTTGGCGAACATACCAGTCTGCTGGACGAGAGTGATGCCCAGATTATCGTTCAGAGATGCTGTAGCCAGGTCGAAGTTGGGTGACTCTTCGGGGCTGACCAGCCCGGTGGGCATGGCGTGCGTGACCAGGAAAAGGGTCTGACTATCCCTGCCCCATACCAGGCTGGGGGTCCAGGCCCAATCGCTATGGGTGTTTAATGGAGTGATGTTTAACAGGGTCGCGAGCCCTGCGCCGTCGATATCCACCAACCCGACCCCATCTGGACGGGAATAGGCCAGGCTGTTGCCATCCGGCGACCAGGCAAATGTCATCCCCCACCATCCGTAAATGCCGCCGGAGTTGGTTTCGAGAATGTCTTTCGTCCCGCCGGGTACCCCGCTCTCAAAGGTCAGGAAGTGCAGGTCATTATTGGCCTGCCATCCTGGGGGAGTGATGCGCGGCTCGACGGTGGAATAAGCAATCAGGTATTCTTTGCCGGGCTGCCAGTCGGCGAAGTGAACCACGTTGGAGATGCCGAGGCTGACGGGAGTAGGAAGCTTGGTTGTAGTGTTGACAACCCACAGCGTATTGATTTCCTGGTCGAGAGGTTGGTCCGACTTACGAGAAAAGAGCAGTAATTTTCCGTCCGAAGAGAGGGAGAAAATTATGCTGTCGAGATCCCCGGTGGTCACCAACGGGCGGGGGTTAGAGGTTGAACCTTCCATGACCCAAGCGTTACCACCTTTTAGATAGACCAACTTGCCAGGAATAGGCAGGGGCGCGAACGGCGACTGGACGCCGATCATGACGATCTCAGCGGTTGCAGTCTGAAGGATGTTTTCGGAGACCACCGAATACCCGGTCTCAAGGCCGTCCTCGAAGACATGCCGGATGGTTAATTCACGCAGTCCATTTTGCCCAGCCTGAACGAGGCGGGTTTCTCCGGATGGTAAAGACTCGTTATGCAGTTCCTGTCGATCAAAGGGGATAATGACTTGCTGGGTCTCGAATACTTCGCGCACGCGCGTGACGGTAATCGTAAGCCCTTCTGTCAGGAGTGCATAAACAGGCGGGTCTACGCGATCTGCCTGGGACAGGCTGACACCCGGCGCGGAGAGAGCCTGTTGAACGGTGCTGCCGGTCGGGAGAGTAACATCCTGGCTGATCCCATCGGCGATCACCCTGACAGTAATTGTTGCTTGTTGGACCTGCGGTGTACAGGCTGCAATCAAGAAAATGAATATAAAAGTAGCGAGGAGTTTCTTGGTCATTAAGGGATACTGGTATAATCCAATCGCTATTTCGTGTTACCAACGATGGTCATCGTGCCATCGGCAATTGTGACGCTTTGCAACCGAATACCTGTAGCCACCGGGCCGAGGGCGCCGGTGTAGGTTTCCAGGATTGTGGCGGTGATGATTTCCTTTAATCCATTTGGGACAGGCAGCGGACCGAAATCGGCGGAAGTTAACTCGATCTTTAATTGTCCCTGCTCGTCCACCCCGGCGCTCAGAATAATCCTGGCGGTGGCCTCGATGTAGCCTTTTCTGGCAGTCCCGTAGACTTGGAGCTGCCCGTCCCGTAGATAAACCTGAGGGTTGGTGATCAGCGGATTGGACTGAGCCTGGAGTTTATTGTTCAGGAACGAGGTCAACTGCGATTCGGTGAAAGTCAGCATGATCTGTCCCGAATCAACGCCGGCTGCGACTGCCGTCTCCACGGATGATCGGAGTTCGCCCACCGCCTCGGTCGAGACCATGATGGCGGGAGTCGGGTAGTCGGGTCCACCGATGTTCATTGTGCAGGCCAGAACAGCCAGCGCCAGAGTAAATACACTAAAGAGAAGCGAAACATTGCGAGTATTCATATTGCCTCTGATTGAATAAAATGGAATATACAAGGTCGCTTCCGCAACATGCAAAGACGTTCTTTTGTGGAGCAACCGGCAATTGATTTCAAACTTATGGGAGCTATTATAGCATGAGCGAATCCGAAAACCGGACATTGCTGGATATCCCCGCTGCACTGGAAGCCCTGCTATTCGTCTCTGCAGAACCGGTGTCTCCGTCCCTCCTTGCGACTGTGTTGGAGCTCTCCACCTCGGCGGTGGAGCAGGGACTCAAACAACTCGAAGGAGAATTGCAGACCCGCGGCCTGCGTCTGCAGCGACACGATGGGCGGTTCCAATTGACCACCCCCCCGGAAGCAGCCGAGATGGTTGAGCGTTTCCTTGGAATGGAAATCACCAGCCGCCTGAGCCGGGCTGCCCTCGAAACCCTGGCAATTGTGGCTTACCAGCAACCTGTCACGCGTCCTCAGATCGAGGCTGTGCGAGGAGTAAGCAGCGATGGCGTAATGAAGTCCCTACTTGGCAAAGGACTTGTGCAGGAGGAGGGGCGGGCTGAAGGTCCGGGCCGCCCAATCCTGTACGGCACTGCTCCAGATTTCCTTCGACATTTTGGTCTTAACTCGCTATTGGAGCTTCCCCCGCTAAACATGCCGGAGGATGAAAATAGTGAGCAGGAAGACTAGAAAATGAAAGGCTAAGATGACTGAACGCCTTCAAAAAATCCTGGCACGCGCCGGGTACGGCTCGCGGAGGAGTTGCGAAGAATTAATTTCCGCTGGAAGGGTACGGGTCTATGGGCAGGTGGCGGGGCTGGGCGATAAGGCCGACGCGACCCAGGACCAGATCACGGTGGATGGGAGACCGGTCAAGAGGGCGGAGGAACTCGTCTATGTGGCGCTTTATAAACCCCGAGGAGTGATTTCCACCGTCACCGATCCGGACCTACGGACCGCAGTTCGCGACCTAGTCCCCGTGGAAGGGACCCTATACCCAGTAGGACGCCTGGATTTCGACTCCGAGGGCTTGATCCTGATGACAAATGACGGCGACCTGGCCAATAAACTGACTCACCCGCGTTACGAGCACGAAAAAGAATACCGAGTACTAGTGGCGACCCATCCGGATGGAGAACAATTAGCCAAGTGGCGGCGCGGTCTGGTGCTGGAAGATGGTTTCAAGACCGCTCCTGCAGACGTGTATGTGGTCTCCAAATATGGTAAAGGCGCCTGGCTGAATGTTACCCTGAAAGAGGGATACAAGCGCCAAATTCGTGAAATGGGTAAAGTGACTGGCATGCCGGTGGTACGCATCATCCGAGTTCGAATTGGGGAATTGCGCCTGGGAAATCTCAAGCAAAAGGAATGGCGTTATTTGACACCGCAGGAAGTGGCTGCATTGAAGAAGCCTGCCGGAATGCAAAAGGCAAAATCCGTACCAGAAAATCCGAAGGTTACCAGATATCAGAAGTCAAAACCGACACTGAGAAAATCCAAAGCCGGACGCAGGGACCGGGATTGAAAAGGAGAAGAAAGTGACAAAGACGCATATGACCAAGCGGGATAGCAGGCGCGCGGCGCGTGGAAGGCAGAAACTTTATACTCGCATCATCGCTGGCGGAATTATCCTCGTCGTGCTAGCAACGGCTTTCTGGCTGGTGTTGTCCTCCCAAAAAGGCTTGCCTGTGGACCTACAAACCCCAGTGGCTGTGATCCGAATCCCTGAATTGGTTGGTACGAAACAGTATTCTTCCGCACCGTCCTTGCTGATTGATGTAACTAAACAGTATTTCGCCATAGTCAAAATGGCGAAGGGCGGGGAGTTTGTCATCCAACTCTTTCCAGATAAAGCCCCTACAACGGTGAATAGTTTTATCTTCTTGGCGCGCCAAGGATACTATGACGGCGTGACCTTTCACCGCGTACTGGAGGGTTTCATGGCCCAAAGTGGTGACCCGACCGGTAGCGGCTCGGGTGACCCCGGATATGCATTTGTGAATGAAGCGAACGATCTGGCCTTCGATAAACCGGGGGTGGTTGCCATGGCCAATTCTGGACGTGATACCAATGGCAGCCAGTTTTTCATCATGTTTGGTCCGTACGGACTCTCTGAGAACGACTACACCATCTTTGGGCAGGTCATCGAAGGTATGGACGTTGTAAATGCCATTACGTTGCGAGACCCCAATAACAACCCTGATTATCCCGGGGATGCCATCGAGAGTCTTACGATCACAGAGAAATAGGTCTAAACTACATCAACAAAGGTCCAATCTTTCAGAGTGCCGCCGGCCACTTACCGAACTCCATAAACATGCGTCTCCAGTATTTGGCGTCCTTTTGACACAAATCCATGCGAGTTTTCTCATTGAGGGTGTGACCATATTCGTCCGGGAAACCGAGAGCGGGCGTCAACACTGGCAATCCCAGTCATGATGGATAAAGGGCTCGTTCGATCCAAAACCACCGCCGATTGGCAGGATTCGCATCGCCACTAAGTAAACATGTACTCAGGTATCACAGACTAAGCTCACATTGGGGTAAATCCAAGGGTTGCAGTCTGGAGGGACCAACAAAGTGAATGTCTCCAGTCTGGCAACCATCCTTTCAAGATCATGACAGCTTGGCTTGGCACCTTGTTATAAAACCCTGGCAGGCAGCCAGCCAGATGGCTTTTATCGCTGCCGACGCCATGTCTGAAAAGCCTGCCATACCGCTGGGATGGAATAACGGCCAGTGATTCCCATATTTCAAATACTTAGGGAGGTTGGACAGCGCATTGGGAGACTAAGATCAGCGTTTTCTCGATACTGGCCTTGCGCCTCCGGAAGACTGCCGGGGCTCCGCCGGTGGTCTTCACATAGCCAGTGAAACGGGCGGTGGCGGAACCTTTCGGCCACCAGTGCGGTGCATTCCTGCATCCCCAAGTTCTGTGCTCCTACAGACTGCCAGGCGACCAACCTGGAAAGATATGCGAGGCTTTGTCCATGGGGGTCTTAAGATCGGCGTCGTACCGGGCGCAAGAGTTCTTCAAGTCGTTTAATTGCCGAATAATCCTATGAGCCAAGAAACAGAATAGTAACCGGCATAGGCGAATATCAGCATTTTAAGAATTTTACCGATGCCACAAGCGACCAGGAATTTCCAAAGTGGTAGTTTGAGCGCACCAGCAGCCATACCGGCAAGATCGAACAGGGGATTTGGGAAGAACGCCAGTAAAAGGATCACTCCATAGGCCAGGTTCTGGTGAGCTTTCATCCAGGTTGTCAGGCGGTTATATTGGCCTGTACGTTCGGCCACACCCTGCCCGCTGAAACCGGCGAGATAACCGGATAGTTCGCCGATGGCAGCACCCAGCCCGGCTGCGACTGCCACCCCAAAAGGGTTAAAGATCGCACCCATGGCGGTTGTAAAGGCAACGCCTGGCAACGGGATGATGATGGTGGCGTTGGCAGCGATTGAAAGCAGGAAAATCCCTGCATAACCGTACTCTTCCAGCTTTTTGATCTGGTTACGGAAAACAAATATCGTAACGATGAACGCAGCCACAGCCAGCAGGGCAATCAACCGTAGGATGGCGAGGCGGCGCATGTCGTTCATACCTCCTGGATCGTGACTTTATTCAACTTGATTGCTGGGGAATTGACCTTCAGCGGGTCTCGTTCTGGCATGGAGAGAAGCACATCCATTCCAGAGACAACCTGTCCGAACACGCTGTGCTTATTGTTCAAGTGAGGTGTGGGAACGTGGGTGATGAAGAACTGCGAGCCGTTTGTACCCGGACCCGCATTTGCCATCGAAAGGACCCCGGGTTTATCATGTTTCAGCGATGGAAGGAATTCATCCGCAAAGCGATAGCCGGGTCCGCCGCGGCCGGTACCGGTCGGGTCGCCGCCTTGGGTCATGAAGCCGGAGATGATCCGGTGAAAGATGGTGCCCTCAAAAAAGCCTTCGAGAGCCAGAAATACAAAATTATTGACGGTTACGGGAGCCTTGTCGGAAAAAAGCTCGAGGACGATGACCCCCTTGTCTGTGCTTAGAGTGGTCGAATATTTCTTTTTGAGGTCAATAACAAATTCCGGGGATTTATTCCACTGTTTCATGTTTCATCCTTTTAATATTTTGTATAGGCAACTTGTTTGTCCGCTCACTAGAGCAGCCACACAGGTATGTCCCTACGATAGCATGGTCTCAATCCGCGCGACGACCATGTCGAGGGCTGCAGTATTGAATCCGCCTTCTGGGATGACCACGTCTGCATACCGTTTGGAGGGTTCTACGAATTCCAGGTGCATCGGGCGCACGGTGGAAAGGTATTGTCTGACGACAGTTTCCATGGTCCGGTCGCGCTCGGAGATGTCGCGTTCCAGGCGGCGGATGAAGCGCAAATCGGAGTCGGTGTCTACAAAAATCTTGACATTAAACAGATCCCGCAAAGCAGCCTCAGTGAAAAGCAAGATGCCCTCCACCAATATGACACCCCGCGACTGTACTGTGAAGGTCCGCTCTGTGCGGCTGTGGGTGGAGAAGTTATAGATCGGAACTTCGACAGGTTGTCCGCTTTTGAGTTGAAGTATGTGCTGGGTAAGCAATTCGGTCTCGAGAGAATTGGGATGGTCGAAATTGATCTCCACGCGTTGGGCAGGGGGTAATCCGCTCAAATCTTTGTAATAAGCGTCGTGCTGGAGAAACGATATCCGGTCCGGACCTACGCGCTGTAGGATTGTCTGGGCGACTGTCGTCTTTCCGGATCCCGATCCGCCTGCGATAGCAATGACTAGTGGGCTGCGGCCATTCATTGTCGAATTATACCCTTTCCAGCCATCGCGTGAATTCACAAAAATCCTATGCGATGAACAGAAGTGACATTAGTCACTTGAACTTGCTCCAATAAAACAGTAGAGTATCCATACAAGTCGGAAATAAACACAAAAACATGAAACAATGTCACAAACCGACCAAATTGATCTGAAAATTGTCGAACTCCTAATGGAGGATGGTCGCATGGCAGCGGCGGAAATTGCGCGCCGCATTGGCGGGGGGATATCAGAACGAGTAGTGCGCTACAGAATTGAGCGCATGATCCGTGACAAGGTGATTCAAATCCGTCCAATTGTTAACCCTCAGTCATTCGGCTTGACCACGCGAGCCGACGTGGTTTTGGAAGTTGAATCGGATGCCATTATGGAAGTAGCCCATAAAGCAATGGTATACGATTGCGTTTCATACGTGGCTTGTTCCATTGGAGAAATGGATGTTTCGATTCAAATTGTGGCGAAGGATACAGTAGAGATTTATCGGTTTGTCACTGAGGTGATAGGGAAAATGCCGGGTGTGCGCAGAACGACAACATCCATCGTACCGATTGTCCTGAAGGACGTGTACCAGTGGCATATTCCTCGAGGCTCTGTCCTGGAAAATGGTGGATAAACCTGAGATATAAAAGTTGAGAGGATATTATGTTGAACCTTCCCTGGAAAAAGAGCAAAGCACTTCAAAATCGAGCCTTCAAGGTTATGCCGTTGGGGGTTAATTCGAACTTTCGTTTTTGGGGGGAAGGCATCACTCCCTATATGCAGAAAGCAAAAGGGGCCTATCTATGGGATGCCGATGGTAATAAATATATTGACTATCGCATGGCTTTTGGACCCATTATCCTGGGGCATGCCTATGATGAAGTCAACGAAAAAGTCAAACAGGAAATTGACCTGGGCACAATGTCGGCGATGACCTATGAACTGGAAATTGAGACCGCCGAAAAATTCATCAAGATGTGCCCCAACGTGGAAATGCTCCGTTTTGCCTGCTCAGGCACAGAAGCGACCATGCACGCCATTCGAGTGGCACGCGCATATACTGGCCGTGAACGTATTGTTAAGTTTGAGGGCATGTATCACGGGTTCCAGGATTACACATTATGGTCTACATATGCTCCTACCGAGGCGTATGGGAACAAGGGCAATCCAATTTCAGTTCCGTCAAGCTCCGGCATCCCACGTTTGTTGAGCGAGCTCGTTACAACCTTGCCGTTCAATAATCCAGAGGTGATGGAAAAGATATTGAAATCCATCGGCGAGCAAGTGGCTGCCATCATTGTCGAACCTTGCATGGGGAACTGCGGAGCTATTCTGCCGCAAAAAGACTTCCTACAATTCATTCGAAGGCAGTGTGATAAGTATGGGATTGTCATGATCCTGGATGAGGTCAAGACAGGTTTCCGTATCGCCAATGGCGGCGCGCAAGAGTACTACCGCCTCAAGCCGGACCTGGCAACGTATGCCAAAGCATTTGCCAATGGCTTCCCTTTGGCGGCTTTCGGCGGTAAGAAAGAAATCATGTCCATCATTGGGCAAGGCGTTTCCCAAGGTGGAACATTCACGAACAACAAACCGGGTGTCGCAGCAGCCTGGACCACGCTGACAATACTCCAGCGCGAACCGGTCATTAAAACCATTGAAAAGCGCGGTAACCGCCTCATGGACGGGATCGGAAAAATATTCTCGGAAGCAAGTATCCCATTTTGCATGAACGGATACCCGGCCATGTTCTCTTTCGCGATCGGCATGGATAAGGTGACTGACCAAAGGACCTGGAATGGGAGCGATAAGAAATATTACCTTGACTTGACCGAGGCGATGATCGAGCGAGGGGTGATGCCTGATTACGACCCGCGCGAGCCATGGTTCCTATGCTACTCCCATAGCGAGGATGATATTGATACTACCTTGGAAGTGGTGCGTGAGACGGTCAAGGTAGTGAAACGATAAATATTGCAAAAGAGCAGGTCGATTCCATTTGTAACCTGCAATCCCAAGGAGGAAATATTGTCAAAATTGACTTCGCATGAAATTGTGCAAATGAACCGGGAATATACTTTTTTCTCTTGGTCTATCCAGGGGCAGACAAACCCGATCCCGGTGGAAAAAGCCGAAGGGATTTATTTCTGGGATACGGATGGCAGACGTTACATCGATTTCTCGTCACAGTTAATGAATTCAAACATTGGTCACCAGCACCCGAAAGTTGTGAAGGCCATCCAGGACCAGGCGGCAAAACTATGCTTTGTCCATCCGGGAAACGCCACCGAACCACGCGGCCTTCTGGGTAAGAAATTGGCTGAGGTCACGCCTGGCAATCTCAAGAAGACTTTTTTCACCCTGGGCGGCGCGGAAGCGAATGAAAACGCGATCAAGATTGCCCGTTTCTATACCGGAAGGCACAAAATCCTGGCGCGCTACCGTTCCTATCATGGCGCAACGCACGGCTCAATCGCGTTAACCGGCGATTATCGCCGTCTCGCTGTCGAACCGGCCATGCCGGGGGGAGTGCATTTTCTAGATCCGTTCTGTTACCGCTGTCCATTTGGGCAGAAGAAAGAATCCTGCAAGCGGGAGTGCATAACCCATCTTGAAGAAGTTATTCTGTACGAGGGTCCCGATAAGATCGCAGCCGTCATTATGGAGGGCGTGGTTGGTTCGAACGGGTTGATCATCCCTCCGGATGACTACTGGCCGCGCGTTCGCGAAATTTGCGACAAGTATGGCATCCTGTTAATTTCTGATGAAGTTATGAGCGGCTGGGGACGGACCGGGAAATGGTTCGCTGTGGATCACTGGGGTGTCACCCCCGATATCATCACCACCGCCAAAGGTATCACCTGCGGCTACGTGCCGCTTGGCGCGGTTATCGTCTCGAAGCCGATCGCAAAATTCTTTGACGATAAATACCTGTACGCCGGTCTTACCTACAATGGTCACGCCCTGGCCTGCGCCGCTGCTGTGGCAACCATTGCGGTTTACGAAGAAGACCACCTTATCGAAAATGCGGTCACGGTGGGCAAACATCTGGGCGAGGAGCTCGAAAGCATCAAAGCCCGGCATCCATCAGTGGGCGATGTGCGCTACATAGGATTGTTCTCGACAATAGAATTGGTCGTCAATCGCGATACGAAGGAAATCTTCGCTCCATCGGTGATGGCCGAAGTCGGCAAGGTGCTTCGGGAGAACGGGCTGTTCACATTCATCATGGCAAATAACATGGGGAGTCTGGTATTCGTGGTACCGCCGCTGTGTATCACCAAAGAGCAATTGGACGAGGGGCTGGCGATTGTCGAGAAGGCACTGGAAGTGACTGACAGGGGGGCGGTATGATGAAGATCCTAAACTATATCAATGGCGAATGGGTTGAACCGAACGTCGCAGAAACCATTGATGTCGTCAATCCGGCAACCGGCGAACTGTTGGCACAGACACCCGTCTGCGGGGCGGATGACGTGAATGCCGCCGCGAAAGCCGCCGCCGATGCACTACCGGCCTGGCGCCGGACCCCGGCGCAAGACCGCATACAGTACCTATTCAAGCTGCGCGACCTGCTCAAGTCCAACTTGGACGAGATTACCCGGACCATCACCAATGAGTGCGGCAAGACTTTTGAAGAAGCGAAAGCTGAAATGGCGCGAGCCATTGAAAATGTGGAGATCGCATGTGGCATCCCGATGATGGCGAAAGGCGAGATCTCGGAGGATATTGCTCCCGGTATTGACGAGATCATGCTGCGCCAGCCAGTAGGCGTGTGTGCCACGATTTGTCCATTCAATTTCCCGGGTATGATACCATTCTGGTACCTGCCGTATGCAATTGCCTGTGGGAACTCGTACATCATTAAACCTTCGGAAAAAGTTCCGATGACGATGCAGTTCATCTTCAAACTCATCGAACAGATAGGATTACCCAAAGGCGTGATCAATATGGTCAATGGGGCGAAGGAGGCGGTGAATGCCATTCTGGATCACCCAGCCATCCGCGCCGTCACTTTTGTTGGCTCATCACCGGTGGCGCGCTATATCTATCGACGCGCGGCGGAGCAGGGTAAACGCGTCCAGGCGCAGGGCGGGGCGAAGAATCCGGTTGTTATCATGCCGGACGCGGACATGGAGATGGCGGTCAAGATTGTGGCTGACTCAGCTTTCGGGTGTGCCGGTCAGCGTTGCCTGGCGGTCTCCTGGGGGGTGACGGTTGGTGAGGCGCGCAACAACTTTACCGAGATGATTTGCGACGCGGCCCAGTCTCGCGTGGTCGGCTATGGACTGGATGCCGGGGTCCAGATGGGACCGGTCATCAGCCATTCATCCCGTGACCGGATTGAGGGTCTGATCGGCCTTGGGGCGAAGGAGGGTGCAACTGTCTGCGTGGATGGACGGAATACTGTTATCAAAAACTATGAGAAAGGTGCGTTCATACGCCCAACCATCCTGGCGGGTGTCCAGCCGGGGAGCGAGATTTCCATGGCAGAGGTCTTTGGTCCTGTGCTAAGTTTGATGCACGTTAATTCCTTGGAGGAGGCGCTGACGCTGGTAAACGGGGGCCAATACGGTAATCAGGCAAGCATATTTACGACGAACGGCGCAGCAGCCCGCAGATTCCGGTATGAAGCGGAAGCCGGGAATATCGGGATCAATATTGGTGTGGCGGCGCCGATGGCGTTTTACCCATTCAGTGGGTGGAAGGAATCATTCTTTGGCGACCTGCACGGTCAGGGAATGGACGCGGTTGAGTTCTTCACCCAGAAGAAAGTCGTGGTTGAGCGCTGGCCGAAAGAATGGACAAGGAAATTTTAGCTCGGGGAAGGAGGTCAATATATATACTTTCTGATCGGCAAGTGGGACCCTATTACGACTGCAAAAATTGGAAACAAGACTTTAAACTCTTGAAAGGAGAATAGTGCTATGCCTGAACAAATGGCTTTTGCTCGCAAGGCCAGCGGCCTTGTTAGAGGTCTATCGTTCGTTGACGCTTTTGGCGTCGGTTTCATGAACCAGGGGCTGACCCCCAGTATGTGGGTCATGATCAGTTTCGGACTGGGCGTGTATACCGGCGGCAACCTGATCTGGGCAACGCTGCTTTCGGCGTTGCTATGCGGCGTTGGCTTCTCGCTGGTCTGGGGTATTCTGGGCGGCTCGATGCCGCGCTCTGGCGGCGAGTACATCTACAACTCGCGAATCCTCCACCCGATCATTGGTATCGCAGAATCCTTTGGAAATGCCTTCGTCTGGATCATGTGGATCTATATCCTTGCACCGTGGACGGTGGATCCCGGTTTGGTGATGATGTTCCAGTTCCTGAACATGCCGGCCGCGGCCGAGTTTTGTACCCAGCCGATTGCTTTGTTCCTGATTGCCAGCCTTGTGAACCTCATCGCCCTTTTATTCGTAGTTTTTGGCTTAAAGGTCTTTGCAAGAGTGCAAAAGGTCATCATGGTGCTGGGCGTCGCGGGCTGTCTGGTCATCCTGCTGGTGTTCACCTTTACTTCGCACGAGGCTTTTGTCTTAGCCTGGAACAACCTGTCGGCGCAGTTTGGCTCCATTGATTACGAAGGGTTCCTGACGGCGGCGCGGTCGGCGATAGCAGAGACTGGCGATATCTTGCCAGTCACCTGGAACTGGTTCGACACGCTGGGTGTGATGGTAGCTGGCTCGTGGTTGTTCGCCTATTCGTACTGCATAACCTTCATTGCAGGCGAAGTCAAGCGACCTGATAAAACTATCATCCTGGCCAACCTGTCTGCCATCCTTGTACCAGCTGCCTTCATGATTTGGCTGGCTGCTGCCCTTTACAACTCAGTCGGCTTCGAGTTTCTCTCGGCCACGGCCTGGGTAGATAACATGGGCGAGGGACTTGCGGGCTACACGTTACCCTGGGCGCCAAATTTTGTCGGACTGGCAGCGGTCATCAATCACAACCCATTTGTGGTTTTCATGATGGCCATGTCGTTCATCGTATTCAACCTTTGGTGGGTGGCGCTCTCCTACCTGGCCTTTCCTCGCATTCTGTTCGCCTGGGGCATGGACCGCATGGGACCCAAGTGGTTCGCCGACATTGACTACCGCTGGGCTTCACCGGTCAAGAACCACATTCTGTGTTTCATCCTGGGCGAGATCGGGATTGTGATCTATGCTTTCATCATGGACCCGATGACGGGCCTCTCCGTGACTGGCATGGAGATCGTCTCGGTGTTTGGCGTGACAGCCATCGCAGCGGCTGTCTTCCCATTCTCGAAGAGAGCTAAGAACATCTGGGATTCTTCGCCCTATAAGAGCTGGAAGATTTTGGGCATTCCAGTTGTGACCATTGGCGCTGTCTTCAACCTGGTCTACTTGGGAATCCTCTTCTATTTCTTTTTCTTCATGGCGGAAATGGGAGAGCAGGAACTAGTTAAAGGCTCCCTGATACTTTATGCGATCATCTGGGGTCTTGGCATCGCCTGGTATTTCTACTGGAAAGTACGCAACAAGAAAGTCGGCGTGGATATCAATATGACCTTTGGAGAACTTCCACCCGATTAAAGTCACGGTCTGTGACAGAGGGGCGGAGGTTAATTTCCTTCGCCCCTTTGAAGAAATTATTCGATCTCATTTTCCAAGGAGTCTTTGATGGGTAAAACAACCAAAATCTTTTTCGTTACAGACATCCATGGTTCAAATACCTGTTATAGAAAATACCTGAACGCCTTGAAAGTATACAATGTGGATGTGGGTATCCTGCTCGGCGACCTGACCGGTAAAGTGCTCGTCCCCTTGGTGGAGAAGGCTGGCGGTGGCTGGGAAACCACGCTGATGAGAACGCATACTGAGTGTGCCACGCAGGAAGAACTGGATAAACTAATCAGGACCATCGAGATGATGGGTTACTATTGGGTTCACCAGACTCCCGACGAGTTCCAGGCATGCAAGGCTGATCCCAAGGCGGTGGATGTTTTGTTCAAGCAGCTGATGCTCCGGCGCCTGAAGGAATGGATCGCGCTGGCAGACGAGCGCCTGGCAGGAACGCCGTTCAAAGTCTATATGGCGGCAGGCAACGACGACCATTTTGAGGTGGATAAAGTTATTGAAGACTCAACGGTTATCGTTAATTGCAACCATAAGAATGTGAATGTTGGCGAACACGAGATGGTTACTTTTTCCTGGGCGAACCCAACGCCCTGGAATACGCCTCGCGAGAAACCTGATGAGGAACTGGAACCGATGTTGGAAGAGTTGATTGCCAAAGTGAAGGATAAATCGAGTGCCATCTTCAATTTTCACGCGCCGCCTTACGGTTTCGCGCTGGACCTGGCTCCCAAGCTGGATGAGAATTTGGTTCAGGCTGCTGACAATAAGATCCATGTGGGCAGCCGGGCGGTTGCAAAAATGATTGAGAAATACCAGCCTCTGCTGGGTCTGCATGGTCACATCCATGAGTCGCGCGGCGTCCAGAAGATCCACAAGACAACCATTGTCAATCCGGGCAGCGAGTACTCCGAAGGGATTCTAAAGGGCGTCATCATTGTGCTGGAAAAGAACAAAGTGAAAGATTACGTCTTTACATCAGGATAGGAGCATTCCATGCTGCCGCAAAAAATATTCAGACTTCCGAAAGATATTCCACTTGAAGAATATCCAAAGCCGGAGGAATATCTGGAAGAGGCGCGTCACTTGACCGAAGAGGCGCAAAAGCAAGGGATCATACTGCGCGTTATGGGTCCAATTGCGTTGCACTTCAATTTCCCCGAGTATGTGGACCTGTACCGACGGATGGAACGCCTGGGCGACCGTGTCTTTACTGACATTGATTATGCCTGTTACGGCAAGTGCCGTGGAAAGATCGTCCCATTTTTCGACAAGCAGGGGTACGAACTTGAAAAACGGTCGGCCATGCTCAGCGGGAACACTCGTCACATCTATTTCGGTGGACGCATCCCAATGATTGACGTATTCTTCGATAAATTGGATTACAACCACCCAATCGACTATCGCAACCGTCTGGAATTCCATCCCTACTGCGTTTCGCTGGCGGACCTGATGCTTCAAAAACTCCAGATCGTCCAGATCAATGACAAAGACCTCAAGGATGCCATGCTCCTCCTTCTAGCTGCTGAAGTCAATGATACAGATATAGATGCCGTCAACGCCAAATACATTGCCAAGTTGTTCTCCGATGATTGGGGATTCTATTTTACTGCCACAACCAATTTGAGGAAAATAAAAGAAGCCATGGCTGGAGTAAAAGCGCTTTCGGATGATCAGCGTGCCATTATTGCAGAAAAGGCGGATGATTTCATCAAAATTATTGAGGAGGAGCCCAAATCCAATAAATGGAAGAGCCGTGCCAGGATTGGATCAAGGAAGCCCTGGTACCAGGAAGTATCCGATTGGGCCTGAATTTTCGCGAGTAGGTCAAAGCGAAGACCGGGGAACCATTTTTGGATCAGTTGACAGTCTCTAACAAGCAGAACGGAGGGAATACATGTCACAATCTCTGAAGGATGCAGCGGCATACAGTCAGCGTTGGCTGGAGATCATCCAGAAAACCGAAGTGACTGAGGCGGAGGGCAAGCAGATCATAGAAGAATCCAAACACAATTTTGCTGAACATTACAACAAGAACTGGCTGGAATACCGCAAATCCGTCACCGAGGCAGGAGACTGGGCCTCTGTCGAATGGAGCGGCGTCGGAGCTGTCTTTCGGGATATCCTTGGCCGGGAATTCCTGGATTGCCTGGGTGGTTACGGCATGATGGACCACGGCTGGAGCCACCCAGATGTCGTAGCGGCGGTCAAAGCACAGTTGGGGCGTTCTCCGATGCCCAGCCAGGAATTGATCGACCCGTTGCGGGGTGTACTGGCGCGGCTGATGTCTCAAATCACTCCTGGTGACATTAAATATAGTTTCTTCGCCGCCAGCGGCACAGAAGCCATCGAAGGAGCAATAAAACTGGCGAAAATGTATACCCAGAAACCAGCCTTTATTGTCGCAGTAAAAGCTTTCCACGGAAAGACGATGGGCTCACTCTCCATGATCGGCAAAGCTGATTACAGGAAGCCTGCGGGCGTTCTATATGGCGGGCCGGTCTATCACATTCCGTTTGGAGATGCCGAGGCGGTGGAGAAACAACTCGACATTTGCGACAAAATAGGCATTGGCGTGGCCGGGGTGTTGATGGAACCCATCCAGGGCGAGGCCGGAGCACTGGTACCCCCGGATGATTTTTGGCCACGGATCCGCGCAGCCACGAAACACCACGGGACTCTGCTGATCGCCGATGAGGTGCAGACCGGACTTGGCCGCACTGGAAAACTGTGGGGAGTCGACCATTGGAACGTTGTCCCTGACATTCTGGCGGTTGCCAAGTCTCTGGGAGGGGGTGTCATGCCGGTCAGCGCGTTCTGTTCGACAGAAGAAATCTGGCAGTGTATGATGTATCCGAACCCGTTCATCCACACCACTACGACAGGCGGTGGAGCACTGGCCTGTTCGGCAGCGATAGCGTCTATCAATGTTGTATTGCGGGACGATTATCCGAAGCAGGCTGCGGAGAAGGGTGTGTACTTTATTTCCAAGTTACAAGCGCTTGCCACAAAATATCCGCAAATTTACAAAGAAATCACCGGCAGGGGCCTGCTCATCGGCCAGCACTTCCACACACCTGAGATCGGGTATAAAGTCGCTGCCGGTCTATTCAAGCGCGGGGTTCTGGTGGCTGGTACGCTGACCAGCGCCGACACCATCCGTATCGAGCCACCTATTGTCATCACATATGAGCAAATTGACGCAGTGTTGAATAAACTGAACGACACTCTCAAGATTGTGGCGAAGTCGGTTTAGGTTTATGAATATTGAGAATCGTCATAAATTAACCGATATTTATAACTAAAAAGCAATAATAGGTTGACTTTAGTGATGGATAGTTGTAGAATATTGTATGATGAATACAAACGACGCAATGCTCACGAACGGTTTGGATGAAATTGACCATAAAATAATTGTTGCTTTGCAGAATGACGGTCGATTGGCGTTTGCTCAGATCGCAGAACAGTTGAATGTCTCACCGGGGATGATCAGGATCCGTTATAACCATTTAATAGAAACCGGGATGTTGCGCGTAGTCGCCATCACTAATCCACTGCGGATGGGCTTTGAAACGATGGCTTTGATCGGCATCAAGGCAGAGGGCGATAAATTGTTGGAAGTGGCAGATAGAATCTCAGCCCTCGACGAGGTTATTTACCTGATTATCGTTAGCGGCGCGTACGATATTATTGCGGAAGTAGTTTGTCGTGACCAGAACCATCTGCTCCAGTTCTTGACAGATCGCATGTATAAAATTGATGGCATTCGAGAATCGGAATCCTTCATCCACTTGAAAATTGTGAAGGAAATCTATTTCTAGAGCACCGGCCAGACCGGAAGAGAATCGGTAAAAGGAGAAATTGATATGAAAATATTGCTTGTTGGTACGGGTGGCGTAGGAGAAGCTATCGCCCGAATAGCCAAGGATCACCCGTGGGTCGAACAAGTCGTGCTTACCGACTATAGCCGTGAGCGCCTCAAGGAAGTGCAGGCCAAACTTGGCGACCCAAAACGTTTCCCTATTGAATGGATTGATGCCGGCAAGCAGGAAATGGTTGAAAAGCTTTCCACCCAATATAAGGTGGACCTTATCATGAATGCCTGCGACCCGGTATTTAATGAGTCGATTTTCGACGCAGCATACAATGTCGGTGCAACCTATATGGACATGGCGATGACTCTTTCCACCCCGCACCCAAAAGACCCATTCAATACGTGCGGTATTAAACTGGGCGATTACCAGTTCGAACGTGCTAAAAAGTGGGAACAGAAAGGCATCCTAGCCATGGTGGGTTTGGGTGTGGAGCCAGGCATGGCAGATGTCTTTGCAAAATATGCTGAACTGCATCTCTTTGACGAGATCGAGGAAATTGGCATCCGGGATGGTGCGAATATCGAGATCAAGGGCTATGAATTTGCACCCAACTTCTCGATCTGGACCACCATCGAAGAATGTCTAAATCCACCGGTCATCTGGGAGAAGGATAAGGGATGGTTCACCACAGCCCCCTTTTCCGAGCCGGAGGTCTTTGAATTTCCTGGAGGTATTGGCAAGGTTGAGGTTGTGAATGTGGAGCACGAAGAGGTGCTTCTTATGCCTCGCTGGGTTAAGTGTAAGCGTGCCACTTTCAAGTACGGATTGGGTGATCAGTTCATCGGTGTGCTCAAGACCTTGCATATGATCGGTCTTGACAAAAAGGAAAAGATCAAGGTCAAGGATGTGATGGTCGCTCCGCGTGACGTGGTGGCAGCCTGCCTTCCTGACCCTGCCCATTTGGGTGACCGAATGTCTGGGAAGACATGCGCAGGTACCTGGATCAAAGGGAAGAAAGATGGAAAGAACAGACAGGTATACTTGTACCAAGTTGCCGATAATGACGAATGCATGAAAAGGTGGAACTGCCAGGCTGTCGTGGCACAGACTGCTTTCAGCGCCATCATCGGCTGGGATCTGTTGGAGCACGGGATCTGGAAGGGTGCTGGCGTGCTTGGACCGGAAGCTTTTGATCCTGACCCGTTCATGGAAAAGATGGCTGAATATGAGTTCCCATATGGAATGAAGGAAATGTAAACTTCATCCCCTTCCGGTCATAGACACTGGAAAGGGAATTAACTTTCAAGGAGAATTAACCATGGCTGAGAAAATAGCACTTACCCAAGTGGAAAAAAGCAAGCTCAAGCGTGAGTTGACACTGTTACCCTTGTTTGGTTTGATATATTTTACCGTCTGCGGCGGATCGTTTGGAGCAGAACCGATGGTCAGCCTGTCTGGTCCGGGGCTGACTCTAATTTTGTTCCTCGCGACTCCATTACTATTCAGCATACCAAACATGTTAATGGTGCGCGAGATGCAATCCATGATGCCCGTGGAAGGCGGTTACTACCACTGGTTGAAGAAGGCCTTTGGTCCATTTGTCGGTTTCATGGGTGGTTGGATGAACTGGGTGGTTTCGTGGGTTGATGTCTCAATCTACCCAGTTTGGGCAGCGTATTATTTGGGATATTTTATCCCTGCTCTGCGAAATGGTGCGACAATCGGCGGAGTGGATGTGCCTTCCTGGGTGCTTTCCTGGGGTGTGGCGATCACACTGATATGGGCTGTTTCCGCCCTGAATATTCGTGGGGCGCGGTTGTCAGGGTTATTTACCAGCTGGCTTGGGGCCATTATGATGATTCCACTTGTGCTCATGTCTGTCGTCGGGATCGCAGCCTGGATCAAGAGCGGCACAACCATCAACTTGCCTTTCCTGGCCAGTGGAGAAGCAGTTAGTTTCAGCACTCTCATCCCAGCGCTAGGTACTGGAATTTATGTGGCCATGTGGAACTTCATGGGCTGGGAGCTGCCAACCGCGGCGGGGGATGAGGTCGTTAATCCAAAGAAGACCTACCCCCTTGCCATGGTACTCGTCCTTGCAGCGACGATTGCCACATATTCCATCCCGACGGTCGCCGGTCTTTACGGCGGCGCCGGCGCGGATGGAAAATATTTGTTATGGGGTGCTGAAGCCTCTGATGAGGAAGTAGGGATTGTCGGTGACCTGGCTGGCATGGATGCCACCCAGGCCCAGGTCGACGAGTGGAATGGCAAATTGGTCGCCTGGGGTGTGGAGCCAACCAGTTCCGTCGGCTGGGAATTTCCTGATATTGCCCATGCCGTCGCCGATAAATTAACCGGGCAAACTAATGGTACCCTTGCAAAAGTCCTGGGAACAATGGTTTCTTTTGCAGCTGTCTTGAGCATGATTGGATTATTCATCGGTAATGGTCTGGGCGGGACCCGCTTGCCCTTTGCACTTGCAGAAGATGGCATGATGCCCAAGTTCTTAGTGAAAGTTCACCCGAAGTATGGAACCCCCTGGGTGGCGATCCTTGTCTGTGGAGTGATCTTTTCGATATTCTCTTTGCAGGCATTTGAAGCCTTGGTGGTTATCGATGTTTTCCTAAACATGCTCGTACTCCTTGCTTGCTTCTTTGGTCTGTGGGTGCTGCGATTCAAGGATCCAGAACGGCCGCGCCAAAAAGTTCCTGGCGGTTGGGTTGGCTTGGTGTTGATCACGGTATCCATGACCGCAATTGTCACAATGGCAATCGTCTTCAATTATCTGGACAGTGGTATGGACTCCATTTCCTGGGCATTAATTGCCATGGTGATAGGTGTTGTGCTATACTTTCCAATCCGGAAATGGATCAAACCAGGTAATCCGGATGTGGATCCATATCGCGGCGACGGTGAGGAAGCCTAACGAATTATTTTTGCCCCTCCCTCTTTTCTGGGGGAGGGGATATTAAATATTGGAGGTACTCATGCCCAACGGTTACCATGGAAAAATCTTGCACGTGGACCTGAACAACGGAAAGATCGAAGTTGAAAATCCACCCGAATCCTTTTATCGGACATATATGGGCGGCTCGGCCATGGCAATGTATTACATCCTGCGCGAAGTCCCCAAGGGTTCAGACCCGGTCGGTCCTGAAAACTTGCTGACCGTTTTCGACAGCGTGGTCACGGGCGCAAGTATCTCCGGGCAGAGCCGCATCAACGTCAATGCCAAATCCCCTATGAGCGGGGGTATCGGCGACTCACAGGCAGGCGGCTTCTTCCCGGCAGAGTTCAAATTCGCCGGATACGACGGCGTTGTTTTTCGTGGAAGAAGCCCAAAATGGGTTTACCTGTCAATAATTGACGGAGTGACAAAATTAAATGATGCCTCACACATGACCGGTAAAGTGACCGGTGAAGTGGACGCTTTACTTAAGGAAGAAGTCGGTGACCCAAAGGCCCAAGTAATGCAGGTCGGCCCTGCGGCAGAAATTGGCGTTCGCTTCTCGAGCATCGTTAATATGGCTAACCGCGTGAATGGACGCACAGGGATGGGGCTGGTGATGGCCAGCAAGAAGCTTAAGGCAATTGTCGTGCGTGGAAGAACAAAACCCACCATCGCCGACCAAAAAACCCTGACAGAGTTGAACCGCACTGGTCCATCGAGAATGTTATCAAACCCGGATATGAGCGTTGGCGCGTTAGGCACGGCGGGTGTGGTTATGTTCCAGAACATGCTTGGCACTCTACCTACCCGTAACTACAACGAAGGGCAATTTGAACAGGCGGAAGCTATCAGCGGTGAAAAACTGGCAGAGACAATCCTGCAACAACGCGATACCTGTTTCGCATGTATCGTTCGCTGCAAGCGCGTTGTGGAAATTAAAAAAGGTAAATATACCGCGGACCCCCTGTATGGCGGAACAGAATACGAAACACTTGGCACGTTCGGCTCCTATTGTGGAATTGGTGATTTGGCGGCTGTGTCTCACGCTCACCAAATCTGTAATATGTATGGTGTGGATTCCATCTCTTGTGGTGCCACGATTGCCTTTGCGATGGAATGTTATGAAAAGGGAATTATCACAAAGGAAGATACCGGAGGTATTGATCTGCGCTTTGGCAACACCGACGCCATGATTGAAGTATTGAAGCAAATCGTGACCAAATCCGGTAAACTCGGCCCTGTTCTGTCCGAAGGCTCCGCCCGCGCAGCCGAAATGTGGGGAAATGGTGCAGACGAGTGCCTGGTCACATGTAAGAACGAAGAGTCCCCGGCGCACATGCCGCAGATCAAACGGTCTCTGGCGCTTATTTACGCTGTCAACCCATTCGGTGCGGACCATCAGTCCAGTGAACATGACCCATATTACGAAGAAGGCGTTGCCCAGTTCAATTTGGATAGGCTCTTGGAAATGGACCTTTGTGAACCACAACCGGTTCGCAGTTTAACTCCCGAAAAGATCCGATTTGCCTTTCTGACCCAATGCTTCTACAGCATGATGGATTCGTTGACCCTATGCCAGTTTGTCTATGGTCCTACATGGTGTCTATACGGCCCGAACGATACTGCAAGAATGGTCGAGGCGGTTACCGGGTGGAATGTAACGGTTAGTGAACTCATCGAACTCGGCCATCGCCGTATCACCTTAATGCGCACTTTTAATGCCCGGGAAGGATTTGCACGCAAGGATGACAAACTCCCCAAGAAATTCTTCAAACCGCTGGTTGGTGTTGGACCATCGTCAGGCCTGGCGCTCACGCATGAAGAAATGGATACTGCTCTTGATGAATACTATAGACTTGCCGGTTTTTCCAACGACGGCATCCCCACTCCGAAGACGCTTAAGAAACTTAACATTGAGTGGGCAGCTAAATATCTCCCAACCTAATTCACGATGGGGAGATAGAAATTCCTCCCCATAATTTTCCCCTATCAGGTGAATCCCATGAGCAAACTCTATGAAGAAAATTTCTCCCACATGTCCCCTGTCTGGTCACGCATCTTTCCTATCCAAGCGGAACGCGGGGAGGGCTGCTACATTTACACTGTCGATGGAAAGAAATACCTCGACTTCACCTGCGGAATCGGTGTGACCAATACCGGCCATTGCCATCCGAAAGTAGTCGCAGCCATCCGCGAGCAAGCCGGGTTGTTCCTCCATGCCCAAGCCAACATAGTCGTCCATAGGCCGATGTTGGAGTTGATCGAAGAACTGCGCAAAGTTGTGCATCCGACCATTGATGGTTTCTTCTTCAGCAATTCAGGGGCGGAAGCGTTGGAAGGTGCGGTCAAACTGGCACGGGCGGCGACGGGCAAACCGAACATAATCGTTTTTACTGGAAGTTTCCATGGTCGCACGGCCGGGACTATGGCTCTCACCACGGCAAAAACCATTTACCGCTCCGGTTTCCAGCCGCTTCCGGCGGGTGTGTTTGTAGCCCCGTATCCATACATATTCAAACTCGGCATGACTGAGACTCAGGCAACGGATTACTGCCTCGCTGCGCTGGAAGAACTCCTGGTTTCGCAGACCTCTCCGGCCGAAACCGCCGCAATCCTGATCGAACCGGAACTGGGCGAAGGTGGCTACGTTGTCCCGCCAGTGGCATTCATGAAGGGGCTGCGCGAATTATGTAATAAGAACGGTATCCTGCTCATTTTTGACGAAGTCCAGTCGGGTTTTGGTCGGACCGGAAAATGGTTTGCCCAGGAAAACTTCGAGGTCGTCCCAGACATAATGACGGTCGCCAAGGGCATCGCCTCGGGTCTGCCATTGTCGGGAGTATTCAGCCGCCTCGACCTGATGAAGAAATGGCAGACAGGTTCGCACGGCGGGACATATGGCGGCAACGCAGTGGCTTGCGCGGCGGGTGTGGCCACAATCCGCGCAATAAGGGATGAAAATATGCCAAATAACGCTGCCAATCGCGGAGTTCAATTGACATCCGGATTGCGCCAACTTCAGGAGGAATATCCCATCATTGGAGACGTGCGCGGCCTGGGAGTAATGATCGGTACTGAGTTCACTTCAAATGGAAAACCCGCTGATAAGTCCCTCACCAAGGCCGTTATCCACGCCTGTGAAGTGCGCGGCCTACTCCTGCTCTCATGCGGAACATATGACAACATCATTCGCTGGATACCACCTCTGATTACTACCGAAGCGCAGATCAACGACGGTTTGGGTATCTTTGCTGCGGCTCTGAAGGAAACCATTAAAACATAGACCATGACTTTGGGCGATGATCCGTTCGTCATCCACTGTCAAAATGGAGACAGCCGTGTCAAAAATACTTGACCGCTCGCGCCTCGACCACCTGCTCCGTGATGAAGAACTGAAGTTTCATACTGACCACCCCAAATCTTATGAGCTATTCAAACGCGCGAGCCAGTCCATGCAGGGCGGTGTACCGATGTTGTGGATGATCAGGTGGGCTGGCACATTCCCGATCTTTGTGAAAGAGGCCAAAGGTGCTCATTTTATCGACATGGACGGGCACTCCTATATTGATTTTTGCCTCGGCGATTCAGGAGCTATGACCGGTCACTCGCCGGATGCCACCCTGGCAGCTATCATTGAGCAAGCGGCAAAAGGAATCACCCTGATGTTGCCCACCGAAGACGCCGTTTGGGTGGCCGTTGAACTCCAGCACCGCTTTGGACTGAAATACTGGCAGTTTACTTTGACGGCCACCGATGCGAACCGATTTGCAATCCGGATGGCACGTCACATCACGGTTCGGTCTAAAATTCTTGTCTTCAATTACTGCTACCACGGCTCTGTGGATGAAACTTTTATAACCCTGGATGAGGAAGGAACTCCTGGCCCACGGCATGGCAATCTGGGTCCGCCAGTCGACCCGGTGGAGACAACCAAGGTGATCGAGTTCAATGACATTGCCGCGCTGGAGACGGCTCTCTCTGCCCGGGATGTTGCCGTGGTATTGGCTGAACCGGTGATGACCAACATCGGCATCATCCACCCCCATCCCGGCTACCATGAGGCTTTGCGTGAAATCACTCGCTCTACCGGCACTCTGCTTATTATTGATGAAACGCATACACTGTGTACGAGCCCTGGAGGCTACACCGGCAAGTACGGTCTCAAGCCTGACTTCCTGACATGCGGCAAACCGTTGGCGAGTGGAATACCGGCGGGTGTCTACGGCTTTACGCAGGAAGTTGCAGACGCGTTCTGGGCCAGGCTGGAGTTGGACCAATCCGATGTGGGCGGAATCGGAGGTACACTGGCGGGTAACGCCCTGTCCATCGCAGCTATGCGCGCCACGCTCGAAAAGGTTTTGGTCCCGGCAATGTACGAGCGTTGCGAGAAACTGGCCGACCGATACGAAACCGGCGTGCTTGGCGTTATCAAAGAGTTCGACCTGCCCTGGATTGTCAATCGGCTTGGGTTCCGGGTCGAGTACTGGTTCCGCCAGACGGCGCCGCGCAACGGCGGAGAAGCCAATGCAGCCGTGGACAGCAAACTCGACCGTTTCATGCACCTTTGGTCACTCAACCGCGGCATACTTATGACACCATTCCATAATATGGCACTTATTGCTGCCGACACAACCGAAGCGGATGTGGATTATCATTCCAAAGTTTTCCGCCAGGCGGTGCAGGCTTTGATTGAATAAATCGCGGGACCGGACGGTATCTGCTACGGAAATGAAGGTAAAATGGCTGACACAAAACCCTATAAACCCCAAGTCTGGCGCGTCAACGTGCGGACCCGGACGCTAAAGCTGGAATCGATTCCCGGGTCCTGGGAACGCCTCGGTGGGCGTGGACTGATTGCCCGCATCCTATTGGATGAAGTCTCACCGGAGTGCGAACCGCTCGGCCCGAAGAATAAATTGCTCTTCTGCCCGGGCATGCTGACCGGGCATATGCTCTCGTCGATTGACCGGCTCTCGGTGGGGGGAAAATCCCCGTTGACTGGGGGCGTCAAAGAGTCTAATTCGGGCGGGACTACCAGCCTCCAAATTGCATTCATGGGCATAAAGGCTCTCATTATTGAAGACTGGCCTGCCGAACCTGGCTGGTCGGTGATGCACCTGAGCATGGACGGACTACGTTTCGACACGGCTGATGATATATCGGGGCTGGGCGTCTATGAAACAGCCGAAATTTTGAAGAAACGATATGGAATAAAAGTTGCCATTTCCATTATCGGCCCAGCGGGTGAGAAGAAACTCGTCTCGGCGGGTATCCTCAACCTGGACAAGGATGGCGTTCCGTCGAGAATCAATGCCCGCGGCGGGCTGGGGGCGGTGATGGGCTCGAAAGGTTTGAAAGCCATTGTGTTCGACGCCTCAGGCGGGTCGAAACCACCGCTTGTGGACGCGGAGGCCTTCCGGGCCACCCAGAAGGTTTACAACAAGTTCCTTATGGACCACCCGCAGACCCACACCTATAGAGATTATGGTACTTTAGCCATGGTGCACATGACGGACGGTTTCGGCGGTCTACCAACCCGCAACTTTTCGTCGGGCACATTTGAGCATGCAGATGACATAAGTGGAGAGAACTTGCGTGAACTCATCCTGGCACGCGGCGGGGAGGGCAAGACCACCCACGCCTGCATGCCCGGTTGTGTAATCAGCTGTTCGAATATTTTCTCAGGAGAAGACGGTAAGACTATTGTCTCTCCGATTGAGTACGAAACTGTGGGCCTGATGGGCTCAAATCTGGGCATCCGCGAATTCGATATGATCGGCCGGCTTAATTGGCAGGCCAATGACATTGGCGTCTGCTCCATCGAGTTGGGCGCGGCACTGGGAATTGCCGCCGAGGCCGGGTACATGGAATGGGGCGACGGAAAACGCGCCCTCGAACTGTGTGACGAAATCCGCAAGGACACCCCGCTCGGTCGCATCCTTGGTTCAGGAGCGGGCTTGACAGGAAAAATCTTAGGAATCGAACGCGTCCCGGTAGTGAAGAATCAGGCCATGTCTGCCTACGAACCGCGCGCCATCAAAGGGATGGGTGTCACTTATGCCACCACTCCACAGGGAGCAGACCACACCTGTGGGCAGACCGTTCGCGACAAGATCAACCACCTCCTATCCGCTGGCCAAGTGGATCTTTCCCTAAAGAAGCAGATTGCCATGGCCGGGTATGACTGCCTTGGGGCCTGTATTTTTGCTGCTTTCGGCTTTGCGGTCGCCCCGACCGAGACGATCCGCGATTTCATCAATGCCCGCTATGGATGGGGAGTGGATTCATCCATTCTCCAGACCCTTGGTAAGCAAACAATCGAAATGGAACTAGAATTCAATCGTGGGGCGGGTTTCACGAAAACCCATGATCGTCTTCCCGAATGGATGACGCGCGAACCCCTTCCACCGCATAATGTAGTTTTCGATGTACCGACGGAGGAGCTTGACAAGATTTTTGAATGGTAAGCCGACTAAAATAATCACCCCCCCTATCTGCAAAGCGGGGGAGGTGAGAGTATGGGTGGAGCCACCAAAGAGATTTGAACTCTTGACCTGGCGTTTACGAAACGTCTGCTCTACCAACTGAGCTATGGTGGCGAGCGTAGAACGAATTATCATTTCGGTCTACAGCGGCGGGATTATACTATAGGTGCCCGGCACCTTCAAGGTGACGAGCACATGTTATACTTAATTTGTGAACATCGCCATGCTTTCCTACCACACCTGCCCACTGGCCACCTTGGGCGGCAAGGACACTGGTGGAATGAATGTCTATGTGCGCGACCTGACGATGGAGCTGGGCCGCAGGGGAATCCACGTGGATGTATTCACCCGTTCGCAGGATGAACACGTGCCGCATGTGCTTCATGACTTGGGATTTGGAAACCGCGTCGTCCATGTGCCGGCCGGACCTGAGGTTCCATTACCGAAGCGGGAACTGGCCGGGTACATTCCTCTGTTTGTGGACGGAGTCCGAAAGTTTGCGGAGGAGAAAGGGATCAAGTACGAACTGATCCACAGTCACTACTGGATGTCGGGTCTGGCGGCTGGAAGGTTGTCGGACATGTGGGGGGGAGTACCTATCCTGCAGATGTTCCACACACTGGGAGAAATGAAGAACCGTGTTGCCCGTAGCGAGGGTGAACGGGAAGGAGCCTATCGTCTGGACGGTGAGCGCCAGGTACTAGCCCGAGCCGATCGGATCATCGCGGCCACTATCGCCGAACGTGCCCAGCTCGAATGGCTTTACAAAACCGATACCTGTAAGGTGGTGATCATCCCGCCCGGCGTGGATACCAGTCACTTCTATCCTATCCCGGCGGACGAAGCCCGCCAATATATCGGCCTGGCTCCGGATGCCCGCATGATTTTGTTCGTTGGGCGCATCGAGCCTATCAAGGGGGTGGCAACGCTCATCCAGGCGGTTGCCTGTCTGCGCCTTAAAAATATTAAAGAACCAGTGCATTTAGCCGTCATTGGCGGCGATCCGGATGCCGCCCCTGCTGAAATTACTGAAGAGATGTTCCGCTTGCAGAAATTGTGCGACGATTTAACGGTCGGCAAGATGGTGATCTTTCTCGGCAAGCGCGGGCAGGATACCCTACCATATTATTATTCCGCCGCCGAAGTGGTGGTGATGCCATCGCATTATGAGTCGTTTGGCATGGTGGCACTGGAAGCCATGGCGTGCGGTACTCCGGTCATCGCCTCACAGGTTGGCGGCCTGGCTTTTCTAGTGCAGGATGGGGTGACGGGTTACACCGTCCCGGCTGAGGATCACGACGCCCTGTGTGACCGGCTGACGGCGTTACTTGGTAACGAGTCCCTGCAACAGCGGATGGGCCGCAACGCCGCGGATTATGCCCGGAATTATGGTTGGGAGAAGATCGCGAATCAGATGGTGGAAGTGTATGGGGAATTGGTGAGGAAAAAATGATATGATTTCGTAGCGGCTGACCATGAATGGACGAAGCCAACGGGAAGACAGGTGGCGCTTATTTGGGGGACTAATTATGCCCTCCAATCTGCTCAATAATCGCCACAGCTCGAGCAACCCCATCCTCGGCTCGAATGCGCTCCCCCAGGCTTGCCGCTTTCTCCCGCATCGTCGTATTGGACACAGCGCAACGAATGGATTTGGCCAGACGATCGGCCGAGAGACGCCGGCGCGGAATGGGTCTGGGACCAACTCCCAGCTCATAAACACGTTGTCCCCAAAAAGGTTGATCACCAAAAAAGGGGGTGATGATCGTCGGGATGCCAGCCCATAAACCTGAGGCTGTGGTACCAGCGCCGCCATGATGCACAACCGCGGCCATTCTTGGAAACAGCCAGCTATGTGGAATGGATCCAATCATAAACACTGTTTCTGGCAAATCTTTCTTCAAATCGCCCCTGCCTGAATAGAACACCCCGCGCTGACTGGCGCTTGCCAGAGCCTGCACGACCAGGCCGGTTGTTTCTTCCGGTTTGCTGTGGATCATACTCCCGAAACCAATATAAACGGGTGGCGGGCCAGCCCGCAGAAAATTTAGTAGGTCAGTGGGCGGTTCCCACCCGGAAGGTGGCTCCAAGAACCAATATCCGGTGACATGGATAAAATTGTCCCAATCCTTTGGAACCGGGACAACCTGCGGGCTGTAACCATACAGGATCGCATGCTTTTGTTTCTGCAGAGAATCGACCGGTCCCCAAAAGGGAGCAGGAGGTATGTGCAGAACCTGGCGGCGAGCTTTGGCAACCGCAGCGCGGAGCATTTGCCACATCATCTGGTTTCCCAGGCGATGCGACAGGCGATTGGCCCATGAGGGCAATTGCACCAGTGGCAATGGCAACAAAGCAGTGGGGAATTCACCGGTTGGCGTAAATGGAGTGAGGTGCGCCTGAATAAAGGGGATACCCAATTTTTCTGATAAGGCCAACCCAACATAAAGCCCACCCAGTCCAGCAATGATCAGGTCAGAGCTCTGGCATGCCGCCAGACCGCTTGCTGCAATTTTACTGACCACGCGATCGAGCTGCATGCTAGATAGAATTCTTAGAAAATTCCCCTGTTCTATGACATCTTCCATGCTTTGCGTAACAATATCCATGCTACCACCCATGTCAAAGAATTTCAGACAATAGGCGTCAACCAAGCCCTGAAAATCCTGAGTTGCCAATACACAGACCGAATGCCCGGCATCCTTTAATCCCTTACCCAGCGCTACATAGGGCTGTACATCCCCGCGGCTTCCCGCACCAATGATGGTTACTTTCATAACAGTTGACTCACATTCGCATTGGAAATTCAACCATTTATCCACCCTATGAAGTGGTTATAGATTTGATTTATTCCTTCATCTTCACGTAAAACAGCGTGGAGCCATCAATCTCCTGCGTGCGCATCTGGAATAAATCCTTGTAACTGGCGATCATTCGTGAAAGTTGCCGGTGGCCGTAGGTGCGCGGATCGAAGCCGGGGTCCAATTGGTACAGGGCGTTGCCCATGTGGTCGAGGCGCGCCCAGCCATCTTCCTGCTGGGCAATTTCGTAGGCCTGGCGGATGATCGGCATCGGGTCGTTCTCGTTGTCCGGTTCGGGCATGGGTGCGGGAGTTACAACGGGCGTGGGAGCACTGGCGGGTGAGGCGGATGCCGCAGTAGGTTTTCGGCGCGGGCTGGGTCGCTGAACTGCGGCGCGGTGGGTCTTCTGCTCGACCACCAGGTTGGACGTGTATACGAACACGTCGCAGGCGTTAACAAATGGCTTGGGCGTTTTCTTCTCACCGATGCCCATCACGAACACGCCGCTTTCACGGATGCGGGTGGCAAGACGGGTGTAATCGCTGTCGCTGGAGACCAGGCAGAAACCATCCACCACACTGGAGTGGAGCAGGTCCATGGCGTCAATTATCATGGCGCTGTCGGTGGCGTTCTTGCCGATGGTGTAACGGAACTGCTGGATAGGCTGAACAGCGTGGAAATTAAGCACGTCCTTCCAGGAGTTCATGGAAGAGGTGGTCCAGTCCCCGTAGATACGGCGTACGGTGACCAGGCCATATTTCCCAGCTTCCACCAGCGTCTGTGGCAAAAGGTTAGCCTGGGCGTTATCGCCGTCGATCAGGATTGCGATTTTATGTCTCGATAATGAAGAAAGTTGTTCTTCGGGCATTTTATTTTCTTTCTTTCCTGGCAGGGTAGAATATTTTAGGAATTTCTTTATTATAAGGTGATTTTGAGTTGTATGCCGGGTGAATCGTGCGAATAACCTAATGTTGCTCCAATAGTATATATATAAATTTCACGCTCATGCTAAAAAAACGATCTCGTTAGGTCTACTTTTCTTTGATGGCCGATATGAAGATCCCAAACATGGCGATCCCCCCCGCGACTTGGAAACCCATGTCAATACCCCGGAAAAGAGCCTCCGGTGCAGGTTGCGCCAGGTGGGTGGTAAATATAGCTCCAGCCAGTCCGATACCCAGCACCATACCGACGTTGCGAGCCGCTGCCTGTACCCCTGATGCGATACCCTGGCGATGTTTCGGTGCGGATCCCATCAACGCGCTCGTGTTGGGAGAGATGAACGTCCCGGTGCCGAGACCAGCCAGCGCCAGCGCCAGTCCCGCAAACAAAAGCGGTGTGGAAGACCCAAGACCTGAAAGCATAAACAAACCAGCCGAAAGCAATCCCATACCGATCATCCCAGGCCAGCGTGACCCGGTCCGGTCGGAGAACGCCCCGCTGATGGGTGCTGCGATCGCCATGATGACAGGCTGGGCGGTAAGCAGGAGCCCGGCCTGGGCAGAATTCAGTCCACGACCCTGAATAAGATAGAAGGGCATCAGGAAGGTGATGGTGTACACACAAATGTAATTAAGCACTGCACTAGCGGTGGCGGCCGAAAATAGTGGCACACGAAACAGGCTCAGGTCCAACATCGGGGCGGGGGAGTTGCCCTCGACCAAGGTGAAAATGACCATAAGGAGAACGGACCCGACCAGAAGTCCCAGCACCGGGAGCGATGCCCAACCCCAGTCCGCTCCTTTGTTCAGGCCAAGCAGGAACGCCGTCAAACTGGCCAGGAAGAGCAGCCCGCCGGGCAGGTCGAAGCGCTGTCCGCTTTCGGTGGGAGAATCATTCGGGATGAAAACCAGACTCAGGATCAACGCCAGCGCACCGACTGGCACGTTGATGTAGAACACGCTCCGCCAACCGAAAGCCTGCGCCAGCCAGCCGCCGAATGACGGGCCGACTGTCAAGCCAATGTAAGTCATCATGGATGCCAGTCCGAGCGCCCGCCCGCGCATACTGCCAGGGAAATTACCAGTAAGAATGGCGGGAGCGTTGGATGCCAGCATGGCCGCACCTATCGCTTGTACTCCACGGAACAGGATGAGCGTTTCCGGGGCTTGTGCCGCACCGCACAGCGCCGAACTGATGGCGAAAATGCCAAATCCCCACACGTAAACTGACTTATGCCCGTGCAGGTCTCCCAGGCGGCCAAAGGAGAGCAGCAGTCCGCTCAGGACGAGCAGGTAAATTGTAACCACCCATTCGACGGTTGCCACGTTGCTGGCAAAAGACTCCTGCACTACGGGCAGGATGGTGTTGACCACGCTCCCGTCCAAGGCGGCCATAAAAGAACCAGTGCCAATTGCAATGAGTACCCACCAATTGCGGTCAATTGTTTTCAATGTTTTGCTCCAATCCAAAGATAACCTCAAGTGTAACGGTGTGGAGGGGACACCCCTATATTCCTTGGATTTAAATTATGAATGCAACAGATGATACATCTGAAAATACCTCAAAAGGTGTTCTAAAAGCAAGGGTTCTACGAGGACGATTGTTGAGATGTTGCTGGCGCTTGTGATCTGATCGTGAGCGCTGGTCTTGAAGTTTTTCTTCTTTGGGAAGTATTGGGACAATAACCCATTCATGTTTTCATTGGCTCCACTTTCCCAGGCGGAGTAAGGACGGGAAAAGAAAAATGTGGCTTGCGGTTGTTCAGCGAATTGTTGATGTAAAACAAATTTCTGCCATTGTCTGAAATGAGTGGATGGGTTTGAGCCATCTATGGCTGTAACAATACGAGGATGGCATCTTTCACGGCTTGCGCCACGCGTTGATCACCATGCTAGGCAATGCCATCCAATATACTCTGAAGGTGGTAGTGTAAATATTTCTGCAGAACATAAAAGGAGATATGTTTTGTTTCGGGGAAAGATGACGGTGAGGGTATCCCATATGAGCATTTACCCCAATTCCATCCGGCTGGACATTGCTTAAACACATAAAAGTTTTATTTCGTACAATTGAGAAAATAAATCCAGGACATGAGTCAGTATCACACTCTGATTGCAAACTGAACAAGGGCCAAGTAACTGGTCAACTGTTTAAAAAATGCCCCCGGAGAGGCTCGAACTCTCAACCACTGGATTCGAAGTCCATTACTCTGTCCATTGAGCTACGGGGGCTGACCCAGAAATTATACCCGAATTTTGGCCTTGTCCCATTTTAAGACACATGTTATAATTTTTAGTTGCTCTACTAAGGTAAAAAAATATTATTAAGGAAGATTTCCGATGATTGATTTGAATAAGAACTTTAACACGACCAAGAACCCTAATATCCCCGACTTGAAAGCCGGGGACCAGGTTAGCGTGCATGTTCGTATCAAGGAAGGTGATCGTGAGCGAATTCAAGAGTTCAAAGGTACGGTCATCCGAATGCGTAAAGGCGGAAACAATGCCAACTTCACTGTCCGTCGAACGGCATCCAATGGCATCGGCGTAGAACGAACATTCCTGTTGCTTTCCCCGCGTATCGACAAGGTTATCGTGGACCGCCACACCCACGTGCGCCGGGCGCAGTTGTATTTCTTGCGGGGACTGACTGGTAAGAAGGCCCATCTCAAGCAAAAATTCGAATGATTAGAAAATTGCTTACAATAAAAGGGTGCAGATGCGTTCTGCGCCCTTTTGCATTGTTTGCGGAGAGGATATGGCTTATCCAATTATCGGCGTAACAACCTATCAAGGAAAAAATGACCAGGATTTTCCCATTGTAGCACTTTTGCGGGCTTATGTAGATGCACTAGTCCGGGCAGGGGGAGTGCCGGTCTTAATACCGTGCAGCCTGGCTGAAGAAACCCGCCAGTCGCTTTGCGGACGCCTGGATGGAATCCTGTTTACCGGTGGAGGAGACATTGCCCACGACCGGGGTATAGGTAAAACAAATCCACTCATGGACGACGTAGATTCAGAGCGTGATTCAATTGAATTTTCTCTCCTGGATATTCTTGTGCATGGTGAAATACCTTTCCTGGGAATTTGCAGAGGTTTTCAGGTGATCAATGTGGGGCTGGGAGGAACGTTATATACACACATCGAAGACCAGATGCCTGGCGCCCTGAATCACAATATGTATCCCGAATTTCCGCGTACTCACCTTGCGCATTCAGTTAAGGTGGAGGGTGGTACATGTATGGCGAGTATTCTAGGAGAGACAGAACTATATGTGAATAGCCTGCACCATCAAGGCGTGAAAGAAATACCTTCGGCGCTCAATCCGGTGGCCTATGCTCCGGATGGTCTGGTCGAAGCTATGGAAATGCCAAGTCATCCTTTTGGGATGGCTGTCCAATGGCACCCTGAGTGGCTGACCGACCAACCAGCTACGCAACGGCTATTCCGGGCGTTTGTGGAGGCGGCCAGTAATCACCGATGACCAGCAACCAGGATATCTGTCCGATCGGTGTTTTTGATTCCGGTGTTGGCGGGCTCTCGGTTTTGCGAGCCATTCGCCAGCAATTGCCGAATGAGTCTCTGCTCTATTTTGGTGACCAGAAACATGTGCCATACGGGTCACGACGGTTGGAGGAAGTGCGCGAGTTTTCCGAAGCTATCACCCACTTTTTGCTGGACTTGGGGGCTAAGTTAATCGTAGTGGCATGTAACACAGCTTCAGCCGCGGCACTCCATTCATTACGCCAGACATTTCCTGATGTTTCCTTCGTCGGCATGGAACCGGCGATCAAACCAGCTGCAGAGAATACCCGTACGGGTGTGGTCGGTGTGCTGGCAACTCCGGCGACTTTTCAGGGAGCATTGTATGCCTCGGTTGTTGAGCGCTTTGCAATTAATGTGACCTTGCTCCAAAACACCTGCCCGGGGCTGGTGCAATCTATTGAGAGTGGTGAACTGGATGGTTGCGAAACCCGGGCTATTCTTGAATCTGCGTTGCGCCCAATGATGGACCGAGGAATTGACACCATTGTTTTGGGGTGTACACATTATCCGTTCGTTATCCCGTTAATCCAGGAAATTGTTGGACCGGATGTGCGCGTGATTGACCCGGCACCGGCAGTAGGGCGACAGGTTGCCCGGATCCTGGATTCGGCCCCAAGACTTGAGGAATGCGCGCGATCCGAAGCGCCGTGTTTTTTTACCAGCGGTGATGCCACTCGGTTTAAAATTCAGCTGACCAGGTTGTTTGGAGAACCGGGAGAGGTCCGGGAAGTTTTCTGGGAAAACAATGAAATCCGGATAAAGTAAACCAGCCGGTTTAACAGGTTCGAGGGCTAAGATCACTCACGCCAGCCATTCAGGGAAGAAGGATCGGTAATTTCCTGCCCCTCAAACCCGTTCCAGGTTGAAAGTGAAAGTTTGAAAACGCCAATTTAAAATATATTCCCACCTGAAAAGTAATACTGCAGCGGTTCTCAAGGAATTGCCATGCTGATAATCAATAATCTAATGGGGTTTGATCATCAAAATGGGGTGTTGGATGAGGAAGATGCTATGAGGTTTATCAGGATGTGCTTCTGCTGTGCACTTTCCCCGGCTAAAATTCGCAACCTTTCCACGGTCCCAGCCTAGGGAGCGCGAAGATCATTTTGCGCCTTAACTAATTCCAAAATAGCGAGAATCTGTTCTTTATCAACTATTTGACCTTCATAAATCGACACGGCAACTGCCAGACCGGGCTGGGAGCCTTCAAATTGAATTCCAGTCCCAGGGCTGGCAAGACCCAGCTTCTGGAGACCGCAGCCGCTTCTCACGCTCGTCTTGGATGATGACCGAATAGGAACGCCCCAAAAGAAATACTTGCCAACCTCAGTCGTCAGGATATACGTGACCCTCGAACATCCTATATTCGTGGCATTACACTCAACTCTTTTTCACCTACGAATTCGCTGAAGAAGCGGATTTGCAGGGAAAGTTGTTCTACGAACAACTGCTGTCCGGTAGAAGTAAAGAGCGGATTTTCCTCGCGATAGTGCTCAAGCCGTCGAATGCGCTCGGTGAGTTTGGCTGCCAGCTTATCATAATCTTCAATATCAGCAAAGCACCATTGCAGGATTCGGTACGGACCGAAGCGATCCACGTTATCAGCATCACTAAGAACTTTCGCTTCCAGAGTGTCAGGATTATCTGTGTCGACATGGGCGGCAACGGCGTAGCAGATTTTATCAATCTGTTCCGGTGTGTATCCCAAGCTTTCCAAGAAGGGGCGCGCTTTCTTTGCCCCGATTCTTCCGTGTTCGCGGCTATTATCAGCATTGGTGTCGAACCAGGCAACATCGTGGAGCAGGCAAGCAGCCACGATCAGTTCCACATCCGCAGCCTCATTTTCAGCAATAACCTTGCCGAACTGTGCAACGCGCAGCGTATGCTTCCAACGATAATCCACATTGGAAAGGTATCGGGCAAGATTGGCTTTGTCCTCGTCCGAGCGATGCTGATAGCTGTCTTGTAAATAAGTCTGGACAAATTTTGAAATCTTTTGAAGGCGGGAATTGAGTTCAGTAGTCATATGATTTCTTTCATAAGGTGTCGTCTTGTGCCGATTTCCAGGCGGAATAAAATATGGATTTTCCTGATCCTGTCAATTACGTAATGTGTCGGAAGGGGAATTCTGAATCTTAAGACACATGATTAGCCTTTGAACAAGAAGCAATCCAATTTTACCGGTGCTGTTGGTACTGCTTCCTCTGGTCCAAGAGATCCTGGCTAAATAAATGCCAACAAATGAAGAAAATCGAAGAAACAAATATACCGCGAATAAGAGGCAGGATCCGGCTTTCCAGTTACGCAGGTTTTAGATCCTATCGGAATTACTCATGAACGTCTCCAGAAATGAAAGGATAGAAAGTTATTCCCGATTCGGTTCTTGAATATTGAAATAAGCACGAGTTTTGGGGCATAATAAGATGAATACAAAAAATACTGCAAGTAAAACGGTGACCGCCAGTGCAAAAGGCCAATTTGCATGTGGGACCTGTAAGGCCAGCCGGTCAAACCAATACCAGACCCCGTAAACGACCGTGCTGATGATAACCCCTGCCCAGGACCATGTTTTTCCTAGCCAGATTCCTCTTAAAAGGAATACCGCTGCAAGCAGCCAAAATCCGCCGCTGATGGCGATATATTGTGGATAGTTGCCATATTCTTTCAACATCTTCCAAAAGAATATTGCTTCACCTAAACGAAGACCTTTTCCAACTCCGGTGAAAACGATGATAAGCATCAAGAGAGTTACACTAATAGGCCGCTTCATTGAACAATATTTCCAAGTCTGCAACCAACAATTTATGTATTTCAGGTTTCTGGATAATGAGAAGAATATATTTCTGGGATATTCATTCCTGGCATGTGTTCAGCAGGCCTGCTAGGTCAAGTATAATCGATTTAACATAGGCAAAGAGGAGCACGCCAAAAATAATATCCAATTTAGAACAATCCGATTCTCGGTAATTGCCGTAATCACGAAAAGAACAGGATTGCCGAAGGAAGACCGTCCAACATCTGTCCTTACTCAAGTTCACAACGATTCAAATAATCCATAATTACACGGAGCAAAAATGAAAATCTTGATTGCAGCAGATATGGAAGGGGTTTCTGGTGTCACGCGCTGGGAGGAGACGGATCCAATCCACAAAGAATATGAACGTTTTCGCAGAATTATGACAGACGAAGTAAACGCAGCGATCGCCGGTGCAATAGACGCAGGCGCGGATGAATTCGTTGTCGCGGACGGACACCGTGACGGGACCAACATTTTGATTGAGGGCCTGGATGCACGCGCCAGATTGAATTCCGGGGGCACCTCGCCATATTCGATGATCCAGGGCGTGGACCCGGAAACGGCGGGCTTGCTCTTCATCGGGTACCACGCCCGTGGAGGATCCCAGAACGCAGTTTTGGCTCACACATGGTCCAGCAGACAGATAGCCAACGTCTGGTTGAACGGTGTCCTGGTGGGAGAATATGGTCTGAACGCCGCAGTTGCCGGTCATTTTAATGTACCGGTTCTAATGATCTCTGGCGACCAGACGGCTTGCGCCCAGGCTGTAGAACTACTTGGCCCGTTGGAGATTGCCGTGGTCAAACAGGCCTCGGGCTTCTTCTCGGCTGAGTGTCTGGCTCTCAAAGTTACTTTGCCGATGATCAGTAACGCTGCCAGGCGGGCGGTCCTGCGTCTGAAAGAAGGATCAGCAGCGCGGCCATTTATAGTACAGACACCGGTGACTGTGGCCATCGAATTCCGTCAACCCGAAGCTGCGGACAGAGCAGTGCTCCTTCCAGGAGCGAAGCGGTTGGACAGTTTGCTAATCGAGTTAACAGTCCCGGATATGCTGACGGCGCAGGCGGGCTTCCGGGCGGCGGTCAAATTATCTTTCGATTAATAAATATTGACTGTTTACCGAAAGAATCTTTGCCTTCCAAATTGATGGATGACATATCGGCCAGATGGTTCTGATTCCAGACACTTACAAAGGTATTGCTGGGTTGATTTCAGGAGTAGAATGAATCCATGAGCTGGTGGAAATCGCCCATCACCTTTCCTTTGCGAATATTCCTGGTTGCGCTGCTTCTGCGGTTGGGACCTGTTGTTGCGCTGCGCAATATGGGCATCGGTCTGGATGATATGTTCCAGTATGATATGCTGGCGCGTTCAATTTCCGCCGGGAATGGCTACCGCTGGTATGCAGAAGAGGATTTACCGACCGTTTTGCCTTATTTGCAACTCGATCTGAATTCCAACGACTATGATTCGCGGGGTGTATTGACTTCTTTTCGCCCACCGCTCTATCCGGTATTCCTGGCGCTGATCTATTTTGTGTTCGGAGCGGGGGCGAAGCGCTTTTTTGTAGCACGGCTGGTGCAGGCAGTTCTGGCGGCTTCGATGGCTCCACTGACGTATGCCATTGCGAACCGATTATTCCCGGACCGCAAACCTGCCGCGAGCATTTCCGCCTGGGTTATCACGCTGTACCCAATGTTGTTGATATATCCTCTTTCACTGGCAACCGAGAATTTATTCTTTGTGCTGGTGTTATTATCAATATTAACAATTCTCAGGGCAAAGGAAAGTCTTAAGATTGATTTTGTGGAAAGGATTGTTAATGTTTCCTTTGCGGTGAGAACCCGCTGGTTTATCCTGTCGGGTATCCTGCTCGGACTTACCTGCCTGACGCGTTCAGTGGCACAGGTTTTCACCGTTTTAGCGGTGGTGTGGGTCTGGTTCTTCCTGAAGGAACATACGAATGCACTCGTCATGCTGTTGATGGTTGGTATGGTTGTAGTTCCCTGGATAGTGCGAAATTCTCTTTTGTACGGACAGTTTACTGGGATTGAGTCTGCCATAGGCTATGACCTTTATCTTGGATATCATCCAAAGGGGACGGGTACGTTCCAATACCCACAGTCGCTTGACCTGATGACTATGATGAACGATGCCGAACGCGATAAGGTCGGCATTCAACAAACATTCGAATTTATCAAAACCGATCCGGGACGTGTCTTTACCCTTTTCCTGCGTCGGACAGGATATTTCTTCGGCATGGAACGCCGGGCACTGACATTTTTCTATTCTAATGATTATTTCGGCCACATACCTTCACCGGTTCTAGGAGGCATTTTTGCCTTATTCTGCCTACCGTTCGTTTTTGTAAGTACTTCGGGCATTGCGGGTTTGACATTGGCGCACTGGCGCAAAGAAACCTGGCTGATGGCGCTGTTCTTTAGCGGGTATATTATTCCGCATTTGCTTATCATTGCCGAGGATCGCTTTCACCTAACCACCGTCCCGTTTCTCGCAATTTTCGCCGCCCAGTGTTGGACCGGAGGCAGAAAATCCTTTCGCGAGCGATGGGAAGGGGCGAAAGCAGGGAAGGTTGCGCTGATCCTGGCATCAGCCGTGATCCTGCTACTGCTAGCAAACTGGGGATATGAGCTGTGGCGCGACTCCGACAAACTTGCTTTACTTTTCGGTCCGTATGGAAACCAAGCCTATTTCTCCTATTGAGGTGTTATGCGCAAATTATTTGGAGATAAACTACAGTTAGATTGGAAAATTGCCATTCTTACCATTGTCAGCACTCTTGTGCTGATGGTTGATCATTACCACTTCCCGCTTCTACCGTGGGCGAAGTGGTTTTCTGATTGGGACGTCAGCGGAATTTCGATGAAGGTGCTCGACCGGACTATTCTTTATTTTATTGTCCCCATGTTTATTATTCTGGTGGTCTTTCATGATAACCCCAAAGACTACGGTTTTTCTTTTGGCGACTGGAAGGCCGGGATTGTTATCTCACTGAGCGGGATAATATTAATTGCACCAATCCTGTGGTTGGTAGGACGCGGCGACGCCTCGATGCAGAATTACTATAAGCCGATGGTGAGCAGATTACCATGGAGTCCTCTTTTCGACCTTTTCGGCTGGGAATTCATCTTTCGTGGCTGGTTGCTCTTCGGCTACGCCCGCAAATTCGGACCGGAAGCACTCTGGCTACAAGCCGTCCCGTTTGCGCTGGCTCATTTGGGTAAGCCGGAATTGGAGACGCTCTCGACCCTTTTCGGAGGATTTGCCTTTGGCTGGGTGGCCTGGCGGACGAAGTCATTTGTTTATCCATTGCTCATCCACTGGTTCGTTGCCTCGTTTATGATCGTAGTGTCGGCAGGTTTCCTTGGTTGAATATACTGTTCGCCCGGCTACACGGGAGGATTATCCGGTGATCCGTTCGTTGATCCATAAAGTCCAGATCAACCCGACCGGGCTGGATTGGCGGCGATTCCATGTGGCGGCGACGACGGAAGGCAGCATGCTTGGTTGCGGACAGATCAAGCTGCATGGTGAAGGGTCGCGGGAGATGGCCTCAATTGCAGTCAGGGAGCAGGCCCGAGGTCAAGGTGTGGCACGTGCAGTTATCGAAGCCCTCCTTGCGCTTGAATCGGAACGCCCATTATACTTAATGTGTCGCACCCGGTTGAAGCCGTTGTACGTTAAATTCGGATTTCATCCCATTGGGCTGGAGGAAATGCCCCTTTACTTTCGGCGGATCAGTCGTGCCGAACGGATTATTAATTCGAGAGGACAACCGGAGGACCGATTGCTGGTGATGCGGTTGGATTGAGGCAGGAAGAATGAAAGCATTTATGAACATTGTATATGGGGTTTTGATTGGCTTGCTGGCCGCAGGTGTCATCTGGCTCGCAGCCTCACGTCCACGGGGTGAACCGGTAACCTTATTACCGACCCCTATGCCCGGCATGCTTACGGTCTATGTAAGCGGAGCGGTGGTGACCCCGGGCGTGTACCTGCTACCAGATGGTAGTCGTGTGGATGCTGCGATCCAAGCGGCAGGCGGGTTTGTCCCTGGTGCGGAACCGGGGAGTATCAACCTGGCTGCCGAATTGAAAGACGGGCAACAGATTGACGTGCCGGGGATTGTCAGTTCGAGCCATATCAATGCGGGTAGGGTGAATATTAATTCTGCCACGGTCTCGGAACTGGACGCGCTGCCGGGTATCGGTCCCATGACTGCCCAGACGATAGTGGATTACCGCCTCCAGAATGGTCCATTCCAGGCCATCCAGGACATACAAAATGTGCCTGGTATTGGCCCCGCAACTTACGAACGAATCAAAGACTACATTATGATAGAGCCATAATATGCCGTTTGACCACTTTGATATGATTGCTGGTCTTTATAACCTGACGGCGCATTTCAGCGCCCCTGCGCCGTTACTTGATTTGCTTGCTTTGCCGCCCGGAGGCGTGCTGCTTGATGCAGGCGGCGGGACCGGGCGCGTCGCCGAAGTTCTGCGCAAAATGGTGCGAGAGGTTGTGGTTGCGGACCTGTCGCGCGGTATGTTACGCAAAGCAGCTAACAAAGGCCTGGTGACGGCCTGTGCCCCGGCGGAGCATCTCCCGTTTGTTTCCAACGCCTTTGACAGGATCATTATGTTGGACGCATTGCACCACGTATTTGACCGGCTTGAAACAGTCACCGAACTCTGGCGAGTGCTTGCCCCAGGCGGAAGGATCGTCATCATTGAGCCAGATATCAAGAAATTTGTTGTAAAGTTGATTGCCATCGGAGAAAAAATGCTATTGATGCGCAGCCATTTTCTCTCCGTGGATAAAATTAGCGCTCTCTTCTTTTTCCAGAATTCCTTTGTGCGTGAATATTCTGATGAATTAAATGTCTGGGTTTGTGCCGAAAAAGTAAGGTAAATGCAATTAATCTTATGTTGAAAAGATGTTATACTATTTTCAATAATCCGAGACTGGGAGGCTCACATGAAAGATAATTCAAAGCAACTGAAGAATATGGCAACCTGGACGATTGCCGTCTTTGCCACCATCTTTGCTATTTTTATGGCCCTGTTCTGGCTTATCACCTATCCAGTGACGAGCGGTTCGGCGTGGAACGTAATCGGGGAGGCGCTGAAAGCAGGGTGGCTGATATTTGTGATAGCTGCTGTGCTCTGTTTAGGCACATACTTTGGATATAAGCTATACCTGGAGCGCAAGAAATAATCGTTAGAAACAAGAGTACCGGGTTCTGCTCCAAGCGGTACCCTGTAAGTTTTTCGGCGGGCATTTCCGCGCATATAACTTAATGACTTTCCCTGCTCGATTTTGTACTTTGAAAATGTCGATTATAGCCCGCACAATTCCAATATTTACTATATCTGCCAATCCATAGTAATTCACGCAAGTTGAACAGACGATCAGCCGGACACCTTTCTTTTCAGGCGCGCCAAGCGATTCCAATACTGGCGATCGTCTTTGATCAATTTAACTCCATCGGTATAAAAGCGAATAGCGTCGGGGAAATCTTCCCTTTGACCCAGAAGCTGCAGTTATTTTCAATCATCAACGATTGTAACTCTTCGAGTTCTTTACCCATATCTTACCTTGTAACAAAAAGGACCGTGTCGATAGTGGGCACGACTTATTCCTCCTGAATGCCTTCCCGAAAAGTCTTCAACCATTCGCGCGCTTCATGGACTTTGTCTTTGGGGACAAAAATCTGTACACGTCCCAACCCATCAACTGTCACTGGGTAGATAGTATGACCGACAGATTCCTGGACAAGTTCCACATCGATACCTTCGGCCTCGAGCAGACTTTCGATCAATTCAGCTTCCAGGCGACCAAAAACTTCGGCGAGTTTCGCATATGTTAATTGGTCCATACTTCTATCTCCTGAATAATTATATTCCAAGCCATTTTTCTGTCGCCTGCGGCAACTCCGCCATAGCCCCAACTCTCAGCGTGCACTGCGGCAGGGACTCGATAAACATCTTGCCGTAAGCTTTGGTCAATACACGCCGGTCGAGGATGGCGACCACGCCACGGTCTGATTGGGTTCGGATGAGCCGCCCAAAGCCCTGACGGAAGCGCAGTATGGCCTCCGGAAGGTGATATTCGTTGAAGGGATCTTCAAAAGTCTCGGAGCGCGCCGCCACCAGTGGTTCAGTCGGGACGGCAAACGGCAGCTTGACGATTACCAACACCGAGAGCGCTTCGCCAGGAATATCCACTCCTTCCCAGAATGAACGCGTTCCGAGCAGCACGGCGCGTTCAGAGCTTTTAAAGGACTCGAGTAAAGCATTTGGCGAGGCGCCCTCTCCCTGTTCGTAGATGGTGATATCGCATTGTGCAAGCGGCCCGGAAATATTTTTCGATGTACGCTTTAGCTGTGCGTAGGAAGTGAATAGCACCAGGGTCCGGCCGCCGCTGACCTTGCAGAGTTGGACGAGAGTTTGGTCCAATTGGCGCTGGTAATCTGGTGAGTTTGGTTCCGCAATATCGTTGGCAATATATAGTAAAGCTGCACCCTCGTAGTCGAAGGGAGAACCAAGAGCCAATTCGTCGGCTTCGTCGGCAGAAAGGGTATTGCGAACATAGCCGAATTCACCGTGTGTTGTAAGCGTGGCAGAGGTGAGGATGACACAGCGCTTCTCATGCCAGAGATATTTTTCGACCAACGTACCAACGCGAATGGGAGCAGCATTCAAAGCCATCCGTTTATTGTTGGGGTTGACTTCCACCCAATAAACATAATCAATTGCAGGATCGAAGATCATCGAGCCGATCATGCTCTCAGCCTCAGTCAACCGCCGATAAAGATTGCCCAGATTGCTGATCACATCTTCCAGTGACTCCACGCCATCCGAAAATAGTTCCGCTGCACCTTTTTGGATTTCACCGAGGATGGCAATGAGAAGGGCGAGAGTTTCGCTGGCTGCGCCCCAGACAATTTCAACAGCATCCCAGCCGGGTTGCGTGCGCGTGGAAGGAAGGATGCGTTCCTGGTAGTTGTAGGTACTTGCAGGCAGGCCCTCGCGCTGGAAGGCAACGAATTCAGCCAGGGCGTCAAAGAAAAGACGAATTTGCTCCTGCAGGCGAAAGATCAAGTCGGTGGCACGCTCCACTTTTTGGTTCAACAATGCAAAGTCCGACGGACGGAGCTGGTTGCGCGTGGCGGCGAGCAAATGGCCGATAATACCAGAACTGGAGCCGCCGGCTTCGCGGATCAGGCGTTCCATATCAAATTTGGTCAGGCGGAAAGAAAGGGCATCGGTGGTGGCGGCCTCCAGATGGTGACCTTCATCCACGATGACATGCTCATATTCCGGCAAGACTCGGTTGCCGACAGCCACGTCGGTCAGTAACAAAGCGTGGTTGACGATCAGGAGGTTGGCGGTCAGCGAAGACTGTTTAGCACGGAAGAACGGGCACGAACCGCCGGTGCGTTGCAGGCAGGTCTCATTCGTACAACCATCGTCCTCGGCGGACATATGCATCCACACGTCGCGCTCGGAGGGACCTGTCAGGTTGATCTCGGTTCGGTCACCACTGGTGTTATCCAGCATCCAGACCAGCACCTTTGCCAGCACGCGCATCTCGTCAGCGTTGGCAGGGCCGCGATGGCGCAAGAGTTCAAGACGGCGCGGGCAGAGGTAATTAGAACGTCCTTTTAACACCGCAGCCCGCAAGTCCAGACCGAGAGCGGCGCAGAGGTCGGGGATGTCCTTTTTGATAAGTTGGTCTTGAAGATTTATTGTGTTGGTTGAAATGACCACCCGCGTATTATTCTGCAATGCAAACAAGGCTGCCGGGACAAGGTAGGCAAGCGACTTGCCCACGCCGGTACCGGCCTCGACCAACAGGTGGTGTCCGTTGGATAGAGCATTGGAGACCGCCCGCAGCATCTCCACTTGCTCCTGGCGATATTCGTAACTTTCGAAGAATTGTGAGAATGGACCCCCATGTTCAAGGACGGAGGCAGCCTCTTCCAGATCAATTGGAACAGGTTCCTTGGGGACCTGCAATGGCGGTGCCTTGTGCTTGTCTTGCTCCACCTGGAAAAGCGGCCCCCTGGCTCGTTCGCCGCCTGCCTGTTTTGCCTGAACACGAGTATTTGCTCGCGACCGCAGGGCTTCGGAAAATGCCCAGGCCCCGTCCCACCGGATGGGTTCACTTTGCCGGACGATTTCAGCCAGCAGGTCGACGGGTAGTTCCTTTGCCTGGGCGAAAAGCTTTTGAAACGCTGCTGCAGTGACGCGTGCGTCATCCAGGGCGCGGTGAGTGGCGGGGAGGGGAATGCCGAGTTGTTGGCCGAGGGCGCCCAGGTTGTAGCGGCTGGCAGAGGGCATCAGCACTGCGGCCAATTCGTAGGTGTCGATATTCTCGTTGAGTTCGAATATATTGAATTTCTTAAAGAAGGACAGATCAAACTGGATGTTATGCCCCAGGATGGGAGCGTTGCCAATGAATGCCACCAGTTCGTCGAGTACATCGCGAACATGGGGTGCCTGGCGGACCATCTCGTCACTGATGCCGGTCAAGCCGGTGATGAACCCCGGGATGTGTTTGCCGGGGTTAATGAGCTTGGTGAACTCGTGTTCGGTGCGGTTCCCATCAAACCGGACAGCGCCGATTTCGATAATGGCATCTGAAAGTGAGTCCAGGCCGGTGGTTTCAAGGTCCAAGGCGACGATGGGGATCATAGAACAAGTGTTACTTTCATCTATCCCAAAATGTGCAGTAGAATCAGAAGAGAGGCAAAATGAACGGCGATATTGTAACATCAAAGGAAGCTCAGAAAAATTTGGTTTACCTCTACATGGGTGATGTGAACGAATGCAGCCGCCCAACCTATCTTTTCGCATTAAACAAGGT
>Ga0315273_10000072_pt1 | contig 84983 bp, 75 predicted proteins | sample YL17G02_0_MG_FD_205753 | JGI IMG/M metagenome (GOLD analysis project Ga0315273, IMG submission 205753) | Sediment microbial communities from Yellowstone Lake, YNP, Wyoming, USA - YL17G02_0 | ecosystem: Environmental > Aquatic > Freshwater > Lake > Sediment | place: USA: Wyoming | collected... | reverse complement strand
CGTTTAAAGGCAGTCGAAGGTGGCCAGATGATCGGGTTTATCGCTGGGGATCCACGTCCTGCCGAAAATCTGGCCTGGATCGCCACGGTCGGCGTCCTGCCCGAGTACCAGCGGCGTGGCATCGGGCGAGAGATGCTGCGAGAATGCGAGAAGCGACTGACGCAAGCACGCATCCGCTTGTGCGTGCGGGTTTCAAATGAACCTGCCATCCGTCTCTACCAGCAGGAGGGCTATCTGGCAATGGATACGTGGCGGGAATATTACAACGACAAAGAAAACGCCCTGGTCATGGAAAAGGTGCGTTAGGTACCGCGAAGGATTATAATTGGCAGGGGTAAATAATATGTATTCGCTAATTACCGGAAATTGGGGAAATTATCCATAGCTATAGGGTTGTCTTATGTCACATCGCAATCTGAGTAAAATCCTTTCTCATCAACTTACTCCTATATTATTTTTGGTACTTATTGCCTTTATTGCTGGTTTGTTAGTCTTGAAGGATTTTGGAGTTAGTGTTGATGAACCCAACCTGCACTTATTTGCAAAGCGCTCTCTAGACTCTTATGTATACTGGATTGATCACTCACTTTCGCCTCCAATATTCCATAATATTCGGCGATATTATGGTCCCGCCTTTCTTATGCTTGTTGAAATGGCAATTCGTTTCAGCATCAAATTGGGTTTCAACCCCAAAGTAATCGAATTTTGGCATTTTTCTTATTATCTTTTGTTTCTGCTGAGTGTGATCAGTCTCTACCGATTATCTTGCCGTTGGTTTAATCGTCGAACATCTTTCTTGGTCGCTGCATTGTTTGTTACCCAACCATTATTGGTCGGACATGCTTTTATCAATCCCAACGATATTCCCTTTATGAGTATTTTCATTATATGTATTTATTTTGGATTACGGATGATCGATACCATTCCAGCGGAAAATAATGGTGTAGATATAATAAGCGCAAAATCCCGGTTTATTTATGAATTATCGCAAATATCCAAACGAAGGAGGATATATTTCGCGATTATGGTGTTAGCAGGGATAATCACGCCAATCCTTTGTTATGTATATTCAGAAACCATCCATTCAATGGTTGGTGATACTGTGGGATTCTTTTTTAATTCCGATTCTTCGACCTGGTATGGGAAATCATTTCTTTTATTTGCTTCGCAAGCCAGCCATATCCCTGTTGAAAATTATATAAATAAAGCTCGGCAGTGGGTAAAGATGCTTGGCTTTGTTGTAGATGCGATCTATCTTGTTGGTATGCTCTTGGTTCTCAGAAAGATGTTTCCTTCTTTCTTTACATGGTGCTCCATCAAAAGACTTGTATCTTTCTTAATCACAACCAGCAGATCGTTAGTATCTATTCCTGTCATCCTGACTGGAATCTTTATCGGCCTTACAACTTCTACTCGAGTGATAGGTCCATTTGCAGGGCTCATTATCGCGGTGATCGCACTGATTAAGAACAGGCGCAAATCATTTCCTCTTCTTGTGGGTGTTTGTGTTTGGGCAATTCTTGTATCCTACTTTACATGGCCCTTCTTATGGTATGCACCAATAAACAATTTCTTCGAAAGTTTGTCAGTCATGTCACAGTTCCCCTGGGGAGGCCAAACATTGTTCAATGGGAACTATTATAGATCGTTTGAATTGCCTTATAGTTATGTTCCTATTTTGATGAGCATTCAGTTTACTGAGCCAATTATTGTTCTCTTCTGCGTTGGCATACTTATTTCGTTACAACAATTTCGGGTAAGACCTCTTCAGAATGAGCTGTTAGTTTTAAATCTAATGTGGTTTATTTTACCCATCATATATTTTATTTCCTCACCTAAGGCGTTGTACGATAATTTCCGTCACCTTCTATTCATTGTTCCACCAATATTTTTTATGGTCGGCCTTTCTTTAGATCAATTGCTGAATCGAATAAAGGCTTTTCCTGTTTATATAGCAATAACCGTACTGGCGTTGCTTCCGGGGGTTTACTCCATAATTAATCTACATCCATACGAATATGTTTACTACAACTCATTCGCAGGAGGAACCAGAGGCGCATTTCGAAAATTCGAAATGGATTATTGGAATATTTCCTTTCATGAAATTGCGAATGATCTTAACCGCATCGCTCCAGAAAAATCAAAAGTGGTTATCTGGGGAGCAATAGATTCGATTATTCCATACATGCGTTCTGACCTGATTGTAGAATTTAAAGGAAGTAACACGTTTGAACTCGATGGCGGTTATGATTATGCTGTCCAGAATTCACGCTCAGATTGGGATACTGTTTACCCTGAAGCGCCTGTTCTTGCAATTGTGGAACGTGACGGGGCAATTTTTTCAGTGCTAAAATATGTACAGGGAATAGGCCCGAAATAAATTGATGATCAGAGCGGTCATTCGTTTGGGAATTTTCGTAAGAAATTTAACTGAAGGATGATGTGATATGGTGATTACAGTCATCATATGGTTTTACGCAGCTATTCTATCTTTTTCTTATGGCTTCGTATTTTGGATGTTAATGAACCGATTTGGGTGGCTAGATAAGGAAGGGCCCTCAAGATTTTCCCTGACAATATTGGTGGGTCTTGCTTTTCTTACTTCAATCGCCAATTTTTTGTCACTATTCATTCCGATCGGACTCACGGCGAATTTGATCCTTTTTGGGGGGGCTATAGTAATTCTTATGATGGGCCACAAAATAATCATAAGTTTTCTTCGCGCTTATTTTTTTTCTGCGGCACATACACATTTCCTTGTTTATATTCTTGGGATTTTCCTCTTTGGGGTTGTTCTTATCAAAACGGTCGGAATACCATCCAATTGGGATACCGGTCTATACCATGCCCAAGCAGTTCGCTGGTTGGAAGAATTTCCAGTTGTACCTGGAATGGGAAACCTTTTGGATGAACTGGCTTTTAATTCGTCCTGGTTAGTGAGTTCTGCGATATTTAGTTATATGTTCTTGGGTTTGCAATCTTTCCACGTTATGGGTGGTTTTATTTTTCTGGTCGTAGGGGTCTATTTTTTGGGCAAGATGAATTCTTTATTGAATGACAATCTTGCCATCAGCAATATTGCTGCCTTAATTCTGCTCTTTTTGGCACGAAGGCTGTTTTCATGGGAAGTTTCTTCGCTCGGAACCGATCTCCCGGCTACATTGTTGCTTTGGTTAATCTTTATCCTGAGCATGGAGCATTTGGAGACCCATGAAAAGGACGTGTCCAATTTGTTTGTTATCACCTTTCTTTCTGTTTTTGTCGTGACGATCAAGGTTTCGTCGCTACCTATCTTGATTCTTGTAATGGCTTTGTTTGTGCGAAACATTCCCCTTTTCAGAAAGTGTTATTTATTCCTGACAATAGGAGGCACTTTATTGTTTTTCCCGTGGGTAATTCGGAACGTTGTTCTGTCAGGTTACCTAGTCTTTCCTTTCCCGACTATCGATCTCTTTAAATTTGATTGGAAAATACCCCACGACATTGCCACTAGTGCGGCCGATTGGATTAAAAGCTGGGCGCGTCTTCCCGGCGTGGAAAAAGATATTGTTTTGCAGTATACATTTTTAGAATGGTTGCCATTATGGTATTTAAACCAAAAATCTATTGATCTGGTAATTATGTTTATCAGCCTGGGCGGAATTGTAGTATATGGTGTGGATCTAATTATGAACCGGTTCCGCCCGAAATTATTGAGTTGGTCCCGAATTCACTTGTTTCCATATCTTGTCGCCCTGGTCGGTGGAATATTCTGGTTCTTCCAAGCACCTGATTTCCGATTCGGATACGGATTCTTGGGTTTTCTGGCTGCTTTACCCTTGTCAATATTAGTTGCGAAAATAATTCAGGGCTTACCAAAAATATATTCGGTTTGGCCCATTTATCTTGCCGGGATTGTGATGATCCTGTACCAGGTGCCAAATCTTTATAAATCTCCATCAGAAGTCGCTGATAATCTGGTAATGCCGGATAACTATCCGCAACCAAGTTACCATGTAGACTCTGTAAATGGAGCCAACATTAATGTGCCAGACCAATATCAGTGTTGGTATTTACCTCTACCTTGCTCACCATATTATAATGATCAATTGGTTCTACGGGGTGATGGTATCAGATACGGTTTCCGAATTCCGGACAAGAAATAAACAAGAACGCTTGTGTTTAAGGCGAGAACTGCGCCTAGAACGGGCGAATCTGATATCTGTGCATTGTTTATATAGTTCTTTTTGTCGTGTATGTCGTTGTCCCATCCACGCCAGGCAATTGATAATTATCAGCAAGATGCAGGGAAAATCTAATCAAATTGGACCGACAGATATTAAGCGCGCAATATGGGATGAGCGCGTGTGCATGGAGTAGCAAGTGGACTCGCTCGTCTACGCTCCTGGTCCTCAGCCTGCCATAGAAGAAACTCTATCAGTATTTTGCAAGTTACGACTTATAATACTGGATATGCCCGCTGAAACATTACCGACGCCCGTTTGGGTTGCAACCCCTACTGCTCTCAAGAAAATGGCAGTGGAATTGGCGGTCCAACCACGCCTGGCCGTGGATACTGAGTCAAATTCCCTGTACGTATACCGCGAGCAATTGTGCCTGATCCAATTTTCGACACCACAAACCGACTACTTGGTGGACCCATTGGCACTGAAGGATCTTGCGCCCCTGGCTTCGATTTTCGCCAACCCGGAAATCGAAAAGGTGTTCCACGCCGCCGAGTACGATCTGATCTGCCTGAAGCGCGATTCCGGCCTTACTGTTGCAAACCTGTTTGATACCATGCAAGCCGCTCGTATTTTAGGTTACGAGCGGGTCGGACTGGATTCTATCCTTTTTGAGAAAATGGGCATTTTATTGGATAAGAAATTCCAGAAGGCCAACTGGGGAGAACGTCCGCTCTCGCAGGAAATGCTCAACTACGCCCGGCTCGACACGCATCACCTTTTTGGTTTGCGCAACTGTCTGCAAACCGAACTCCAAAATCGTGGGCGCTGGGAACTGGCGCAGGAGGAATTCGTCCGCATACAAAAATACGGCAACGGGAACGGGAAGGCCGAAATCCCGGCATGGCAGCGCGTGAAGGGCACTCAAAAATTCAGCGAAAAACAACTTGCACTCCTAGATGAACTTTGCAAGTGGCGGGAGACCCAAGCTCGGCGCATGAACCGGCCTCCATTTAAAGTGATTGACAATAAACGACTGGTCGCCATCACCCAAACGCTGCCGGAAACTCAGGCCGACCTGGCAGCCCTTGGTCTGACAGCGCGGCAATTGCATATTTATGGTAACGAAATCTTACAAGCCATGGAACGCGGCAAACTAACTCCAATGATGAGCCGGCCACGCACTATTCGCCCCAATCAAGCCTTTTTGGACCGGTTGAATATCCTTTCCGAGTGGCGCAAAACCACTGGTCTAAAAATCGGGGTCGAATCAGATATAATCCTGCCAAAAATTTGGATGCATATCATCGCTGAAAGAAATCCAAAATACATGAAAGACCTTGCTGCGCTCATGCCGCAGGCACCCTGGAGACTGGAACAATTCGGCGAGGAAATTCTACTAGTTCTAACGACGAAATACATCAAGGCTGAGCCTACTGCAAAATAGTCGATAACCACAAATAAATTAACATTCACAAAGGTCAAAAGATGAAGGCTGTTCCTTCGTGCTCCTGGCCCTGAGGGTACTTATAGTGACCTTTGTGTAAAGAAAATACCTAGGGATCATAAAATGAAAATCCACTTCAACGGCGCGGCTCGAACGGTCACAGGTTCGCAATACCTTCTCGAAGTCAACGGTTCACGCATCCTCATGGAATGCGGCCTGTTCCAGGGTCGGCGTGCAGAGATGTACGAGCGTAACCGCACCTTCCAATTTGACCCAAAAACAATTGATGCCGTTCTACTTTCTCACGCCCACATTGACCATAGCGGCAACCTGCCAAATCTCGTCAGACAAGAATTTAGCGGTCCCATATACACCACACCTGCCACTATGGATCTCGCCGATGTGATGCTGCAAGATTCTGGTCATATCCAGGAGGCTGACGCTGAATTTGTCAGTAAGAAACGGCTTCTGCGTGGCGAGCCTCCGGTCGAACCGCTCTATACCCTGAAAGACGCCGAACAGGTTACCCAGTATTTTCGCTCAAAGGAATACGACCAACCATTTGAAGTATTGCCGGGGCTGACAGCAGAATTTGTCGAGGCCGGGCATATCCTCGGATCCGCGGCAATTCGGCTCGAGGTCCAGGAAAAAGGGCGGAAGACGCGCTTCTGGTTCTCCGGTGATATTGGGCGTTACGATTTGCCCATTTTGCGTGACCCGGTTCTGCCGCATGACACGGATTACGTCATGATGGAATGTACCTACGGCGACAAAGCACACGACAATCCAACGGAAGCCCATCGCGAGTTCCATGAAGTTGTCAAGCAGGCAGTGGCACACGGCGGTAAAGTCATCATCCCGGCCTTCGCGGTCGGGCGCACGCAGGAATTGGTCTACAGTTTGAATATGCTGGTCACGTCGGGAAAATTGGAGCACATCCCTGTGTATGTGGACAGCCCATTGGCGCTCCATGCAACGCAGGTTTTCGATAAGCATCCGGAATGTTACGATGCAGAGACCCTTGAGTTTATCCGCACCGGCAAACATCCGGCGTTGAACTTCAGTGGACTAAAATACATTCAGTCGGTGGAAGAGTCAAAGGCACTTAACAACCGGGGAGGGCCGATGATCATTATTTCAGCATCCGGCATGTCAGAAGCGGGACGTATTTTGCACCATCTAAAAAATAACATCGAAGATACGAAAAACACGATTCTCCTCGTCGGCTGGCAGGCTCCATGCACGCTGGGCCGCCGCCTTGCGGACCGGGAGCCAGTTGTCAAAATCTTTGGCGAGGAGTACCAGCGACGCGCCAAAGTGGTGACCATCGACGGACTTTCTGCACACGCCGGCCAGGATTTGCTAGTGAAATATGCACTGGCCGCCAAAGATCAATTGAAGCGAATTATTCTGGTGCATGGCGAAGCGGACGCTGCAACCGCCTTCCAGGAACGCCTGCGCATTGACGGTCTCGATCGGTTCGTCTACCCTGATTTGTATGCAAGCATAGAGATATGAGATATAATCGCCGCGCTGTTCGGAGAGGTGCCAGAGCGGTTGAATGGGACGGTCTCGAAAACCGTTGTGGCCCTACGGGTCACCGTGGGTTCGAATCCCACCCTCTCCGCTAAATAACCCCTGAAGGTTTTGTAAACTTCAGGGGTTTTGTTTGTGATTTTGTCTGATTTTGGTTTTCATGAGTTGCTCAAGAACCCCAATAATTCCCGGTTGAACCTCTCCGCCTGATCCACTGGGACGGCATGGCCCGCATCCGGAACGATCACCTGCCGCGCCACGGGAATGCCGTCCACGAGCAATCGCTGGCGGGCGGGGGTCACGGTTGTATCGTCTGCTCCAGTCACAACCAGTGTGGGGCATTTGATCTCACCCAGTCGTTTCAACGAATTAAACAGCGCAAGTGAAGCCATGGCTTTTCGGTACGCGCGCGGGTCAGCACGCGAAATTGTCTCTACCAGCATTTCCCGCAAATGCCCGTAGCGTGGGCCAGGGAAGACACGCTGCGCCACCAGCCTGGCTTGCGCGGGCAGCCCCAGCGTATTAACCAGAAAAAACCGCTGCACGAAATACATCCAACCACTCAAGGTGTCTGGGTGCAGGGCGGCAAAGGTGCTGACCAGCACCAGCCTGCGAGTTAGATGCGGGTAATCCAAAGCAAACTGCTGGGCAATTATCCCGCCCATCGAAAGTCCCATTACATGCGCCGGACCGGTCTTGAGTTCTTCGAGCAGATTCCCCATTTCTGCGGCCATGCTGTGAATACTCCAGCCATGACCGTCGTAGGGGGATTGACCGAATCCAGGGGTATCAGTTGCAATCGGGCGGAACCCTGCCCCGATCAACGCAGGCAGTTGTAGCGTCCAGGAAGTGGCGTCTGCGCCCAAGCCGTGCAGCAAAAGTACGGGGGTATGTCCGACAGGGTTCGGGTCAAGAAAAAATAACTTCGTCATATCGAACTAAAAGCCCTCTGCCACCAAGCAGAGGGCTGCATTCTCATGTAATTTTATTTTTCTTCTCTTGGCGGTTCAAGTTGGTTCCCATCCTCTTTCTTTTCCCCTTCCTTACCAGTCAAGCCATCCCGAAAAGAGCGGATACCTTTTCCAAGTTCGCCCGCCACTTTACCAATACGGCCTGGACCGAATAGGATCACGATGATCACCAGGATTATTATCAGTTCAGGCAAACCAAAATCGCGCAAGAAACTCATAAATTTCTCCTTCTTCTTTGATGATGGATAATTTACCACATTCAGTTCCAAATTACCAGCCGCCGTGCATCGTCTTCCATATTTGCTGGACATGCGCCCGGTCATGACCGGCGATGAAGCCGACCAGTTCCAACAAAGTGGTGGGACCAAAAATGGCGTGGCGGCCCATTCTGGACCATTCAGCCTGCAGGCTGTTTAAGAGGCTGAGTGCTTCTTTTCGTGTGGCAATGAAATCGGCCAGGGCTTGACGGCCATCTTCCCCGGCACAATGACGTTCTTCCACCCAGCGGTCCGTGACTTCGCCAGCCAAGAAAGGGTTATCTTCCACCAGCAACTTGTGGATGCGTGGCATGTTGATTTCGCGTTCCACATCCCGCAAGTGGCAGAGGATTTCAGTCAAGCACCACTCAGTGGGTGCAGGTTGACGGGTCCAGACATCCGGTAACAAGGAGGCGACCAGTGTAGAAATGGCAGCCGGGGTGGAACCAAGGTTGGCCAACAACGCCTGGGGCGTCTGGAATGATAACTTGAGCGTTTCAAGGTCAGTTCTTTCCAGCCATCCGCGGAACGATTCCAACGGTCCTTGAGGAACATCGCCATGTTCCACAGGTAAATCGCCGAATCTCCGGACCCAGAAGACCGGGAATCCGGCGGCTTGAGTTGGTTTGACTTCCCGGTCGATATCGTCGCCAACCATCACAGCCGGGTCCTCCGGCCAGCCTAATTGCGCTAAAACTTCCGGATAGTAAGCGACCATCTCTTTGGTGAAGTGAAATGTCTCGTAGGAAGTTACCAGCGCAAACGGATATTTCTCCGGCGACAGGCCAGCCCAGCGCAGACGGTGTTGGACGGCCTTCAAAGGGAAATAAGGATTGGTGGCTATGACCACCCGATGGCCTTGCGCGAACGCCCAGTCCACCAGGCGGACGGCCTCCGGTATAGGCTTCGTCAGGGTACCCAGGGTCGGGAAGATTTCATCATAGAAGCGGTCAATCTCGGTCTGGAGCTCGGACCGGTCACATCCGAGCCGGGGGAAGAAAAAGTCATCGAAGACGTCCTGCAGGGTAAGAGCCGGGTCCGTATTGGCCATCATCGCCTTCGTCCCGCCTGTCAAAGCCGGGATCATCGCCTCCGGCGACACTTTCCCCGCCAGCGCAGCGGAGAGAGCCTTGAAGTAGGCCGGGATGAAAACCTCCATGTTGGTTTCGAGCAGGGTGTCATCGAGGTCGAGTAGAAGTGTGATGGGCATGGCAGCTCTCGGCAGCCTCCTCACCGCCAACCCCTTCAGGTAATTTGGACAGCAGTGGGAGTTTATGGATCTATTATTTCACTTCAAACACAGGCGGAAGTGGATGACAATCCCCACAGCCAATATGCGGGTCGAAACCAGACCGCTGAGTCTTTTCACAAAAAGCTATCACTTTAACTCGGCGCCGGAAAACGGCTGTCCACGGACGGGTCACCTCGCTGCGCAGCTGCATGAATTCGCAGGCATTCGCCAGCCCAATGGACGGGACCGGGCAGGTGCTGCATAGATCACGAGACCAGTTGGCACCGAGCAAACGGCACTCTTCTTGCTCGCGACCGCGGTAGTAATCGCCATAGAAATATTTACATTCAGACCCGGCAGGTGTTTTCATTTTTCGATTACAATTTCTTGCATTAATCTCTGAACCAAAGCGGCCTAAAGGTAAGCAAATAAAACAAAGATTCGGGTTCGACTAATTACGAAGTACCCTATATCGAACTCCCGCAGTTTTGTATCTGCGGGAAGATTTGATTACGCCCGAGTCAGGTACTCGCCCGTGCGAGTGTCCACGCGAATGGTATCGCCAACTTTGACAAAATTCGGGCACTGCACTTCGAAACCGGTCTCAACCTTGACTTTCTTGGTCACGCCAGTGGCAGTATCCCCACGCACGGCTACTTCGGCATAGACGACTTTCAGATCCACCGAGGTGGGCATTTCGATGTCAAGTGCTTTGCCTTCATAGAAGGTGAGCTTGCACTCCATGCCTTCCTGGAGGAAACCCGCCGATTCGCCGATGATGTCTTTGGGGATGCCAGGTTGATCGAACGTTTCCTGATCCATGAAGTAGTAGTTGTCAGTATCATTGTAGAGGTATTGGACAGTATGGAAATCGAGGCGAGCTTCCTGGACTTGACTTCCGGAGATGAAAGTCTTTTCAATGTTGGATCCGGTACGCAGGTTGCGTGCTTTAATTTTAATGGTGGCATTGCCACGGCCAGGTTTGTGGTGGCTGTATTCGACTACTTTGAAGAGGTTGCCATCGAGTTCGAAGGTCACGCCTTTGCGGAGGGTGTTTACATCAATCATGGGTTCTTCCTTTTTATAAATTGAAAGCGGGCGGGATTATATGCCTGTTACAGGAACGTGGCAAGGGGATTTTAGTGGTGCTTCTCGGCGTCCGGGTCTTCTTTCAACAACTCGACCGCATGGGGCAGGACGGACAACACCACCTGCAAATTCTCCAAGGCAGCTTTCGGACTGCCCGGCAAGTTAATGATCAGCACCCTGCCTCGCATCCCGGTCACGGCCCGCGAAAGCATGGCATGCGGCGTAACCTTCCGGCTTTCCTGGCGCATGGCTTCGGCCAGACCGGGAGCCTGGCGGTCAAGCACAAGGTTTGTCGCTTCGGGAGTGACGTCCCGCGGGGCAAAACCGGTCCCCCCAGTGGTTAGAATAATGTCCATCTCGCCGCTATCGGCCCAGTTGGACAGGGTCTCGCGTAGCGCATCCAGATCATCCGGTACGATGGCAGTGTGCAACACTTTCCAGCCCTGAGCATTGACAAAGTCTGCCAATGCGGGGCCGGATAGGTCGGGACGTTCCCCGCGTGAGCAGCGGTCAGAAGAAGTCAGGATACCGAAGCGAAGAGTCATTCCAGGACTTTGCCGTAGGTGAATATGTTCTTCATGCACGCCCAGCCGCGCGTTTCGTAGAAATGCATGGCCCTTTCGTTTTCAACCGTGATGAGCAGGTAACAACGAATACAGCCTTTCTCTTTCAGGCGGCGTTCCAATTCATCCATGAGCAACTCGCCAATACCTTGCTTGCGGAATAATTCTATCACCGCAAGATGGTAGACCATGCCGCGCCGCCCATCGAAACCGCCGACCACGGTGCCAAGCATTTTACCATCCGCTTCGGCGACTAGGAACAAGTCGGGGTCGCGTTGGAGTTTTTTCTGGATCTCTACCGGATCATCGGAACGACCCAGTTGTATACCTGGACCGGCGTTCTCCCAGAGAAACCGGGCAGCGGGATAATCTTCAGGGTATTGGAACTCCCGGATGCGAACTGCAGTCACAAGTTCCCCAAATGCTACGAACGAATTAAATCAAAAAGGTCTTCGGGCATGTATGGCTTGAGAAGGAAGGCATTCGCTCCCGCAGCCAGACATTCCTCGGTTTTATCAATGCCAGAAACCATAACGATCTTAAGGTCGTCCATATCTGGCGTCTCGCGGATCTGCCGGACTATATTCAGGCCATTGCAGTCGCCAAGAAATATGTCAATCAACAGAACGTCCGGTTTCTCGCGCCGAATATTTTCCAGGATGTCACCTGTTTTGTCCAACAGAGTCGCCACCTGGTAACCCTCCATACCGAGTAGAGTTTTCAAGAGCCCAACCATGGTGAAATCGTCATCAGCCAGAAGTACTTTTACCATTTTTTTTCCCTTGCGGCTTTTTTTTTGTGGACCTTGCGGGTTTCTCAAGAGCGGCCTTCAACACGTCATTGACAGACTCAGCGAAAACGAAAGTCATTGTCTTTCGAACTTCTTCAGGTACATCTTCAACATCCAGCGCGTTGCGTTTGGGCAGGATGATTGTCTTCAGGCCAGCGCGATGGGCAGCCAGCATCTTTTCCTTAATCCCGCCGACAGGCATGACCTGGCCGCGTAGGGTGATCTCGCCGGTCATGCTGACGCCTTTCTTGACCGGACGACCGGAAATCAAAGAAACCAGTGCGGTTGCCATCGTAACTCCCGCAGACGGACCGTCTTTGGGCTGGGAACCAGCCGGTATGTGCATGTGAATGTCGGACTTGTCGAAAAAGTCTTTTTGTAAACCAATCTCGACTGCATGCGAACGGACGTAGGAGAGCGCCGCACGGGCTGATTCCTGCATCACGTTCCCCACCGACCCGGTGACCTGGAAGCCTTTTCCCCCAGGCATGCGCGTGGCTTCTATGAACAAGATGTCGCCACCATAGGGTGTCCATGCCAGGCCGGGGACTACGCCGGGAATAGACGTGCGCGTGTCAATCTCCTCGGTTTCGAGGAAGATAGGGTGTCCGAGCAATTCCTCGACTGCTTTGGGAGTAATCCTAGCTGCCTGTTTCTTACCTTCGGCAATACGTGTCCCTAGCTTGCGGCAGACGGCGCCGATTTTCCGTTCCAGGTTGCGGACCCCGGCTTCGCGCGTGTACTGGTTGATAATGATTTTGAGGGCAGCCTTGCTGAAATTTACTTCCTCATGTCGCAGCCCGTTCTCACGCACCTGACGCGGGACAAGGTAGCCTTTTGCAATGGCTATCTTTTCGCTCTCGGTGTAACCGGAGAGATGGATGATTTCCATGCGGTCCAGCAACGGAGAAGGGATGGTTTCCAGTGTGTTGGCAGTAGTAATGAAGAACACTTGCGAAAGGTCATAAGCAACTTCAAGGTAGTTATCGCGAAATTCAACGTTCTGCTCCGGGTCGAGCACTTCGAGCAACGCCGAGGCCGGGTCGCCGTGGAAATCCATGGTCAGTTTGTCCACTTCGTCCAACATGAAGACCGGATTGCGTGATTCGACACGCCGCAAGGCTTGCAAAATCCGTCCCGGCATAGCCCCTATGTACGTGCGGCGGTGGCCGCGGATCTCAGCCTCGTCGCGAACGCCACCCAAGGAAACTCGGACAAACTTACGTTCCATGGTACGAGCAATGGACTGTCCCAGCGAAGTCTTGCCAACACCGGGCGGACCGATGAAGCACAGGATCACGCCCTCCCGCTCGCGCCGGATGAGGTCCTTGGAAGGCTCGGATTTCTCGTCCTTTCGCTCCAGCCGTAATTTGCGGACCGCCAGGAATTCCAGGATGCGCTCTTTTACATCCTGCAAGCCGTAATGGTCTTGATCGAGGATCTTGCGCGCATGGGAAATATCCAGATTATCGTTCGTGCCCTGCGACCAAGGCAGCGCAACCAACGCGTCGAGATAGGTACGAATGACACCATATTCGGCCGCAGCAGTGGGCAAGCGTGCTAGACGGTCCACTTCGCGGCGGGCTTGTTTCTCGGCTTCATCGGGCATCTTGGCCGCTTCAATCTTCTTGCGGAATTCTTCTACTTCGACCGTCTGCTCATCGTTCTCCCCCAGTTCCTTTTGGATGGCCTTCATCTGCTCGCGCAGGTAATATTCACGCTGAACTTTCTCGATTTCCGAGCGGGCCTGGTTCTGGATTTTCGCGCCCAGCGAGAGTACTTCCGCCTCGCGCACCAGCAGGTCAATCAGTTTCTCCAGTTTGGCTTTGGTTGAGTCCAGTTCAAGGAGAGTCTGGGCTTCTTTTATATCGATACGCTGGAAGTTGGCTATCGTGTAGGCCGTTTGGAGTGGGTCTTCGATTGACACAATCGATGCCACCAGTTCGCGCGGGATGGAAGGCGTCAACCCAGAAATCTGCTCGAATTGGTCTCTCGCCGAACGGGCCAGTGCCTCAATCTCCAGCCCGGTCTCGATCAACTCCGAAAAAACCTCAATGCGGGCTTTGATATACGGCTCCGTCTCAACGAACTCCACCACCCGGAAACGCATTAAGCCCTGCACGAGCAGGCGGATGGTATTGTCCGGTGCTCGGAACAATCTGTGGACAGTCGCAATCGTTCCGACAGTATAGAGGTCCGCCGGACCGGGTTCTTCAATCTCTGGATTGCGTGCCGATACCAGGCCGATAAGTTTTTCAGTCGTGATAGAGACATCGTCTACCAGTTTGATTGAACGTGGCTGCCCGATGGTCAGGGGTACTGCCGTCTGAGGGTAGACCACCACACCGCGCAGGGGCAGGATCGGGATAATTTCAGGGTACTTTATCGTTTCCCCGTCCTCAGAAGCGGGCTTTACCAGATCTTTATCCTGTTCGTCTTTTTTCTGGAGGCGCGTAAATATGGATGGCAGGAAAAGGTCTTCCAGCGAAGTATCGGTATCCTGGAGCCAATCAAATACATCGAGCGGACCGGTATGCCAACGGGAAGCAGACATGAAAAATCAGCCTTTGATATTGATAGTGGTCGGTTTAATCTTGGGCATTACGACGTTCAAAAAACCGTCTTCGTAATCGGCCTGGGCTTTGCTCACATCCACTCCAGCCGGGATTTCAATTGCAGAGCTGAATTCACCAAAGCGAATTTCCATCTGGTGAAATGTGCGTTTCTCGGGGGATTCACTTCGCATACCGCTTATGACGATAAAGTTGTCTTTTAGATCAATCGAAAAATCCGATTGGCACATCCCGGCCACCTCCAGCCGGATGACGAAACTGGCGTCTGTTTCGTACACATCGGTTGGCGGACTCCACGCATATGAATGGATGCCAACCTGCCAGCCAATCGCATGTATCCCGGAGAACGAAAGCTCTGTTTGGGAATATTTCGAAACCAGTGAAGACATAACTTCCTCCTTAACAAGACCTCTCTGCAGGTAGGGAAGCAGGGGTTTGCTTAAAGCGCCGCCTGGGCCGCAACAAAAACCTCGGCGTAATTTGGTTCCTCACCGAGAACAGGCATATAAGCCGCATAGGTGATTTTCCCAGCCCGATCCACAACGAAGGCTGCCCGGCGCAAAATGCGGGCCTCTTTGATGAGACAACCATATTTTGTCCCAAAATCAGCCCCCATGTGGTCCGAAAGGATGGTCACCTGATCCACACCGGAGGCGCCGCACCAGCGTTTCTGAGCATAGGGAAGGTCGGTGCTGATGACTAGGATGGCAATATCCTTGCTCAGGGCTGCAGCTTCCTGGTTAAATCGGCGCGTCTCACGGTCACAGACTTCAGTATCCAGCGAAGGAACAGACGCAATAATACGGACTTTGCCCGGTGTGTTCCCCAGCCCATTAAATGGAGACCATTCGAGAGTTTGGACGGAAAACTCCGGAGCCACATCTCCTGGCTTCAGGTCCGGGCCGAGGACGGTAACAGCCTGGCCTCTGAAATTAACAATCCCGAAACGTTCACTGGTCATTTTTGCTCCTACCCCTCCCAGCCCTCCCCATTTCATGAGAAATGGCAGGTGGTGCGGATGAGGAAGCGCCCCTGGCGGGATTCGAACCCACAACCTACTGCTTAGAAGGCAGGTGCTCTGTCCGTTGAGCTACAGGGGCATCCGGGTGACTTGCAAAAGCTGGCGTCTGCACTCCGAATAACTAAGCGACAAACGGTCTCAAGCCCTTGTAGACTCGCGCGCCGGCGATTGTCTTGAGAATCATATCCGCCGGACGGTTGAGCCGTGCCGCGAGTTCCTCCGCCGATATGGGAGTGTTACTGTTCGCCATCAGCAGGCGGAAAATGGCATCCACCAGGGCAGTATGTTCATCGAGGAAACCCGGTTGTTGGGCGCAATGATTGATGAGTGTGTTCTGCAATCCATCCAACTGACGCACTTCAGCGGTCTCCGGGTTCACCCAGTCAATCATCTGGCTTTCCGGCAGACCAGAAAACGCTTCCTGGTGTTCAGGACATAACAAGCTCTGAAGAGCGATATGCCAATTGGTATCATTTATGCGCCACCACTCGAAGTCAATGTGGAAAGGTGTCTGAAGAGTCGGTTTGATCAGGCTGAACTTTTTATTTTCCGACATTCTCAGCTTCCTTTTCGGCCAGGCGATAATGCAGGTCACCGACATGCGTATAAATGGAACTGCTCATCAGGAAAGCCAGCAGTGCTCCCGGCGGGCAGCGGCGGATAATATTAATCGCCGAATATAGCTCCTGGGCATGTACATGTCCCTGCACATTGAGTTTGACTAATTCGCGCATCATATCGCCAACCAGTTGCTCGAACGGCAGGTGCTGTTTGGCTACCTGTTCACAGGCTTCGTCCACCGCGGAAGGATCGGGAACAGTAACGATCATGCGTTCGTTGAACTCGGTCGTCAAGTTCTGCTTGAGCATGGCAAAGACTATCCTGCCATCACTGCCGACCAGCACCGTACGCACCCAGTCACGCGTCGGGCGACGAGTCCTGGGTGTGACGATCACTTGTCCGGGTTTTTTACCCTTCACCACCGAAATCAGACTGCCGGGGATCAATCCATACTTCTGGTATAGTGCACCCAGGCCATATACATAACCATGCTGGCGCACCACCCAGGCCGGGATCTCTTCCTTGGACTGTCCATCCACAAGCGTAAAGAGGACGCGCGGCGACTCGTACGCAGTGGGAAACAAGCCCCGCACCCGCGCCGAGACCGGCAGCGTGCCGGCCCGCCAGTGGGGATAACTCAGGCTGATGGTCACCTCGCCCACCTCTCCGGCTGGTGGTTCGTTTTCGGCCAGTTCATCATCCAATTCGGCTTCGAGAGCCAGCATTTCGCCTGTGAGGATGGAGCGGTCATACGGGATTTCAATATAGCGTAACGGCACTGGGATTTGTTGAACATCTTGCGGCTCAAGACGCTTCAAAAACCACATTACTTCGCCTGCCGGACCAACTTCATCAAAACGGCCATCTTTCTGCAAGGCATGGTTCATCGAGAACTCAATCAACTTCGGATTGACCTTCCCTGATATTTCCAACTGCTCGATCAATGCTGAGGTGGTGAGCGGCTTGCCAGCCGCTGCCTCGTCCAGTATGGCTTCGGCCAGGTTGAGCTGCCCGGCGTTGATATCCACCATCAACGCGCGCGGGAACCAGCGTGCGGCAACTTTTGCCAGGTCATCATTGGCAGACAGGGATTTATCCAGTTTCTGCTCTAGATCCGAGCTGTATGCTTTTATGACGTTTTCCGGGTTGAGCAACTGGTCATCCATGGAAATTTCAACCGGTTGATTCAGCTTGTGGTCTGCGAGACCCGCTGCGAAAAGGCGCGAACTCTCACCCTCGAATTCGACTTCGATGACTTCAAATTCGCCCATGGCGGGATTTACTCCGGGACGCAGGCTGACGACTTTCCCTTTTTTCCAGTCAGGCCCCTGAAAGACCAAGCTCTCCCCTACTTTATAATGCCCTTCGGGCAAATACACCTTGCCGATTGAGCGCTGCTGATTGGCCAGGGCTTCCCGTTCGTTGCGGATGCGCTCAGCAACCAGAACTGGAACGAGTTCCTTCTCGGTAAGAGGAGTCTCCTTTTCGAATAGATAACCGCTGAGATATTCCAGATCTTTCTTGCCGAGGGAAAAAGTCCTCCAGTAGTCCGGAGGCAAAGTGATAGAAACGCTTGCCATAAACTGCCTTCGTATAATAGATTGCCCACAGGGGGCGCATAAACATTGGATGAAACATCCAGAACATATTGATTATACCCCACCTTGACAGGCCGTCTCGCTTGACTTACGATGGGGCTTGTGGAATTCCCGTGATAGAGGGAAAGAGAGGGGGGTGTTGGGCGGGAAAAGCCCGCCCAACACCCCCTAATTATGGTATCGTCACGGCGATTCCCGCAGAACCGTTTCGATTGCTGCGGAGGTCAGGATGAGCTTAGGCATATTGACAGTTATTTTCAAGCCGCACGTCAGCGGAATCACCAATTACATTTCCTTGAACAAACTGGTTTTGGAAAAAGCCGGACACGAGGCCTATCTTTTTACTTTCGGAGACCGCGACTATCCCGACGAAGAGACACACGTCATCCTCTCTCCGGGCCTGTCGTTGGTGGATACCGGCTATTACCTGAACTTCCCCTACAGCCGCAAAGCGAAAGCACTACTCCAGTCCATGGATCTTGTCTACGTTAACCATCCATTCCTCAGCGGACGGCCGGCCCAACGCTATTGCCTTCCGATGCACATCCCAATTGTTTTCACCAATCACACCCGTTATGATCTGTACGCGCAGGCATACATGCGCTCCTACCCGAGGAAATCAGCGCCAGCTTCCTCCAGAGCTGCATGCCTCCCTCCTGTTCTGCCGTGGACCTGGTCATCTCGCCCGGAATTGCAGATGTTATGCAGAAACTGGGGGTGACCAGCGTGATAGCAGCCTGCACCGCAAAATGGGGCTGGCTGCCCGCAAAGCCTCCGAAAAATACGCCGTTGAACACGCCATGCAAATCATACTTGCTCATTATGAACGTTTAGTCTTTGCAGCCCTATCGCGCCGGCACAGTTTGAATACCCGCATCCGCAGCCTGGGGGAGAGACTGCGCATGTGAGCACCCGCAGACAGGTCGTTGGTCGCTGGGGTGAAGACACCGCCGCGCAGTATCTGGCTGCGAACGGTTACACTGTTCTGGCGCGCAACGTATACAGCACGCACGGTGAGATTGACATCGTGGCCAGCAAAGGCGGCTTGCTGGTCTTCGTCGAAGTCAAAACACGCAGTTCACACGCTTTTGCCTATCCCGAAGACTCGGTTACCCGCCGTAAACAAACATATATGCTCTCCGCGGCTGAAGAGTATCTCCAGGCGCACCCGATGAGCAGCGAAAGCTGGCAGTTTGACGTGATCGCCGTGGAAGGCGTGCCCGGCCGGAAAGCACAGATCGAGCATTTTGAAAATGTCATCTCTTGAATTCCAACTACGTAAACCTCCCCTGGTTGTCATCGTCGGACCTACTGCAGTTGGCAAGACCGAGATTTCCATCCAACTGGCCGAACGGCTGAACGGGGAAATCGTCTCGGCGGATTCGCGTCTCTTTTACCGGGGGATGGACATCGGCACCGCCAAGCCTACGATTGAGGAGCGTCTCCGCATCCAGCACCACCTGATTGACATGGCGAATCCAGATGAGACCTGGAGCCTGTCGGTTTTCCAACGCTTCGTTACGGATGCGATTGCAGACATCCATACGCGCGGCAAACTACCATTCCTGGTCGGCGGGACCGGTCAGTACATCCACGCGATTACGCACGGCTGGGCGCCACCCACCATAGAACCGGACACCCGTCTGCGAGCGGTACTCGAAGAACTGGCAAAGTCCCGGGGGAACGATTGGCTGCACCAGCGACTGGCCCTCATCGACCCGGCCTCGGCTGAGACGATCGACCCGCGCAACCTGCGCCGGACGGTGCGGGCGCTGGAGGTGATCTTCTCCACTGGCTGCAGATTCTTTGACCAGCGCGGGCAGGGTGAGAGCCCTTACAATAATCTGACGATCGGGCTGAACCGTCCGCGCCCGGAACTTTACTCTCGCGTGGATGCCCGCATCGAGACCATGTTCGCTGCTGGTCTGCTGGACGAGGTGCGCAGCCTGCTGGCACAGGGCTATTCGCCCGACCTGCCGACCATGTCGGCCATAGGTTATCGCGAATGCGCAGCCGTATTGCGGGGTGAAATGAGCCTGGAAGAGGCCAAAGTGCAGATGCGGCGGATGACGCGCGTCTTCGTGCGGCGGCAGGCAAACTGGTTCAAGGCGCAGGATGCGGAAATCAAGTGGTTCGAAGCGGGGGAAATAAAGATGGATGAAATTGAAAAGGAGATTCGCATTTTCCAGGAATATTTCTGGTGCCCGCCAATTCCATTCTTGTCGGGCTGACAGCCTGACATACAAACGAAAGGCATCAATAGACTATTGGAAGTCTGACGAGAAGCGTCTTCTGGCAACGCATCGAAATTATTCATGTTCACTCTGCGTCAGGTCAAAGCCGCCAAACAACGCCTCCAGCGGACAGCGGCTCCACCGCTCGAAACCGTTGCAAGTTTCCAGAATTGGGGCGATAATCGAGAAGGAGTCTCGCCAGTCCCGCCCCTGATGACCTTACCCCCCGCCGAAGCTCCCCGCAGTGCATCGATGGGGTACGAGAGGGGCAACGGGGTAAGCCCCTCGTTCAACCCACCCGCGATTATGTCACATATCCTCCAGTGAGATAAGTGGATATCAGTTTCCTGCTTAAAGGTCTCATCATCGGCTTCTCGATCGCTGCGCCTGTAGGGCCAATCGGTGTATTGTGCATTCGCCGCACATTGACCGAAGGGCGCGCATCTGGCCTCGTCTCTGGTTTAGGGGCTGCTACGGCTGACGCAATCTATGGCAGCATTGCTGGATTCGGCCTGGCATCCATTTCAAACTTCCTGGTCAGTCAACAAGGTTGGCCGCGCCTTCTCGGGGGTCTGTTTCTTTGTTTTTTGGGTCTCAAGACCATATTCGCTAAACCCGCACAACAAGCAACCTCGGCCAAGGGTAATGGTCTCGTCGGTGCTTTTATTTCAACGTTTTTTCTAACACTCACAAATCCGATGACGATCATTTCCTTTGCGGTGATATTTTCTGGATTGGGTCTGGCAGGAACAAATGGGAATTATTTATCTGCGGGAGTTTTGGTCCTGGGTGTTTTCATTGGTTCAGCGTTATGGTGGCTAATTCTGAGCGGTGGTGTTGGGTTATTTCGAGAGAAGTTCAACCAGCATGGATTACAATGGGTCAATAGAATTTCAGGCACAGTCATTACAGGGTTTGGATTGTATGCTCTGCTGAGCGCGGGTTAATCGACGTACAAATATCAGATCAAAAGACATGTGCTGACAACGAGTTGCAGACTGTGTTGTTTTACTGGGCTTCTCAACGCAGTTGAACCCGCCCATCAGTCGGATATGCTGCAACTCAAGTCATATAGAAAGATGTACACTGGCAATCACATATGACTTTCAACAAATCCCGGACAGCAAATATTGCAAATTGAAAAAGATCATCAGAGTTCTTTTGATTTCTTGCGGTACCATCTGTATGGCATTAGGCTTTCTGGGTATTTTTGTGCCCGTACTGCCCACCACCCCCTTCATTCTGTTGGCCGCGATTTGCTATGCGCGGAGCTCAGAACGGTTCTATCATTGGATAATGAACAATCGGTGGTTCGGAAAATATATCAAGAACTATCGAGAAGGCCGAGGCATACCACTTCGGGAAAAGATATTTATGCTTATCGCGTTGTGGTTCACGATTGGCTTCACCATCCTGTTCGTCGTATCAACCTGGTGGGGTCAACTTTTCTTGTTGGGGGTTGCGATGGGGGTTACCATTCATTTGGTCAGAATAAAGACGTATAAAAACGACGCAAACGCCCTTCTGGCTAAGGTTGCCATCTCATCTGAAAAGCCAAAGTAAGACCAAGGATAACCTCTCAGGGATAAAGGTGGAGATTACAAATAAACGAAAAACCCGGCTATGAAGCCGGGTTCCTGTTTGGTTATGCAGGTTGCGGGGTGCCGCTCTTTTTAGGGAACGGAGGCGGGAAGATTTTCTCGAACTCCTCACGCGTCAGCGTTTCCACCTCGAGCAGTTTGTTGGCAACCGCATCCAGTTCTTTTCGGTATTTTTTCAGGATCACAAGAGCCTTCTTATAGGAATCATCCACCAGCTTGCGAACTTCGCGGTCGATCTGCTCGGCAACCGCCTCGGAATAATCGCGCTGCTCGGAAATCTCGCGGCCCAGGAAGATGAGTTCCTCCTTCTGGCCATAAGTCATCGAACCGAGTTCAATGCTCATCCCGAAACGGGTGACCATGGTTCGGGCAATTTTAGTAACATTTTCCAGGTCATTGGAGGCGCCCGAGGTAATATCGTCGAAGACGATCTGCTCGGCTGCGCGGCCGCCAAGGAACAGAGCCAATTGCGCCAGCATTTTTTTGCGTGAAGTGAGCATGCGATCATCGGTCGGGCGGTTCCAGGTCAACCCGCCAGCCTGTCCGCGTCCTACAATGGTTATCTTTTGAACCGGGTCAGCTTCCGGGATGGCATTAATGACCACTGCGTGGCCCGCTTCATGATAAGCAATAATGCGTTTTTCTTCTTCGCTGATCAGCCGGGACTTGCGTTCGGGTCCCATGATCACGCGCTCGATCGCTTCTTCCAGTTCAGGCTGGCCAATCGCTTTCTTGTCGCGGCGGGCCGCCAGGATGGCACCCTCATTGATCAGGTTTTCCAAGTCCGCGCCGACGAAACCGGGCGTACCGCGCGCAATGCTGCCCAGATCCACCTCGGGTTCAAACGGTTTGCCGCGCGAATGGACTTTCAGAATAGCTTCGCGGCCGCGCATATCCGGTCGATCGAGGGTGATGCGGCGGTCAAAGCGACCGGGACGCAGCAGAGCCGGGTCAAGGATGTCAGGACGGTTGGTGGCGGCCACCACGATAACATTCGTATCGGTATCGAAGCCGTCCATCTCCACCAGCATCTGGTTGAGGGTCTGTTCCCGCTCGTCGTGAGAGCCGCCGAGACCGGCACCGCGCTGACGTCCAACGGCGTCAATTTCATCCACAAAGACGATGCAGGGCGAGTGGCGCTTGGCCTGCTCGAACAGGTCACGCACGCGGCTGGCGCCTACGCCGACGAACATCTCCACGAACTCCGAGCCGGAGATCGAAAAGAAAGGTACACCCGCCTCGCCCGAGACAGCCTTGGCCAGCAGGGTTTTTCCAGTACCGGGAGGGCCAACCAGCAGGACGCCCTTTGGAATGCGCGCCCCTAATTGGATGAACTTCTGTGGTTCCTTCAGGAACTCAACCACTTCTTTCAGTTCTTCCTTGGATTCATCTATGCCGGCCACATCCTCAAATGTTACCGTTGGATGTTCCCCGCTGAACATGCGCGCTTTGGATTTGCCGAAAGCCATGGCTGCGTTGTTGCTGCCCTGCGCCTGGCGGAAAATGAACCAGAACAATCCGCCAATCAGTATGATCGGCAGGATGTATGAGGCCAGGGTAAATATGCCAGCCCAGGGACTGGGTGCATTGACTTCGATGGACACTTTTACAAGCTGTTCGGGTGTCACGCCAAATGCCAGTAATTGGTAGACGAGGGTTGTCTCAGGCTCTTTACGAGCCGTCTGTTCTATCGGACCGCTTCCGCCAGAAGAAATCACCTGGAGACTGTTGTCATCCTTGACCACAATGCGCGTGATTTGGCCAGCCTGGATCTGCTGTGCGACCTGGCTGATGGTTAACGGCCCTTGTGCATCCGGCTGCTGCCGAATATTAAAATAAACCATCGCCACAATCGCAATGAACAGCAAAAGATAGATAATGTAAGACTGATTGCGAGAATTCACCTGGACCTCCTGTCCGTGGGTTCAGATTATACCAACCTATACACGTCTCTGCCAGATTCGAATAATATTTTATATAAAGTTCTAATAAATTCATCATCTTTGCCCAAAAAGACACCTGTCACGATAATAGTAAGCGTGTGATGCCCAAGGGAATCCTCTTATCAGGGGGGCCGTAAATATTATGGGCGGACAATAATATTCACCACAGCGCGCTCTCACCTGCCCGGTTCGCAAAAGCCGGGGGAAAGGATATCGTAGATATTCGTAACTGCTCAGACCAAAAGCGTTGCGCCCGATCACCGGGGGATGAATCCCCCGCAACAGATTGAAAGATCGGAAAGGGCTATTTGTGGTACACTTAATTTGTTCAGGTTGCAGCACATGGCCCAGAAAATCACAAAAAAAATTCTCTGTATTGAAGATGAACAGGAAATGATTGACCTGATTCGCCTGATCCTTAGCCGCCGAGGGTTCGAAATCAGTGGTGCCAATAGCGGTAAGGAAGGTCTTGAAATCATCCGCAATGACCATCCCGACCTGGTCCTACTCGACTTGATGATGCCCGAAATGGACGGATGGGAAGTTTATCAACAAATGAAAGCAGACGAGACCATCATGAATATCCCGGTGATCGTCGTCACAGCAAAAGCCCAGAGCATAGAGAAGGTGCTCGGCCTGCATATTGCCAAAGTGGATGATTTCATTGTTAAACCGTTCAGCCCGCAGGAATTATTGATCAGCGTAGATAACGTGCTTGGACGAAAGCAAAACCTCTGAGCCAAACCGGCAGCAACGGGGCGCACCAAACGCCCCGTTTTATGTTTTATTTAATGAAGACGATCCCCCTCGAAAATAAGAACAAACCACTTCCGTCGCCGTTATACGTCCTGTACTGCGACAGTTTCCTGTGCCGTTTGCGCGGCCTGATGTTCAGTTCGAGGATCGCACCAGATAAAGGCGTGCTTCTTGTCGAGGCGCGCGATAGCCGTCTCGAAACTGCCATCCATATGCTTTTCGTTTTCATGGACCTGGCGGTCATCTGGATCAATTCCGAGAAAGTTGTCGTGGATATCATCCTGGCGCGCGCCTGGCGGCCTGCCTATGCCCCACACCAGCCAGCCAGATATATCCTGGAAATCCATGCGAACCGGTTGAACGAATTCAAAATCGGGGATCGTGTAGAGTTCCAAAATGTATAAAATAATCATCGCCTGCAGCTTAGCATTCATCTTTGTTGTTTCAGCAACTCCAGCATTTGCCCAAACCCCCACCCCACCACATGGTCCGGTTTACATTGTCCAGTCGGGCGATACACTGTCGGAAATTGCCTATCGCTTCAATACAACCGTAACCGACCTCATGGCCGCAAACAACATTGTCAGCCCGGATATTTTCGTTGGCGACCGGCTTGTCATTCCCGGGTTATCCGAGCTGAGCGGCACTCTGATCACCCAGCCGGTACCTTTTGGCGAAAGCCTGCGCAGCCTCAGCCGCCAATACCGTCTTGACCCGGACCTGCTCATCAAACTCAATCATCTTGTCAGCCCCACCGAACTATATGCCGGTTTCAACCTCGTCCTTTTACAACGGGCTGAGCAGCCTGCCCTGACGGCTCGCACAACCCTTGCCAAAGGTGAAACTTTGCTGGAGTTGGCCATTAGACAAAACACCGACCCCTGGACCATCACCCAACTCAATGGCCTCACTGGACCCCAGGCCAGCCTGCCCGGCGATTTGCTTTACCTTCCCTCGGGCACATCCACGGCCGCGCCGACCGGGATTCCCGCCATGCTCACCTCCGCTGAGGTGGACCCATTGCCGATCACTCAGGGAGGAACCATCCAGATCAAAGTATTCGCCTCGCAGCCCGTGACACTGGGTGGTTTGCTGGTGGATCATCCCCTGTACTTCTTTCCACAGGTTGAAGGTTCCCAAGTAGCACTACAAGGCATCCATGCCATGACGGAACCAGGTTTGTACCCGCTGAGGATTGACGTCACCCTCTCGGACGGCTCGATCCAGTCCTTTGAGCAGATGGTGCTGAGCACCTCCGGAAATTACATTCCCGAAAACATCACTGGGGTTGATGCAGCCACCATCGACCCGACCGTCACGGGACCGGAAGACCAGTGGCTGCTCTCGCTGGTCACACCCATCACGCCCGAAAAATATTGGCAGGGGATATTCCAAATGCCAGTGGACAGTGACCAGTTTTGTGTTCGCTCGAATTTTGGAAATCGCCGTACCTACAACGGAGGCGCGCTCTACGGGTTCCATAGTGGGATTGACTTTGGCCCCTGTTCTGAGGCGCATCCATTCGACATCTACGCCCCAGCCGACGGTGTGATCGTATTTACCGGTCTCAAGACTGTGCGAGGCAACGCAACCATCATCAACCATGGCCAGGGAGTCTACAGTGGCCTGTATCACCAGGCAGAAATATATGTTGCAGTCGGAGACCATGTTGCATCCGGCCAATTGATCGGAAAAATCGGCGACACGGGGCGTGCAAATGGCGCACACCTGCACTGGGACATGTTGGTCAACGGCATCCAAGTGAACCCGACACAGTGGCTGAATGAAACCTTTCCACATTAGATATCCTCAGATAAAACCGTGTCACACCGATCTTTACATCCGTACGACTCTGGCCTGCAAATAAAACAAAAAACAATGAAGATGCTTTTCGCCACCACCACTGCCCTGCTGACCATCAGCTTGCTGGCTGCCTGCGGTACGGCCTCGTACGAATGCAGTGATCCGCTGGGCTGCCTGGAAATTTCACCCGGCAGCCCGCTCGTCATTGGCGCGCTTCTGACGGTCTACGGCGATCAAGGCGGAACCGGGCTGCAGGCTTTAGATGAGATTGAAACAATCATCGAAATAACAGGCCAAATACTCGGACATGAAATTGAACTATCCTGGCGGGGCACCGATTGCAGCGAGGAGAACGCCCGCCTCTCCGCCACGCTCCTCACGCTCACATCGAACCTGCTGGCTGTCATCGGGCCGACCTGCGCCACCGACGAAGAAATTGCCAATCCCATCCTTGAAGATGCCGGCCTGCCTGTAATATCCCCCTCTCCGAGTGCAACGGAAGCCTTCCGGCGGCTGGTTTCCGCCATCGAACAGACCACCATCCGGCAAACGGACGGCACGCTCATCATACCGGGAACCGTTTTGCAGCAGGCAATTCAAGACCAGCCATAGAAATATGTGGGGGGTTATTCACCCGTAAGTGACGAGCTGTCTCGCAACCCTCAAAGATTCCCATGGAAAACACTATTTCGACATGGAATCACAATTTATCCTGTCAATTAGCAACCCGGTGTCAAGTCAAATGATAATGATAGCAAACAACTCTTGACGAATAGATGATTATGGATGATAATCGGCAGTTTAATAACCTTTGTGCAAAGAGGATATTCCGTCCACATCTATTCTAAAAACCCTGTAATAGCAGTGGTTGTTTCAGGAATGGGGATGAGAGGATTATATTCCCAACACATAGGTCGAATAAAATCTGAAGGAGGTGATTTGGAAACCCACGCAAGCCTGGTCGGCTGACATTTTTTCATATTTGTGTAAATTCGTACAAATTAGCCAATTCTCTGGAGGAGAAACCCATGAAACGTTTATTCTTTACCCTTTCTGTACTGCTGGTAGCCAGCATGTTTTTGGCCGCCTGCGGCCCTGCACCGACGGCCGTCGCCACCGAGGCCCCCGCAACTGCAGCGCCCGCCACTGAAGCATCTGCCACTGAAGCACCGGTTGTAGACACTACCGCCCTCTGCGCTTCTGACGCAGGCGGCTGTGCGGTCTTCGCGGCTGGTGCCCCGATCAAAATCGGTTTCGCCGGCCCGATGAGCGGCGATGTGTCAGCCTTCGGCATTGATGCCTCCCAGGGCATCGATATTGCCTTTACAGATGCAGGCGCATTCGAGGGTCATGCCTTCGTGCAGGATCCCCAAGACGACCAGGCATCGCCTGAGGTCGGGGCTACCGTGGCCCAGCTCTTTGCATCAGATCCGACCGTTGTGGGAGTAGTCGGGCACCTGTTCTCAGGCGCTACCAACGCCGCCATGCCGATCTACGAAGCGGCTTTCTTACCAATGGTATCGCCTTCAGCCACAGGTATCTCCCTGACCCAGCAAGGCAACACGGTCTTCAACCGGGTGGTCGGCAACGATAAATTCCAGGGCGCGTTGGCCGCCAACTTCGTCTTCACCAACCTTGGCTTGAAAAAGTTGGCCATCGTCCATGACGGCGGCACGTACGGTCTCGGTCTGGCTGAGCGAACTCGAGAGGTCTTCACAGAACTGGGTGGCGAAGTGGTTGCCTTCCAGGGCATCGAGACCGGTGGGACAGACTACAACGCCGTTCTGGCGGACGTTGCTTCAAATTCGCCTGACGCCCTATTCTTCGGCGGTTACACTGGTGAAGCCGCGGTCATTCGAAATCAAATGGCCGGCGCCGGCATGGCTGGTGCCACCTTTGTTAGCGACGATGGGATCTACGGATCTCAGTTCGTAGAACTGGCAGGCGCAAACTCTGCGGGCGTGTATGCCACTTCTGCCGGTCGACCAGCTGGTTCAACCGCTGTATCGGAATTCGATGCGAAGTTTCTCGACGCTTATGGCGTTGCTACCGGATCATTGTCCCCATACAGCTGGTACAGTTACACCTCAGCCATGGTCTTGGTCGAGGCGATCAGGAAGGTTGGCGTTGCAGGTGCGGACGGTAATTTATACATCCCGCGCGCCGCGCTCGTGGCAGCTGTCCGCGCCACCTCCGGATACCAGGGATTGATTGGCGAGATCACCTGTGACCCGACCGGTGAATGCGGTACAGGCGGATTTGCGGTGTATGGTGTTCAAACGGGATCCTGGGTCGAATTAGCCCCCGACTATACACCATAAGAATGATCTTTGTCGAATATCGATGGTTGGAGGGTGAGTGTAACTCACCCTCCAACAGTTTATTCTGTTTCGACCGACAGCACCGATCCATGAGCGTGTCCCCTCCAAAAAGGAGATTGTCCGATGGGAGATGTCATCGAACCTGTTCGTGTCCGTAAAAGGTTCACCTCTTACCAAATCAGCCAAATTGTTGTCGGAATTGCCTTTGTTGCCTATGTGACCTGGCGATTGTACACGACCATAGTTATCAAGCACAGCTACGGTCTCGACACATGGGTGAAATTCGTCATATCCGGTCTGATCATCGGGAGTGTCTATGCCCTGATCACCATTGGGTATACACTGGTCTACGCGATCCTGAGGATGATCAACTTTGCCCACAGCGAAGTGTTCATGGTTGGGGCTTTCGCGGGCTTCTTTGTTTTTGAAGGCTTGAAAAGTTTTTCGGTGGGTGGCGCAGGAGGTATGCCCTTCATCGACGCTCACCCGATCCTCTCGATCATCCTGGCCTTCGCAGGGGGTATCACAACCTCCATGCTCACAGGCGTCACTCTTGAACGGATTGCCTACCGACCATTGCGGGGTGCACCACGTCTCGTGCCACTCATCAGCGCAGTGGGTGCCTCGATCTTCCTGCAGAACGCGACCCAGCTCATGTTTGGACCACAGCGCCGGACCTTTTACAACCTGCCTTCACTGGATCGAAACCTGGGCTGGACCATAACCGTTGCCAGTAAACCGGTGTTGATCACGTATACAGGTGTTTTCACGTTCGTTCTCGCCATTATCCTTCTGGTTTCACTCTATCTGTTGGTCCAGAAAACCCGCCTGGGGCGGGCGATGCGGGCTGTTTCCGAGAACAAACAGACCGCCGCGTTAATGGGCATCGATGTCGACGCCATAATTTCCCGTACCTTCGCAATCAGCGGAATCCTGGCTGGTTCTGCCGGGGTGATGTGGGGACTCCATTATGGGCAGATCCACTCTTTCGTGGGTTTCATCCCTGGGATCAAAGCTTTCACAGCGGCTGTCCTGGGAGGGATCGGGAATATTCCCGGAGCAATGGTGGGATCAATGCTTCTGGGTCTGATCGAGTCCTTAGGTCCTGGCGGTCTGGGTATTGACTTCCAACTCAAAGATGTAATCGCTTTCTCCATTTTGGTGCTGGTTCTGATCTTCCGGCCCTCCGGGATACTCGGTGAAGTGGGCAGCCAGGAGAAATTATGAAAAACAAGAACTTACGACAAGGGGTTCGTACCGGTATCCAGATGGGAATTGTCATGATCTTCCTGTTCCTGGTCGGGGCAGTCTTTATTCTGGTCAAACTGATCGGTGATGTCCTACCCATACCACCCGAATGGTCTCTTCGGTCGATCCTCATCCTGATTTTCCTACTGGCAGGTGCTCAATTTTCACGAGTCACAGCTAATAATGCCATCCCTTTGTGGCAGGATATCCTGCTAAAAGCAACCATCGCGGGTGCCGTGACAGGGTTATTCGTTGGCCTGATGACACTCTTATTCATCTCCCTGCAGCAGAAGGGGTTGAATCTCCGAACCTACCTGTACCAGCTATCTCCGAATTCTCTCACCTTGTGGGCGCAAGGTCTACCCGCTCAGTACGCAGCAGTTTTCCACTTCCTGCTGCCGCTGGTCACATATCCATTAGGTGGTTTACTTGCCCTGGTCTTTCGAGGGCTAAAATTAAAAGAACGACTCTCCCGGCGGATCATACCAACCCAAGCGTTTGGCAACCATATCTTTGCACCGTTGACCCACAGCCTCTGGGGAAAGATCACGCTATATGGATTAGTGGGGATCCTGCTTCTTGTCGTTCCCATGCGCATTAATGATTACGCGAATTTCATCCTCGGCACCGTGGGAATATACGTCCTGATGGGTCTGGGTTTGAACATCGTGGTTGGCCTGGCTGGTCTTCTTGATCTCGGCTATGTTGTATTCTTCGCGGTTGGATCCTACACAATGGCTCTCCTGACCGCCCCCACGCCACACAACATTTTGTGGAATTTCTGGCTGGTTCTACCAATCGCAATCGCCCTGGCTGCCATTATCGGTGTATTGCTGGGAATCCCAGTTCTGCGTTTGCGCGGGGACTACCTTGCCATTGTCACACTCGGATTCGGTGAAATCATTCGAGTACTGCTGAGAGCAGAATCTCTGGCCGGGTTCTCCAACGGACCGCGCGGAATCCCAAAAATCGGGCAACCTTTTCTCTTTGGGATTCCTTTCAACAACGAGCGTGATTTCATGTATATGATCATCCTGGCGGTGATCCTGGTAATATTTCTAACAATCCGGCTTCAGAATTCCAAGATCGGCCGCGCCTGGATCGCCATTCGTGAGGATGAGACAGTAGCCCAAGCAATGGGGATCAACACGCTAAAAGCCAAGCTCCTGGCTTTTGGGATTGGGGCTGCCTTTGCCGGATTGGGAGGTGCGCTTTTCGCATCCCGCAGTCAATTTACCGGTCCAGATGATTTCACTCTGATGATATCTGTAAACGTTCTGGCTGTTGTAATTGTTGGAGGGATGGGAAGTATCCCAGGCGTGATCGCTGGCGCTTTTGTCCTGAAAGGTCTCCCGGAGATTCTCCGCGACCTGGAGTCTTACCGGATATTAGCCTTTGGGGCGTTGCTGGTCGTTATGATGATCTATCGACCCCAGGGGCTGATCCCATCCACCCGCCGACGACTCGTTTTGCGGGATGCCAAGAAGAGGGAAGGTGCCATCGAAGCCTCTGTGCCTCCAGCGGATGAAAGGGGAAGATCATGAACGAGCTTCTACTTATTCGACAACTGACAAAACGCTTTGGCGGTTTAATGGCTGTTGATCACCTCGACTTAAGTGTTCCTGAGAAGTCAATCGTGAGTGTGATTGGTCCGAACGGTGCAGGCAAGACTACACTTTTCAACTGCATTACCGGGTTCTACGGCTCGGATGAAGGGGAGATGCTATTTGACGGAGTATTGTTGAATGGCCGTTCTCCAGACCAAGTTGTCCAGTTTGGGATCGCCCGGACTTATCAAAATATCCGACTGTTTCAAAATATGACAACTGTGGAGAATATACTTGTTGGAATGCACCCGCACCTAAGAACCGGGCTGGTGGGCGCAACTTTCCACCTTCCAAAGGCGGTGAACGAGGAGTCAGATGCTCTTAAGAAGACGCTCTCACTTCTTGATTACGTCGGTTTAAAGGACAAAGGTGACTTCTTCGCCAAGAATCTCTCCTATGGTGACCAGCGCCGCCTGGAAATCGCTCGTGCCCTGGCCAGCAGACCCAGACTCATGCTCCTAGACGAACCCACTGCTGGTATGAATCCGCGAGAGACAGAAGAAATGATGGATTTCATATGCCTCATGCGCAATGAATTAGGTATCACCATCCTGCTCATCGAGCATCAGATGCGGGTTGTGATGGGATGCTCCGAAAGAATCACTGTCCTGGATTACGGAGTCAAGATTGCTGAGGGAACGCCTGTTGAGATCCAAAATAACCCCAAGGTCATCGAAGCCTACCTTGGGCGAGGCAGCGTCGTTGGCAGCCGGGCGCAATCATCAACTTCATCTCCCATGCCGACCATTACGAGGTGAATGCAATGCCAATCCTGGAAGTCGAAAACGTCCATACCTACTATGGAAATATTCACGCGCTCAAGGGTATATCCCTCTCCGTTGAACAAGGTGAGATCGTCACCTTGATCGGTGGCAACGGTGCTGGAAAATCGACCACCCTGCGCACCATCACCGGCCTTCTCAAACCGCGAGAGGGGACCATTCGCCTGGATGGGGATGATATCATTCACTACAAAGCCCATGAGATCGTGTTTAGAGGCGTTACGATGGTGCCCGAAGGGCGCGGTATTTTTGCCCGTATGACCGTTGCTGAAAACCTGGACATGGGAGCATATATTCGCACTGATATGAACGAAATTAATGTTGACCTGGAACGGGTTTTTGCGCTATTTCCACGTCTCAAAGAGCGCCGCTCCCAGGCCGCGGGTACGCTTTCTGGCGGCGAACAGCAGATGCTTGCCACTGGCCGCGCGCTAATGGCACACCCCCGCCTGCTCCTGATGGACGAACCATCCATGGGTTTGGCTCCCGTTCTGGTGGAAGCAATTTTCGACGTTATCAAGGCCATCAACGAGGAGGGCACTACCATCCTGCTGGTCGAACAGAACGCCTTGATGGCTCTTTCAATAGCCCACCGCGGCTACGTCATCCAAACCGGAAAAATCGTCCTGCAGGATACGGCGGCCAACTTGAAAAACAACGAAATGGTCCAAAAAGCCTACCTGGGAATAAAATAAACCTTTCAGGTTGGGGCGGCAAACAAGCCGCCCCAACTGCTTAATAATCCATTTATGCCTACTGCAGAGATCATCGCCATTGGCACCGAACTGCTGCTCGGCGAGACCGCCGATACCAATACCGGCTTCATTGCACGAGTATTGCGCAGCCTGGGTATAGATCTTTTCCGAGCACAGACAATCGGTGACAACGCCGGACGGATCGCCGAAATCGTCCGCCAGGCGCTTAAACGAGCCGATATCGTCATCACCACCGGCGGCCTCGGCCCCACTGTGGACGATCCCACCCGCCAGGCCATTGCTGATTCCGTTGGGGCGGCACTCGAATTTCACCCGGAACTCTGGGATCAAATCTCCGCCCGCATCGCCCGATATGGGCGCACACCCACCGAAAACCAGAAGCGCCAGGCCTATATCCCCAAAGACGCCACCGTCATTGAAAACCCGGTCGGCACCGCCCCGGCTTTCATTGTGAATGTCACCCCTACCCCGCTATTGGGAGAGGCTGCGGGAGTGAGGGGAAAAATAGTCATTTCTCTGCCGGGTGTGCCCCGCGAGATGGAAACCCTCCTGGTCGACGCCATCGTTCCTTACTTGCAAAAACACTTCGACCTGCACGCCACCCTCAAAATCCGCACGTTGCATGTCAGCGGCCTTGGCGAAGGGATGATAGACGACCAGATCGGTGACCTGGAAAAGCTCGCCAACCCGACCGTTGGCTTGAGCGCCCACTCAGGCGTGGTGGATATCCGCATCGCTGCCAAAGCCGAAACCGAAGCCGAGGCGGTCCGGATGATCGCTGCCGTGGAACAGGACCTTCGTGCCCGCCTGGGAGAGAACATCTTCGGTACAGATGACAGTACGCTGGAAGGCGTGACACTCGACGCCACGGCGCAACGGGGCTGGAATCTGGCCTGTCTCGAAGTCAACCTGGAGGGCGCACTGCTGGGGCGTTTCGCAAGGACTGGACATCCTGCCTATCGAGGCGGAAACAGTCCCCAAATCCTGACTGAAACGCTGGGCACCGAGACAGAATCTGTCCGCACGCAGTTCGAGGCTTCCACCGGACTGGGCGTTGTCTATTCCCAAGACGCTGAAAAGCAAAACATCTGCATCCTCCTTATCACGCCACTCGGGCAGGCTGAACATCACCTGACCTACGGTGGTCACCCCGGGAACGCCCGGCGCTGGGCAGCCAACATGGCACTGGATTGGCTGCGACGCCGCGTACAGGAGGCCGGTTAATGCCCGTATCTTCGTCGAAAACGCTGGAACGGGTGATGGTGGGTTTCTGGGTGCTCAATTTGATGATTGGCATCCTCGCTATTGGCACCTGGTTGCTTACATCAAACCCTTCGGTACGGGATTTCATCCTCAGCCCCATACCTACCCTTAACGAAACGCAGACGCCCATCCTGATCCTTCCATTCACCACCACGTTTACACCTTCGCCGACCAAGACGCCAACGCTCACCAAAACGCCCACCGAAACCTTCACAGCGACACTCACCCTTTCAGAAACGCCAACGCCCATCCCGTTCAGCGAAGGGCCAATCATAATCGGGTACACGGTTCAGGACCGGCCCCTAGAAGTCTACCGTTTTGGAACAGGACCAACCGAACGATTGATCGTAGCCGGGATGCATGGCGGCGGTGAGTACAACACCATCCAACTGGCCGACTTGCTGATCGCTTATCTCCTGGGACATCCCGAAATCGTCCCGGCAGACATGACTCTATACATTTTACGCGACCTGAATCCTGACGGTGAGGCGCGCGCCCATAGTTATCTCGGCCGGGCCAACGCCAATGGCGTGGACTTGAACCGCAACTGGGATGCCAACTGGAAGAAAGACTGGCCACGCTCCGGTTGCTGGACACTAACTTATGTTACCGGCGGAACCCGCCACGGTTCCGAGCCAGAGACTCAGGCACTGACGGCTTTCATCCAGGGCCATCCTTTTGATGCACTTATTAACTACCACAGCGCCGCGCTGGGCATCTTCCCCAGTGGCCTCCCGCCGGATGACTACTCGATCCGGCTGGCAGAAGCGGTCGCTGCCGTTACCACTTATCCCTACCCACCAATTGACACGGGCTGCGAGTACACCGGGGCTTTCACGGACTGGGCCAACGAAAACAATATCGCCGCCCTGGATGTAGAGTTGACCGATCACACCAACACAGACTTCGAAATGAATCTCAAAGTACTGAACATATTCCTGAATTGGAAGCGTTAGATCCAGACGGTACAGCGGCATGCGTCCCTGATGTTTTATAAAGTAGAATTGCAGGAATTACAGGGTACTGGGTATATATCTAAACCAATATTTCATGAATTGCCCGAAATTCGAGGCTAGTGAGTTTAGATATTTATGCAAACAACAGATAGGAGAGAGAATGACCAAATCTGCCGATCTTCTTCTCATCAATGCCATCGTCCTGACAATGGACGAGGAAATGCACCAGTACGAACCTGGCGCAGTGGCAGTCAGCGGGGATAGCGTTCTCGCTGTAGGACCCGAGGCCGAGCTTCGCAAAGCCTGCCCCGCCACGCAAGTGGTGGACTGCTGTGGCAAGGTATTGATGCCCGGGTTGGTCAACTCCCACACCCATGTCGCGATGACATTGATGCGCGGCCTGGCCGATGACTTGCGCCTGGATGTCTGGTTGCAGGGGTATATGTGGCCGGTGGAGCGTGAGTTCGTCTCACCTGACTTCGTCCGGTTGGGTACCCAATTGGGCTGCGCCGAACTCATCCGCACCGGAGTTACCTGCTTTGCCGATATGTATTTTTTCGAGGGAAACGTTGCGAAAGCCACCGCAGAGGCAGGCATGCGCGCCGTCCTCGGGCAGAGCGTGCTCAAGTTCCCAGCACCAGATGCAGTCTCATTCGAAGATTCGCTTTCCGCGGCGCGGGAGTTTATCGAACTCTGGAAAGGTCACAAACTGATCACCCCATCGGTGGCTCCGCATGCACCCTACACCTGCACACCCGAAATCCTGCGCGCCACGGCGCACCTGGCTGCCGAGTTCGACGTGCCATTACAAATACACATCGCCGAGACTGCCCTGGAAGTGGAAAACATGCGCCGAGAAAACGGAATGCCGGTTGTTCCATATGTCAAAAAACAAGGATTGTTCGACGCGAAAGTTCTGGCAGCCCACTGCATCCACATTGACGAGGGCGAGATGCACACCCTGCTCCATGCGGGAGCGGGTGTGGCCCACAATCCATCCTCTAATTTGAAACTGGCGTCCGGGTTAGCCCCCATCCAGAAGATGTTGAATCTGGGCTTGAATGTGGGCATCGGGACGGACGGATCGGCCTCGAATAACGACCTGGATATGTTCGAAGAAGTGCGCCTGGCAGCCTTTGTGGCGAAAACCGTCAGCAACGACCCTACTGCGGTCCCAGCGGCAACTGCACTGAAAATGGCCACCCTTCTCGGGGCACGAGCGCTGCACCTTGGACCCGTAACCGGGTCGCTCGAACAGGGCAAGCGCGCCGACTTGATCCTGGTGGATATCTCCCCGCTCCATAATTCCCCCCGCTATCGTCGCGATTCCGATAGCATCTACTCCCAACTGGTCTACGCCGCGAAAGCCACCGACGTGACCGATGTTATGGTCAACGGCAAATGGTTGATGCAAAATCGCGAGCTCCTGACACTCAACGAAAAAGAATTAACTGACGCCGCACAAGAGTATGCCCGGAAAATTGACATCTTCCTGATAGCCCGTGAGCAGTCGGTCCTCTCTAAACTGGTGGCACTGGGTGGCTCTGCTGAAGAAGAATCATTCGAAGTTCAGGTCAAGGTCAAATTGAACGACCCAGCTCCCGTGCTGAAAGCACTCAATAATACCGAAATCGAAATCCTTCTCAAAAAACATTACCACCAACACGATATATATTTCACCTTTTCCGACCCGGCTCAGGGCTGGTTACGTTACCGTGAGGACGAGATGATAGATGATAAGGAGCAACTCACGGGCGTACGCGGCCGGTTGACCCTCATCGGTCCCTCCCGCGAAGGTGACTTCGCCCATGATGTACTTTTGAGCCGCATCCGCTATTTTGCCCCGGCAGGCAACAGCCTGCGTTTTTACCGAGAGTACTTCAAACCGGCCAGTGAAACTGCGATTGATAAGGACCGTCTGCGCTGGCTGGTGCGCTACAAAGAAGAGGAGTTTTTTATCAACCTGGATCGCGTCGAAACGCCTGACCTGGGCTACTATCTGGAAATCAAGAGCCGCACCTGGAGCCGCCGGGACGCCGAAGAAAAAGCCAATTTCTCTTCAGAACTCATCCTCCTGTTGGGCGGGTGGCTGGATAATACCATCACGCAGGACTATGTCGAAATCGCAGACAACGAGAAATAGCTTTTGAGGCTTTATCGGCTGCCTCTTTGACATCCTGCCTGGGTGCTAGGGGGTTATATGAGGAGATACGTCTGGTTGCCAATCCCATGACCGGAAGTAGAAAACGATGCGTAAATTTATTCCATGATTGCCAGGTTTATTGCTGCGATATTTGCTATATTATTCGTGATCACGACCATCCTTGATATTTTATCGATCACCATTGATCGGCGGATGTTCAATTCCAATCTTTATAAGAACGCATTGGCCGAACAGAATTTCCATGAACGCTTTCCCAGCACCTTCGGTAGAATTTTATCATCGATCATCGAGCATAACTTTCAATCCATGCGCCGGTAATCCGGTAGCCTGTGAGTATAAAATCCACCCAACTGATGGCTTGTTACGAGCAGGCAATAGGGAACGAGAGATAAATTACCCTCACTGGTAGTTAAGATCAACCCACTGAGGCTGAACAAGCGCAGATCCAAACCTGCCTGGATCAATTCGGCACATCTAAAAAGTTGGTCACCCTGGGGGTCCCGGTGGAGGTAGCGGAATGTCGTCCATCATACAGAATCTCACTTCGGCAGACTGGCAAGCCATCCTCACGATTCTCCTTCCACAAGATGACCTGCGAACCATGACCGAAAGGATGCTCGATCAGATGTTTGCAATTCTTTTCGGCGAGACGGTCACAGTGACTGTCCCTTGAAATAAACTGAAAGAACGCCTGACTGGCCCGGCCGGTACCGATCTCATCATGCAAGTGATGAACTCTCAGCCACCCTGTACAGAGCAACAACTGGCTCAAATTTCCAGTGAAACACGTGGTGGCGGCATGGTTTTGTGCAAACCTCCCGAGGAAAAGCTCATCGCCGAGGTCTCATGATTAAGGGAGCAATTACATGAGGCTGCCTTAAATAATATCCCGGATGAGACCATAATCATCAAACCCCCTTCCCCTGGTGCCCTTCCAGCAGGTACTGGTCCCTTTGGTGCAGACCCGATCACTACGATTCGTGTAATACGGCTAATGATGCTTTTTAGCCCACTTCTGCCGTAAGCCCTTCTCTGCTGGTCACCCTCTTCGCCGTGCGTTCTCTCAAGAGTTGGATGCGCTGTTGGGGCATACCCATCTTCGTATCCGGAATGAAAGCCCTCGGTCTGGGGATTTCTGCACTGCCAGTCTTAAAAACGACCTGGACGATGTTCATTGTTCTCCGGATCCCACCCTTTTTCCGACAAGACACAGCCGGAATCGGCCAAGGACCAGCCCGTTCCATTGTTAACACGATTACAGGAGGGATTGTCCTCCAGGCTAATATTTTACTGGTGCTCGGTCTGGCAGCGTGGATTGGATCTTCCTTTAATCGAACAAGCGACGAACCGTATGCTCCCGTTACACCACCCATGCCAGAGCCATGATCACTTCTATGACCGCCGCTCGCCTGAAGTTCTCTTGAATATTTCCAAGTAATAGATTTTCGACAACACTCAAATATGTTCGGCAAAGCCAAACCTGCCCTATCTGTTTGGCAAGACCTGCTCCAAGTCAGGTAAACCTTCGACCGCAGCAACCAAAGTTCTGAAAAGGTAAGCGGGTTGCCAGGGTTTGATGCTACAATTGGATCATCCTTTCGTGTTACTACGTTCAAACAATCGCTGTTTCCATTCTAAATCTTTGCCCTCCAACATATTTTCCATGTACCGTCGTTCTCAGGGCATTGCGTAAATATCTGAACCATAAATGTTGTGGTTGCGTGCGATTTGATCAATAAAAGTTCATCAATTTAATTCAAGAAGAATAATTTTGGAGGTGCTATGCAAACAATTCGGCAAATTCTGAGGTTGAAGGGGCGGAAGATCTGGAAGATTTCCATCACGGCGTCCGTTTTTGATGCCCTGCAAGTGATGGCCGAAAAAGACGTCGGAGCATTACTGGTTGTGAACGGCAAAACGCTGGTTGGTGTGTTCTCTGAAAGAGATTATGCCCGCAAGGTGATTTTGCTTGGCAAGAGTTCAAAGGATATTCTCGTCAGTGAGATCATGTCTTCGCCGCCCATCTTTATTGAACCGGAAAATACGATCAAACAGGGACTGGCATTAATGTCTGCCAAACATGTCCGTCACCTTCCTGTTCTGGAAGACAATCGCCTGATTGGGATTGTCACCATCGGCGATCTGGTCAGGTCCCTCATTGATGAGCAAAAGGTGGTCATTGACCATTTGGAGAAATATATTCTCTCGAATACCAGCATTACGTAATATTCCTGCCAGATACAAAAATGGTCACCTAAGGACAATAGTTCTTTTGGTGCTGTTCCATTGTCACGGCAAAGTTGTGCAGTCCGGATCTGTCGCAGCGCGCCTGGAAGTAGAAATACGGCGACTCAGCCGGGTTAGCGACCGCCGCCAGCGCCGCCAAGCCGGGATTGGATATTGGTCCGGGTGGCAGACCGGGATAGAGGTAAGTATTGTAGAGGGAATCGAATTGCAAATCATATAAGCTGAGAGGATTCGTCCACCAAGTACCCTGAACCAGATTGTGACCAAGAGCGTACTGGATGGTCGGGTCGGTTTGTAAATTCATGCCGATCACCAGCCGGTTGTAAAAAACCGAGGCGATCAGCGGCATTTCATTCTCGACTACCGCTTCCCGCTGGATGATAGACGCCATTGTTACCGCCTGATAGACCGTCAGTCCACGACCCGAATAAGCAGCCAGGGTTTCTTCCGGGAGGTGGGAGGTAAAACCTTTCAAAAGGATGGAAACCAACTGGTCAGCCGTCGTTGTGCGGGATAGGATATAAGTGTCCGGAAAGAGAAAACCTTCAGTAGAAACGCCGGCAGGTATCAAATCCAGGGAGATCGCCGGGGCGATCGCTGCGGTCAGAAATGCCTCCTGCGTGAACTCCAGGCCAGAGGTCGAGAGCGTCGCGGCGATTTCTTCCAACCGCCAACCTGGCAGGACGGTGAAATTCACTACGGTCAGTGTGGTTGATTTCAAGATCTGTGCGATGTCACCCCCGGTCTGCGCCGGGCTGAGGCGGTAAGTGCCGCTTTGGATGACGGTATCCAGCCCGGTCCAGAGCAGATAAGCACGGAAGGTGCTGGCACTGCGGATCAGGCCGGTCTGTTCCAGCCGGTTTGAGATGGAGACCACGCTTTCGCCAAGAGGGATGACAAACAATTGTCCTGTTCCGGCAGGATCGCGCGGCTGGGTCAAATCTCCAGCATTCCAGAGCAGTTTGCTAGCATTACCAATAAGCTGCCAGGAATTGAGTGCTGAACTGGGCTCCCCAAAAGACTGCCGGGCTACCAGAGGAATGAATTCAGCCGCCGCCAGGCCGAGTGCAATCAGTGTGACCAGCATAATCATCCACGGTAGGCAAAAGCTGCGAGGTTTCATTTTTGAGGGTTGGTTTGAGGGTTGGCGTCGAGATAAGATTGCAGGAGGACGGCGGCGGCGACGGAGTCCAGATGCCCGATGCGATTCTTGCGCGATACGCCCATAGCGATGCGGGCCGCTCGCGCATCTTGCGTAGTGAAGGATTCATCCCAGAAAACCACCGGGAGGTCGGTTTGAGTCTTCAGGGCTTCGGCAAAGCGCCCAGCACGGCGTCCTTCGAAGGTGGGATGCCCATCATTATCGAGCGACTGCCCAACAACGATGCGACTAACACCGTTCGTTGCTGCAAGGTCCGCCACTGCAGCAGCGTCCAGTCGGCGGGCAACGTGGTTGATAACTGCCAATGGGTTGGCAATCGTGCCGGTTGGGTCACTGATGGCGAGGCCGATACGTTTAGAACCAGGGTCTACAGCCAGAATTCTCACAACTGTCTCGCTTTCGCCGATGCCCTTCGCGAAGCACATCGTACTCGCAGAGTATCCCCGAAAGGGCGGAGCGACGAAGACGCCGCTGGCAGCATTTTAACCATTAACCATCAATAGAAACGGAAATACGGAGCGGAACGATTGGAAGCCAGGGCCACCAGTTGGGTTTGACCAGGATGATCGGCGGCTCGGCCAGCGAAAGCGATTCATACAGCAGCAAAATGGCGTCGGCGGGTTTGCGGCCAAGAGACAATTGCACGGCAGTCAATGGGTCCAGCTGGGCGCGCAGGGACCGTCCCACCTCCTCGTCCCAGCGCGAAATCCCATCCGAGTCTGTGAGAGGGATACTGGCAGACAGCATCGCCAGTCCATCGGAAGCAGGGGCGAAGCCCTTTGGCAAATTGGCATCCAGCGACATCTCCGCCAGGGTATTGACATCCGCCAGCGAGGCATATTGCACCTGGCACTGCAGGCGCATCGTCAGCGAGAGCGCCTCGCCGCTCTGGCCCTTGGCGGGAAAATAGGTTTCGGAAATGATCTGAGAGACAACCAGAGTATCCGGTAGGGTCACATCACCAGGGATCAGCGTTTGCTGAACGCCATTTTTGCACTTTTCGAGAAGTTCGCCGCTCAAAGCGTCATGGACAAGCGACCTGTCTGCGGTTGTCTGGATGACAGCGGTGCGGTCCGATCCGCCGGTCGTCGGGTTGGGATTGGTCACTGACAAGCTGGTTCCCAGGTCAACTTTTTCGAAGGCAACCAGTGTATCGGCTGGCAGATTGCCGTTGGAACCAGCTTCGACCGCCTTAACAGGAACATCCACCGTCCTTCTGAGGCCAGCCACAACGATTGCGTCCACCGTTGTGATGTACCGGACCGGTGGGATGGTCCGAGTGCTGACAACCGTTCCGGACGGGATGCCTGCAAGGCCAGTCGTCAGGTTGGTAAAGCGCACCAAACCCTGTGCCTGGGCGTCGGGGATGGTGACCGAACCGGTAGCCCGGATTGTTTTGTTGTGTTCGACGACAACCGATGTCAGGCGCGCCGGGAGGCTTCCCGCCAGGTTTACATTGGTCACGTTTGGGCTGGCGCTGACGGTGAACGTCAGGCTTTGCCGGCGAGTCTCAGGACTCAGTTGGATGGTGGCTGAGGGAATAAAAAGCGAAAGAATGGCAATGATTGCCAGGACAGCCAGAGTGAAAAACGAGAAACGAAAACCATAAAGTGAACGCCAGCGTGCTTCGGGTGGAAATGCTTCGCGACGCATCCGCCGCAGATCCGGTCGAAGGGGGCGACGTAGCCTTGCCGGGATTTTTTTCCTTTCCCAGACCTGGTGCCGGGCAGAGGCTGCCTTCTCAAAAGCCGGAAGGCTGAGTTTCTCGGCGGTACGGCGCAATTCGTCCGAGCCGGACACAATTGCGAGCTGCGCTCCCAGTGTGGCTGCGTGCCGTTGGAGCAGGCGCAGATCAAGCGTACGCGCCAAGATTCGGGCGCGAGGCGGGAAGACAAGCAGGATTCGCTCCGTCTTGGCCCATGACATCTTATCACGAACCGAAACCACATCATCATGCAAATCCAGTTTGATGACCTGTGTCTTCATTGTCCCCCATTATATCGTAGGTCGAAATGGTAATTGGCCTTACAACCAGCGCATGGCTACCCGGTCAAGCAGTCGGTCTTTCCACGTTGCGGTACCAGTTGCCGACTGGAAAAAGGAGCAGATCACGACCGCGATAAAGAGCGCCAGGCTGAGTGGGTAGTAAAAAACGAGATAAGCTGGGAATTTGAAACGCCGGTAGGCGACCATCCAAAGAACAATTGAAAGCACTACCGAAATTACAGAATATTCCAGCGGGATGGAAGTCAGCGGGGCATGCATCCAATACGAGACAAGTTCCACTGGTGGTTCGATGAAGGCTATTCCAACAAGCAGCCAGCCGATGAAATAGGGCAGGATGCGATGGTCGAACAAGGCGAAGAGACTCTTGCTGAAGCCGCCCACCGCCTCCCAGAAACCGCGGTACATGCGGCAGGAAACGTGGCGCGTACCATCCAGCAGGCGCCATTCCAGGCCGCCGGAGATGATACGGCGTCCAAGCACCATATCGTCCACGATCTCGGCTCGCACGGATTCGTACCCACCAATTGCGTCATAAGCCGCCCGGCGGAAGAGCATGAACTGCCCGATTGTGACGGAAAGCGCCGCCAGACGCAGTCTCTGCACAAGGTGAATGGGAATGAAGGTAAAAATGCCAAAACCGATGATCGGCACCAACAGGCGCTCACCCCAGGTGACCACTTCTTCGCGCGGGAAGGCCGTCACCAGATCGGCGTGCTCGGAAAGCAAGGCCGATACGCTATCAAGCAGCATGTCGGGTGTGTGACGCGTATCCGAGTCCACAAACAGGATCAATTCTCCGGTGGCGACCTGATCGAGTTGGAAACAAGCCCAGTGTTTGCCCAACCAGCCAGCGGGCAATGGACGTCCTTCTATGATTTGCAGATGGCTGTCCAAACCGGCAAGCTGGGTCAAAATTCGCAATGTGTTATCGGTCGAATGATCATCAAGAATAATTACTTCAAAATCGGGGTAATCCTGCTCCAAAAGCGATGTCACACACGCTTCGATATTGCGCTCCTCGTTGCGGGCCGGGACCAGCAAAGAGACGCGCGGGGTGCGAGTGGTTTTCGGGTATTGGTCGAAACGCCGGACGGTGAAACTGTTGACCAGGACGGTGATCAACCCGAATAGCAGAAATATTACGATGAAAAGGGCATGCGGATGCCAGACCAAATTCACGCGTGCCTCCCCGCCAAAATGTTGGTCACCCACGAGCGCAGAAGCGGCGGGCGGACCAGGTCGCGGTGGTGGGTCCAGGCGATTATAGTGGCATTCAGCGCCGCGAAAGCAACCATCCACGGCTCGCCGAACATAATGGCATACCCGAGCAGGCCCAGCATCCCGGCGTTTGCCGACCAGGCGTCCTGAGACTGTAGCATGGTCGCAGGGACTGCCAGTGCGCCATAAATCGGGAATGCCCATAGTCCAACCAGCCCCACCCATACACCGCCGGTAGCCCCCAGTGCCTTGCCGCCCCGGAAACGCAGGAACGGCGAGAAAGCGTGGCCGAGGATGGGAGCCAAACAGATCGGGAAAAGGCTCCAGCCGGTCAGGCCGTATTTCTGCGCCAGAAATACTGGCAGGAAGCCCTTTCCAATATCGAGGAGAATGGCCGGGATTCCGGCTTTCAGGCCTCCGGCTTTAATGGCATTCGTCCCACCGGGGTTACCGTCGCCGACGGTGCGGATGTCCTTATTGGCTAACAGGGTCCCCATTAGGAGGGAGAACGGCATCGCCCCCAAAAGAAATCCGGCCAGCGTCCAGATAAGGCTATCCAACATGCGTACCTCCTTCAGTCGTGGAATTGTTACTGGTTAAAACACAACCGGGCTGCAAGGATGCGGCCCGGTGAAATGTCAGGGTGACCCAATAGGTCCCCCGAGCGATTTATTTTATCTTCCCTTCCACCCACATCCTGGCGCTTACCAGCGCCTCGGACAGTTTCCTGGCATCCTTGCCACCGCCAAATGCCAGGTGGGGTGCGCCACCCCCGCCAGCTCCAAGTTGACGCGAAACATGCCCGACCAAATCCCCGGCTTTGACTTCTTTCTTTATCAAATCCTGGGTTACTACTGCCATCACAACGACCTGCCCCTCGTCCGAAACCGTCCCAATCACGCACACCCCGTTTTCGGTAAATTTCTCGCGAAATTTGTCGGCTAGTTTGCCGAGGGTGTCTTTGTCGGTTTCGGGAAGTTCCAGCGCAAGCAGGTTCACACCATTGACATTCTGGGGGTTTTCCAACTGCGTTTCGAAACCAGCAAACGCCATTTTAATCTTTAGCGCGGCAATTTGCTTTCTGGTCGTGACCAGTTCGTCCATCACCAATTCGGCCTTATTTGGAACCTCGTCCAGCGCGGATTTCAGCGCACTGGCAGCCTTTTTGATCATTTTGAATCGCTTTGTAATCAGAGCGTAAGCCCCGCGCCCGGTGACAGCCTCGATGCGGCGCACACTTGCCGCGGCGGAACTCTCTGAAACGATGAGGAACGCGCCCACATCCGAGGTCTGAGCTAGGTGCGTGCCGCCACATAATTCATAGGAATAATTATCACCTATGGTAATGGTCCGCACCATATCCCCGTATTTCTCACCGAAGAGCGCGATCGCTCCTTCGGCCACAGCCTCCTCACGTGACTTGACCACTGGCGTGACCGGATAGTCCGCCGCAACAGCCTCGTTGACCAGTTTCTCAACCCTTTCCACCTGCTCGGGCGTCATCGCATCAGGATGGTTGAAGTCAAAGCGGAACCGGTCGGGGGTCACCGACGACCCAGCTTGGCGGGCACCCTCGCCCAGCACCTGATGGAGAGCAGTATGTAGAAGGTGAGTGGCAGTGTGGTTGCGGCGGATATCGTGGCGGCGGGTCGCCTCCACTTCGGCGATTGCCACATCGCCGACCTTTGGATGCCCGAAGACTACCTCGCCCACATGGACGATCGCGCCGGCCGAGGGTTTGCGCATCTCAGTCACTTCGATCTCCCAAGAACCATCTTTAGCGCCAATCACACCAGTATCTGAAACCTGGCCGCCGGATTCGAGGTAAAATCCGGTCTTTGGCAGCAGTACTTCGACCATATCCCCGGCTCCGGCTTCGGTAAGGTTCTGCCCATCTGCAGCCAACGCCAGCACATCACCCTTAACCTGCATCCAATCATATGGGTTGTAAGCCACCCCGTCCTTGCCCAGTTTGCCCGCTTTCTGGAGTCCCATCATAATTCCGGTGTAGAACTCGGCATCCTCGCCACCCATCTTGCCCATGGCCTTCCCGCCGCCCGAGGCAAGGCGGTGCTTGTCCATCGCGCTGCGAAAACCAGCCTCATCCACATCCAGCTCCTGCTCGCGGGCAATATCACGCGCGATCTCCAGCGGCAGACCGAAAGTGGCATACAAATCGAAGGCTTTTCGGCCATCCAGCGTCTTGTCACCCGACTTCTGCAACTCGTCCAACATACCCTGCAAATAGACTGTGCCAGATTCGACCGTACGAGCGAAACGGACCTCTTCGCGGGTCAGGTTGTCGATGATGGTCTCGCGGCTCTTAACAAGTTCCGGGTAGAAATCACCATAGGCAGTGACAATCGCCTCGGCGGGCTTTGCAAGAAAAGGTTCATGCAGATTGAGTTTCGTCCCGAAACGGGCTGCCCGGCGGATGATCATACGGCAGATATAATTACGCCCTATATTACCAGGGACAACGCCGTCCGCGATGAGAAAAGCTGCAGCGCGCGCATGGTCCGCGATGACGCGGTAGGGAGTGAAGTTGGCATACATTTTTCCAAGCGAGTCGCCGGTTAAGGAACGCACCGCCTCCAGCGCCCCCTGGAACAGGTCAATCTTATAATTCGAGTCCACCCCTTGCAGGACCGCCACAATTCGCTCGAAACCCATCCCGGTGTCCACATGCTTGGCGGGCAGTGGTTCGAGCGTGTCTTTATCAATGCGGTTGTACTGGATGAAAACGTTGTTCCACAGCTCGAGGAAGCGCTGGCATTCCCCATTCACACCACACTTGTGAGGTTTCCCTGCCAGGTTGTCAAATTCCTCGCCCCGGTCAAAGTGGATTTCCGAACACGGCCCGCAAGGACCGGTCTCTGCCATTTCCCAGAAGTTTTCCTTGCGCCCAAAGAACAGCACATGCGACAGTTCCAAGCCGGGCTGCTGCCTCCAAATTTCGGCAGCTTCCTCATCGGTGGGAATATTGCCCTTGTCGTCCTTGAAACAGGTGGAGTAAAAACGGTCTTTTGGCAGGCCCCAGACATCGGTCAGAAGTTGCCAAGCCCAAGTGATTGCTTCTTTTTTATAATAATCACCGAATGACCAGTTGCCGAGCATCTCAAAGAAGGTGTGATGGGTGTCGTCACGCCCAACCTCGTCGAGGTCGTTGTGCTTGCCGGCCACGCGCAAGACCTTCTGCGAGTCTACTGCACGGGTGTAGGGACGTTTATCCGTACCGAGGAAAACATCTTTGAACTGAACCATACCTGAATTCGTAAATAGAAGTGTTGCATCTCCACCCGGCACGAGCGAAGCGGACAGGATGTAGGTATGGTTGTGCTCGACAAAGAAATCAATAAAGGTCTGGCGGATTTGTGCACCGGTAGGTTTCTGGGTCATTCTTACTCCGTTGGAATAGGGATTGGGCGAATTATACTCAATAACATAGTCGGGTCACACACTGAAACTCTTCATCAAATCTGGAGCTTCAGGTTTTGCCCTCTGGCACCCGCCGACATCGGGTTTAATGGTACGTTAATCTTTAGATGGTATACTCAGAACAGGAAAAAGGGTCAGTTATGTTATCATCTAATAACCGTTTGGGCAAACAGCTTATCGCAGCCATCATCCCCAGTTTTAACGAGGAACGCAATATCTCTGGTGTGCTCGAAGTCTTGCGAGCCAGCACAATCCTCGATGAAATCATCATCGTGGATGACGGGTCAGTAGATAAAACTGTCGAGATCGCGCACAAGTTCGCCGCAACAGACCCCCGCATGCAAGTCATCCAGCACGAACAGAACGAAGGCAAAGGGCAGGCCATTTTCACCGGATGGGCTGCCAGTTCAGCGCCGTATCTGCTCTTGCTGGACGCTGACCTGCACGCGCTGACCCCGGACCACATTCTCGCCCTGATGACACCTGTACTTGACCACCAGGCTGATATGACCCTTGGTCTCTTCTGGGGCGGGCACTTCAACACTGACTTTTCTTCCTGGGGGATGCCCTTTCTGACCGGTCAGCGCGGACTTCGCTCGGAGATCCTGAAGTATGTTTCGCGTGAAGCCGCTGCCGGGTACGGATTCGAGGTTGCTCTCACAATAGCCGCCAGCCAGCAGAGTTTTCACAAACACGTTGTACCGCTGAAAGGTGTCTGGCATCCGCCCAGCGAATTTCATCGCGGCGGGCTGAACGGGATGATCTGGCGGTTCCGCATGTATGGTCAGATCATCCGAGGCTGGGTGATCGCAACCCGGCAACACCATCCAAAAACAAATTCCTTTTTTTCAACCATTCTCAAACCTTAATTTCCTGGTAATATTGATTCTCCGGAATTCTCCGAGAGGCAAGAATAACCAGGGTCTGATAAGCATTTTTCGCCCGTCCAACATCCTCATATTAATTCCTCTAGCGCGGGAATTCAAAAAGACGCCAACTTTTTTCAGCTATCTCGGGCTTCCGCGATAGCTGTTTTTTTAGGTCACATATCATGCATATCCTAAATGGAACCCGTAGATTGATACAACAGTCCCCATTCCAGCACCAATTGGATAAAATAGAACAAACCAAGGTTTTCCACGTGCGCAAAATTTTGCTCCTGCTCCTGACCATTCTCCTGGCAGCTTGCAACCTGCCCCACTCCACCCCAGATCCCGAGTCTATTCCTGTTTCAAAAACATCCATCGTCGACACCGGTTACACCGCATGCGCCTGGAACTGGGCCACCCAGTCCCTGCCAGACTTGGGTGCTGAGGTACAATCCGCGTTGGAAGGCGCCGGGATGAAAGGAGTAACCGCTTCCGCAGAGGCCTATGGCGAAAACTGCACCACCGCGACAGGCGTGGTGGACCATTTTGCCACGTTGGAAACGGATTTCCACATTACCGTGCAGGTAATTGACCTGACAGACATAGACCAGTTAGGAAACATGCTGGAACAAATCCTGAATGTCCTGAACGAAATCCCGGCAGATTTGACACCCGGTCCGCAGCCAGGGTATGTCGGAGTACGCTTCGTCCAAGCGACAGAGGAAATCAACCTGTGGTTCACAGTGACTGCTGGCGAGTCTGGCAGAGCGTTGGGGCTACACGGGGCCAGTTTATTTTCAGAATTACAGAAATAAATACTGGCAGTCAATGTACTGACTGACTGCCAGTTTTATTATCCTATGCCTAAGTGGTTGATTTATGGGATTCAGCCTTTTTTTCCTATTTGTATCAATTTCTCCAGTAAATCCATCTCTTCATCAACAGTCTTTACTTTCCCATCCAGCCAGGCATCCCGCAAACGCTGCAGGATGGATTGGTACGCCGGTCCCGGCGGCAGGCCGCGCTTTTTCAAATTGTGACCGGTCGTCTTCGGCTTGACATGCCGCCAAGTTTCGAGATAAGCGCGCAACTCCTGGTGCGCCGGACCAGCAGGCAGGACCAGAGAGACCGCCTGGACCGCTTTGAGCGGAATGGCATCCAGAACCGCAGTATATTGGCTTGGTGTTTTACCGGCGAGAGAATATACCTCCGCGAACAGGGTAGAAGCAGCCAACAACATTTCCCGCAAACCAGACTCAAAATGCAGCCGTTTTTCGATACTCTCCAGGCCGGGAAGCGGAACATCCATCAGCCAGAGAGCCCAGCCGAGCGTGCGGTGAGACGGAGGGTGCTCGCGGGTCTGCGCGGCAGCCATCCCGTTCACGAAACGCGTGTGGGCGACTTTGTTCCATTCCAAAGCTGGATGCGCTGCGTTGAGTATGCCCAACTCCGCCAGCCGCTCGAGCATGGAGACGGCATATTCTTCTTCCAAGACCAGATCCAACTCATGGCGGACGCGCTCGGCAGAGAGACGATTAATCAGCAGACGGGCTTCCAGGATGAGCACCAGCGTCTCAGGAGCAATTTGGAACCCATAACGCTGTTCATAGCGGACCGCGCGAAATAAGCGCGTAGGGTCATCCACGAAAGAAACGGGATGCAAAACACGGATGAGGCCCGCCTGCAAATCTTCCAGCCCGCCCAGGTTATCGCAAAGTTCACCGAAGTGGTCGCCGTCCAGCCGCAGAGCCAGTGTGTTGATGGTGAAGTCACGGCGGCGCAAGTCGTCGGTCAGCATGCCGGGTTTGACGGTCGGCAAGGCGGTAGGGTGTTTGTAGAGCTCTGAACGCGCCGAGATAAAGTCCAGGGTATTAATGTCAGAATCAAGGAGGAACCACTGCGCCGTCCCGAAGCGCGCGTGGACTGTCACCCGCCCGCCGTGTTGCGCGGCCAGCGCTTTGGCGAGGGGAATGGCGTCCCCCTCCACCACCAAGTCAAAATCTTTGACGGAACGGCCCAGCAACAGATCTCGCACAAATCCGCCAACGAGATACAACGGCAGGGCGCGTGCAGTGGCGGCGGCTGCCACGCTGTGCAGCAGCGTCCACTGGTCAGATGACAAGGTGCGCTTCAGCAAAGCGGTGAAGTCGGTTTGTTTGAGGGAAAAGCTGAGCGTCACGAGATTATTGTACACGATTTTTTTTAGCCAGACATGGTTAGAGCCATTGGAAATTGTCAGGGCAATGCCTCAGCAGTTACTAAAAAATCAGGTATAATGTGCGCCATGATACTGAACCCGCTCCCGGCCCCTGCCAGGCAAAAATCTTCCAGGTCTGGTTAGGTTTAGTTCGTCACGCACACCGGCGGCTCCCAGAACTGGCGAGCCGCTTTTGATTGGAAGCTGATAATGGATATCAAAGAACTCACCGACCACATGCAGGCGTTCGTCCGCTCGAAAGGCTGGTACGAACCCGACAGCCAACGTCCACAGACGCCTCGAAACCTGGCGATATCTCTCTCGCTGGAAGCCAACGAAGTGCTGGAACACTTCCAGTGGCAGGGAAAACTCAAAGATAGGGACAATCTTGCAGGCGAACTTTCCGATGTGGCCTTATATCTCTTACAATTGGCATCGGTCTCCGGGATTGACTTGGAGAAAGCCATTTTGAAAAAACTCGAAACTAACTCCTCCCGCACCTGGGACGATAGACGATTGACATTCGACCATTGACCATTCCCTATTCCCTATGAACATTACTGTTTTTGGTAGCTCTCTACCCAAAGAAGGCGACGCAGCTTACGCGGAAGCCTTCGAACTCGGCAGCCTGCTCGCCCGGACCGGGCACACCGTCCTGACCGGTGGGTACATCGGCACGATGGAAGCGGTATCCAAAGGAGCAAATGAGGCTGGCGGACACGTTATCGGTGTGACCTGCGTGGAAATTGAAGCCTGGCGACCGATCAAGCCGAATGCCTGGGTGCAGGAGGAGCGTCGCTTCTCCACTCTGCAGGAGCGCCTGAACGAACTGGTCCTGGCCTGTGATGCTGCCATTGCTCTCCCCGGCGGTCCCGGCACGCTGACCGAGGTTGCCCTCACCTGGAATTTAATGATCATTCGTTCCATGCCTGTTAAACCATTGATCCTGATTGGCAAAGGTTGGAAAACAGTTATGCGCACTTTTTATGGCGGGTTTAATAAATACATATCTCCTGATCAAGCGCGCCTGATATATTTCGCGCATAATAATCAAGAGGCCTGCAAAATGATCCAAAAAACAACTGGAGGAAGTTAATGGTCACAGGTTATTTCCAAAAAAGAGCTAACCAACTTTTAATAATATTTTCCATTATTTTATTAGCCGGGTTACTTGCTGTTCTTGGAATTAAGGGCACATTTTCACGCTACGCGCAGGATGATTATTGCTATGGATACAGGGTAAGGAATACAGGGTTTTGGAATACTCAGATCCAATCTTATCTCGTTAAACCAGAATTTGTCTCGGATCGTTTTTCAACGACCTTGGCGCACAGTATTGTGGAAAAACTGGGGGGACCAAAGTTTGTACCATTTCTCACTTTTCTAGAAATATTGGCCTGGTTGGGTGGTTTGATCTATATATTCTACCAATTACAGGCTTTAATGTTTTCCAAAAGAAGCTGGCTGATAATGATCGCCTCAGCCCTCGTAATTCTATTCTTCACCTTGTACATGTCGCCCAACCAATATCAAATTCTATACTGGCTCTCCGCAATGCAAACGTACCTGACCCCCATGATATTGGCAACTTTTTTGCTCGGACGCTTTACTGCCATCTCCAGGTCATCTTCATTAAAACTCCGTCATGGTATTGAGCTGGGCATCCTTTCCTTTTTTGCAGGTGGCTTTTCTGAAACCACCGGGCTTTGGCTGTTTACATGCTGGTGTATATTATTCGGTTGGTCATTTATTCTTAGGAATAGGTCAGCCTTAATAAAAAACGCCTCCCGCTTATCTTTAGTGGCAATGCTTTCAACAGGGCTTGCCTTGGTCGTTATGGCAATTTCTCCCAGCAATAATATTTATCGTCCGTTCACGGATCCAGCTTTATTTGAGATGATCATCAGATCACTTGAAGGTGGAATGGCATACATCCGGGTATCTTTAAAAGTCACACCATTACCATACTTCATAGTAATATGTTTTGGATTCTGGTTATGCAGCCTGACTCAATATGAGCGCAAGGGGTCGGTGAAAAAATACCTTTTTGAGATCCTGGCAACGGTTCTCATATTATATGTGTTTGCAGTAGCGAACATGGTTCCCATAAAGGTGGCCAGGTTGCCTACTTCCTGGCCGGGGGCACGCTCGCTTTTTCCCGCTCATTTTAGTTTGGTCGTATGCCTGTTCGTTTTCGGGTGGAAATCGGCGAATTTAATAATGGCTTTAAAATCGGATTTCTTCTCTTTTCACCTTTCCAAAATTCTTCTGACTCTTCTGGGAATTGCTTTAATTATTTATGTTGCCCACACAACCCCGCGTGTATATGACAAAATACAATTATACGCAGCACGCGCGAAGGCGTGGGATGCCCGCGACCGAATGATCCTTGAAGCCAAAGCAGATGGTCAGGTGGATGTAACCGTACCTCAATTTGACAGTGTATATAACATCACAGAATTAAAACCGGAATCCTATAGTTGGGTCAACATTTGCGCAGCCAAATATTATGGGATGAAAAGCATAACAGCAATTGAAGATTATCAAGGTATTCCCGCAAATCCCATTGGAAAATAACCTCATTTATGGAGTAAACCATGTCCGACGAAAAGCTCACCCCCCGCAATGTTGACTTCTCCGAATGGTACAACCAGATCGTCCTACGAGCCGAAATGGCCGACTATGCCCCGGTGCGCGGCTGCATGGTCGTCCGCCCGTATGGCTGGGCGCTGTGGGAAAACATCCAGCAGGCGCTTGACCGCCGCTTCAAGGAGACCGGCCACGTCAATGCCGCCTTCCCGCTCTTCATACCGATGTCCTTCCTCGAGAAAGAAAAGGAGCACGTGGAAGGCTTCTCGCCCGAACTGGCCGTGGTCACCATCGGCGGCGGCGAAAAACTGGAAGAGCCACTGGTGGTGCGCCCCACCTCCGAGACCATAATCGGTCACATGTACGCCAAGTGGATCAAGTCGTACCGCGACCTGCCGTTGCTGATCAACCAGTGGGGCAACGTTGTCCGCTGGGAACTGCGCACCCGCCTGTTCCTGCGCACGCTGGAGTTCTACTGGCAAGAGGGCCACACCGCCCACGCCACCGAGCCGGAAGCTCGCGAAGAAACCATGCGTATGCTCCAGGTCTACGCCGACTTCGCCGTCAACGAGGCCGCCGTGCCGGTACTCCCTGGCATCAAGTCGCAAACCGAGAAATTCGCAGGTGCGATGCAATCATTCTCCATCGAAGCCATGATGGGTGATACGCGCGCCCTGCAATCGGGCACGTCGCACTTCCTCGCCCAGAACTTCGCCAAAGCCTTCGATATCCAGTTCCTCGACGAGAATAACACCCTCCAATACGTCTGGACGACTTCCTGGGGCCTCAGCACCCGCTTCATCGGTGCCATCATCATGACCCACGGCGACGACCAGGGCCTGATCCTGCCGCCCCGCCTGGCTCCCATCCAGGCCGTCATCGTCCCGATCTTCAAATCAGACCCCGAAACAATCGCGGTCATGGAGACTGTTCACCGCGTCCAGGCCGAACTCAAGGCAGCCGGCATCCGCATCAAAGTGGATGACCGTACCGAGGTCACACCCGGCTTCAAGTTCAACGACTGGGAAATGCGCGGAGTACCCGTGCGCATCGAGATCGGGCCAAGGGACATCGAAAAAGGGACCGTTGCCCTGGCTCGCCGAGACCGTCCCGGCCGCGAGGGCAAATCCTTCGTACCGCAGGCTGGACTGGCCGCGGCGGTCGCGGACCTGTTGACTGACATTCAGAAATCTATGCTGGCTCGCGCCACTGTATTCCGTGACAGTCATACCTTCGACCCGAGAGACTACACCGAACTAACTGAAGTTGTCCAGAATGGTTGGGCATACTCCTACTGGTGCGAATCCACTGAGTGCGAGGCCAAGGTGAAAGAAGACACCAAAGCCACCACTCGCTGTATGCCGCTCGATCAGCCTGTTGGAAAAGGCAAATGTATTGTGTGTGGCAAAGAGGCGGAAAGAAAAGTATTTTTTGCGCGAGCATATTAGTTCCGACAGGTTGGTACGCCTGACAGGATTCCTTATGTCCAAGCCTGTCAGACTTTTCAGACATGTTAGCCAATTATTCGATCAAACCCTGCGTGACACCCTGGCAGATGCCGATATCATCAGCTACAGGCTATTCATGCGCGCGGAATCCTTCGTCCGCTCGGCGCGGGAATCTTCTCGTACTTGCAACTCGCCAAGCGATCGATGCAAAAATCTTATCCATCCTGCGTGACGAGATGGATAAGATCGGCGGGCAGAAGATCTCGATGCCGGTCATCCATCCCGCCGAGGCTTGGAAAGAGACCGGGCGTTGGCATCAGATCGGCTCGGAGAAACGGTGTCTCGCATACGGTCCGAGCTTGCCGCGCTTGAAGCTTAAATTGCAAACAAAATTGTTTCCATCGAGTACAATGGTTAAAGGGTACCAGAGTACCTGATTACCTAATTGCCTGATTCCAACATGCCAGCCATTTACCTCTCCCGACTCAAGAAGCAGGCCACCCGGCTTTCCGAGAAATTCAACGAACCGGAAGCTTTCGTCCGAGAACTGAACGAACTGCTGGATTTCTACACCAACCATACAATTCGCTCTACCCAAATTGTCCAGCGGCTGTCCCTGCCTTCTTACCACACACCTGCTCCTGTTTTGCGTCAAATCCAAGCTGAACTTTTACCGCTGGCAGGAACCCGTTCCGTCGAAGCCATCGCACTGACCAATGCACTGTGGAGAGCCGGTTCGCTTGAAACCCGTTTGCTGGCGGCTTACCTGCTTGGCAGCATCCCGCCTGCCCAGGCCATCACTGCTCTGACACGCCTGCCCGACTGGCTCGCCCAATCCACAGACAAAGAGATTCGCACAGCTCTGCTGACCGATGCCTTTGCCCGCCTGCGCCGGGAAAACCCCGAGGCGCTTTTCATCCTGCTTGAAGATTGGCTGAAATCGCCCCGTAACTCGTTGCAGGTCTGGGGTCTACGGGCGCTAATCCCAATCCTGACCGATCCAAAATTTGAAAACCTTCCCGCCGTATTCCGCATCATAAAACCGGCCGTTCGATCTGCTGGCCCGGTCACGCAACTGGAGCTGCAGGCTTGTCTCGCCAGCCTCGAGCATGTCTCCCGGACCGAGACCCAGGCCTTCCTGTGTGAAATCATCGGCGATAACCCGACTCCGCTAATGCTGCGGACCTTTCACCGGATCCTGGTCGGTCTGTCGGCCGAACTACAAGCTGGTCTGCGGGAAATACTGCGCGAATATAGCAATCAATTGTAGGAGACAATCCCCTTTGATTATGAAAACCCGTTGGGCGCTCAGAATATTTTTCGTCGTTTCGTTCATGGCAGGCTGTACGATAACACCAGAAATCCAGCCTGCCATTACCCCTGCTCCCATACACACCGCCTCTTATACTTCCATACCGACGAGGACGGAAACCGCGGTTCCAACGCCAACTGAAAATGAACCATTTACCTTCGTCTTTTATGGAGACAGCGCATTGAAAGTCGGCGAAGTAGGCAGGCAAGGGTCAGTCGGGTTCTCTTTTGTAGATTATTTGCTCCCGGAACTTGATCCGGACTACAATTTGATTACCGCAAATTATGGAGGGAAGACTTCGAAATGGGCTTACGAGAACATCGAGCAGACCGTTCTGAGCCTGAATCCCGATGTCGTTACTCTTGAGTGGGGCTGGGATGATCTGCATGGATGCCCCGGAATATTTGATCGGGATACGAACTCCCTCGTCGAATATCGCCTGGTTGCATGGATAATCGATCACATCAAGTATCTCAAGCTTCAAATCGATGCGCTATTGGACCGCGGCATAGCCATATTTATCGTGACACCCCTTCCCGCAAATGGCGATCTTCCCTGGAGCCATATAGGCCCAAACAATGAGCTAATCTGGGAACTGGATAACAGGTGCAACTATAATTCCGGGATTGAACAACTCGTCGAAGCTCAAAGACAACTGGTCGTGGAATATTCTGCTGAGCAAAAACCAGTATACCTTGTTGACGCCTGGCAAATCTACATGGATCATCCAAACGATGAAAAAATGTACATGGACATCATGCACCCCGCCAGCCGCGGTGCAGAACTGATTGCCGAGGGATGGTTGCAAGTATTCAGAAACTCTCAAATCCACTAAATTATGACTCTCACCCATCGCGAACGTCTGCAAGCCTGTCTCGCTGACAGCACTTCCCTCGACCGCCCGCCAGTCGCTCTCTGGCGCCATTTTCCAGTGGATGACCAGAACCCCGAAACCCTGGCAGGTGCTTCGCTGGACTTCCAACGACGCTACGACTTCGACCTGGTCAAAGTGACCCCGGCCTCCTCGTTTTCCATAAAGGACTGGGGGGCGGAAGATGCTTGGGAAGGTCACACCGAAGGAACGCGCCGTTACACCAGGCGCGTCATCGAGAGTCCACAGGACTGGGAACTCTTACCCGTCCTCTCCCCTTCTTCGCCACATCTTGCCCAACAGTTGGCCTGCCTTCGTTATATCCGATCTGATCTGTCCCCGGAGACTCCGCTCCTGCAAACCATCTTCAGTCCATTGGCGCAGGCTAAAAATCTGGCCGGTGGCGAGATGCTGGTTGCACACCTCCGACAGTACCCAGAAGCTGTCTTGAAAGGGCTGGAGACCATCGCAGATACAACGCGCCAATTCGTCGAGGCATGCATGAATATCGGTATAGACGGCGTCTTTTATGCCATCCAGCACGCTCAGGCCGGATTGTTGACCCTCGACGAATATAAAATCTTCGGCTTGCCCAATGACCTGACCAGCCTCGAACCTGCCAAATCACTGTGGACCAACCTGCTTCATCTCCACGGCCTCAACGTTTACATCGACCTGATCACCCAATCCCTATTCCCTGATCACCTTTTTCAAATTGTCAACTGGCACGACCGCGAAACCGCTCCATCGCTGGTTGAAGGACTAAAAAACAACCTGGGCGTGGTCTGCGGTGGAATAAATCAAAACACCATCGTTTTTGGAAACCGGTCCGAAGTCCAGCAAGAAGCAACTGATGCCATCGCCCAGACCGGCGGTCACCGGTTTATACTTGGTACTGGTTGCGTTACCCCCGTTATTGCCCCCCACGGGAATATCATGGCAACCCGTAAAATTGTGGAGGTATTTGGATGAGCCTGCGGGTTATCTCCGGTATCGCCAAAGGGCGCAAACTGAAAGACGTTCCCGGCAATATCACCCGCCCTGTGACCGATATGGTCAAGGAAGCATTGTTCAATATCCTAGCAGGTGACGTTCAGGGCTCGATCTGGTGGGACCTTTTCGGTGGGACAGGCGCTGTCGGAATCGAAGCCTTGAGCCGCGGTGCAGCATTCGTACGATTCTCCGAGTCTAACCGTCTTCCATTTGAGACAATTAAGGCCAACCTGGAAACCACCGGCTTTATTTCGCAGGCTGAGATCCGCCGCGGAGATGCCTTCGCCATGCTCTCCACAACGCCCAACCGGGCATTTGATTACATTTACATCGCGCCACCTCAGTACAAGGAAATGTGGTCGAAGGCACTTGCTTCGCTTGATGCAAACTCCGGCTGGTTGAGTGATGAGATCGAAGTCATTGTTCAAATCCACCCTCGTGAATATGTGAACCTCACACTTAATAACCTGGAGGAGTTCGAACTGCGAAAATACGGGAGCACGCTGCTGGTGTTTTACAAGAAGAAGTAATGCGCATCTTGTCTCTGCACCCGAAGGAGATCGACCGCCAGAGTTTGCTGGCTCTTTGGGGCGAGACCTTGCTGGCACAGAAAGTATTAAAGGGGAGGGGGGGGAGAGACGAAAGGCTACCGCCATCATCCACAGTTGATCCGCTTCCGTGCCTGCCACGCTCCACTAGCTGAAATTTTGCCTTATCTGATTTCTAAAGGTAGACGAGGCTGAGGCACGCGGTCTTGCTTTTGACAAGTCTAATATACCTCCCGGTCGTGTGACCTACAAAATCCTGACCACGCGCGGACAGATTCTGTATGAATGGGTACATCCCAAAACCAAATTCAAACGCTACGACCTACAAAGGCTCGCACAAATTTTCGGGATTGAGATCCCTGAAGGCTACCCACCGTTTGAAGTTGTTGCTGGAAGTGTGGAACCCTGGGAACAGGTATAATTGCAGGAACCTGTTCTTTTTATGGCATCCGAATGTTCGAGGTCAACCCAAAGTGGGGGTAGTCATTTTGTCAGTTTATCTTTATGATAAGCACAAATAATCATTTCCCCACTCGTGCTGGAACAGGATTACAGGAGGTTCACATGGATTTGACTACCGTTAAGATAGAAAAACCCGAACATGTCAACTTTATCCTCGGGCAATCACATTTCATCAAGACTGTCGAGGACGTGCACGAAGCTTTAGTCAATGCCGTACCAGGAATAAAATTCGGCGTTGCCTTTTGCGAGGCTTCCGGTAAATGTCTTGTGCGCTGGTCCGGCACGGACGAGGCGATGATTGAACTTGCAAAGAAGAACGCTCTCGCCATCGGCGCCGGGCATTCTTTCATTGTGTTTCTGGGGGACGGTTTCTACCCCGTCAATGTGCTGAAAACCATTCAGAACACGCCGGAAGTCTGCTCCATCTTCTGCGCCACCGCCAACCCCACAGAGGTACTGGTCGCCGAAACCGGACAAGGGCGCGGAATCCTGGGCGTGGTGGATGGGTCTCCTCCAAAGGGAGTCGAAGACATGGAAGACATCGCCTGGCGAATAACCTTCTTGCGAAATATCGGATACAAAACCGGGTAGAGGGTGACAGACCTACAGGTTTTGCAAAAATATTTAACCAAGAACATATGTCGCACCCTCAAAATAACCTTCCCAGATGCGTTTCCCAGGTTTTCCCAAGTGAAGTAGCGGAACTAATCACAAAAAAAGTTGATGGACTTTCCAACGGTACAGTACTCTGCCGTGATAATTGCATCTTAGATATTTTTGCCTGATCCTGGAATGTGAAGCTGAAATCACAATAGTGATCGATAACGACCAAACGCCTTTGCGCAAAACCATCGCCGTGGGGGACTTATTCGCCGCAATGCTGGGTTGGGCAAGCAATGTAAGCACCCGGGGTTTCATAAATCCCGGGTGCTTCATTCTTCAGCAAAAACGACGGACAATTTCTCACCTTCATAAAACGAGCGCGCATTGAAAGGCACATCGCCGCGTTTCATTTTCTGGATGCGTCTTAGCAGAACCGGCAAATCTTCCACTACCGGGAGATTCGGCACATCCGCGAAAGGAAACCATTCCAGTGTTCCTTCAGCGGATTCTTTCGGCTCTCCAAACGGAGATTCGCCCCAGAAAACATAGATGCCGATTCCTGGGTTCTCACCCGTCTCTACCACCACCGTTCCGCATAACCACAAATCAGCCGTCAGGCCAGTCTCTTCCAACAGCTCGCGCCGCGCCGCGGACAGGATGTCTTCGCCTGGTTCAATGTGGCCACCAATGCCATTGTATTTATTTGGCCACAGGTGCTTGGTTGATGCTCCCTTCAGTAATAGGACCAAGGCCCCGCGCGTAATGAAAATCAGAACACGCGGGATTACCATATATCGGTCGCGGGTTACACCTTGATCATATTTTGGCATTATTCCAGATTGTGATCGTGGAGTTGCGATGCTGAGTCTTGCCGGGATTTCATATTACCAGTTTTCGGACGGACTCAAGCTGGCCGGCGTTGCCCAATTTCTCGTTTTTATGGGCGATGAACCTGGCATATTCGCTCATAAAGAATTTGCCGGGATCGCGCAGATCAAACTTTTCGGGGAAATCGCGGAAGAACTCACGGTGGACGCGGGTCCAGACCAGGCGGCCGTCGGTGTCAATGTTGATCTTGGTCACACCCAGTTCAGAGGCGCGCTTGAACTGATTCTCATCTACACCCTTGGCGCCTTTCAAGTTTCCACCGGCTGCATTGATCCGGGCGACTTCTTCCTGAGGAACTGAGCTGGAGCCATGCATCACCAACGGATAATTGGGTAGTCGCTTCTGGATCGCTTCGAGCACTTCAAAGTGCAGGCCTTGCGAACCGGTGAACTTGAATGCCCCATGGCTGGTGCCAATGGCGCAGGCCAGCGAGTCGACACTGGTCTTCTCTACGAATTCTTTTGCCTGGTCAGGGTCAGTCAGTTTGGCGTTGGCCTCATCTACATTGACGTGTTCCTCGACGCCACCCAATTGGCCGAGTTCCGCCTCGACCACAATGCCTTTGGCATGTGCGGAGTCCACTACTCGTTTGGTGATTTCGACATTCTTCTCAAACGACTCACTGCTGGCATCAATCATGACAGAGGAATAAAAACCGCTGGCGATGCAGTCGAAACAGGTTCCTTCGTCGCCATGGTCAAGGTGCACAGCAAAAATAGATTCCGGGAAGATACCGTCAGCGGCGCGGATCAACGCCTCGAGCATATTCTTATGGGTGAAGGAGCGCGCACCCTTCGAAATCTGGATTATGAACGGTGCCTGGCTGTCCATGCAGCCGCGGAAAAGACCCATGGTTTGCTCCAAGTTATTAATGTTATAAGCTCCGATGGCATACTTGCCATATGCAGCTTCGAATAGTTGTTTAGTGGTTACAATCATCTTTCACTCCTTCTTTTGAAAGGGCAATCATATCGATTCACCCATAATCCGCAGAGAAACCAGGAACAATAACCTGTGGATTTCATGCCCTCGAAAGTGAATTATCCGGCATAGCCCTTCAATACAATTCGGCCAATTATACAACTTTATCCCCCAAATGTCGTAAGCCTCTTTGAGCACGATGAAGTATAATTAATGAAGATTGATTATTATCCGAGCATCCTTTCAGGAGGAACCATGAGCGACCTTTTTGATACCGTCAAAGGCGGACAGGATATCTTCAAAAAACTCCTGTCCTACATACCCGGCTTTAGTGGCTATATAGAGCGCTCCAACCGCCGCTCTGCCGACAAAATCCTGCGCGAGCAGGTAGCCCTGAAGTACAGCGAACTGGCAGCACGTACTTCACGCCTGCAAAAAGACATCGCCGACGCCAGCCAAATTGACTTCCTTGATGAAATTGACTCGGTCGGCCTGAAACTGCGCACTTTCGCCGACCGCATCAAGAATGCATCCTACGGCTACTCCGGTTTTTTCGATGCTGTCAAGATCAATGAGAAAGAACTCGAAAAGATTTACGCTTTCGATCTAGCTTTCTTCATGCTGGCCGACCAGGTTTCCAGTGGTCTGGATAATGTCGAAGCCGCCGTGGCAGGCGATGGACTCAAAGCCGCCATCCGCGCCGTCAATGACCTGGCACGCCAGGCTGGCGAGACCTACGACCACCGCAACGAAACCATCACCGGCAGCGGCGCAGCCCAGTAGTACTTCTTTCACAAATTGAAGTAGCGCAGGATGGCATCTTGCGCTACTTTGTGGTTTAATAACAGCATGTGGACAGAATATATCACCCCCGCCTCTCTTGAAGAAACATTGTGCGTCCTGGCCGAAAAACGCGAAAAAGCCCGTCTTATTGCCGGGGCTACTGACCTGATGCTCGAACTCGAACGCGGCATCCACAAGGAAATTGAGACATTGATTGACATCACCCACCTGCCGGACCTTGACCAAATCACCTTCGATGAAGACGAAAACATCCACCTCGGTCCATTGGTGACGCATAACGCGGTCGTTGCATCCAAGCTGTTGCGCGAGCGTGCCTTCCCGTTGGTCAGCGCCGCCTGGCAAGTGGGCGCTCCGCAAATCCGCAACCTGGCCACAGTGGCCGGGAACCTGGTCACCGCCAGCCCCGCCAACGACACCATCACACCTTTGATTGCCCTAGGCGCATGGGTATTGCTGGCTTCCGAGAAGGGCACTCGCCGTGTGCCCCTGGAGAACTTCTATACCGGTGTCCGTAAGACGGTGCTTCAACCGGATGAGATGTTGGTTGAAATTGCCTTCCCGGCGTTGAAAACCGGTCAACGCGGGACTTTTTTAAAACTGGGACTGCGCCGTGCCCAGGCCATTTCACTGGTCAACACAGCGATCGTCCTGACCTTTGAATCATCCCGCGTTAAATCAAGTGTTATCACGCTGGGGGCTGTCGCCCCGACCATCATCCATACCCCCGAAGCCGAAGCTTTTTTGGCGGGCAAAGAACTGACCGACGAGGTCATCGCTTGCGCCGCCGAACTGGCTGCCGGGGCCTCCCGCCCGATTGATGACATCCGTGGCTCGGCCGCTTATCGAAAAGCGATGGTTCGTGTGCTAGTCTCGCGCGGGCTTCGCACCCTGTGCGATGGGCAGGAGCATGCCCAAATCCCGGAGGCTCCAGTGCTGCTTTGGGGATTAAAGGTCACCAACCACAGACCATCGTCCATCGCCCACCATCCATCGCCATGCAAATCCATTCATACAAGAATTAATGGAAAGGAGTACACATTCACTACCGGCCGTGAAAAGTCCCTGCTTCGGCTGCTCCGGGAGGAGGCTGGGTTGACCGGCACGAAGGAAGGTTGCGCAGAGGGTGAGTGCGGAGCCTGCACCGTGTTCCTGGATGGCAAGGCGGTGATGTCCTGTCTCGTCCCCGCCCCCCGCGCTGACGGAGCGGAGATCGTCACCGTCGAAGGGTTGGCTTCCACTTCCCAAATGGAGATTGTCCCCGAAGGGAAAGAGGGGTCAGGAGTGAGAGGCCTGCACCCGGTTCAACAAGCCTTTGTGACTGATGGGGCTGTCCAATGCGGTTACTGCACGCCAGGGTTTATCATGTCGGCTGTAAAACTGTTGGAAGAGCGCCCGCATCCGAGCCGTGACGAGATCACGCAAGCCATTTCCGGCAACCTGTGTCGTTGCACGGGTTATTACAAGATCGTGCAGGCTATTGAAGACTCGTCCAAGTTATCAGAGCAGACGCTGTCTGCCCAAATGGAGATCTGAAATGGGAAAATACTCAAAATACCAAAGCAAAGCTCCTGAAAAGAAGGGAATGCATCCAATCTGGCGAGGCATCGGCTTTATCTCAATGATTATCCTCCCGCTGCTGGCCTTTTGGCTGATGTTGTTATCTGTCCCGCTGATCATTGCGACAGGAAAAATCCCGTACCAACTACTCGGACCCGCCCATTTTCCCGAATGGGCCTTCCGGTACCGGATCCTAGCTGGAATCACCCACTTTATCAGCAGCATAGACAACCTGTGGATTAATACAATCACGTTCTTTGTGATAGTATTAATCCTGACCGCTATCGCCTCTCTACTGTATTCAATGATCTATCCTCTAGTCGGGCCGGCACGTTACTCGGAAATGGATGCACCACCGTCAAAACATAAAGGGAAGGTATATAAGAGATAGACCGGGAATAATCAATACCATCATCCCAATTTAAAGGCGATTATGACAAACTCCATCGGCCAATCCGTCCCCCGCATCGACGCGTGTGACAAGGTCACCGGAGCAGTTCTGTACTCGGGCGACCTCGTTTCCCCGGATATGCTCCATATGAAAATCCTTTTCGCCGGGCGTCCACATGCCCGCGTGGTCAGTATTGACACCTCTGCTGCCAAGGCCCTGCCCGGTGTGGTTGCAGTATATACCGCCAAAGATGTACCGGTCAATGAGTATGGTTTGCAATGGAAAGACCAACCGATCTTATGTGGCCCCCCCCCCTCCAGCGGAGCAGGAGAGGGGCCAGGGGTGAGAGGCGATATCGTCCGCTGCGAAGGTGACCAGGTAGCCGCCGTTGTCGCCGAAACAGAAGCCATCTCCACCATAGCACGGGATTTAATTAAAGTGGACTACGAGGACCTGCCCGCTGTCTTCGATGCCATTGAGGCGATGAAACCTGATGCACCTCGCATCCATCCGGAAATTGGCAATTCCAACATCTGCGTGCTGGACAAGATTCGTAAGGGCGACGTAGAGTCCGCATTTGTAAGGGCGGATGTGATCGTTGAGGGCAAGTACCACACACCCTACCAGGAACATGCCTTCCTTCAGCCGGAAGCCGGGCTAGCATATCTAGACGAGAAAGATCGGATCACGGTCAAATGCGCCGGTCAGTGGACGCACGCTGACCGGAGTGGGATCGCCCATGCCATCGGCTTGGACGACGAGCAGGTGCGCGTGATCTACCCAGCCATCGGTGGCGCCTTTGGTGGAAGGGAAGACCTGTCTGTGCAGATCTTGCTGGCGTTGGCGGTAATGAAACTCAAGCGCCCGGTAAAGATCGTCTGGAGCCGGAAGGAATCAATCCTCGGACACGGTAAGCGCCACCCGATGACCCTCAATGCAAAATGGGCTGCCACTAAGGACGGTAAACTACTTGCCGCTGAGACCACCATCATTGCCGACGCGGGGGCGTACATGTACACCACCAACAAGGTGCTAGGCAACTGCACCATCACCGCCACCGGCCCATACTTCATTCCCAACGTCAAAGAAGACGTCTATGGCGTCTACACCAACAACGTCCCAACCGCCGCCTTCCGCGGCTTTGGCGCTCCGCAGGCTCTTTGGATGGCCGAACTCCAGATGGACAAACTGGCCGAAAAACTTGGCCTGGACCCGGTCGAATTCCGTCATCGCAACGCGTTGCGGGAGGGTGACACGCTCAACGTGGGTACCCCGGCTCCGGGTAGCGTAAGCATCGTGCAGTGCATCGAAACAGCCCGCGACCGGTTCGGCTGGACGATTAACCACAGACATCAGACCATCGCCCACAGTCCATCGTCAATCATTCGTGGTCAGGGGTTCGCCTGCGGCTTCAAGAATGTAGGCTTCTCGTTCGGTTACCAGGAAAACTCCTGGGCCCGCCTCGAACTGCACGGAAAGACCCGAATCGAAAGCGTCGTCGTCTGGCACGCCGGTGCAGAGGTCGGCCAGGGTGCACATACCGTCATGGCACAGGTTGCTGCCGAGGCAGTGGGTGTCCCATTCGAGAAGGTGACAATAGTCACCTCGGACTCTGCCACGATGGGCGATCCCGGCAGCGCCTCGGCCTCACGCCTGACCTTCATGTCGGGAAATGCCATCCGGGGCGCGGCGCAAGCGGCCCTGGCGAAGTGGAAAATCGAGGAACGCCCTGCCATCGCCGAATACATTTATCTTGCTCCCAGGACGACCCCCTTTGACAAAGAGACCGGCTACTCTACACCGAACCTGTCGTATGCCTACGTGGCCCAAGCGGTCGAGGTCGAAGTGGACCTGGAAACCGGCTTCATCAAAATCCTGCGCGTCGTCTCTGCGGACGACGTGGGGCAAGCCATCAATCCGGTGCTGGTCCAGGGGCAGATTGAAGGCGCAGTGGTACAGGCCGTGGGTTATGCCATTACTGAGAACTTCATCACTAAAAATGGTCATATTCTCACCGACCAACTCAGCACCTACCTTATCCCCACTGTGCTTGACATCCCGGATGCAGTCGAGTCGGTCATTATCGAGGTGGCAGAACCGAACGGACCTTTCGGGGCGCGCGGCCTGGGTGAACTGCCTTTCCTACCGATTGCCCCGGCGATTGCCTCGGCGGTTCACGATGCCACCGGGGTCTGGTTCAACGAGTTCCCGCTTACGCCCGAACGCGTCCTGCGCGGCTTGGGAAAGATATGAGCACATAGGCGCTGTCCATTTCGTCTCCTGGACAGCAGTGATGTACCGCACAAAATAAGCATTGAAAGTATTATGGTACAATCTATTATCTCCCGACCGTTGCGGGAGGTGTGTGTTATTATCCCCACCTTTCTGATTGCTGAACCCAGCCATCGCTATCGGCGTTTGGTTCAATACATTTCCCATTGCGCCCGCATGCGCCCGGCGCCAATTAGGAAAATATATATGATTCAGATACTCTCCAAGCACAAATATAAATTGCTGATTTTCACTCTTCTGATGGCCGCATCTTTAATTTCTGTTATGCTGGCCAGGGCACGCATGGCTTACAGCAACACGAATGACTATTCAACCCTGATTTGGAATCTAAGCCTCGCATGGATCCCTTTTGTGTTTGCTTCAATAGCCTATGTGGTTTCCTGGTCACGAAAACTACTCTACCTGGTCGTGCCAGTCAGTGCGTTCGTATGGCTGATCTTTTTCCCCAATGCTCCCTATATCTTGACGGATTTCCAGCACCTCAGTACAAATGCCAATAACGCTCCGCTCTGGTATGACGTTCTCATGTTGATCTGGTTTGCATGGACGGGGCTCCTCCTGGGTGTGGTATCCCTTTACTTCATGCAGGAGATCGTCACACGCGCTTTTGGAAGAATTGCCGGCTGGTTATTTACTATCTTTGTAACCGTCTTGAGTAGTGTAGGGATCTTCCTGGGACGATTTTATCGCTGGAACAGTTGGGACATTTTGGGTGATCCGATGCCAATCGCGCATGACATTTGGGGATGGTTGAGACATCCCTTCGCGAATCTGCGCGTCTATGGCTTTACACTCCTCTTTACATTACTATTCCTTTTTGTCTACCTTGCCATCCATGCCTTCGGAAGAGTGATGCAGGAAAAACAAACCCAAGACAATGCTGAGTAGGGTTTTCGAGCACTCCGTGATTACCACCCCCCGTTTTGCGAGGATTGTTGTTCTAACAGGCGTTTCATGATCCCACACGACTACCACATGCATTCCACCTTCTCCGAAGACGGTGCATCCTCTCCTGAAAATATGTGCCGCCGCGCTGTCGACCTTATTATCCCCGAGATCGGCTTCAGTGAACACTGGGACTTTGGCCCCTTTGCGAAAAACCCGCTCTTCTTCCAGCCCGAACCCTGGTATGCCGAATTGGAACGACTGCGTGACCTGTTCGCCGGAAAATTGACCATCCGGGCCGGTATCGAGATTTCCGAACCACACTTGTACCCACAGCCTGCCGCCGAAGTTCTGACGCGCGTCCCCTTCGATTATGTTCTCGGCTCGGTACATTTCGTCGGGCCGGCATTGATGTTCGACGAAACTTACTTCCATACCCACACAGCTGATGAAGTTTACAGGGCATATTTCACCGAAGTCGAGACAATGCTCCAGACTGCTGACCTTGATATTTTGGCGCATCTCGACATTCCCGTCCGCACCGCCAAACCCATCTTCGGTTACGACCCTACTCGTTACGAAGGCCAGATCCGCCGCATCCTGCATATGGTCATTGACCGAAACCTGGCTCTGGATGTCAATGCCACCGGTCTGCGCAAAGCCGCGCAAAACCTGATGCCCGACCCAACCATCCTGAAATGGTACGGCGAGATGGGTGGTGAACGCGTAACGCTCGGTTCTGATGCCCATGCAGCCAATCAGGTTGGCATGCATCTCGATGCTGCCCTGGATGCCATCCGCGCGGCGGGTATCTCCTACATCACTCAGTTCGAGCAGCGGCAGTCGCGCCTCGTTTCTATACGATAGAACAAAGAGGCAGTAAAATCCCTCTGGGGAGGGCATCCTCAACGGGACGGTGTCTGCCCGAACGACCACCATCTCAAATATGTGGTTTAATATGCCCATGGGTTCTCTCATCCTAATCCGCGGCGGCGGAGACCTCGCCACCGGGGTCGCCATCCGCTTATTCCGTTCAGGACTGCACGTAGTTCTTACCGAACTGCCCCAACCACTGGCCGTGCGCCGTACGGTCTCATTTGCCGAGGCAGTCTATTCCAGCGAAATCAGCATAGAGGGCATCACCGCCCTGCGCGTGGATGATCCCAGTGATTCCCTGCTCATTCTCAGCGCACTCGGTAAACAACAGGTTCCCGTCCTGGTGGACCCCGGCTGTGTGTCCGCCAAGCTCCTGAACCCCACCGTCATCGTGGACGGGCGCATGACCAAGCGTCTGCCTGAACTCATCGGGTACTCGCCCGCTCTTTTCATTGGCCTCGGCCCGGGATTCGAGGCTGGTGTGAACTGCCAGGCCGTGATCGAGACCCGGCGCGGCCACATGCTCGGGCGCGTCTTCTGGAGCGGGTGCCCGGACCCGGATACTGGTCAGCCCGACGGCGACCCGGCACGCCTCCTGCGCTCCCCGTGCGACGGGACAATTGTCACCCATGCGAATATTGGCGAATATGTGGAAGAAGGGCAGGTCATCGCTAAGATTGACGATGGACGCCAGACCACAGACCATCGTCAATCATCTGTCGTCCGTAGTCCGCTGAGCGGAATCTTACGCGGCCTGCTTCATTCCGGACTGACCGTTACAAGCGGGCTGAAAATCGGCGACATTGACCCGCGCAACGATCCGCGTCTCTGTCAGATGGTCTCGGATAAAGCCCTGACCATCGGGGGCGGAGCATTGGAAGCAATTCTCTCCAAACCAGAAGTACGTGCGCAACTCTGGACATGAATCTCGCCCAAGCACTTCGTCTGTTGCCCCCTCCTTCTCTTAGTGACACTTCCCCAATTTCCTTTGGATTTGGGGGAGGTAGGGAGGGGGTCGCCCTGGTCGGTGCAGGTGGGAAGACCACCGCACTCTTCAAACTGGCGCGTGAACTGCCACCTCCGGTCATCGTTACCGCCACAACCCACCTGCACGTTGACCAGATCAAATTGGCCGACTCGCACTGGAACGGGGAAAAGCTGGAGGATTTGGCCAGTTTCCAAGAGAATCTTGGCGGGGTAATGCTCGTCACAGGTGCGATAGACGGGGATCGAACCACAGGGTTGAATGATAATATTGTTTCCCAGCTACGGGAAATCTGTGCCTCTCATAACTTGCCCTTGCTAATTGAAGCAGACGGTTCCCGTCAAAAGCCACTGAAAGCACCCGCTAACCCTGAACCAGCTATCCCAGAATTTATCGAAACGGTTGTTGTGGTTGCCGGTTTGACCGGTCTGGGGAAACCGTTAACCGAGCAGTTCGTTCATCGCCCGGATATTTTTGCACTCTTGAGCGGTCTGAAAATGGGCGAAACCATCACTCTTAAAGCGCTCTTGCGTGTACTTGTCCACCCCGCAGGCGGTCTAAAGAACATTCCCCCGCAGGCACGCCGCATCGTTTGTCTCAACCAAGCCGATACGCCTGAATTACAAGCGCAGGGAAAAACGCTGGCTGAAGAACTGCTGTCCGCATACCATTCCATCATCATCGCATCGCTCAAACAATCCCAGATCCACGCCGTTTACGAGCCAGTTGTCGGGATTATTTTGGCAGGTGGAAGGTCCTCCCGCTACGGTCAACCCAAGCCGCTCCTGGACTGGCACGGCAAGCCTTTTGTCCGCGTAGTGGCAGAGACGGCGCTCGCGGCAGGTCTTTCGCCGGTGGTGGTTGTGACGGGCGCGAAAGCGGAAAAGGTGGAACCTTCGGTAAATGATTTGCCGGTGATTATTGTACGCAACGGAGATTGGCAGAATGGACAGAGTACATCCATTCGGTCTGGGCTGGCATCCCTCTCCCCGCCCCACCCGGACTCCGGCCACCTTCCCCATCCCCCTTCTGGCAAGACAGGGAAAAGGAAGGACAGGGAGGCAATGGGTAAGGTCGGGGCTGCCATTTTCCTTCTCGCCGACCAGCCGCAGATCACGTCAACGGTCGTACGCGCCCTGATCGAGGAACACGCCCGTACATTGACGCCAATCGTTGGACCTTTGATTGGTGGTCAGCGCTCCAACCCGGTGCTGTTTGACCAGGTTACGTTCCCGGACTTGATAGCCCTGAGCGGTGATGCAGGTGGACGGGCAATCTTTAGCCAGTATCCAGTTAATTACCTTACCTGGTATGATGAAAGTCAATTATCCGACGTGGATACGCCAGAAGAGTACAAGAAACTTGTCAATGGGGAATAGCATCATCGCCATCCTCCTTGCAGCGGGACTTTCCAGCCGCATGGGTCAGCCCAAACTGCTCCTACCCTGGGGGAGGACAACAGTCCTCGGGCAGGTTGTGTCCACATTCGCTGCGGCAGGGATGGAAGAGATTATCATTGTAACTGGCGGGGTGCATAAACAGATCGAAAGCCAGGCAGCAGAATTGGCCAAAGATTATCCTGTTCGGACAGTTTACAACCCGGCTTATCCGCGCGGGCAAATGATAAGATCCATCCAGGTAGGATTGGCAGCTTTGGACTCCCACTCCCATGCCGCGCTGATCGGTCTCGGAGATCAGCCCCAGATCCGGGAGGAGACGGTGCGGCGCATCTGTTCCGCCTATATCCTGTCCAGATCGCTCCTGGTTTTCCCCAGTTTCCAGAATCGGCGCGGTCATCCATGGCTGATCGCGCGCCCGCTCTGGCCAAGAATCCTGGCGCTCCCCGCCTCCACAACTTCGCGCCAGTTCATCAATTCCTATGCCAGACAGGTGGAATATGTTGCCGCTGATCAAAGCATCCTGCAAGACCTGGATACTCCGGAAGATTATGACAGTCTACGACCTTAACCCCCTTGTCATTTCCACCATCTTGTGCTATTTATATTCAACATGGAAGATATTTAAAGGTGGCCAAGCATAAAACCATTCATATTGTCTGGGATGAGAAGGTCGCCGTGGAGAAGGTGCTCGGCGCATGATGTTGCGGTCATTCGTGGCTGTGGAAATCCCCGCCGAGATCCAGGGTGCGATTGCACGCAGCACAGCCCCTTTGCAACAGGCTCTGCCTAAACCGCTCATCCGCTGGGTGGCACCGCAAAATGTCCATCTAACTCTTAAATTTCTGGGGGATGTCTTGCCCACCAACCTCGAACGTCTGGCCAAGGCACTGAAAACAGTAGCTTTTACGCATGAGACATTCACCATTTCGGTAGGCGGACTCGGAGCCTTTCCGACCCGGTACCGGCCACGCGTCATCTGGATCAGACTCGAAGCCCCGGTTGCCTTGATGGCGCTCCTTCGCGGCGTTGAAGCAGTTACAACGGAGCTGGGCTACGCCCCAGAGGATCGTCCCTTTTCTCCGCACCTGACGATTGGACGGGTTGGACAGAATGTCTCTGGGACGGATTTCCAGCGGATCCGCACTACCTTTGAAGGTGTTAATGTCGGCGCCCTTGGCACGTTCCGGGTAGACGCGGTGCATATTTTCAAATCTGATCTACAGCCGGGTGGGTCGGTGTATATGCACTTGTACACCCTGCCAATGAAATCAAAATAGAAATGACTTGGCCGTCATAAACCTAAAACGAGGTGACATCTGGATACAATGGAACTTGCACATACAATTGTCAATGCCTTGGAAGACAAAAAAGGCGAAGATATTATCCTGTTGGATATTAAAGGGATCGTTTCCTTCACAGATTTCTTCATTATCTGTACTGCAACCAGCAACCGCATGTTGAATGCCCTGGCAGACGGGGTAGTCGAAAGAACACATGTCGAGCATAACAGGAAAGGCCGCATCGAAAGTACCCCGGATTCCGGCTGGATGATTATTGATTACGGGGATATAGTCGTCCATCTCTTTGATGCCGATATGCGCCGGTATTACAAGTTGGAGGAGTTATGGGACGAGGGAAGGGTACTATTGAAGGTGCAATAGCATACAGGTTCCATCAATATTTGATTTCCATCAACGCGCGTTTACGGATTCCCGGTCAACCCTTGCGCAACATCAACAGCCTTTAGTTCAAAATACGCATTCATGACTGCCTTCACAGTGGGAGCAGCCACACGGCCACCTTCACCTGCGTTGTAAAAGAAGGCGAGTATGGCAATTTCCGGATTGTCGTACGGAGCATATGCCATCGTCCAGCCATGGGCAGGCCAATCACCTGGTTTGCATACTCCTTTTGCGTTCGCCACATCGTCACAATATTCCGCAGTGCCAGTCTTGCCAGCAATTGAAATCGGGTAATTCAGGAAAGAGAAATCATGGTTGAGCGTCCCACTTGGGTCGGAGGCAGCCAAACGCATCCCAGCCTGGACCTCTTGCACTGCGGTGGGGCTTACCGGTTTCATTGCGCCCGTTGAAGTGCATTCACCATTCACACAGCTAAAATCTTTAATTACCGGGTCGGTCGTGATATCCCAACGCAGACGTGGCATAAAGGGTTGGATTACATTTCCCTCTCCATCCACTATTTCATGGATAATCGTCGGTTGCATCTGGCGTCCATCATTTGCGATCGTCGCCGCAGACAATAGTACTTGCAGCGGGGTTGCCAGCACATACCCCTGTCCCACGCTGGCGAGGTAAGTGTCGCCCGTGGACCAGTTCTCGCCCTGGTAAATTCTTTTCCAGGTCGGGTCGGGGATAAGCCCGGACAATTCACCCGGCAGCTCGATACCGCTCGGCTGGTTATAGCCCAAAGACTGGGCATACTGCTGGAGGCGTAAAATACCCAAACCCTGATCGATTTCACCTGCAAAACCGCCTCCGACCTTATAAAAGCATACATCACTGGAACGGGCAATGCACTGCAAGAAAGGAATTTTTCCGAGTCCGCTCGTCTCACCGTAGAAAGTGTACGTCCAGTCATAATAATATTGGATGCTACCAGTATCGGTAGGCGAAAATGTATTCTGTAAGCCAATCATCGCGGGAGCGTCAATTACGGTCGATGGCGTGACAACACCTTCGTTCAAAGCGCCGGTGGCTGTGGAGATTTTGAAGGTCGAACCCGGTGGGTATTCTGCAGAAATGGCAAAATTGAGCAAAGGATGAGCGGGATCTTGTTCCAATTGACGGTAATAATATGCCGGGATTATCCGCGCCATACGATTATTCTCGTAGGTAGGGTATTGTGCCATCGCCAGGATTTCGCCCGTCTTGGGATTCATGGCAATGACCACTCCACTGGAAATCCGATAGTACCCGTTATAAACGTTGTTCCAGTAATCAATGTCACGTTTCAGGATGGTTGAAGCGGCCTGTTGGAGCCGGGTATCAATCGTCAAGACAATATTGTTTCCGGGAATCGGCGCGACTGGCGCGGCAAGATTGCTCAGAACCTGTCCGGCCACATCAACTTCCACAGTCCGTTCTCCGGGCGTACCAATCAAGGTATCATTCATAGAATATTCCACGCCAGCATACCCAACTTTATCCCGGTTAGGCAAAAAACCCTGGGCGCGGTATTCATGTTCCAACGATGCCGGGATAGGTCCCAAAAAACCAACAATTGTGGCCGTCAATGAGCCGGTTGGGTAATCGCGCATCGGCTCAATCTCCACGCTGACACCTGGCCATTCCACCTCATGCTCACGGACAACCATTGCAACCTGTTCGTTCACATAACACTGGATTTTGACCGGGTCATAGGGTGCGTTGGAGATACCCAGATCAACAAGTTGGGAAATGCCGGGGCCTGAAGTACAGGCTTGAAGCAATTTAGCGTCATTCACCGTCCCATAGTTAACCGGCACGCCAGTAAGGGCAGAAAGGTCACGGTAGATGCGTTGGATGTCACCATCATCGTCTGGTAAAAAGGCCGGGGTGACTACGACGCTATAAGAAGCCGTATTACGCGCCAAGAGTATGCCATTTCGGTCATATATAATCCCGCGGGGTGCAGCATCACTGAGGGTCTTTTCTCGGTTACTATGCGCCTGAAGGGCATATTCCTTCCCAGATAATATCTGCAAGTTAAACAGGCGAGCCACAAAAATCACGGCTACGCTCGCCAATAGACCATAAACGACCAGATTTCGGAAGTTTTGGAAACGCGTCAGTCCCATTTTAACCGTCATGTAACCACCGTGGCAGGAAAGATGCGGTTTGCAAATTCGCTTATGAGGGCATGGACAGGGATTGCCAAGAGCAGGTTCAGCAGGATGCTCGGTAATATGATCTGCACAAAGGACAGATTTAACGCCATTGACACATTAAAGAGAGAGCGGTCCAAATATGTGAGTATTTGCAATACCAGTGTGCCTGACAAAGTAACAGTAAACATCGCTAGAAGTGGTGCCTGCCAGACAAGGTGCGCCATTAAACGAGCCATACCGACAACAACCAGATAACCGATCAGATACACGTACCAAGGGATGCCCGAAACAAACCCGACCAAAAGCCCGGCCATCGCGCCCCAAATCCAAGCGTTGCGAACTCGTTCTTGCAAGCTCCAGGCTGCCAGGATAAGCATCACCAGGTCTGCCGCGCCGTTGAGAAGATAAATGCGTCCGATGATCGAGGTTTGAATCATGACCCCCAGACCGAGCACGGGGATTGCAAATATTATGCTTCGTCTCATTTTACGGTCCAGGGGTTGCAATCAGAGGGGTGATATCCACCGGCGAGAAGTTGGTGATAACCAGCAAGAAACTCAGCCGGTTGAAATCCACATTGGGTTGGACGGCAGCCTGCTGGAACAATTCGTAGTCAAGTTTTCGGATGCTGGCTACCTGCCCCACCAGCAGATTAGGAGGATAACTGCCTCCCAGCCCGGAGGTCAAGACCACATCGCCAACCGTCACGGTGGCATCCTGCGAAATCATATCCAGCGATAGGTCACCAATCACTGAACCAACCAGCATGGCATCTGTATCCGAGGACTGCAGGCGCACATTAACAGCCGAGGCAGCGTCGGAAATCAACTGGACGCGGGCGGCTTCGGCAATGACAGCATCCACCCGTCCCACGAGGCCCTTGTCGGTAACCACCGGCATGCCGGGTAAAATCCCCTGGTTCGAGCCGATGTTTACGATAACATAACGGAGAAACGGACTAGGGTCGAGACCAATGACCGCAGCAGCCTTGTACGAGTATTCGGGATTGGCCCGGGCAAAGTCCACGAGTGCAAAAAGGATGTTCGTCTCGGTAACCTTTTGTTGAAGGTCAATTACTTGAGACTGGAGTTGGGCTATTTCGACTTCCAGTTCGGCATTGCGCTGGCGCAGGGACGCGACGTCACGCGGCACGGTCAGAAAGTCCGCCACCGCCAGGTAGCGGGCTGAAATCCAAGTTTGCGCGTCTATCATGAGACGCGTGAAGCGGGAGGTGACCGGGTTAAAATAACCTCCCAAGGCGAGTGACAACAGGCCAACTGCCACCAATGCAATAATCAATGTCTGCAGGGAACGAGGTAAATTAGTTTTCATAGTCGTTAGGGAAAACCGCGCCGGAGCGTCGCGGCCACGCGATTATGAGTGACGCGTGCTACCGCGCTCGAGCCCGACCAGGTAACGCTTGCAGGCAGAGAAATCATCCAACACAATGCCAGTGCCACGCACCACGCAGGTCAGGGGGTCTTCAGCGACCCAGACGCGCAAATTTAGTTCATCAGAAAGACGTTCAGCCAGCCCATGCAAAAGAGCTCCGCCGCCAGCCAGGCAAATGCCAGTATCCATCAGGTCAGCCACGATTTCAGGTGGAACCTCGTCAAGAGCATCCTTTATGGTCTCGACAATAATCTGCACAGACTGGGAAAGCGCTTCGCGCACTTCAACAGACGAGATTTCAATCGATTCCGGCAGGCCGTTCACCAAGTTGCGACCGCGCACCTCTACTGTCTTCTCGATCGGCAGGGGAAATGCAGAGCCGATATTCCATTTGATAAGTTCGGCGATCCGTTCACCAACCAAGACGTTGTATTTGTTACGGACATACTGGACAACGCTCTGATCCAATTCATCACCTGCCACGCGCAGAGACCTGGATACAACCACCCCAGACATGGACATGACCGCCACCTCGGTTGTCCCACCGCCTATATCCACGATCATCGAGCCGCGCGTCTCACTGATGGGCAGACCCGCTCCCAAAGCGGCCGCAGTCGGTTCTTCAATCAAATAGGTCTCACGTGCTCCGGCTGACATGGATGCATCGTAGACGGCGCGCTTCTCGACCTCGGTGACACCGGACGGAATGCCGATAACCACGCGCGGGCGCGGCAGCGGTACCACACTCTGCTCGTGAACCTTGCCGATGAAATATTCCAGCATGGCCTCGGTAATTTCGAATTCAGAAATCACACCGTCCCGGAGCGGACGCACCACGATAATATTCCCCGAAGTGCGCCCGACCATTTCTTTGGCCTGCAAACCGATAGAAAGCGGTTGGCGGGTACGCTTGTCAATCGCCACCCAGGAAGGTTCATTTATTACAATCCCTTTGCCCCGGACATGGACAAGTGTGTTTGCCGTACCCAGATCTATGCCAATATCCAGAGAAAAAAGACCCAGAAGCCAGTTGAGGGGATTGAAAGCCAAAGGTGAGTGCTCCTAATGAGATTTCCAGCGCGTTTATTATACCATGAGGCTTAAAAGGACGATTCTTCCCCAGGACCGATGATCGTGGAAGGCTTCCCGCAATGAGAAAAGGGGGAACCAGTTTAAATTGTCCGCTTGATCCCCAACATGGTCAAATCATCTGCGGGTGGGAGCGAACCCATGAACCGTCGCACAGATGCCTCGAGCGCATCCAACACCCCCCGCGCCGTTTCCGTTTCCGCTGTCTTGAGCACCTGCTGTAGGCGTTCCTCGCCATAGGGCTCGTCATCAGGCGAATAGGCCTCGGTCAGTCCATCAGTGTAGAGCAGGAGAAGATCATCAAGTTCTAGGGTTATCGTGCGGTCTTCCATCGGCACATCCTCGATAATACCCAGCGCTGCCCCCGTTCGCCATAGCGACTCCATCGTCCGCATCCCTCCGCGCAACCTGATGGGTGGGTTGTGCCCGGCATTGGCATAGGTAAATTCCCCGCTTTCCAATGTTAGCACTCCATACACTGCCGTAACGAACATGCCCTGTCGGTTGTCTGGAATTATCAGGGCATTGACGCGCCGCATGGCATCGGCAGGGGAAGGGGTATCGTAGACGACCGCCCGAACCAAGGTGCGCGTGAGGGCCATAAAGAGAGCAGCTGGGATGCCTTTGTCGGAAACATCAGCGATGAACAAGCCCAGCCGTCTACCGGGCAGTTCAAATACATCATAGAAATCGCCACCCACCTGTCGGGCAGTAATCCAGGTAGCCGCCAGGTTCCAGCCAGCGATCTCTGGCAAGTGTTCCGGAAGGAAGGTTTTCTGGATCTGCCGGGCAAGATGGACTTCGTGCTCCAAGTGCTCTCTGGTCAACAACTCCCTTTGAAGGTGTTCACTCTGAATGCTGAGCGCCACTTGCTGGGCAATACTTTTGACAATTTCTAATCGCTTTTGGCGAAAACGGAGGGCATCGGAATCTTCCTCCACCAGCATCACACCAAAAAGATCATTCTTGACCATCAGCGGGAAGCCAATCAGCAGGTGGTCGCCCGTTTGCAAAGCATAGAATGTTTCCTGTTCTGTGCGGGCGAGTTCCGGGTCCAGCCAGTCTTCCAAAATCTCGGAGGGCAGCAGGCCGACCACCATCTGGGCACTCTCACAGACGGCATCCAGCAAAGGAAAATCGCCGGGGATAAAATCCCGGTTCCATCGAATGGCGTGGGACGCTTCCGAGAAACCATAGGACTGTGTTGGGTGAAATTGTTCCGCTTCCAAAAGATATATCGCACAGGCTTTCACACCGACCAGGATGGGCGTAATGCGGACAATGCTGCCGATGGTCTCGTCCAGAGTGTTCGAGTTGGCAACCGCCTGAGCCACTTGCAACAAGGCTGCTGAAGCATAGGCTTGCTCCTGGGCTGAATCGTACAATCGGGCATTCTCAATCGCAACCGCGGCATAGTTGGCAAAGGTGGCGGTCATTGCCTGGGCTTCGTGGCCGTAGCGGCCGGATGTGTGATGCGAGAGCGTCAACACGCCCAGCGGGCGGCCTCCGGCGCGCAGACCAATCGCAATCGAAGAATAGTCAGCGGAAAAACCAAGGGCTGTCCCGGTTGGACCAATGGGATCATCTGGCTTGCGGATAACCGGTTGTTCAGCAGTGAGGGCGGTCACGATAAAATTATAAGCCTCCGGCCAGCGATGGGCGGCATTATCAATTTCCAATATGTCGCCACCATGGGCCTGCGCCAGATAGAGATCATCACCTTCCAACAGCCAGATGGCAGCCACATCACAAGGCAGGTTGCGCTCCAGTTCTCGCAGAACGCTATCCAGCACATCCTCCAGGCCCACATCGGCTGAAATGAGACCGGCGACTTCGCGCAAACTATCAGCCACCCGGCTCCGCCAGCGTTCGGTGCGGAATAGATCAGCATTGTGGATGGCAACCGCCACGCTATCCGCCAAGGCCTCGCACAGGAAACGGTCGTCCTCGCTAAAGGCATTGAACCGGTCGCTTTGCAGGTCGAGCACTCCAATCACCTGGTCATCAAAAACCAATGGGAGGGTCATCTCGGCGCGCGTATCTTCGGGTGGGAATGGCGAAGGATGATAGCGCGGCTCCTGCGTCACATCGTTGACCAGCAAGGTCCGCCCGTTGCGTGCCACCCAGGAAATAATTCCCTTATCATTATCAAGATCAAGCACAGAACCCTTGAGCGAGGTACTGCGCGCGCCGCTACCAGCCTCGAAAATGATCTGCCGCCGGTTGAGATGTACTGTAAACAGGTGCACGTATGGAAAATTCAGACGTTTCTGAATGAGAACCGCCACATTATTGAGCAATTCATCCAGATCCAGGGTGGAGGTGATATCATCGCTGACCTCCGCCACAATTGCCAGGTGATCGATACGCATCTGCAACTCAGTGTAAAGGCGCGCCCCGTTAATCGCAATCGCAATCGTATCGGCCAGGGCTCGTAAAACGAGCAGGTCATTCGGATGGAACGCATCCAACTGGTCAGATTGCACATCCAAAACGCCCAGAATACGGTCTTCAATTTTTAAAGGCAGGGCTGCCTCAGATTGTGTTTCGGAAAGCGAATCAATAAACTTATAGCGCGAGTCTGAGTGAACATTATTGGTAATAGCTTCCTCACCAATCTGGGCGACGTTCCCAATTATCCCTTCCCCCAGCCTGGCTTTCACGCTCTTGCCTCGACCCCGGCCCGGTCTAGCGCTCGAACGGAAGTTCAGTGCATTCAGACCCGGCTCGCGGGTAAAGATGGCGACATAGTAATAGTGAAAAGTGCGCTGGATAAGTTTAGTGACCCGCCGCGTCAACTCGTCCAAGTCAAACACATTGGCAATCTGCGCACTTACCCGGCGGACAAGAGTCAACTGCTCGATACGCCATTGCTCAACAACAAAGCGATGGGAGGCCACCAGCGCCAATGAGATATAACCAACCAAACCATCCAGAAGTTCAATATCTTTTTTGCGGAAAGGCTTGCCGGACCTTTCCAACTGTAATGTGCCCATCACCAGGCCGCCATTCTTGAGCGGGACAGCCAGAAGCGTTTTTTGTTCATCTGGAGAGACTGAAAACCCAGTAAAAAAGGCTTTCATCATTGGCCCGGAAGGCGGCTGCGAAGGAAATAAAGCAGCCTGGTTTAAGCCTGGTAACCGGAACAGTCTTTCGTCCAGCCACAAATCTGCCTGTCCCTCAAGGATATGTGCGGTTGACCCTACAATAAGGTCGTACTGGGCAGTGAGAGAAGCCGCTCGCATGAGTTCTTCACCCAGCATGACAATCTGTTTCCAGACAGAGGGCGGCTGGGCGGCCTTTGCTTTTTCGGGTTCACTTTTACGGCGTTTGATCATGGTTAACGCATTGCCCGACTCTCCCATGGGTTCGAATCGGACCTCATCCATGAGTTTATTCATCAAGAAAACCCCCAGTCCGCCAACCGGACGAGATTCAAGATCTGCATCCAGGTTCGGCAAAGCAATGGAGGCAGGATCAAATGGCTTGCCATGGTCATGGATAATGATGGTCAGGTTTTTATCGTCCGTATCGCAAGTGCATTCAATTTCGCCCCCATTCATTCCTTCGTAAGCATGTTCAATGACATTGGTGCAAGCCTCATCCATGCTCAATTCGACAGCATAGATCGCAGAATCATCCATGCCTGCATCCCGGGCCGCCTGGGCGGCGAACTCACGGATGGCATCCAGTTGGTCAAATTTTGCAGGGAAGATTGTCGTGCGCATAAGAATGGCGAGGCCGCCTCACAGTTGGAAGGATGGAGGCGGCCTGAAATGAATATCGGCTATAGATGCAGTTTAGAAACTACCGACCGCCTGAGTAATTGCATCAAATATCTTGAAGAGGGGTGTAAACCCGGTTAATTCTAGAGCATCCATCACCTTTTTGGGCACCGAGGCCAGGACAATCTCACCACGGTTAAAGCGCTTACAGTTACGCTGCCCAAGTAGCAGAGCTCGGAACCCGGCGCTGGACATATATTCCAATTTGCTCAGATCAAGGACGATCTTAAAATAGTTCTCGTTGTTGAGAGCTTCAATCGCTTTTGTCAGGTCAGGTGCAGTGAAACTATCCACCTTTCCGATAACGCTGAGCAAATCACAATGTTTGAACTTCTGGGTTGAAATTTCCATTTGGCCTCCGTTCTGTGATTACAGGGTACTTCGCAAATATGCGAATCCGAATTGCTCAATATTTCCGAATTTTGATCGATTGAAACTAACGGTTTATAAAAGAAGCAGTAGTCGTTATGAAGAAATTATATCACGAGAAGACTTGCCCCTGTTTCGTCCCTTCCACAAAGAGTGGTTTATTTTGTGGAGTAGCCAAATTTATCTCAACAGGGACCGACACCACCCTGCAAAGATGATATTGGAACAGCGGACACGGGGACAACTGTAAAGCATCGATGCAAGCCTTCGGAAATTTTGGTCACTTTATTTGGAAATTGCGCGAAACGAATACCTTGATGGGTGGGGAACTGCCTGTTCCTACCCGTTCTAGGGGAAGGCAAGAATCCCCTGCCCAGGCTGGATGGCAGACTTCTCCGGAAGCTTCAAATATTTCAGTTACAAAAGAATAAGTCGTAAGGGGTTTCTTCCCCCCTAAGGGGACCTTCCCCTTTGAGGGCGATGTCGGCGGAGAAGATATCATCAACGAATATCCTTGCCGAGCGAGCATTATAAAACATATATTCTATTTTGTCGACCGAGGTTGCTTGAAAAAAGTTCATAATCCAGCGCCGAAGATTTCTCCACCAAGTTTGAAACCGAAAGCTTCCAGACGGGGAGTGAACAGCGGGCGCATTCCCGTGGGGCGTAATAGTCCGATTATTTTTCCTTCCGGCGAGACACCGGTCTGGTCGAACTTGAATATGTCGGTCAACGTGACCACTTCGCCTTCCATCCCTGAGAGTTCGGTGATATGCGTCATCTTGCGGGAGCCGTCCGTCAGGCGCGCCAAGTGGACGATCAGGTTTATTGCTGCGGAAATCTGCTTGCGGATTGCCAACAGGGGCATATCCAAGCCAGCCATCATTGCCATTGTTTCCAAGCGGGAAATGGCATCGCGGGGTAAGTTTGCATGCAGGGTGGTCAACGACCCGGTGTGGCCAGTGTTCATCGCTTGGAGCATGTCCATCGCCTCGCCGCCGCGCACTTCGCCCACCACTATCCGGTCCGGGCGCATACGAAGAGCATTACGGACCAGTTCACGCACGCTAACCGAACCACTCCCATCCACATTGGGTAGTTTGGTCTCCAACCGGATAACGTGGCGTTGTTTGAGCTTCAATTCAACGGCATCTTCGATGGTCACAATACGCTCTCTATCGGGAATGAAGCCAGAAAGAGCGTTAAGGACAGTGGTCTTGCCTGAACTGGTATTGCCGGTCACAAGGATATTCAGCCTCGTCACTACGCAAGCTTCCAAAAATTTCGCCATGTAAGGGGTCAATGCATCCATCGAGACCAGGTCATCCATTGATATTTTTGTTTGCAGGAATTTGCGGATGGTGATGTGCGGTCCATCTACTGCCACGGGGGGGATGATAACATTGACGCGCGACCCATCCGGCAAGCGGGCATCAGCGGTAGGATTATCTGAATCCACACGGCGGCCCAGAGGGCTGACGATGCGGTCAATAATGCGCAGCAGGTGTTCGTCATTCTCGAATTTCACATCGGTTTCGAGCAATTCCCCGTTTCGCTCGATAAAGATCTGCTGTGCCCCATTGACCATAATCTCGCTGATCTCCGGGTCAGGGAGGAGCAACTCGAGCGGGCCATAACCGATCAGGTCAGCCAGAGCAGAATCCACTACCCGGTCGCGTTCCTCAGGCTTGAGGTCCGCTTTGGTGCGCTCATACGCTTCGAGCAACAAACGGCGCACCGCCTCCCGGTTGTGTCGATGCATAGCGGATTGATTCTGCATCTCCGATGAGACAGCGTCGATCAAAAATTGTTTCAGCTGCAGCAGGCGCGCATCCATCTCGAGAAGTGTTTTGCGTTGGTATAGATCAGGCATGTGTCATTCTCCGCCACCAGTATAGCATGGAGGTCGTGCTCACAGCAACAAACTATCCGGAAACGAAGTTTGAGGTTAAAATCACAATACTTATCAAGAAAAGGAGAAAATAATGATAAAGAAAGGCATTCTCAGGGTGATCATCGGTCTGGTTGTAATGGGATTGCTCATCCAATTGATCCCGCTGTCGGGTCGGGGGAACAACCCACCGGTCGTCTCGGAACCAGCCTGGGACAGCCCCCAAACCCGCACCCTGGCGAAACAGGCCTGTTTTGATTGCCACAGCAACGAGACAGTCTGGCCCTGGTACAGTTATGTGGCACCGGTCTCGTGGCTGGTCTATAACGATACGATGCAAGGCCGGTCGAGGATAAATTTCTCGGAGTGGAATGCTCGTCCGCAGCCTGGAGTGGGCGAGATCGGCGAGATCATCCAGGAAGGCGAAATGCCCCCGTTGATCTACCTGCCCATGCACCCGGCTGCCCGACTGACCGCCGCCGAGAAACAACAATTGATCACCGGTTTGACTAATTCGTTGCACTAACAAATTAGTCTTTGGGAATAGCCGTGATGGAGTAAAAAAGGGAGGATAAATCACGGAATAACCAATTTCAAATTAACATAATAATCTCCCGCAGTTAACTGCGGGAGATTATTAAATCACTTATATTCCTGCTACTTCACTTCCACGAGCACCGCTCGCACCACTACACGGTACTTGTAAGAGTCACTGGTCTCGTCATAGCCGCGGCAGGTGACCAGTGTCACCCAGGGCAGCTGCTCGTGCTTGAGAACCGATAAGATCGCATCCGGAGCCACCTGCTTTACTTCCCGGACCTCATAGACGTACTGCGCGCCCATGGCATGGACGATCATCTTGTCACCGTACCACAGCCAGTTCAGATGAACAAAAGGAGCCGGCTGACCGTAGGCATCGTACACATGCCCGGTCATTACCGAGTTGCCTGCCCAAGTCGGGTAGGCCGTCCCATTCAGCCAGCCGGCATTACTGCCCAGCCAACTGACATCCCATTCGCCACTCCTTAGCGGGACGCCAACGATCGGCATTTTCACGCCCAGGCGAGGGATCTCCAGCCACAGGTCACCCAGGTCATTGTAGGAAATGGTATTCGAAGGCAGGATGGTTTCCCGATCTGGAGCAAAACCTGTACTCGGGAGTGCGTCCGGCAGATCCCTCCAGGATGCATCGGCTGTGTCCACATTTTGTTCACCGGAATCGTTCGTGTCGCCATCTCCGTTGAGGTCGGAGTCGATGGTGGCTTCGTTCTCAGCACTGGTTACACCATTGTTCACCGTTACATTGAAGGTGATGGTGAGTTCGTTTGTAGCGCTGGTTGCGTCTGTTGCGCCAAAATCGGGTCCGATAACCCCGGTCCAGAGGATGCGACCGCGTGGGTAGGTGAGACTCGGAGATTCGTACAGGCATGTATCTGTATGGGTCAGGATCGAAGCAGGCGTGCAGAGGATTGAACCGGCAACATAAGTGGTTCCCACCGGGATCGGGTCGCTGACTGCCGAATGGATCTGGGAAACATTTGTGTTATTGATCCATACCATTGTCCAGTGCAGAATTGGTAAGCCGCGGGCATCCGCCTGTTTGATGCCGAACGGCGGATCGAAGAGGTGCGGGCCGAAAGTGACCGGTGTCGGTTTCGTGTTGTTGTTCGGATTGTCATCACCATTGAAGACACAGGGCGATGTGCAGGGTAGCGTGCTGTCAGGATCCGTACCATCCGACGAATCGTCCGTCACGCGAGGAGCGCTGGGCGGCAGGCCTGAGGCGATGGCATTGTTATTGAATGGCCCGGCTGATGCTGGCACCACCCAGACGACAACCGTGATCGTTCCCGTTCCCAATGCGCCGGCTGCCAGGGTATCAACGCCGGTCAACAGGTTGTTATTGCCATTGCCGTTGTAGTCAGTCGGCAGGGCCGGGCTGGACCAGTTCTTCGTAAATGCAGCACTGCTGACGGAGCGGACCGTGAAGGTTGTCGGCGCCGGGAAAGTGGTACTCAAGTTGTCCGTCACCTGCAGGGCACTCAGGGCTGCGTTGCCATAATTCTTTACCAGGATCTCGTAGGTTACTTCCCAAGTGCCCGGGCTGACCAACGCTGGAGTGCCAACCACGCGCTTGGCAATGCCCATGAGAGATCCTTTCGCCCCATTCACGGTGACGCTGTCGGTGTTCGAGGTCGTCCCGTCCGCACTGGCATTGGCCTTGTTGGTCACGCTGCCCGCAGAAAGGTCAGCCTGAGTGATCGTGTAGCTCGCCGTGCAGGTGATCGATGCACCCGGAGCCAAACTGGCTGTCACCGGGCAGCTTTCATCAGTCGCTTTGTCGTCGCTCACAGTGAACGGACCGCTCAGGGTCACGTTGCCCGTGTTCTTGATCACGTAACCGTAGCTGATCACAGCACCCACAGCACTGTACGTGCCCGGGGTGGCAGTCTTTACTATGCTCAGCGCAG
>Ga0315273_10000071_pt1 | contig 85127 bp, 86 predicted proteins | sample YL17G02_0_MG_FD_205753 | JGI IMG/M metagenome (GOLD analysis project Ga0315273, IMG submission 205753) | Sediment microbial communities from Yellowstone Lake, YNP, Wyoming, USA - YL17G02_0 | ecosystem: Environmental > Aquatic > Freshwater > Lake > Sediment | place: USA: Wyoming | collected... | reverse complement strand
GCTCTTTGTCTTTTGTTTCAATAGCAGGCAACTTCACAAGCAGCGTTTCCCAAATTATGCTGCTCATGTTATGGATTTCATTAGCCCACTACTTTAGACACTCCCTTTTTATATTGCTCTAACATTCAAACAGAGTCGGCGTGGTAGAATCCAGCCGCGACATTTTTTAAGGAGTAAAGATATGGAACAACAAACTGGAACATTTGCTGTGAAAAAGGGACTGGCCCAAATGCTTAAAGGCGGCGTCATCATGGATGTGGTCAACGCCGAGCAAGCCCGAATCGCTGAAGAAGCCGGCGCCTGCGCCGTAATGGCGCTTGAGCGCGTCCCCGCCGATATCCGCGCGGATGGAGGCGTAGCACGTATGTCTGACCCGGATATGATCCTCAAGATCATTGATGCGGTCAGCATTCCCGTCATGGCCAAGTGCCGCATTGGACATTTTGTCGAAGCACAGATACTTGAATCCCTTGGTGTGGATTACATTGACGAATCCGAAGTGCTCACCCCCGCAGACGAGGAACATCATATTTTGAAGCACAACTTCAAAGTCCCGTTTGTGTGCGGATGCCGTAACCTCGGCGAGGCCTTGCGCCGCATTGGCGAAGGTGCGGCTATGATGCGCACCAAAGGCGAAGCCGGCACAGGCGACGTGGTTGAAGCTGTGCGCCACGCCCGCTCTGTGATGGGTTCGATTCGCCTGCTCCAAACAATGGCCGATGAAGAGTTGATGGCCTTTGCCAAAAATAATGGGGCGCCTTATGAACTCGTCAAAGAGACAAAAGAACTTGGCCGCATGCCTGTGGTTAACTTTGCCGCGGGCGGAGTAGCGACTCCCGCCGATGCCGCGCTGATGATGCAACTCGGCGTAGACGGTGTCTTCGTTGGCTCTGGCATCTTCAAGAGCGGCGATCCTGCCAAACGCGCCGTCGCCATCGTAAAGTCCGTGACACATTATCTGGACGCAAGCATCCTCGCCGAAGTCAGCAAGAACCTGGGCGAAGCGATGGTTGGACGTAACACCGCGCAAATGCCCGAAGGCGAAAGACTCGCGGTACGCGGCTGGTAAATTGACCGCGGGCGATGGACCGTAGAAACCAATTAACCTACTGCCCATCGTCCACCGTCCATGGTCCGAATCATGAAAATCGGTGTACTCGCCTTGCAAGGCGATTTCGTGGAACATATCAAAATGCTTGAGCGGTTAAACGTTGAAACTGCTGAAGTGCGTTTGCCTGAGCACCTCAAAAGCCTTGATGGTCTGATAATCCCCGGCGGAGAGTCAACAACCATTGGCAAGCTCGCTGTGGCTTATAACTTGCTGGAGCCGTTGCAAAAATTCGGTCAACGCCATGCGATCTGGGGCACATGCGCAGGAGCCATCTTTCTTTCCAAAGACGTCAGCCGCGACCAGCCTCTGCTTGGCTTGATGGATATCAAAGTGGCGCGCAACGCTTTTGGTCGTCAGGTGGATTCATTCGAGGCTGATCTCGACATCCCCGAACTCAAACAAGTGACCGACTCGAAGACGCCTTATCATGCGTTCTTCATCCGTGCACCGATCATCGAAGCCGTTTATGCGGATGCAAAGATTCTCGCCTCTCTCGCGGATGGGAGAATTGTCGCCGCGCAACAAGGCCCGCTACTGGCTACATCCTTTCACCCCGAACTGACGGACGATACTCGCTTCCATGAATATTTTCTTTCGCTGGTTGATTAAGTAACATGTCCATTCGCCCACTCGATATCCGTGACCTGCCCAATGTCTACCGTTTCCGCGCTGACGCGATCGGGCTGGATACAGCGCGGACGTTGACGCGCGGCAACCCACTTGGCGCGGCAGGATTCCTTGCATACTTTAATCCTGCGCGGCATGTTTACTCCGCAGTGGCGGATGGAAATGAGATTGCGTTGATGGGCGGCATCATCCACACGCGCGGCGAGGGCTTCGCCAGGTTACATTACATCGCGCCGTCGGCTCATCTCAACCATCCTGAATTACCTGCGCTCATTGAAAATTTATCGGCACAGGCTGGCGCGTGGGGTGCTTTTCATGTGCTGGCTGAAGTGGACGAAACCAGCGAGGCCTTCCCGTCCATGCGGCAGGCCGGGTTCTCAGTTTACGCGTGGCAGAGGATGTGGGATGTATCTAATTTAACGGGACCAGCCTCGGGCGCGGATTGGATGCGAGTGAAGTCCATCCATTTGCCTGCGGTTCAAAGCCTGTATCATCAGATCGTCCCGCCATTGTTACATCCTGTTGAGCCAGCGCCGAGTAATCCGATTGGCTGGATATGTAACGAAGGGGTGAAGTGTCACATCAACATGACGCAAGGTGTATATGGAATCGTGCTGACGCCGCTCATCCACCCCGAAGCAATGGATGTGGGCCTAAAGCTGGCGAGTTTAGTGAATAACCTGCAAGACCGGCGTAACCGGCCCGTGTATTTGTGCGTGCGGTCATATCAGGCATGGCTCGAACCTGTGCTCGAAGATTTGGGTGCGCATGCTGCTGCACAGCGACAAGCCGTGATGGTTAAACATCTGGCGCGTTTTCTAAAGGCGGAGCAGGCGGTGCGGGCGAAACAACCCGCCGGTGTGACCGTGCAGCCTTCACGAATTGACCACCTAAAAAACAAGGCAGGAAAGCTATAATAAGCTTATGAGTGCGTGGGCAGCATTTGACGATGGCCGAAGTATCGGTAAAGTAAGCGCTGAAGGCGGCGTGATCCTGCGCGACGACGAACATGAACAGGGTGCGCGCATCACGCTCAAGCGCGGTGCGAGGCACATTTCTATTTCGTGCAATATTTACGGAAAAATGGATCACACGCGCTTCTTCAAAACCGTCTCGGAGGCGGAGCGCGAATACAATCCGATGAAAAAGGAATTGGGGAAGATCGTGGACAATATCAAGGAAACGAGGAACCAAATCCAAATGTGGATGGAGATCTCGGAATTCGTGAGAAGGTTTGAGTAATGGAAGTCTGCCTTATTGGGCATGATACAATAAAAATATGAATAAAACAAATTTTGTTGAACGCAGAGGAAAACTCAAAGATTTGGACAGATCATTTGATCTGGAATTCTGGCAATCCCAGCCGCCCAAAGTTCGCTTTGATGCGACGTGGGAATTGATCGTTCACGCCATGAAAGTCAAAGGGCAGGATGTTCGTAAACTCCGACTTCAGCGATCTGTTACGAATTTTCAACGACAACAACGTTAAGTATCTGGTCATTGGCGGGTATGCAGTTGTTCAGTATGCCGAACCGCGCTACACCAAAGACCTTGACGTTTGGATAAGTACAGATTCGACAAATGCCGAAGCCGTTTATAAATCCTTGCGTGAATTTGGTGCGCCGCTCACAGAATTAACTTCAAAAGATTTTTCAGAAGATGGCTTCTTCTTTCAAATGGGGGTTCCTCCTGTTCGCGTGGATGTGTTAATGGGAATCCCTGGCGTACAATTTGAAGATTGCTGGAAACGCCGCACTGAAATGGACTTTGACGGTCTAAAGATAGACTTCATTTCCAAAGAAGATTTGATCGCTGCAAAACACGCTTCTGGCCGCCCACAAGACTTGATTGACGCCGACCTGCTTTCACAAACAATGAGAACAAAAAGAAAGAAAAAGTAACATCCTTCGGGGACTTTTCTCACAATCCTGTCATGCAACAACTGGCTAACCCTCGTATAATAGTGCTACACTACACAAAGCAGGTACGCCGAGATGATCCTTCCCACCTTCTAATCCTGTATGCCGCGCACACAAGGCAATCCGCGCGGCGCAAGTATTGTTTTTTGCCTTCCCGCGTCATGTTGCAAATTAAACCACGTGACCCCTTACAACAATTGAAACCATAACCATGACTCAACTAAAAATTACTGACGATCTCGAAGCATTACTCGATGTTCTTCCGCTTGATATTCGCCACGCTGTGGAAAAAGCGGACAATAGCGACAACCTGCTGGAGATCATATTAGACCTGGGCCGCATCCCAACTGTCCGCTTCGTGGATGACGAGCTGGCGCTACGCGATAGCGAAGTAACGCGTCATGAGCTGGATTACGTAAATGAGCGCGTCGGCGATTTCGACGCGGATAATCGCTCAGGCATCGAGCGTACGCTTCATCGCATCTCAGCCATCCGCAATCGCCGCGGCGCGGTAGTGGGACTCACGCTGCGCGTGGGCCGCGCCGTATATGGCACAGTTGACATCATTCAAGACATCATCGAGTCGGGCAAGTCCGCACTTATTCTCGGCCGTCCCGGTGTTGGCAAGACCACCCTTCTGCGTGAAGCTGCGCGTATTCTGGCTGAGAAGAAACGCGTGGTCATCGTGGATACGTCCAATGAGATCGGCGGCGACGGCGACGTGCCACATTCCGCGGTTGGCAAGGCGCGCCGCATGCAAGTGCGCGAGCCAATGCTTCAACATGAAGTGATGATCGAGGCCGTTGAAAATCATAACCCCGAAGTCATCGTGATTGACGAGATCGGGCGCGAACTCGAAGCCACGGCGGCGCGCACTATCGCCGAGCGCGGCGTGCAACTCATCGGTACGGCGCACGGTCAAACGCTGGATAATCTTTTGCTCAACCCCACGCTTTCAGATTTGGTCGGCGGCATCGAGGCGGTCACGCTTTCGGATGAAGAAGCACGTCGGCGCGGGACACAGAAGACAGTACTCGAACGACGCTCTCCGCCCACCTTTGACGTTTTGATCGAGATCCAAACCCGTGACCGTTTCGCGGTGCAGATGGATATCATGTCCTCGATGGATGCGCTTCTGCGCGGCTTCCCGCTTCCGCCCGAAATTCGGACGCGCGATGCCGAGGGCAAGATACTGATCGAGAAATCCGCGCCAGTTCAAGGGTCCAGAGTGGATGCGAAGGAGACAAAAGCACCTCGCCGCGGACGCCAGCCCATCGATCAAGCCAGGGGCAAGCCTGCATCAACATCCGAGGAGCCAGGTCCGCGCCTTGAGTCTCCCAGCCCGTCGCCGTCCACGTCACGATTTGAATCCACACGCGGCACAATGCAGGCCGTAAAGATATATCCGTATGGCGTGGCTCGCAACCGTTTACAGCAATCCGCCAAACGACTGGGCGTGCCTGCGATCGTGGTGAGGGAACCCGGCGAGGCAGATGTGCTGGTCACTTTGCGGACATATTATCGCAACCGCGAACAGACGGTGGTGGATGCCGAGGCGCGCGGGATGCCGATCTATGTTTTGCGCGCCAACACAGTGGCGCAATTGGAACAATTACTGAGCGATATTTACAACTTGAATACAGAACAGCCCACCCGCGATGGCATGGAAAACGTACGCCAGGAGACTCAACAAGCGATTGCCGCAGTACTGAACGGCGAGCATTGGGTGGACTTGCATCCCGGCACGTCATTAGTGCGACGCGCTCAACACGAGATGGCTCGCAATGCCGAGTTGGTCAGCCACTCATATGGGAAAGAACCAAGAAGGCATGTGAGGATATTTAGAGAATAGAAAAACGTACACAAGTAGACACGTAAACACGGCCTTGTCTACCTGTGTACATGTATACCTGTCTACATCCCCTATGTTCATCACCCTCGAAGGTCCCGAAGGCTCTGGCAAGACCTCACACATCCCTTATCTCGTGGAATATCTACGCGAGAAGGGACATATCGTTTTCCCTACACGCGAACCGGGCGGAACATCCATCAGCGAACAGATCCGCGATATTCTGCATGATTTGAAAAATGCCGAGATGCATCCACGCACAGAGACCTTGCTCTATCAAGCCGCGCGCGCCCAGATCGTGGAGCAGGTCATCAAGCCGCGGCTGGTCGCAGGCGAGATCGTCATCTCTGATCGTTATTATGATTCAACGATTGCCTATCAAGGCTACGGGCATCAGCAGGATTTGGAGCAAGTCCGCGCGTTGGTCAAATATGCAACAGGCGGACTAATTCCGGATTTAACTGTCTTGCTTGATGTGGATGTAGAAATTGGTTTGAAACGCAAAAAGCGAAATAGCGTTGAATGGAATCGAATGGATGCCCATGAAGTTAAATTCTATCAGCGCGTGCGCACCGGGTATTTGGAGATGGTCAAGGAAGAGCCGAACCGCTGGGCTGTTGTGGATGCAAGTAAAAGCTGGGATGACGTACAACAAACTTTGAGACAAGTGATATTGCATCACCTATAGAATCAATTCGAACGAGAACGTTCATTTTCAAAAGAACGTTTTTCCATATGACACCGCCCTCCAAAATTTTGAAGGGCGGTTTGGTTTATTTATGTCCGTTATTTTTTGCGAGTATCTCTTTCAGTGTAATCCCCATGCGCGTGATACCTTCCCGGATGGTATCGGGGTTGGAATATGAGAAGTTAAGGCGCATGGTATTTTTCCCGCCACCGTTGGCATGAAAGGCCGCACCGGGGACAAAAGCCACCTTCTTTTCTACAGCGAGCATAAATACCTCGGCCGCATCCATATCTTCGGGCAATATGCCCCACAGGAACATGCCGCCTGCCGGCTTTGTCCAATGTACTTCAGATGGAAACATCTCAGACATCATTTCCATCATCGTATCGCGGCGTTCTTTATACGTGGCGCGAATAACCTTGACATGCTCATCTAAAAACCCACATTTGGCCACCTCGTAGGCAACGTACTGATTGAACGTGGATGTATGCAGGTCTGCGGCTTGCTTGGTCATCACAAGCCGGCGAATGACCTCCGGTGGCGCAATGACCCAGGCCAGGCGCAATCCCGGCGAGAGCAGTTTGGAAAAAGTGCTCAAATAGATGACATTCCCGGTATATTCGCCATCTGTGTCGTTATTTCGGTATCGACTGTCGAGATAAACAACAGATGGAATATGGTCTCCATCATAGCGGAGCTGTCCGTAAGGATCATCTTCCACAATCGGCACGCCGTATTGGTCTGCAAGCAGAATCAACCTCTTGCGGCGTTCGATGCTCAAGGTAGAGCCTGAAGGGTTCTGGAAGTTCGGGAGGATGTAGATAAATTTCGGTCCGACACGAAGCGCGTTCTCCAACTCATCCACGATCATCCCATTTTCGTCGGAAGGTACGGATATATACTGGGCGCCATAGGCATTCCATGCCTGCAAAGCGCCAAGATAAGTTGGCGATTCCACCACGATGTAATCCCCGCGATTAATGAACAAGCGCCCGATAAAATCCAGCGCCTGTTGTGAACCAGACGTGATCATGATGTTATCCGGTGATACCTTGACGCTATAGCGTTCATTGTGGCGGGCGATCATCTCGCGCAAAGGCCGATAACCTTCCGTCGTGCTATATTGCAGTGCCTGGGCGCCAAAATTGTTTAATACGTAATTACAGGCATCCTGAAATTCCTTCACCGGAAAGACATCGGGCGCCGGCAAGCCGCCTGCGAATGAAATCATATCCAGCTGTTCTGTAAATTTCAGCAATTCACGGATCACCGAGCTTCCCATCCGCTGCATCCTATGAGCGTAACGATATTCCCACGGTGTTTTTTGCATTCATTCTCCTTGTTGAATAAAAAAGCCCGCCAGGTAAGTGTTTACCTGTCAGGCTTTTTTTTGACTTAAGCAAATAAGGTTTATAGTTATAACCTGTATCATTGCTTCCCTATCTTACCCGTTTTTGTTTATCTGTGCAACTTACAATTGTTTAATTTGTTATCAATTAAGTATGGATTCAGTAATCGTAGTAGGGCCTGTGGATACTGTGGATACATCAAATTTTTAGTAGATATGCCTATGCCCCCATAAAAATGACCATATTTGGGTGTCAATTTTACCCAGGCAAGTGGATAAAAAAAGTATAACTTATACATATTTATGCCCAGGATATCCACAGCATTGTCCACAATCCACATCTTGGAGTTTGCTATCTATCCCCCCCATATATGGGGGTGTTGATTTTGCGGATTACTCGAACAAATGGTCGTCTGTCCACAAGGGAGGGGACTTATCCACAGTTTAATGGGAGTTATCCACAAAATGACGCTTCTTACCGCCCCTCCGCCTGCTCGGTAAACCCTAAATGCAGCCTCCCTGTTTTCTTGTCTGTACAAAGCTGTTGCTTTTTACAGGTTTACAGATGTTTCAACCCCGTTCGCGACCGCCAACTCATCCAAATAGACTTCGATTTTGTCAATGAATTGGTCCAATGCCTGAGTCTTCTCCTCAAAGGCCTTGCCCAACAATCCCAGATGAGTACACGCCCTCTGCCATTCCTTTTGCCCGCCATTGACCAGTACTTCTGCTGACAGAGTCCATGTGAGAAGCATGGGCCATAAGGCCCCCACAGGCATATCGCCCTGCATCATCGCTTGCATGGCCTTTTCGTAATAGTTTGTGCGCGCGGCGTGCACGCGCAAGTCCACTCTTGGGTTTTCTGAAGCGGCCCAAAACGCCTGTTTCCATTCTGGCAACCAGTTTGAAAGTTGATCTGCGTCGAACTGGTTTACTCCAATCAGATTCAACAATTCTGGTGTGAAGTTTGGCTTATCTGCGGCCTGTGCGCGGGCCGGAAAATCCAATAAAAAACGGCGATCCTGCAAAGGCGACCCGCTTAAGGCAGAGATCGTATTGGCTGCGTACTGTACGGCTTGAAGATATTGACGAACTTCTTTCGCTCCAACCTGCTCCTCACTAATATCCATCAGGTCCAGCCAGCCTTTGCGCGACTCAGCCAGTAGTTTTCGGCACCGTTGCAGGGTCAAGGCAGGTGCGCTGAACTCAAATCCAGCGCGCAGACCAGCTTGTACGAAATCAAAAAACTTCTCGCGTTCAAAAAGCAGCATGGGATCATACATCTCAAAACCGAGCCATGGATCAGTGCGTAACTCACGCGGCGACTTGAATTCGGCCTTTGTGCGATGAGCAATGTCGAGGTGGAAATCCGGGGTGAGCTTGACGATCTCACGGCGCATGGCCGGCGGTGTGGCGTGAACGAAAACGATGTCAATATCTGCGGTGCCGCCAAGCAAAGGCTCCACGTTTGTTGAAACCAGAGAGCCGGTGAGATATGCTGCAACGATATCGTGGTTATTGAATGCACGCTCCTGGGCGTTTTCTTTTGCAATTCGGATTAATGATTCACGCGATACACGCATTGTACCTCTTGGATGTATTTTACCCTCTTATGGATAAAGTAGAAAATACGACTTTAAATTATTTTCCCCATCCAAACTCATCAAAGATCACGCCATCCAGATGGTTTTCGATGGCCCTTCTTATATATGGAATTGTGTTCTCTGGCAGGGAATTAAAATCCACCCAGATCAATTCATCGCATTTATCAGGTTCGTTGTTGAACGGATTGTCTTTCCATGCCTGAACGCGCACAAAGAAATCCACGCGCTCCTCATCTTCTTTGCGGTGCATGACGCTTGAAAAAACAATATCTTCCATATCGAGTTGAAGGCCGACTTCTTCACTTGCTTCACGCATGGCCGCCGCCATGACAGTTTCATCCCCGTCCAAATGTCCGGCTGGCACGCTGTATTCTCCATCACGATAGCCAGTATTGAAGCGGCGCAGTAATAGGATTTGTTCTTCTCGAAAGAAAAATAAATGAAAGGTAGTGGGGAATTTTGCACGCATAGGGTGGTCTATAGAAAATATTTGTCCCAGATGCGTTGCTTCTGCTCATCAGGAATGAAAGATGCCTCAAACGCATAGCGATTGCAAGTGGCAATATCTTCCATGCTCATGCCTAATATTTCATGTGCAATTCGATACTCGTTATTGAGGTTGGTCTCCAGCACTTCGGGGTCATCCGAATTGATCGTGACGCGCACCCCCAGGTCAAATAATTTTTTGAGCGGATGCTCTTCAATGGTCTTAACTGAGTTGGTTAAATAATTGCTCCACGGGTTGACTTCAAGCGTGATGCCGTGTTCATTGACCAATTCGACGGCCGCCATATCTTCAATAATGTGGATGCCATGCCCGATGCGATCCGGGTTTGCAAGTTGAATTGTATCCACGACATAAGATGCAGGCGTATCTTCGCCGCTGTGGATGGTTACCTTCAAGCCCGCATCCCTGGCCTTCATCACAGGTGTTATGAATTCACGGATAGGGTGTTGGGTTTCGCTGTCCGCCAGGTCAATACCGACAAAATGTTTTTTATGGCGGATCGCCCAATCCACTGTCTTGATACATGACTCAGGTCCCATGCTCCGGGATGTGATGGCAATATAACCAATTGCCATGTCAAATTCCTTTTTCGCATGATCTTTGGCGCGTAAGAGTCCTTCGAGACAGGCATCCCAATCCAGACGATGACCATGAAAGGCCCAATCCGGCGAAAAGCGGACCTCAAAAAGTTTGATGTTTTGCCTGGCTGAGTCCTCAAATAATTCCCATGCAATGCGCTCAACCACAGCGGGCGAAGTGATGCTGTTTTGAAAAATGGCGAAGGCCTCCAGCACCGCACCAAGATCGCGCATTTGGTCGTAGACCTTGACGTGCTTATCCAGTTCGCTGGCTTCATAGGAAGGCAGTTTCAGGTTGTATTCTTTTGCAATATCGATGATCGTTTGTGTGCGGATCGACCCTTCAAGGTGAATGTGTAACTCAGTTTTGGGAAGATCGTTATATTTTGCATCAAAAGATTTCATGGTGACCTGCCTGTGTGGGACGGGCATATTATGTGACCAATGACTGCCATGCCATTGTTGGGGTGCAGCCATATAAAGCGTTCAGGAACGCGCTGTCACATAGTATGAAAGAAACTGAGGGCGCAAATAAGCAAAACCTGACGCTTTATATGTCAGGCAATTTGTCTTTTATATTTGAAAATAGTCCCGAACCTTTGCAGCGATCTGCCGCTCGGTCATTTTATCTGCAGTCTCAATGTGTATGTTCTTAACTTGTCCCTTCTCACGCAGGCGTTTTTCAAGTTCATGTTTCGCCTCACCAGATCCAAGCACCAAAAGGGAAGTGGCGCTGCCGATGGCGCTGATCACTTGCTGGTAATACTTATTAAGATGTTCTTTGAAGCGCCTGTCTATTTGGGTCTCTGCTGTGAAGAATTGCGCGCCGTAGGGGGTTTTTGCACGCGCACCCCCTCTGAAGCGGGCATGTTTTTCAATATTCGATTCAATCTGTTTTATCTCTTCCTTTCCATTTTCAAGGAACACGATCACAGCTTTCTTATGGTCGATCCAAAGGCCGATTTGCTTTTCCATGGAACCTCCTGACGTTTCCCAAAAACATCTGCGATCCTGTTATTAGTATACATATTTAAAGCCCGTATTGCAAATCTATTTTTTGGCTTTGTGTGATCATTATCCTGCGAGTCGCAAGGCGGTACCCAGTAAGACATTTGCGCCGTTCACGCAATCTTCCCAATGGGTAAGTTCACGCGGCGCGTGGCTGGCTCCATCCACCGAAGGCACGAAGATCATTCCGACCGGGCAGATGTCCGTAAGCGATTGCCCATCGTGGCCGGCGCCTGAAACGAGAGGTGTATGCGTCAGTCCCAAAGCATCACAAGCATCAGAGATGGCACGTTTTGTATTTTCATTCATAATGCTCGGCGAGTGCAACCCTAGAAATTCAGTTTTCAATTCCAGACCAAAACGTTTTTCTTGTGCTTTGGCACATTCGATCAATGCTGAGTCGAGACGTTTGAATTCACCTTCATCGGGTGAGCGAAACTCAAGCGATACATCCACACGCGCCGGAACGATATTGAACGCACCCGGAGTAAATTCCATTTTGCCAACGTTCACCACGCAATTTGGAAAATCCTTCAAGACGATTTCACGCGCCGCGAGTGTAAATGCAGACGCGCCTAACGATGCATCGAGTCTATCGTCCATTGTGGCCGTGCCAGCATGATCTGCGCGGCCAATAATACTTAAGCGATAAGACCAAATGCCCACGATCGCAGACACAACACCAATATTAATTCCTGCGCGCTCGAGTCGCTTGCCTTGCTCAATATGCAATTCAAGATAACCTGCCAAGGAATCTTTTGGACGCGCGGCGTTCAATATGCCAGCATCACTCAATCCCGCGCGCTGCATTCCTTCGACTAAAGCCTGCCGTCCGCCGCGTGGATTTTTTAAAAGCTCTGGATGAAGATGTCCTGCGATTGCTGCGCTGCCGAGCAAACCGACGAGCGTGCCTTCTTCGTCAGTGAAATCAATCGCTTCAAGCTGGAGCTTGAGCCTGAGTCCCGCGTCTTTGACAGTTTTCAACACTTCAAGCGCCGAGATGACACCCAGAGCGCCGTCGAAGCGTCCGCCGTTTGGAACGGAATCAAGATGAGATCCGAGCAGAAGCGTGGGAGATTGCTTCGCGGAGTTTACACTGAGCGAAGCGAATGTGCTCGCTCCGCTCGCAATGACGGCGGAATGATTGCCCGCTCCGTCTGTTCGAAATTCCAATCCCGATTTTTCGATTTGCTCGCGGAACCATTTACGCGCGGCGAGATGCGCCTCACTGAAACTGGGACGATTCACGCCGCCATCCGCCGTCGCACCGATCTGTGCCAGTTCGTTAAACGTGGCCAGCATACGGTCCGGGTTGATGCGGAGTTTGTTCGATATGTCCAACATGATCTACTATATGACCGTTGTTGTATATTTATCCTAATTTTGGTGCGGTTGTCCTATAAGCGCTTGAAAGCGAGGGTCTCCGCGAAGAAAATCAAGATCAGGGTCACGACGCGCCCACTCTACATAAGTTTGCTTATTACTTAGAGCAACCTGGAGCAAGTCAATTGCATTGTCGGTATTTCCACAAATAGCTTCAAGACAGGCACGATTATATTCATTTTCATCCAGAAATGCTTTGCCCAAGGCTTTCTTAATATGGTATTGGGCAAGATCCTCCATTCCCATTTTGCGGTAGTGGCCTCCAAGTGTGGCATGTGCAAGGCTGTAATTTGGATCAATTTCAATAACTTTCAGGAATGAATTGATCGCGTCATCATACATCTTTTCAGCTGCAAGTACCAGGCCAAGATGATAGTAATAAGGCGCTTTTGTAGAGTCGGATGCAATCGCCTGCTGGTAGGAAAATATGGCTTCTTTATATCGGCCAATGGATTTGTATAAGTTTCCCAATGTGTACCACGCCATGCCATTGCGCGAATTTATATTAACCACTTTTGTGAATTTGGCAATATCACTTTCAATTGCAGCGAGTTCATCATCTGACAATTCAATAAGGGGATAATCAGCCTGAGTATATTGCACAGATTCGGTTTCGGTCAGGGTCTGATTGACCAGATCCACACTCTCTGCAGGCTCATTGGTTCCAGCCACGGGGATGGTGGCATCTTCACTTGTTTTTACAATACGCGCTTCTGTATCATCCAAATGCCAATCAGATCCATTTATTTCCACTGGATCAGGGGTTGGAATGAACCGGTCGCTTATATCCAATGCCAGGGTTTCATCAATTTCCATTTCATCAGTTGCAGGAATATCTGAAGTTTCCGGTATTGGAAGAAGCATGTCAGCTGCAAGGTCATAGATGACTTCGTCGGTATGAATGGGAACCTGATCACTATCCGGGTCGGGTGTGAATGACTGGTCTTCCTCACCCGAACTTTGGGCGGGAGGATTTGTTTTCAAATCAAGAGCAGGCATCGACAAAGTCAAGGGAGTTTGTGCAGCTTGCGCGGAATCTTCTTGTATATCGCTGAAGGTGGGATCAAGCTCATCCGCTTTTTGATAGATCGCAACTGCATTGTCATAGTCTTTGATCTGCCGGTAGGCATTGCCAAGCCTGTTCAGTGTTATGACTTTTTCCCTGGTGTCAACCAACAAGTTGATACTCTTTTGAAACAACTCAATGGCTTCTATATATCTTCCTTTCTCTACATAGGCAAGAGCTAAATTGCTGTAGGGTCTTCCGAAACCAGGATCCAGGTTAATTGATCTGATGTATGCATAGATAGCCGGCTCATTGGCGCCTGACATAAAATATAGATTTCCAAGTTCATTCCACAGTTCGTGTTCGCTCATCAGACCTCCGAAATTATGAGACGTAGTTTGGTGTCTGTTCAACGTAAAAGTTGCCCAACAGGCTAAAGCGTGATTTCAAGGAAAGCGTCGTATTATCAGGATCAAGCTCGTCAGCTGTTTGATATGCCGCAATTGCATTGTAATAGTCGCCTTGACGACGATAGACATTTCCCAGACGGTTCCAGATGATTGCCTTATCTTTATCGTTTGTGAACAATTCAATACTTCGCTGATAAAGCAATACGGCTTCGGCAAACCGACTCTTTTGGACATAGGCCAATGCCAGATTGCTGTATGGCCAGGCAAATTGTCGATCCAATTCTATTGCCTTGCCATAAGATGAAATGGCATCTTCATAATTGCCTGAATTGAAATAGACATTGCCTAATTCATTCCAAACGTGAGCATTCTTTGTGTCTATTTCAATTTTGACGTCACCTAAATTGTTGATCTGGGCAACAGGTTTTTGGTCAACAATCTCCTGGGTGACTTCCCTGGCATCGGTGGATGGAAATTTCACAGGCTCAATCGTATCGTTTAAGTATTCTTCGTATGCGGCCTCATTCGTGATATCCTGGTTCGACAAAACAATGGCTACTTCTTCATCTGCCAGGATTTCTTCAATCGTTTTTTGCATTGCATCTGCGATTAATACTACGTCTTCACTTCTTTCATCCTGGATAGTTGGTTGGATACAGCTAGCGCGGTTCTCTTCCACTGGGATGATATCTTCCACTGCAACTGTCTCATCCATGATAACGGTTTGATCTGTCATCATTGCCGAGCCGGTCTCACTGATCGCTGCCACTGGACTTTCATGAGCTTCCTCAGTATTTTCAACTGGCAATTGTTCTTTTGTATCGTACTCTGCTGTACCAGTATCGGCCGTGACATTGTCTGAATATGTTTCAACCAGGTCTAAAAAGGTCATTGTAAGTGTCTTAATGGTTTCATCCTTACCGTAGGACGCTTCGACCTCATCTTCCAAAACCAGATCTGTTTCTTTAACATCAGCATTGACCAAATTTATCAGCGATGCTGCAATTTCAATTACCGTCTCAACCATCTCGGGTTGAACATCTGGAACAGAAGCTTCAGGTGACAAAGCACTTGTTGTTTCGGCAATAAATACTTCAGATGAAACGGTTTCCAATTCCTGCTCTGCTGTGGCCTCTTCTACATTCATTGGCAATTCGACAGTAGATTCCTGTATCTCAGGTAGACCTACAACTGTAACTTCCACAGACCCGGTCTGATTTTCCTGCAAAACACCGTCCTTATCCGATTCAGTCATTATCGCATCTGGCATTTCAGAAGGAAGGATCGCATCAATCTGATGAATGGTTTCAGATTCCGCTAATGTATCTTCTGCGACCAATGCATTCACATCTTCAGGTTCCATTGAAATGTCATCTGCCTCGGTAGTCATCTCTATGGCATCAGAAACAGCTTGTTGGCTAAGAACAGTGCTCAGATCTTCAGCCAGAACTGAAGGCACATCCGGCGTTTCGTCAAGTTGATCACGAAAACCAGTATTCTCCGAATCCAGGTTATCGGCCTTTTGGAATGCCTGCACAGCATTGTCATAATCGTTCAATTTACGATAGACATTGCCCAGACGGTTCCAACAAATAGCTTTATCCTTGTCATTTATAAAGAGTTCGAGACTCTTTGTATAGAGCGGAATTGCCTCTTTTAACTTTCCCTGTGAGGCTAAGGTGAGTGCCAGGTTGCTATGCGGCCATCCAGCTTGAGGGTCAAGAGCGATCGCCTTTTCATAAGAATTGGCTGCATCTTCAAAAGCTCCCGTCTTGAAATATGAATCGCCAAGGTCAATCCAGTTCTGCGCATTCTCTGGATCAATCTCAGTTGCTGTTTGAAATCCCTCGATTGCTTCCCTGTTATGGTCCTGCCTGTCAAAAACATTACCCAATCGAATCCAGGGAGTGATGAAGCGGTTATTAAATTCAACTGTCTTCTTTTGATATGCTAAAACTGCATCAAAGATATTACCTAATTCGTGCCAAAATTCGTAATTGTTCATTTTTATCTCCGTGTTAGTATGGATTGACAATCTTAATTTAATCGTTATTGAATAAGCTAGTGCTCTGCTAACCTGATTATTTTATGTTGTTTATGCCTAATCGAAGCGACTTTGGCTCGATTCAAAGTGAAAAAATCAACTTAGTGAAGCACTAGCGGGCAAGTGTTTTGGCAGGTTCATATATTTTTTATTTGGGTATCCTTTCATATGAACATGGAATGGTGGTTAATCAATATAGCAATTTCCCAGCAGACTAAAGCGGGCGCGTGTAAGCAATGTCTTGTGTTCATCATTCAACTTAACGGCATTTTGATAGGCCTTTATAGCACTGTCGTAATCATTCAATTTGCGATAGACATTTCCTAATCGATTCCAGATCTTGGCTTTGTCCTTATCGTCTTTAAGCATTTCTATGCTCTTAAGATAAAGATGGATCGCATTCTGAAACTTACCAAGATGCACCAGGGTGAGAGCCAGATTGCTATACGACCACCCTGACATGGCATCCAGCTCAATGGCTTTTTTGTATGCGTTTTCAGCTTCACAATAAGATCGGGCTTTGAAAAAGATATCGCCCAATTCATTCCAAACCTGTGCATTTTTCTCGTTTGGTGCTGAATGGAAATATCCTACTTTGTCGTGTATACCTGCATTTTCCGGATCAAGCGCATCGGCGGTTTGATAGGCCAGGACCGCATGGTCATATTCATTCAAGAAACGATATAGATTTCCAAGTCCATTCCATGACGCTGCCTTCTCCTTATTTGATATGAGCAATTGAATGCTCTTTTGATATAAAAGAACAGCCTCTGTATACTTGCCAAGCATCAAATAGGTTAGTGCCAGGTTGGCATAGGGCCATCCAAACAACAGATCGAGTTCGATGGCCTTGTTGTAGGCACAGATTGCATCATCGTAAGCGCCAGCTTGAAAATGCACATTCCCTTTCTCATTCCAAACATACGCATTTGTGGAATCAGCCTTTATTTCCTCGGGTTCGACAAATTCAGGCTGAAGCATTTCCTGTTGCAATAAAACATCTTTTTTAATTTCCAAGAACGCTTGTTGATGTGCAGGTAATGTCATATTCATTGTTGTTTCTCCATTCTCCTGAACTTTTAATCCATCAAGACCAAATACATGAGTCAATTGTTTTTCAAGGGTTGTAGTATCAGCTGTGCCCGAGTGTTCCGGGTCGATCCTTATTGAAGTATTTGCTGTGCTCGCCGAGCGAAAACCCTGACTTAAAGCATTATTTGTTCCTTCAGATTTAGGAGCGGTTTGAAAAAACCAAAAAGGCAGGTTTTGATTGTTACTATCCTGTCCGAAAGCGTTATGATCTGTGATGGGAAAATTGTCAATTTTTTCATCTTTAGCTTCAACATTCGGATCTGTAATTACAGTTGTGGACAACGATTCTCCATCTGGAACGGAAGCAGGCCCGGGTATATCTGCTGTACTCCTGCCAATGGGCGCAAGGGTATCAAGCCCCAGCATATCGGCCTTTTGATAAGCATCGATTGCTTTTTCGTAATCCATGAGAGAACGATGAGTATTAGCGAGCCTGTTCCAGGATACAGCTTTGTCTTTATTTTCATTTATCAATTCAATGCTTTTCAGGTATAAAGGGATTGCTTCTTTATGCCTGCCCTGGTTGGCAAAGGTAAGAGCCAGGTTGCTATATGCCAAACCAAAACCTCGATCCAATTCGACCGCTTTCACGAATGCAATTTCCGCATCTTCAAAGGCTTTGGAATTCAGATAGAGCAAGCCAAGATCATTCCAAACCGGGCTGTTTTTCGGATCAATACTCAGAGCTCTTTGATAAGCTTTTATGGCATCACGATGATGGTCCTGTTTGCGATAAATATCAGCCAATCTAAGCCATGGGGTTACGGATTGATTGTTGAGTTCGATGGATTTTTGATATGCGATCACCGCTTCATTTATTCGACCAATATTTGCGTAGACATCTCCAAGCCCGTTCCAGGGGAGAGATAGGCTTGGCGTAAATTCAACCGCCTTCCGGAATGCCGCGATGGCATCATCTGGATAACCGGTTTTATAATAAACATTCCCTAGGCCGTTCCAGGCGATCGAATCTTTAGGGTTATGTTTAATCGCTTTTTGGAAGGCAATCATGGCTTCGTCATTTCGCCGAATTTTCAGGCACAGATTTCCAAGGTTATTCCAGGCAAAAATCTGATCTGGAGCCAGCTCAATGGCCTGTTTATATGCATCAACCGCCTCATCGTTTCTATCCATGCTGGTTTTTACCAAAGCCATTGCATTAAAACATTCGGCTTCAAACCAATTATCCTGGATCTTTATTGCGATCTTTAGGGCTTCGCGCAACAGTTCTTCTGCTTTTTCGTAATTGCCTTTTCGCCAGTTTAAAATACCAAGAGTTAATATAAGATTTGCACGGGTAGAAGTAGATTCATTTTCCTTTGGCAATTCTGTTAAAAACGACTCTCGCAGGAAAATCTTGGCGTCCGTATCCTCGAATTGCTCTGTATATTCACCAATGCCCTGCCATGCAAATTCAAGTGCGTTTTGCAGAACTTGCTCAGGCCTGGGAGAGTCAACCAGTTCGATCATTCGATTACGGCAATTCCAAAAATCTGGAATGGTATGCGCAAGTTGTACAACCTCGTTCTGAGTTAGCCACAATATGAAACGAGAATTCGTTTCAACAAATACTTCTTTATATCGATTAATGGATTGGTAAAAACTTTGATTATCCAGGGGTGCTTGTGTCACTTTTTTTGCAAAGATGGTCACGCCTGAATTGTTATATATTTTTTTAACCACGGAATTAATATCGCCATTCTCTTCATTATCTAAAGGGAAACGCAAAACTTTTTGCCCTTGATCAATAAGGTAATTTTCCAGGGCTGCTTCAGCATCCTCGCGGACATATTCAGAGCTATAAACGACCAATAAGAATAATGGTCGCTGCCAACGTATCGCCAGCTCGAGCTCCATGGTTAAGAGCTCGATGCGCTCATCGAATGGTTCGGACTTTTGAAGATGGTCGATTATTAATTCAGTCATCTAATAATTTCCTAAGCACTGGATGTATATCGCACCAGTTTTCTTCATCCCGATATTCCAGGAGAGCTAGAAGTTGTAACAGAGGTCTAAGACGATCATTGTATTCAAGTCGATTATTGTCTCGAATTTTTTTTAAAAGTTTTAAATCGTCCTTATCCAAAATACGCCTGTATTCATTGCGTATTTCAACAGCTGCCCATTCAACATCACAGATTTCAATTTTTGTTGCATGGCGTCTCCTGGCACATCCGATAGCTGTGCGGGTAATCCTCGCCAATTCACGAAAGATGCCGCCGCTATAGGTTATAGCCAAGTCACTGGCTGCATTGTCAATTAAGACTGGGGCCATTCTGACAGATATAAACTGGGTCAGAGTTTTATAACCTTCAGTAATGTGAGTACCAGGATCTGACTGTGAGTGCAGGTTAATATTCGGTAGAAATAGCGCCTGATCACGAATTGCATCAAAATCCTTGCTATAAAAGAGCGCGCTGGAAACCGTGTAAACGATTGCGCAATTTGGCTGCATCATGATTTCGCGACGGTCATGAAATATAGCACGTGCTTTTTCCAACTCCGGCTTGTCCATGTCGTCAATCAGGATTAATGGGATGCGACGTTCAGTGCTATAAATTGCGGCAGCGATATGATTGATTATGGCAATCAAGCCGGTAATATCAGTCTCAACAATCTGTCTCAATTCAATGCGCGTCGCTGGTTCCAATTTCATTTTCAATCCTGCGCTGGCAAAGAAGGCATCAATGGATGCTCCGACTTCAATATTGGAGACGCGGCCATCTAGAATTGTGGAAACCTCTTTTTCAACTTTGCCTTTCCAGCCGTTCAATTCTTTCAGCAATTGATCCGGTAATTCGCCTCCTTTTTTACGATATTCTCTAAAAAGGCGGCTTCCGATTGCAAGTAAGATATCTCGGAAATCAATGTCAATAATGTCCGCCTCTTCACGAATGCTAAAATTGATCGGCCAGTATTTTTTTTGGATTTCAGGATTGCTTGTCAAATGAAGTAATTCAGTGGATTTACCACAACCACGATGACCTGAAAAGAAGAATTTTGGCGGACGATAAAACGGAGCGAGCAAAGCATCTGTTAATTCAGCAATTGGATTGCCCGGCCTGTTAATATAGAATGGATTGGCTTTTCCATTTCTTCCAGGCTTTAGCGGCAAATCCAACTCGAAATTTAGCCAGGCTCGATCAAAATCGGTCGCAACGATGTAATCAAAGTTATTCATTGATCCTCTTTTCGAAAGAAACATAGAAAACTGAAGTCATTATATAAATCGTATTTCCTTTTTGAAACCTGAAAATAATGGTGATTATTTTCAGGTTTTTGACCTCAAATTTATTCGAACGCGGTCAAATATGACCATATATAAATTCCCGGGATGTATTGTTTGAGAACATCATTATTGCCGCCGGAATTTAAGCTGCAACAGTTATGCCTTCGCGCAGAGCGTATAAAGCCGCTTGTGTGCGATTTGCAACATGCAGCTTGTTAAGAATGCTGCTCACATATTTGGCAATCGTTCTTTCGTGGATCACCAGGGTATCTGCTATTTCCTGGTTACTTAATCCGCGGGCAATTAGTTTTAGGGTATCAAGTTCGCGTGGGGTTAATTGTGCGTTCATAAAAGATATATCCTTTTGATTATCAAATTCGTGAATTACTTTTAGAGCTATGGATGGATGGATGGATGCTTTTCCATTTGCCACATCTCGAATGGACTGAAGCAATTGGGTCCGGGTTGTATCCTTTAGCATATATCCGAGTGCGCCAGCTCTGATTGCTTGATACACTCGATTACTCTCTGCGAAGCTGGTGAGAACGAGAATTCGGGAAAGGGGGGAAATCTCTTTCAATTTTGGAATGGTTGTTAGACCATCCTGTTTTGGCATCACCATATCAAGAAGGACAACATCGGGCCTGGTCTTGCGAGCCAGTTCCACAGCCCGGATGCCATCTTCCGCCTCACCAACTACTTCCAAATCTGGTTGAAGGGAGAGAATGGCAGTCACTCCCTCACGCACCACGCTTTGGTCTTCTACTACAAGGATACGGATCTTTTTCATATATGTACCTGTATTACAAGATTTTTGGATACCATCAGCATTAGATTAACGGGTTGCAATCGTAAGTGTTGAAAATCTTTCAGCGTTAGCCTCCGTATCATTCAAAAATGATTCTTGCTTGGCCCATAACTCTGGAGACCATATTTCAAAATAATCTCCCTGACCAACAACTACAGCATCAAGATTTAGATTTGCATATTGCATCAGACTAGGTGGTAAATGAACTGCCCTATCGTTATCCACTTCCAACTTACTTGTTGTACCGATGATCAAGCGCAATAACAACCTTGCGAGAGGATCAGTGATACTTACGGATGTTACACGTCTGTAAACTTCATTGAATGCGTCAGTCGTAAGGATTAACAAATTACGATCGAATCCTTGGATGAGATAGGCCCCGTCCTTAAGAAACTCACAGAAACCGATTGGCAATGACAGACGGTTATCTTTTTTCAATACGCAGGAATATTGCCCGATGAACAAGTTTGATCTCCGAATGATGTAATGGCTTGGCTAATATGTCTGCATTATAAGAATTGGTGCATGTTTACGTAATCTAAAAAAAATGGTGATTCTTTTGGTTTTTATTATCAAAAAAACAACAGGGACTGGTCATTAATGACCAGATGGATTCTCACCGCATTAATGCAAAATATTGTATTTGGTATACCGAAAGATCATGGTCATATAACAACTCTCTTAAACAATTTTCGCCCGCATTGTTTTGCAATGCGGGCGAAAATACAATTCGAAAGCTTATTTTTTAGATTCGGTAAGCCCTTTGCGTATCGCGTAAAGGGCTGCCTGAGTACGATTGGCAAGCTGAAGTTTGGCCAGAATAATACTAACATACTTGGCGATCGTTCTCTCATGGACAACAAGGATAGTGGCAATTTCCTGATTACTTAATCCGCGCGCAATTAATTTCAAGGTTTCCAATTCACGCGGGGTTAGCGGGTCCGCCGTATACATAATCTCGGATGGGTTATCAATTTCATGAATTACTTTCATTGCAATGGATGGTTGAATGGAAGCCAGACCATTTGCAACATCCCGAATTGCCTGCAACAATTGAACTCGTGTGGCATCTTTAAGTAGGTAACCGAGTGCGCCAGCCTTTATTGATTGATATACACGCTCACTTTCCGCAAAACTGGTCAGAACGAGAATACGCGCAGCTGGGTTGACTTCCAGCAATTTTGGTATTGTGGCCAATCCATCTTGGTGAGGCATGACCATATCCAAAAGAATGACATCTGGTTTGGTTTTACGCGCCAATTCTACTGCCCGGATTCCATCCGGGGCATCACCAACAACTTCAATGTCGGGTTGGAACGAAAGGATGGTTACCACCCCGTCTCGCACAACACTTTCATCATCAACAACAAGGATACGGATCTTTTTCATAGGTTTCATTTTATTGTACCCGCTGTTTGGCGACTTTTACAATGATTTTTGTTCCATTGCCCGGTTTTGAAACAATTTTAAACTTTCCATTCACCTGAGATGCACGCTCTTTCATATTGTGCAGGCCCATGCCACCTCGGTCCACATTTTGGGGATCAAAGCCCCGCCCATCATCTACAATTTCAAGTACAACATTTTGGCGGGTTTGTTTAAGTGTAACAGAAATCGATTTTGCATGCGCATGTCGCAGAATATTATTTAGTGCTTCTTGAGAAATATAATAAAGGGCAACTTCTTTGTCCTTTGAAAGAGATATGTTTTCATCTGTCAGTAATCTTGCTTTTACATCTGCGCGACCTTCGACTGCGGCCAGTCGGTGATGCAATACTGATGCAAGGCCTTCTTTTGCCAGATCCATGGGTTGCATTTCATAAAGAAATAGACGCATTTCTTTGACAGCTTGTCGCGCATTTTCGCCAATTTTTTTCAGAATAATGGATGGCGCAATGGGCGAGCCTGCCTCCTGTGCGGCCTGGGCAGCTTCAGTTAAAGTGACCAGCCCGTATAATTTTTGACTGACTGAATCGTGCAGGTCACGCATTAGGCGTTGGCGTTCTGATAATGCTATATTAACTTGACGACGACGATCATTATTAATAAGAGCCGCAATTTGATCCGAAATCACAGTCAGGCGGATGATTTCATCTTGAGTGTATACAATTCCTTCAGTGCGGGCAAGACACAGGCATCCCAAAACTTTTCTCTCATACCTTTCATCTACGGTTAGAGGGACTACCAGCATACTGGAAAAATCCAACTTGTTCATTAAAGGCGGCAAGCGTAGATCATTTTGAATATCATCCATTAATACCGGTTGTTTGTTCATAAATATTAAATCAAACAAGCCCGAAGAAACAGGCATATCCTTCATGCTATTGCTAAAATCTTGAGGAAATCCGTAATGGGATGCCATGATCATTTGTTGATTATTTTCTTCTTTTCCATTTTGATCCACAAGGAAATATAAAACAGCCTGGCTGCTGAAAGGGGATATGATTTGATAAATGGTTTCAGATAAAAATTCATCCACCCCCATTGCATTACTGGCTGTGTTTGATATTGCATTGATGAGGGCGAACATTCCATCGCGGGCTCTTTTGCGGGAATCATCGGCCATTCTGCGCTCGGTAATATCGCGCCAAACTATTAAATGTCCGATTTGCTTTTCATGCGAATCTGTCAAATGAGAAATACGAATGTTTAGATATCGCCAGATATTCTCAGCCTTGATACTTCTCCGTACATCAAGTTCTTTAATACCTTCAAAAGCTTTGGTGATTTTAAGCCAGTCAGGTAGGATTTGATCTATAGGTTGACCATAAACTTTATCATATGGCAGCCCGGTCAATTTTTCAGCAGCCGAATTAATATCAATAATTTTATTTAGAGCATCTATCACCATCCAGCCGTCTCGCATGCCTTCTATTAAAGTGTCACGGGAAACAAGCACAGTTTCAATTGATTGGCTGCGGAAAAAACCATACGAAAGCAATATCACTGCCAGGGAGTAAGCAATAATTGACGGGTCAAAACTTGTTTGAGGAACTAAATCGGTGATGGCCGCAAATTGAAATATTAATGGAACAAAGGCGCCGATCAAAATCATGCCGGATTGATTGAGCAATGTACGTGGCTTTCGGATAAATGTGTCCAGCAACAACAAGAAACTTGTGATTTCGAAAGTGTATAAATAAATTGAGTTAACATGTGCCCACGTGCCAGTCTGATATGATAGCACACCTGCTTGAGATCCCTGATCAATAAAAAACATATTCCGCCATGGTTCCACCCAAAAAAGAATCTGGGTGAGAAGTGGTTGAACCAGAAGTAACCCAACAACAAGTCGAGTTAGCCAAAGAGAACGATTGGAATAGGCAAGAGAAAAAGTTAATTGTGCACTAGCTACAATGGCTGAACAAAAATATGTTGTCGCCAACAGAACCATTTTCGAGAAAAATAATAACTGTGAGTTATATAGTAGATATGCTGAACTCCAAATGATCAAAGATATCGAGATAGTTAGGAGACTAATTACCCCTTGAATCCTGTGTTTCTGCTGTGATACAAGCGCTATCACAAACGTCGATATCAAAATGGAGAGTAAAAAAACAACCGTCTGAATTTGCATGTTTTCCCTATTTCACATGAACTTTCATACCGTATTTTTAGAAGTATCAAAAATTAACAATCTTCTCGGATCATAAAAATCCTGATACAATATGAATAGTGTAACAGAAAACTTGGTTTGTCAGTAATTCCCAGCATGAAAATTTTGATGGGTATTTCCTATCGCGGACAAAAAGGAGTGTAAAATATGACGCTTCTTCCGTTGCCATCTCAACCCTCGCTGGATATCGATTTCAGCGACAACGAATGTACTATGCCATTAGATCAAAAGGTCTCCGTCCAACCTTCCATTGCTCATATGAAGAAAAAAGAGCAGGTAGATGTATTTATTGATTCATCCATCGATGATTATGCTGTATTTGAGCCTGTAACATCGGATCCATATGATGTCAGCTACACATGTCTGATTATCCCAAGATTTGGGTCACACTATCTCGTTGGGGATCTTGCAAGTAAATTGCCCGATTGGATGCAGCAAATATGTATTTCTTTTGGCTGGCGCCTGGAATTTCTCACTGTCGACCGCGAATATCTGGAATGGGGGATTCATGTACCTCCAACAACTCCACCCATTTATTTTATGCGCATCATTCGTCAACAAACATCCTTACAAATATTTTCCGACTTTCCCCGCATTAGACGGGAGAATCTTTCGAATGATTTTTGGACAACGGGCTATCTTGTTACTGCAGGCACTTATCCATATCCGCCTGATGTTGTTCAACAATTTATTCGACAAATTCGGAAACAACAGGGAGGAAACTATATTAAGCGTTGAAAATAAACCGCGCAAAACAATGTAGGGAAACTGATTTCTCACCAATTTCACAATAACTTTATTAAGTGAAAAAATTGTTGCCATCCTTTCTCAAAATAGCGAAGGGAAGCACTTATAAGTGTATGAATTTTATATTAACTGAAAATTCTGCCACTTTGAACAATCCTTGCAATAATGGATTGTTGATACTATACTATATGAAATGGTAACCTATAATGGTTCAGATCACATTACATAGAGTAGGCGAATTACTGCGCATTGTTTTTGAGCTGTTGTGGGACAAACCAGATGGTCTGTCTGCCAAAGATGTTTTTGTACTAATTCCTGAATTAACACAATTAACTGAATATGAGCGTGGGTTTTCATCCTTATCCAATACTCCACGATATGAGCGGATTGTTCGACTAGCCACCGTTCCTCTGGTAAAAGTTGGCTGGTTAGAAAAGACCAATAAGGGAAGATGGTACATTACTGAAGAGGGTCGCCAAGCCTGTAAAAAATTTACAAATGCCCAGGAGTTATACAAAGAGGCATTGCGATTGTATGAAGAACACAGGCAGATTACCCCGGATATCGTAATGAACGTTGAAATAGCTGAGGAAAAAGCCTGGGAACAGATACAAAAGTACCTTCAAGAAAAGAATCCGCCGGAATTTCAATCCATGATCGCTGTCTTGCTACGGGCTATGGGATATTATGTTGCATGGGTCGCCCCTGCTGAAAAAAAACGAGGTCATATTGATATCGTTGCCCATGTAGATCCCATCGGGGCAAAGGGTCCCCGGATACTGGTTCAAGTAAAGCATAAGGGACAAGTCCTCACGATAGAAGGGCTGAAAACATTCCTGTCAGTCTTGGGGCAAAATGATTTTGGACTTCTTGTTTCCACCGGTGGCTTTACTGGCGATGCCAAAGAAGAGTTAAGAACGGAAGCATTTCAAAAAGTAACAGCTTTAGACCTAGAGACATTTTTCGACTTATGGATAAGTCATTATGATAAATTAAGCCAGGATGCTCGAAACCTAATTCCTTTAAAGCTAATTTATTTTCTGACCTCCTTAGATTAATAAAACCAGCTCCATGTTTTAACTCATAAAAATGGGCCAGTCAAATTCCTCAATCCAGGCAAGCAGCCGTCAGGAATCTCTCGTACATAGTAAAAGTTTCTCAGAGGGTTTGTTGGCTCTGCTAGACGAACTTCAATTGGCTATCAAATGGCATAGGCCAAGTATTTTGCTGGCAGTGCACAAAACTAAATCTGGGCAAATAAAGGCGGAAAACGCCTTGAAAACCAAATTAGACAAATTTTCTCAAAAAGTCATATGTTTTCAGGTGAATAACAATCAATCTGATGTTATACGATTGATTTTGGATACTCAAAATTATGGAGATGTAGTTTTTTTTATTACAGATATTGATCATGGCGCAGGGGCGGACGGAAATGATGCTTATCGAGCCCTTAATCTATATAGAGAAACCTTAGTGGAAAAACGGATTCGTGTAGTATTCTGGCTTACAGAAATGGAAGCTTCAAATCTGCCTCGCTTTGCCCCAGACTTCTGGGCATTTCGGCATCGCGTGATTGAATTTGCTTCTTCACGCGCATCTAAAAACGCTCCACTACCAAGTGGTGTTTTAATTTGGCACAATGAAGATACTCCCAGTGCAATAGACACCCTTGGTGATCGGGTTCATTTTTATGAGCAATTACTTGCCAATTTGCCCGCAGAAGATGGATCTTTAACTATGCGTATCGAATCTTTGTATAAATTAGCTTTTTGTTATTGGAACATGGGGGACAACGAAAAATCGAAGACAACATTGACATTCGGACTTGATCTAGGTCATCGCTTGCAAGATCCAAATACAGATATAAAGTTCCTAAATGGTCTTGCTATTCTCAATTACGATGGGCGCAACTTTGATGAGACGCTAACGATCTATAAAAAAGCACTTGAATTAAATATAAAAGATAGTTTGTTATTAATAAATCTTGGCATTACGCATCATGCCCTTAACCAAAACCGAAAGGCTATATCAATAGGAAGAAAAGCTGCAAATCTTGACCCCAGGAATCCCAGACTCTGGATCAACTTGGGTTATCTTTATTTTTCCATGAAGAAATTTGATGATGCAATTTTTTCCATTGAAAAAGCCATTGAGATTAATCCCAAAGCTCTGGACTATCGCTTCACTCTGGCTGTTTTTTTCTGTAAGACGGGTGAATTGGATAAGTCAAAGCAACAAATCAAGATCGCGCGTAATATTAAAAAAGATTATGGACTCTATCAGCGCGTTTGTGAAGAGGCCATTAATGGAAATAAAGAAGATGCAGCAAAACTACTTGATCTTGCCATAGGACAAAAAGAGCTGACAAGAACTCTTATCAGCCGGGACCCTAACATAAATCTCATTCTTGACCTGAAATAAACGGAAACCCATCTATTAATTTCATCCGCAAATTGATTATTATCCCGTTTAATATCTGTCGGCGCAATAGCCGGAAGATGTGAATTGCATTAGTCCAGTCATGAGAAACAAGGTTGAAGATTACCTGTCTCGGAATGAAGGGATGACCGATAAATATGATATTTTGGATCTAATGAAAGTGGATGTAAAATGATAAAAGGAATTACTACTGCCATACCGTTTCTAAATATTCGTAAAGCTCCCAGCAAAGACTCGATGAAAGTAGGGGTTTACAAACCACTTACGCAGATTGAGATTTTAGAGATTGTAAATGGGTGGGGTAGAAGTGATAAAGGCTGGTTTGTAATGCGCTGGGTTATGACTAATCCACCCGTTGACACACCTTCGCCTCCCCCAGTTGATAAGCCAATTGAGTTATACCGTACATTGCACGGAACGCAGCGACCGGACACCTATTATCTCGGCGTGAATTATGGTTCGTTCGATGTCGCTTCGCAGTTGCTCTCTTTACCGAAATATGGTAATAAGCCGCCCGGCATTATTCTTAACGATTCACAGGTAAATTATATTAAGGCCATTAATGGAAATGACCCCAAAAAATGGTCTTGGCTCGTTGACAAGGCGGGAACGCGTAAAGTCCTCGCCAATAATGATGACGGTAGGATATGGCTTCCTGTCCCAATTTGCTCAGGCGGGAATGTTGTTGCAGTCGTGGAAACAAGAGACGAATTCGTCAGAATATTGACCGTTCCTGCCGATAGACCTATCTCGGATAACTTGCCTCCTTACCTTTGTCATCTTTGGTATGGCGTCACTATCCCAGAGAAAGGTGGGAAGATTTTTATCCCGGCTGGTGGTGTGTACTATCCGCTTCTTGCGGAAGGTTCGTCTGCCTGGGTGCCTCTAAGTGGTTTGGTGAAAATTTCGGTAGTGGTTACTTTGTAAGTGATGGCAATTTTCAAGTCTGCAACTGAACTGCTTTTTTAACGCGAATGGCGCGAAATTTGGCGAAATTCGCCAATATTTTCTGAAAATTCGCGTCATTCGCCCATTAGCGAAATTCGCGTTTAGAACTGTCACTTACTTATCAACCACTACCAAAATGAATACTACTATGGATAATCCTATTTCCAAGCCCCCACGCGTGATTACGTATTCCTTGCGAGCGGATGGTCATGACTCGACTGACTACTACCGCACCATAGCAAGTTTCACGGAGGAATGGTTGGAGAGCACCCAAAACGAAGTGGGAGACCTGCTGTCTGACTTCCGTGCATTTCGCCAGGGAGCTGGCTTGCCTGGCCGGTCGGATGCGGAATACGCGTTTGAGTTGCTGGTGCTGGGTGTCACCCTGCGTGAGCATGGAGCGGATGCGGCGAGTTTACCGGGTTGGTTGGCCCATACGCAAAGAATACTATTGAGCGCCCAAGATCGGTGGCCCGGCTTGGAGGGGTCAATCAAGGTCTGGCGCGGGCGGCTGGGTCCGTTTGGGAAGAAACTGGAGACTGGGCGGAGTGGATATGGCGACGTAAGCCGTCTATTGACGTGGCTGCGGGCTAATGGAAATTCCACCCAGGCTGACCGATTATCGCAATGGCAGGATTATTTCGACACACTTGGTCAAAGTGCAGTTTGGCATAAGATCATCAGGTCTCTTGCGCTGGCAGAGGCCTTTGCTGAAGATAGCCAACGGGCGTTGGGTATCTTCACTGAAGGAGTTGAACATTTCCTCTCGGAGATTGCACCGACCTATCGCGGACGGTATGATTCCGAGTTGGTTTCGTGCTCACGCTTGGAATATCATCTGGGTATGTTAGGCACGGAGATTCTTAACCGGGTATACCGTGAACGTTTCCTGGCTGCCGGGCGCAAAATTGTCATCGTCCCACCTTGTATGCGCGCCCAGCCGGAAGAAAAATGCAAGGCAAAGCTGACATCGTTCGGTGCACAATGCCAGGCTTGCACACCGTCATGCCGCGTCCACCAGATCACGAAGTTGGGTGAGAAACTGCGGACAGCCTCACCAGATGGTGGTTTTGACGTTTTTATTATCCCCGATGAACTGCGTGTATTTGGTTCAGGCGCGGGAATGGGTAATATTGGCGTGGTAGGGATTTCGTGCGTACTGACAAACTGGAGCGGTGGATGGGACGCCGATGCGCTGGGCGTTCCTGCGCAAGGCCTTCTATTGGACTACGTGGGATGCTCGTATCATTGGGATGAGAGGGGCATCCCGACGAACACGAATCTAAACAAGCTGGTGGAAATTACATCTCCACTTATTGCCACAGGCTCAAATCAAGCGTAGGCCAAAAGTTCAGGGGGTGAGTCGTGTGGTTCGACTCGCTCACAGACCATTGAGCGCCATCTTACCCGCGCAATTTGCACAGCATTGTGTTCTTCCGCCAAATTGGGTTTATTGCGCAGCACCCTGTGGGTACTACGCTCAAGCAGTGATCCGTTTCCCCCGCGCCCACTTGCTACTCTCGGGATGCTTCGCTAGGGATGCTCCTCGATTGAGACAAGTGTATAATCTATACATAGTCTATTACAACGAACTATTTGGTATATTGCCCAATATGCCGAACCTGTTGGGTAAACATATAGTTAGGTGCTTTTTGGGATCTCAAAAAGTTCTCAATAGCCAATAATGAAAAACCGCAATATTCATCTTCGCTTCGATGATACTATTAGGATGTTATATCATGTTTTCTAAATTTTTCAAAAAAACGCCAAAACCTGCTGAGCCTGCTGAAATTTACTTTGGATTACGAAATCAAATATTAAGTTTGAATCCAAAAGATGTTGGCATCGTGCAATCTAGCGAAACGCCCAATGTTTGGGGAGTTTTAATGGAAACAGGGTATCCGCAAGCAGTCGCAACTCTGGTTTCACTTGCCAATGGAACAACAAGTTTCTATTTCAGCAATGGCGGGGGAATGATAGGTGGCGGAGAGCATGTTACTGTTGCTCAGTCTGCTAAATCTTTTGTAACCTCGGCAGAAAAATATTATCAGAAAATGACTCTTGCTGAATCTTTTACAACACCTGCAATTGGCAAAGTTAAGTTTTATGTCTTAACTTTTTCAGGTATATTTACGATAGACGTTGACGAAAACGCATTAGGAAACGGAAAGCATCAGTTATCTCCGCTGTTTTCCAGTGGACAAGAAGTCATCACGCAGTTTAGGCTGGTACATGAGCAAAAGAAATAAGCGTCTCTTAACAAAACCGCACCTAACAAAGCGTTCTCTCCGCGAAGCGTAAAATGATGGCTCTCCCATCTTCATGGGTGCAGTGGACCCTTTGACACTCCCTTCGGTCGCAGGGCAGGGATTCTGTCGCACGCTTCGCGCAAGCATTTCGCGTACGCGTGGCTTCGGGCTTTACCTGCTCCCAAACAGAATCCACGCCTACCCAGCCGCCGCTAGCTTTACCCCTTTCGGGGGCCTTCGGCAGGGTGCTTCACGAAGGCAAACCATTGGGCGCTTTTGATATGGAACGGGCTTTGTAAAACGCTTCATTCGAAAACTGCCTCTCTACATTAATCGGTGTCAGATCATTGTGAGGACGAAGAAATGAGCACAAAGAATTCAAAACAGACCGTCCGCCGCCGGCGCGGCTGTGGCTGCCATCCCGGATGCAGTCTTTTCCTGCTCGCGGTGGTTTTGGTCGGCGGGATCCTGCACTTTGTCGGTCAGACCCGGATACACAAAGCTATCACGGCAGCGTATCCCCCACCCGGAGAGATGCTGGACGTAGACGGATTGCAAATGCACATCTATTGCATTGGGCAGGGAGATCGTACTATCGTCATCGAGACAGGCATGTCATACACTCGCCCAACCTGGGCTGACATCCAGGAAAAACTTGCCAGGCAGGCGCGTGTATGTGTCTATGACCGTGCCGGGCGGGGATGGAGTCAATCCAGTTGGAGCAGCCGTTCGGCAGGGAATATCACCACTGAACTGCACGCTCTGTTGCAAAAGGCGGGTATTGAGCCGGGCTTCATATTGCTCGGCGAACGCGAAAGCGCGGTGTATGTTCGTTATTACGCGCAGAGCTATCCGGGCGAGGCGGGGGGACTGGTGCTGGTGGATGACCCGTGGGGCGCGCCGTCTGTAGTCGTCATGCCAGCCACTTATGGGATGAGCGCCATCACCCTGTTGCTCAACCCGATGGGGACGATTCCCTGGTGGTGGCAGGGAGAAGCCATCATCCACCAGTATCAGTGGAACTGCCCGACGGGGATGGATGAACCGGACTGTCAAAGGTGGCGCGTGCTTTTGAATGATCCGCTCGACGGGCAGACAGCGGCGCTGGAAGGATTCGGGATCCCCACGGCGATGATCCAATCGCATGCCCCCGAGATAAACTTCGGCGACATCCCCCTGCTTGTGGTGCGTTCTCCATCCTCCGATCTAAATGCGTCGGATTTGAACTCGGTATTTGCCGACTTGATCGCCCGCTCTTCAGCCGGGAAACTCCTGCTTTGTCCCGAAGGCGACGGCCCGCTGATTGGCCGCGACCCCGACTGCATAGTGGATGCCGTCCGTTCGCTGCTGCGCTGAATCGGGACTCAGTACCCACCGAATAGCAGTCTCAACCCCAACCCCCTTTCGGGGGCCTGCGGGGGGTGCTTCGCGAGAGCGGACACGAAATTCGCTGAGGACAAAAAGCCCCGCGAAGATACTCAACTTTCCCGTGGGTTTTGTATTGCTCGATGAGACGAGCGGTTCGTCACACTCACCGGCCATTGAGCGCCCATTCCAGCGTAATTTGCGCACGCTGTGTTCTTCCACTAAAATGGGTTTATACTACGCCCAAGCAGCATCCCGTTTCTACGGGGAATCCAAATCGTCCCACCGCCACTACCTTTACCCCCTTTCGCCCACTCGCTATGCTCGGGATGCTTCGCGAGGGCCCCTCGGCAGGGCGCTTCGCGGACGCAAACCATTGGGCGGCCAATGGAAGCCCGATAGAAAGTGACTTTCACTTATGAATATACCTGGTCCCGCCATGCCGTTGGAACTCCTTGAACGTTACCTCAATCTTCTAGGGGTTCCGAGGCGAAGGCCTGGCGTTGATGCCTTATGTGAACTTGTCCAGGCGCACTTGTTGAAGGTCCCGTTTGAAAACATCTCCAAGCTATATTACAAAAAGCATCGGGGCTTGTGTGGCCTACCCAGCCTTGAATTATTCCTGGATGGTATCGAGCAATTCCATTTTGGTGGGACGTGCTATACCAATAACTTCTATCTCTATCAACTGATTGTGAACCTTGGATATCAAGCCAGGTTGTGTGGTGCGGATATGTCGAACCCGGATGTCCATTTGGTAAGCATGGTGATTGTGGAGAAACATGAATACCTCGTAGATGGCGGATATGCGGCTCCGTTCTTGACGCCATTGCCGCGCGACCTGGCGACAGACTACATTATCGAGCTGGGCCGCGACCGCTATGTGCTCAAACCTCAGGATGCAATGGGCTGTTCGCGCATGGAGTTATACAGGGATGGGAGCCTGAAACATGGCTATTTGGCAAAACCAATGCCTCGACAGATTCGCGAGTTTGAACGTGTCATAGTCGATTCGTATAGAGAAGATGCCACCTTCATGAATGCACTCTTGCTTGCCCGCTTCTTTCCCAATCGATCTCTTCTCATTCATAATCTGACAGTGATTGAGTCTCAAGGCGCCCTATCAAGCACCCGAACCCTGACTAACCAGGATCAATTGGGTCAAGCCGTCTTTGAACACTTTGCTATTCCAAAGGAGTTCACAGAAGACGCAGTGAGAGGGTTTGGACAACTAGGGGATGCATGGAATTGAGAAATAATAGACTGCAATTGCTTTTGCCCGCGCAATTTGCGCAGCGCTGTGTTCTTTCGCCAAATTGGGCTTATACTACGCTCAGGCAGTGATCCCGTTTCGACGGGGAGTCCACGCCCGCCCACCTGTACCCCGAAGGGGCATAACGCAAACCATTGGGCAGTAATAGTGCACGCGAAAGGAGATCGTCCTAATGAACGCGAATAATGAAAAGCCCCGCTGGTTTTATTATCCACTCTGGATCATTCTGACGTCCTTATGTGTTCCAGTCGCCTTTTTCATTGACCTTGTCATCCTCCGCATCATCATACGTTTTGTCGGAGACTTTATCTATGTGAATGGGGTGCGTCACATTACTGAAGATTACTTGTCGATGTTCACCTTTATTCCGCTTATAGGTCTTTTAACGGGGGTAATGCAATATGGTCTATTGCGCCGTTATCTGCCCCGTATTGGCTGGTGGGTATTCGCTACCATCGGGGGCTGGCTCCTAGGAGTGCTGCTGATTGTCATGCCCAGCTGGTTATACTGGAGGGATGGATCTTTTAATCTAGATTTGGCGTTAATCCTGATGGGGTTGGCAATTGGTGTTGGACAATGGCTGTTGTTACGGCGTCGTTTACCCCGGGCGAGTTGGTGGATTGGAGCCAATGTTGTGGGCTGGGGTTTGTTAGCTCTGATAACACCAGGGAATGCTTTGAATCAACACGCGCTATTTACTCTGGGCTCCATACCAGCCTGCGTTACGGCAGCGATGTTAGCAGTGCTAATGAATCAGGTTAAACCAACTCAACCGAATGATGTATAAATGCGTGGAGTGCATCTGATTAATTTACTGTTTTCAGGCAAGAGATTATCTTTAGAAAATAAGCACTGCCCAACAAAGCATGCGGACGTGTGGGAATCTGCGCGTTTTACAAGTATTTCGCGTACGCGTGGCTTCGAGTTTTTTCTGCTCCCAAGCAGAGTCCACGCCCGCCCACCTGCCATAAAGCAAGCCGTCAGGCGTTTCATTCGAAAACATAGACAACGAAAAGGATAAAATTTTAAGTGAGAGATATTATATTTCTCTTTGGAGCTGGTGCTAGTTATGGAGCAGGAGGTGTCTTACCTGAAAGACCTCCTCTTGGATATCAGCTTTATCCTATTCTCGAAAGAATGTATCCAGGTACGTGGGGCGGACTCCCAAAAAATATTAAAGAAGTTTTTTATGAAGGTGCTAATTTTGAATTGGGAATGAAACTTGTCTATGAGCAATTTGGTAGTGGTATTCCTATTTTGATGCGTGATATGGCAATCTACTTTATACAGTTCCGACCATATAATAAGACGACTCTCTATTGCAGGCTAATTCAAGATTTACAGAAAATCGGATTGATTAATAGATGTTTATTTTCCACTCTGAATTATGAATGCGTACTTGAATATTCACTTATAGAACACGGCTTTTCTATATCCTATTTTGATGATGACAACTCGCTAACAATACCTGTTTGGAAACTTCATGGCTCATGTAATATGTTTGCACACAACATACAACTAAGCCAACAAGTTGCCTACAGTACAGGAGTTGTTTTTGAAGCAGGAGTTCAAGCTTTTCTGGATCCAAACATAGTTATTCAACATTGTTTAGCAGAAACAGGATTAGCACCCGTCATGTGTCTTTAAATGGAGGGCAAGGTTTTAAGCGTATCGCCTTCAAACATTAAGCAACTTCAACAAACATGGGCTGATAGAGTTAATAATGCTCAGGCTGTATTCTCTATCGGAGTAAGCCCCAATTTACAAGATAAACATATTTGGGAGCCTTTAAGAAATTCTGATGCCCTTTTATATTTTGTTGGTGATCAGATAGCATTAACTAACTGGCAAAGAACATCTCATGCAGGCTCTACTTATTTTCTCGACAACAAATTTGATACTGCCTACCCATCTTTACTAAGGAGATTAAATTCATATGCTACTAACTGCTGATGACAATAAAAAGATTGCTGATTGGATTAACGAAAAATGCGGACAGATGCGTTGCGTTTGCTGCGGAAACGCACAATGGGACTTACAGGGTTTTGCAACTCTGCCTATAGGTTTTGACCTACACACAACTCGTTTTTACTACAGTCAGGGAATTCCTCAAATCGCAATTGCATGTCATAACTGTGGTCATATGCTTTTCTTTAACTCTACTATTTTAGGTTTTAAACCAGACGAGCCGCCACCAATGCAGGTTCCCCCACTAGAAAACGCCTAACAAAGCGTGAGTGGACGTGAGGGACGTTTCGCGACGCGGTTTACAAGCATTTCGCGCACGCGTGGCTTCGAGTTTTTTCTGCTCCCAAACATTGTCCACGCCCGCCCACCTGCCAGTACCGCAAACCGTTCGGCGTACCGTTCAGCGATAGTGGCGATAACTTCCATCTGGCCTCGATATGTCATGAATTCGGATCAGTCATCAACAGGAGTAGCAGAATGCTAAACACAAGGTCCTCTCTTCAATGGCGTTTATTCGTCGAATGGGTTCTCGCTAATGCAATCGGTTGGGCCATAGGCTTTGGTTTAGTGGAAACTCTTATACCGGCCTATAACCCACAACTCGCCGCCATTGTCACAATTGCCTACACCTTCGGGGCCGCTTTCTTGGGTTTCGTCCAATGGTTGTCACTCCGTCGGCATGGGCCTATGAGTAGCGCGTGGGTGGCCGCCACAACCATTGGCTTCCTGGTTGGCTATCTTGCATTTCGGCTTACGGAAAATAGTCTTGGTCTTGGCGGCGAGAGTCAGGCCATTATCGGTCTGATAGTACTTTTCGGTTTGGTCGCGGCAGGCGTGGGGATCGACCAGTGGCTAATTTTGCGGCGACAGTTCACGCGCACAGGTTGGTGGATGCCCGTAGTGTTGGTCAGCTGGTTATGCGGGGCTGGCATGTGGGTTGTCCTAAGCGGTCTGACTATGGGGGCGGTTCTCTCAAACTTGGGGGCTGGTATAGCCTCAGGAGTAGTGACTGCTTATGCATTGCATTGGCTACTCTCCAATGCCTCTACCGGTGCCGTAGTTCTGTAGCAATGCATTAGTGCGCCCAACAAAGCATGCCAGCGGATTTGTGGGAGTCTGTGCCACCTACGACAAGCATTTTTCTGGCTTCAAGTTTTTTCTGCTCCAAAATAGAATCCACGCCCGCGCAACGACATGATTTGTGAAAGAGATTGGTAAACTCGCTCGGCGCGGGACTCTCAACCCCGCCGGGCGAATTTTTATTGTACAATCTCCCCATGCCTTTGCTCTGGGTCTCGCTTTTCTTCATTTCCGGCATCCTCGTTGGAAGTCTGTTATCCCTGCCTGCGGCCTTCTGGCTCACGCTGACAATTGCAATGGATGATGTGGTTAAGAAGCGATATGATTATCGCAGGAGGTACGAAGAATGGCTAAAACTAAAGTAAACGATAAAGTTGTCGAGCGCAATGTGCGCCTGACAGGTGAGATCGTCAAGTACATTTTGAACAACCCAAAAATGCTGGATGTTTTGCCGGAGAAATTTGAGTTGGTGCTTTTGCCTGAGGATGATCCCGAAGTCCGCCAATTAAATCTTGACTTGCTGGACAAGTACGGAAGCGAAGGCAAGCCTATTGTTTTTGCGCGTATCAACACGCACACGATGACCACAAAGTGGAAGCCGAGTATTTTTGTGCCAATCGCGGCGTAAGTAAAAAAACAAGTTTGATGAAAATCCGAAGTCATACGGCTTCGGGTTTTTTGTTTGGGAATGTTCTGTGATGCAGTAAGAGATGGTCAACGCCCGCGTTGTTAGGATTTTCAATTCTCACCACAGAACCACAGAGTTTTTCTTAATTTTCATCTTGATGTCTCATACTGATTTCTTGCCAAGTCCCATATTGGGTAGCTGTCAACGAGCAGGCTTTTATTGTACAATCTCCCCATGCCTTTGCTCTGGGTCTCGCTTTTCTTCATTTCCGGCATCATCGTTTGCAGTCTATTGTCTCTGCCTGCGGCCTTCTGGCTCACGCTGACAGTTGCAACGCTGGCCCTGGTTTTCGTCTTCACGCGGGTCCCCTGGTTCTCGGATATCAAATTTCCGCCGCTGTTAATTGCCTGCACCCTGGCGCTCTTTCTCGGTGCAGGGCGTTATCAATTTGCACAACCTGACATCACCCCAAAGCACATCGCTTTTTACAATGACCGTGATTACGATGTGCTTGTCACAGGCTTTGTCAGCGACCTGCCTGATTATCGCGACACCTATACCAACTTGCGCTTGCAGGTGCAAGCCGTGGATACTGGCGACGGCGATTTCCCAGCGGGGGGATTGATCCTGGCGCGCGTTTCCCCGAACCAGGAATATCATTACGGGCAAACCTTGCGTCTGCGCGGCAAATTGAAAACACCGCCCGAGGACGAGGAGTTCTCCTATCGTGATTATCTGGCTGGGAAAAACATCTACTCCTACATGTCCATTGCCGAAGCGACTCACCTGCCTGACGAAGGCGGCAATCCGGTTCTCAAAGCCGTGTATGCGTTCAAGGAAAAATCCATCGCCAATATTTACAAGATATTTCCCGACCCCGAAGCGTCTTTACTGGCAGGCATCCTGCTCGGCGTGGATTCAGGCCTGCCGAAGGATATTCAGCAAGCCTTTAAAAATACCGGCACATCGCACATCATCGCCATCAGTGGTTTCAACATTGCCATCATCGCCGGAATATTCACGGCCTTGTTCAGCCGCTGGTTTGGTCCGCGGCGCGGCGCGACGGCCGCCGTTATCTTTATCTTCCTTTACACCTTCCTCGTCGGTGCGGAAGCATCTGTGGTACGCGCCGCCATCATGGGCAGTTTTGGGCTTTTCGCGCGCCAGGTCGGCCGCAGACAAATGGCGGTCAACACGCTTCTCGTTGTAGCCGCCTTGATGTGCATCGTGAATCCGCTTTACGTTTGGGATGTCGGCTTTCAACTTTCATTCTTCGCCACGCTCGGCCTCATCCTTTATTCAGAACCGTTTTCCAGCTTTTCGCTTAGAATTATCGGGCGCTTCACATCGCCGGATAACGCGCAAAGGATCAATGCCCCCTTCAGCGATTTCGTCCTGCTCACCCTCGCCGCACAACTGACCACCCTTCCGATCATGGCCTATCACTTCAAACAAATCTCGCTCGTCTCGATTATCGCCAATCCCTTCATCCTGCCCGTGCAACCCGCCGTGATGATCCTGGCAGGCCTGGCCTTGTTGCTCAGTTACATCTGGATTCCGCTCGGCCAACTCGCGGCGTGGATCGCCTGGCCGTTCTCGGTCTACACGATTCGTGGGGTGGAATTTTTCAACTGGCCGTCGTGGATTCTGTATCTTGGGGACTCATCCATCTGGTTCGTTGCCTTTTTCTACGCGGCGCTTCTTTCCGTGACCTTTGGCCTGCCGCGGATTAAAGACATTCTCGCCTCTGTGAGCGAGCGCGTTAAAAACATCCCGTCCATACTTATTCTCACCGCATTGGCGATTGCCACCTTCCTGATTTGGCGCGCGGCGTTTTCAGCCAGCGATGGCAAATTGCACATCACCTTCCTCGATGTCGGTTCAGCGGATGCGGTCTTGATCCAAACGCCATCGGGGCGGCACGTGTTGGTCAACGGTGGAACCAGCCCGTCGTTACTATCCAACGAATTGGGACGCAGGCTTCCGTTCTCGCGCAAGTTGGATTGGCTGGTGATTGCCTCCACTGATGAAAACCAGCTCGCGGGGCTGCCGCGCGTGCTCGATCGTTACCCGCCGCAAAACGTTTTGTGGAGTGGGAATACACAGGCTTCGTTCTCGGCGCGTCAAGTGGAGATATGGCTGACGGATAATGGAATCCCTGTCACGCACGCGGAAACGGGACAACGTTTGGATCTGGGTGATGGCGCGTTTATCGAGGTCCAGGCCGCGGGTCCGCGCGGAAGCGTGCTCGTCATCCAATGGAATAACTTCCGCGCCTTGCTTCCAATTGGCATCGACGCGGAAAGTTTGGGTACGAAATTTGATCCGGTGGATGTTTTGTTGTTGGCAGATTCAGGCTACGCCGCGTCAAATCCGAAAGAGTGGATCGTGAGTCTCAATCCGCAATTGATCGTGCTAAGTGTGGGCGCGGGCGACCCGGATGGTTTGCCCAGCGCGGAGACATTGGAGGCGGCCGGCGGCTATTCACTGTTGCGAACCGATCGCAACGGCTGGATCACAGTGACGACGGATGGCAATGAGATGCAAGTGGAAGTTGAGCAAAAGGAAACCGCAACAGCAGTGCCGACTGGCAATACTTTGCAAGTGGAACCAACAGAAACCGCGATGCCAGGCCCTAACCCATGAGTACCTTGATATTGACGGATGAATTGGAATGATGAAGAATTAAAATTTTCGCTTGTCATTCTGAGCGTAGCGAAGAATCTCTGATCTTAGGGCAGAGACCCTTCGCCAGCCCCCTCCCCTTCACTTTGTTCAGGGTCAGGGCTTCGGCTCAGGGTGACATGAAAAGCGAGTTCGGAGGATAAATGGAACCTGATCTGATAATCACAACTGAGCAAGCGCAAGGCCGGGAGAATGTGGTGATTTTTCACCTGCAAGGCTGGCTGGACTCAAAAAGCGAGGAGCGTTTTTTACAGGCGGGCCGCATTGCATACGAAGCCGGCGCACGTTTCCTGATAATTGACCTGGGAGAAATCGAGGCCATCACCAGCGCGGGTATGCGCGCAATTCAAAAAGTGTATAAAATATTTACTCCTGCAGAGGAGCACTTCAAGGTAGCACACATCAGGATATGTAATGCACCACCACAGATCAATACCATCCTGGGAATCACAGGCTTTCTGCAAAACATCCCCAGCTACGCGACCATGGAGTCCGCGCTTGTTTCTTTTGATGAATAGTTTATATTCCATTCCATAAACAAGGCTCTTCGTAACGGGAAGAACCTGAGGAATTATGTATGCCTGTTGATAAAGATTCCAGAATTGAGAGAACACTACTGCTTATCTGGGTCACCGTCATTTTGATCGTCGGTATTCTGACGGTGCATGATTTTGGGATAAGCTTCGATGAACCGCGTTACTATCTTTACGCGGCGCAATCTCTGGATTCCTACCGGTCTTTTTTTGGCATACTATACGAGCCGGACTATGGCCCTGCAAATTTACGCTTCTACGGCCCGTCATTCATTATTCTGGTGGAATTGGTCGTTAGAGTGTTGCGTTTGTTTTCCGTTAGCATTTTGGAAATTGACATCTGGCATTTCTCATACTTTATCCTTTTCCATCTAACCGGATTATCGCTCTATTCGCTTGCAAAACGCTGGTTCAGTCGCTGGACGGCGTGGGCCGTGTTGATCTTGTTCACTACGCAGCCTTTGCTTTGGGGGCATGCCTTCATGAATCCCAAGGATATACCTTTTATGGCTTTCATGGTTTTTAGCGTCTTTGCAGGCTTCAAAATGCTTGATTCTTTTGTAGCTTCGGATTCCGAAGTGTCTTTTCAAAAACCGATACGCAATTTCTCGGAGGCATGGGGGCAAATAGAGCATGGTACAAGAAAAAAATATATCAGACTACTCTCCATTGAAATTATCATCCTTTTGCTTTCCGGCGTTTTTAAGTATTTGATCGCGCAGATGGTCGCTTATTTTTATGCGGCTGATCCCAACTCTTCCGCCGGAAAGTTTTTCCACAAGTTCGCACAGACGTCAAATATCCCGTTGGAGAACTATGTTTCAAGAGCGCAGACCTTGTTTGCAGGTGTTGAGTATTCGATATTGGGATTGGGTCTGTTTGCGCTTATTGTTTATTTAGGTTATTTGCTGACAAAAACCCAAGAATACGCGGCCTTCCTTGATTCGCGGAAGCAATTTATGCGTGGGGCGCTTGCTTCGATACGGCATCTGCCTCCATCCATAAAAAATGCTTTCAAGCTGACAAATTTGCGTGAATTCGCGCGGCAGATATTTCAAGCTGTCAAATCGAGGAAGGTTATTTTCGCGGGCATAATTCTTGGGCTCACGATCTCGGTCCGTGTGCTTGGACCTTTGGCTGGCTTGATCGTGATCTTGTGCCTGCTGATCAAGGTTCGCCAAAAAGCCTTTCCTGTGATTATTGCCTATCTTCTCTGGACAAGTGTTGCAACCTATTTGACCTGGCCATACTTGTGGATATCTCCTGTCAATAAATATATCGAAATCCTGACCCTCATGTCCAATTTCCCCTGGCCGGGACAGGTATTGTTCAACAAGCATTTTTATCCCCCATACAGATTGCCGTTTGGATATTTGCCCGTGTTACTGAATATTCAATTTACAGAACCATTGCTCATTTCCTTTTACTTCGGCTTTGTTGTCATGCTGTGGAATTTGTTCCGCAAAAAAGTTCGAGCGGATCTTTTGATCTTCATCGGTCTAAGTTTTATCATTCCTTTGCTGTTGTTGATCGGCCTGCGCATGCAGCTCTATGATAACTTCCGCCAGATATTGTTTATTTTTCCGGGTGCGTTCCTGATCGCCGGGTTCATGCTTGAAGTTTTTTTGAACAAGCTCAAGTCCGGCTGGATGCGTGTGGTCTTGATTGTTATGCTTGCCTTGCCCGGAATTTATTCCGGCTTGAAACTCCATCCGTATGAATATGTCTATTACAATTCGTTCGTGGGAGGGACACAGGGTGCGGCGCGGCATTTCGAAATGGATTACTGGCGCACATCGTATCGTGAGCTGGCACTTCAAGTCAATCAATTGGCGTCACAAGATGCCAGTGTTTTTGTTTCGGGAGTGCCTTTTTCATTCACGCCGTATGCGCGCCCAGACTTGACCATCGAATATAAAATAGACCCAAGTGTCAGTCAGCACTTTGAATATGCCGCGTTGACCTCGCGTTGGAATTCTGACGAGCGCATGTTCCCTGAAGCAAAGGTTGTTCTTTCTGTTGAACGCGATGGCGCGGTACTCGCGGTGCTTAAGTATGTCAAAGATCAGGCAGTGAAATAAATTGCGAGAAACCCGTAGACCAGTTTATTGGATCTTTATATGTGCGTTGGTAATTGCCCCGCTCGTCGTCGGACTTTTAATGCTTCGAGATTACGGCGAAAGCTGGGACGAAGCCTCCAAACGCTCCTACGCGGACTATGCCCTTAACGCCTATCAATATCTTCTGCATCCACAGGACCTTCCGCTTTACGGCTCTGAACTTAATTACTACGGCCCCGCCTACTTCATGTTGACCGCGCTGCTCGCGCGTGGAATCACCGCCCTCATCCCGGTGTGGACCGTTGTCACCGCGTGGCATTTCATTTACTTCCTGACTTTTCTCGCGGGCATGTATATCCTTTATCTTCTATCCAAACGCTGGATGAGCGAGTGGGCGGCCTTTGGTGTCGCGCTTTTATATTGCACACAACCCCTCTTTTGGGGACATGCCTTCATCAACCCCAAGGATACGCCGTTTGCCACGTTCTTTATGGCGAGTCTTTATCTCGGCTTTAAAATGGTGGATGCGTCAAATAAAAAATACACCTGGGCAATTCTCGCAGGCCTTGTATTGGGACTCTCCACATCCTTCCGCATTCTTGCTCCCTATGCCGCCATCCTTGTTACGTGTTATGCATTGCGCAATAATGGAAAAAAAGCCATTTCATTTCTCATTGTCTACGTCATCACCGCCATCTTCACCACCTACCTGACATGGCCTTATCTTTGGGCCGATCCGGTTCATCGTTTTCTTGAGAGCCTGCGCGTAATGTCTGCCTTTCCTTTTGACCAAACAGTTCTCTTTCGAGGTGAGCTCTATCCTGCCGGGGATTTACCCCTCTCTTATATTCCAACTCTCTTACGCTTGCAATTTACCGAGCCTTTGCTGATTCTTTTTGCTTTTGGTTTGATTATTTCCATTAATCATTTCGTCAATAAAGATCGTTCGACTCTTGTGCTTTTTATCTTTTGGTTTTTGCTTCCGATTACCGGGATCATTGTTTCAGGTAATACTTTATACGATAACTTCCGCCAACTTTTCTTTTTACTTCCGCCTTTGTTCATTCTTGCGGGTCTGACACTCGATTATCTTTTCAGGAAATTTACAACCACGACTGCGCGTCTGTTTGTCCTCTTGCTTCTTTCCTCTCCCGGCATTGTCTCCGCGGTCCAACTTCACCCGTATGAATATGTCTATTACAACTCTTCCGTAGGCGGGACACGAGGCGCGTTTCGCAATTTTGAAATGGATTACTGGGATACTTCCTTCACCGAAGCTGCGCAATATCTCAACCAGGTCGCTCCGCAAAACGCAAAAGTCATTGTCATCGGTGCAGTTGACCTTTTCCGCGCGCAAGCCCGCCCTGACATGCAAATCGTCAGCATCGATGTTGTGAAGGAAGGAGGCGGGATGTATGATTACGTTGTCATCCACTCGCGCCGCAACCTTGACGAGCGCCGCTGTAAAGACGCGCAAACAGTTTACACCGTCGAACGGCAAGGTGCAGTCTTGGCCGTGGTCAAACAACTCACGGGTGAAAATCAATGTCCATGACAAAGACGGGGAGTTGTTAGTGATTGTTTATATGGACGGAATTTGCGTAGGGCAGATACCACTTCGTACCCTTGCAGGGCACTTTACCCCTGCGGGAGCCCCAAAGGGGTGCTCCGCGAAGGGGCTGGGGGTGAGGTCGCATTTCCCCACCTCGCGAGCGCGTGTTCATGCCAGGATTTAGGCGGCGCGGACTCCCCTCTCCCCGCGAAGCGTCCCCACAGGGGATAGGGAGAGGGGTCGGGGGTGAGGTCGCATTACCCCGCGAGCGCGTGTCTATGCCAGGATTTTGGCATTTCGTATTGGGTGCTATAATTTTTCAAGAAAACTTGTAAAGTCTGACCGCTTTTATGTTTTGAAGGAATGGTGGAGATGAATATCCGAGTTTTTACGCCAGACAACTACCCGGCGATTGTCAATATTCACAACAGCCTGAACATTGTCTGGCCGGAGAAGCTCGAACCCCGGAAGTCTGGGCAGAGGCTGAACGGAACCCAACCCCAAGTACCAGCGCTAGGTCGCTATAAACATATGGAAACGTGATTGGTTTTGGCTCCTACGGGCAGAGTATGCTGGATTACCACTCACAGAGATTCTATGTCAATGTAGAGGTCTATCCGGACTATCAGCGACAGGGGATTGGCGATGCGCTTTATGACCAGGTCATGGATGGATTACAAGCCTTCGATCCGCAGGTCTTGTGCGACGACGCCTTCACGAACCTGCCGCAGATAAGAACTGACTTGTTACGATAAGATCGATTTGGGAAATTTCCACCAACCAGCAAGTCAAACCCAGCTAGTACTCGACTAACTTGAATTTTTTATAATGGCGACAGGGTAAAGCCGTTTGAGTTTTATACGAGCGTCAGCGGCTGTGAATTGCCAATCAATTTGCACGTTTACATTATTGCGATCATGCTCCCAAGCAGATACCTCTTCAATAAGAGTCTCTTTGTTGGAGATACGCCGATTTGTACATTGGCGGCTAAGGATGCTCAATTCAATCTCAGCCATGTTCAACCAAGACCCATGCTCTGGTGTGTAGTGCCATTCAAAGCGTTGTGTCAACCGTCTGGCTTCGACAGGCTCAAAGCGTTCATAGAAACATGCCGGTGTATGCGTGTTGAGATTGTCCGTAACCAATACAATGGCCTCAACATCAGGATAGGTTTCGTCAGATAAGTAGCGCAAAAATTCTGCGAAGTCCTGATTGGTGCGCTGATCGGTAACGGATACTTGTCGTTTTCCGGCTAATGGCTCAACAGCCATGAAAATATTGGCTTTTCCATTGCGATCATATTCGTAATCCTGTCGTTGAGGTTGTCCAGATTCAATTGGTACTATGCCGTGAGGTGTGTCGTGCAAGGTTTTGTTGGTCTCGTCAACGCATACCACCGGGTGTTTTGGGTCATATGGACGTTCGTAGACCGCCAGCACATCTTCCATCTTTGCAACGAACCTGGCGGATGGTTTAGCAACACACCATGACTTTACGAGCCAAGGCTTAAGTTCATTTTTTTTAACCGTTTCATCACTGCCACATCGCTAATACTGTCTACCAGTTTTAGTTCGACAAGTTTATCTGCCAGCATTTGCAATGTCCAGCGCACTCTTCCTTCAGGCGGCGCACTACAAGCTAACATCGTTAATTGCGCCTCAATCTCTCCTGTGATTTTTGGTATTGCTCCTGGACGCGGTTTGTCATATAGCGCATTCTCTAATCCACCTTCCACAAATTTCTTGCGAATATTTGTAATGGTTGGAAAGGAACATAACAAAGCAGACGCAATTTCTTTTGTGCCTTTCTTCTTATTCTGGCTTTCGTCAGTCAGCAACAAAATTCGAGCGCGTGTTTGCGTGCGAGCCGATGATTCGCCGCTGTGTGTCAGAGTTTCAAGTTCTTGGCGATCTTCTTTAGTCAAGCGGATATGATATTTTGTAGTCATTCGCCAAGTAAAATATATCTAAATTATTCAAGTTAGCAGAGTACTAGCGGGCGCAACGAAAGCCGATAAAATCAACCCTGAAGTCGGGAGGTTCATCGGAGCGAATCACCGTACGGATGTGGTAGATATCATCACCCCATGAGCCTCCCCGTAAAATATGCTCCGTTCCGGAGGCAGGTCCGGTTGGATTCCTTTGAAATCCCCAGGTATATAAACCAGACCAATCGAACACCCACTCATAAGCGTTGCCGGCCATGTCGAGCGCACCATACGGACTCGCCCCCTCATGCTGATATGTACCCACCGGGGAGGTAGTGGCATATCCATCGTCATAGCTTATATCTTTCCAATTTCCCCAGCAGTTTATGTCACAATAATTGACCTTCTTACCATCAAAGTTGCTTCCCCATGGGTAAATGCGCTCATCGGTCCCGCGCGCGGCTTTTTCCCATTCGGCTTCAGTTGGCAATTGCCGCCCAGCCCAAGTGCAATAATCTTTTGCCTGATTCCAGTCCACGAAAACCACCGGGTGATTTGCATACAGGCTGTCTTTGAACCTGTCGCTGGTTTGCGAACTAAAATCTAATGGCTCCATACATGATCCAGCCGCCACGCATAGTGTGTACTGTGCATTGGTCACCTCTGTCTGGTCAATCCAGTACCCGCCTAAATCGACCGTATGCATCGGCTTTTCGTTATCCCAGCCACTGTCCAGTCCCATGCTGAATTCTCCCGCCGAGACATACACTTGCACCATACCATCTTTCTCGACAATTCGAGTAACGATCATTGTGGGCGTTAGCGTGGTTGTCGGGGTATTGGTTCGAGTAAGGGTTGAGGTTTTGGTTGGGGTATTGGTTCGGGTAAGGGTTGAGGTTTTGGTTGGGGTGTTGGTTCGGGTAAGGGTTGAGGTTTTGGTTGGAGTATTGGTTCGAGTAAGGGTTGAGATTTTGGTTGGAGTACTGATTGGAGTATCGGTTGGAGCAGCGGTAGCAGCCATGGTTGGAGGAGTGATGGTTGGAGTATTGGCTGGGGCAGCGGTAGCAGCCATGGTTGGAGGGATGATAGTCGGGATCGGGACGGCCTTCGTAGCAGCCATGGCTGGTGATGTGGTTGGTGTGGGAGTGGACCATGTGGATGGTCTGATCAGTACCATTGCAACAACCGTCACAACAACTCCCAGAATTATTCTCAAAATATTGGCACTTAGCCAAATCAACAAGCGCGAACTGGTTGGGTGTGTGCAGTAAGGACAAAAATTAGCATCCCTGGGAATTTGCTGTGAACAATGGCGACAGGTCCTGAACAACATCGGGGTTACCTTCAGTGCAGTTAAGTGGGTTTCCCACACTTCGGACAGCATCTAGCCCCCTGGGGAACCTGTCCGAAACCGCAGTGGATGCAAGTTTTTGGGTCGATTGCACTGGCACAGACCGGACAAAACAGGTCAGTCGCTGCGACGGACGCCTTGCAGCTCCCACAAGTTAGATTGGACGGTAATATAGTTATCACTGGCGGTGGAAACTGCGGTTGGGTCTGATGCAGTGGGGGAACTGGAATGATCGTTGTCACACCCGCTGGGGCCATACGTATGATCGTCGTTAATGCACGCGTTAAGATAGAAACTGGGGGACGGATTGGTACTGGTCTTGCGCCACACTGCGGACATTTTATCAGATGGCCAGCGTAAACATGTTGGTTTGTACAATTACGTAAATTTTTTTCGGCTTCCTTGAGCGTATTTTCCCATTCCGCCGGCAGAGGGCGTTTCTTCGGATTATCGTGCCCATCTACAAAACAGCGGAGCATCAGGTTCGCCAGAGGGGGATGCAAAATATCCAGGGAGAGAGTAGGGGGCGGCGCAACCAGCCCACGGGCAGTTGCTTTGGCATATGGGAACAAGCCAAGGAATATTTTCTCTTCCATCGGTGGTGGGTTGCCGTTTCCCAACCAAATGGTTCTGAACGGGTGACTTCCACCCAACAAGAGCTGAAAAATCAACACAGCCAGTGCAAAGGCATCCTGTTCGGGTTGGCGTACCTCACCCTTAAATCGCTTCCCTTGCAGCTCTGGTGGAGTATATTCAGGGCGCCCAACCGGACAGGGGTAAAAGATGATTTGTCCATCATGCTCCTCTTTCACCTGGAATGAGTCTATATCAATCACCGTTACCAAGGCTTGAGGGGTCACCAATATGTTGCTTTCATTGAGGTCACCAATAATATAGTTGCGCCCGTGAAGTGCACCAATCGCAGCAGCCATGTTACGAGCCGCGCGGTGCAGGAATATTCCGTCACATCCGGTTAATAATTGTGCTCGTAAGCGTGGGTTGAAAACCTGTAGCAATGTGCGCGCGTTGACAATCCGCGGCATCACATAACCAATGAACGTACTATACTGATCGTAGAGCAAAGTCTCAGGCCATGCAATAGAGGCATGTCCAATTGAATGACCAGGGTCGTTGGGCGCATTTGCTACCATCCAACGCAGTTTGGTTTCCCGCCCGGCTTGTTTTTGCAACTTGTAAATTTTAGCCACTTTGGCAGGCTGACCCGTTACAGGACAAATCCACCCCTCGCCACCCTCATGAACAGGATCGCCAATGTCCATAGGGTGACGAACCGAATCGTAAACGATCATTCCTCCTGCGCTCCATCACTTACTGAGTTTTCAAGAACGGTGGGTGTTGGATTGGCCCGCGTCGCCAGGATTAGCGTTTTATCATCGTCGGTGCGAGCACACACGCGTGCTGAGCTCAAAAACGCCACCAGCTCAGACTTTGCTTGCTCCGGGTCGTCCATGCCTGCGGTAAAAGCCAGGAGAGGTTGAAAGAATTGCGCAGAGGGTTCGTATTCAGGAAGCTTGAATGCAAGTCGCAGCAAGCCATCTGTGGTCAAAGCCAACGACCGGATAAAGCGTGGCGCAGTGTAAACAGCTAGGGAATTTAATCCATCCAGCATAGTCAGAAAGTAGGCTTCATTGGCATATTCGCCGCGCTGCGGACGAGCCGTTAAGAATAACGTACCATCCTCATCTTCAGCAACCGCGGCGCCATCCCCAATCTGACCCACTGCCAGCCACTCGCCACTCACCACGGCACAGGCTAGTGTGGTTGCAAATGAACTCAGTGGGATGTTATCGCCATCAGCAACTTGGACAACCGCCTGACGCGCGTCGGCAAAAACTTGTGCCATCAAAGTCTGCCAACCGGTTTCATCGCCAGGTAACCCGACCTGGAATGCTGCCTCCAACGAGATGACAGCCTGTTCCACCGCCACTTGCGCCCCTTCTTGAGAACGCTCCGCCGAGCCAGCACCATCTGCAATTGCCAGCAGTATATCTCCGTTAGCGGTCAGCCGATAAGCATGGGTATCCTGGCATGGAGTATTCTTATCCAGATGCGAGGTCCCCTGAACCGATACACCCAAAATGTGCCATACTGGACCAGTCATCGGATCTCCAAACGTAAGGCTTAAGTATCAGCTTGTGCCCACCCGACTGCTGGTAGTGGTGCTTGCTCGCCTGGGTTCGATAACGCAACAGCCCCCAGACTCTTTGAAAGCCACTGGAACAACTCTCGAAATGTCAGCCCCTTTAGTTTGAGTGGTTCTCGTTTGGATGAAAAGAGTGCCAGGGTCTGCATATCGGCTCCTTCTACACCAATGGCATAGACAGAGACTCCCTTATGATCCTCTTCCTGACGGGCGTGCTCGGCGGCAGCCTCCCACACATCCGTCGGCGCGCCATCCGTTATCAAAAACAACCAGGGGCGATAATAATCGACACCGTTACTTTTATAGGTGTTTTTACGGTCTCGCAGCATCGTCAGCGCTTTCTGAACGGCATGCCCCATCGGGGTTCCGCCATTGGCTGTCAGCACGGGTGGGTGGAATTGGTCGGCGGTAACGAAATCAATCGCTGTCACCGTCCCGCCAAAAGTAACCATACCGACTTCGACACGCAATGAAGCCAATGGATCAGCTTTCAATGCGATATCAAATTCCTGCAGTCCGGCGTTAAGTTCGGCAATGGGTTGTCCGCCCATAGACCCCGACACGTCCAGCACCAAAGCTACCGCACAGCGGGGTTCAGGATTCTCTACAAATTCGATTTTTTCAAGTGGGTTTTGTGTCATAATCTTATCCAAAATCTGTGAACGCAATATGATGGGAAAAATTTTTCTAAAGTGTACTTCCAAAAGCACAGAAGCGCAATCTTTACAATAAAACATGAGACACCTTCGGCAGGTCTGGTCTTATAATAGTATCCATGCCCACCAATCCGACCCCGCTTGTGTTTGGAAATTTCTATCACATCTTTAATCGCGGTAACAACCATGAAAATGTTTTCCTTCAAGAACGGAATTACACCTACTTCATGGAACTGTGGTGGAAGTATACTTTTCAAATCGCGGAGACTTACGCGTATTGTCTTTTGAAAAATCATTTTCATGCGGCGGTTTTTATCAAGAATAAGGAAGATCTGAAAGGCATCAAACTCAAAGAACCGAGCCGGTATTTTGCGAATTGCTTCAACGCCTATACGCGCGGCGTCAACAACGCGACAGGAAGAAGCGGTGCCCTATTCGAACGTCCCTTCGAGCGGATTCCAGTAACGGACGAGCGTTATCTCATGCGTTTGATCGTGTATGTCCACCAGAACCCGCAAAAGCATAAGTTTGTGAATGATTTTCGAGATTGGGGTTATTCGTCATACCACGAATTGATCGGGGATGTTCCAACTCGATTGCAAAGAGACAAGATGATGGAATTGTTTGGAAGCAGGGAAGATTTCATAAGAATTCATCAAGAGATTCAGCCGCTACCTGACTTTGACGATGAAGAGGATACTGGTTAAGACCTGACGACTTGTAAGACCTGACATGTTTCATCCGCGCCGTCGTAAACCGTGACGCTCGCGTGGACAAAGGCCACGATTAACCGACCCCTCGCGGAAACATGTCAGGTCTGCCTTCCTCCACCCCGCGAGCGCGTGCCCATGCCGGGATTTTAGCTTTTCACGTTAGGTGCTATAATAATTTTAGCAGAACGAGCTCAAAAATTGTCTTTTGCTATAGCAAGGAGAAACAACAATGAGTAACAAGAAATCGATAGGGATCGCTTTGTTGGTGGTTGGGGCGGTTTTGTTGATCGGCTCGCTGGCAGCCGATGCGATCGGGATCGGCGGTGTAGCTGGTTTCGGTTATAAACAAATCACGGGCGCTGTTATTGGGGTCATTGCTGCTGTTGTCGGGTATGTTTTGTATTCCAGGAAGTAAAGCGTTCTAACACAATAAAATATGATTTGACGACCAGTTTCCTCGCGGACCTGGTCTCTTTGCTTTTGCCCCCAGCCCGCCCCCTCTCGCCCCTTCGGGGTGCTTCGCGAGGGACCTTCGGCGAGTGCCTGTCCATACAAAGTTTGGTCAATGCTATAATCCAAAAATATGATTTGGATTGTGGTATCAACTTGAGTTTTTCCAAAAGAGGATAATGATGAACTCCGACCAGCGCTTTCAACTTTGTTTGAAGGAAATTGATGTTGTCAAGGAAAACATTGGGAGATACGATCAAAATGGCTTGACGATAAAATCCTGGTGCCTGACATCCTGGACAGCCGTTACAGCCTATGGGTTGCAGAATAAAGACTCTCTTATTGTTCTTCTAGGCGTTGCTGTCGTTGTTGGTTTTGGCTTTTTGGAGCTGATCTATCGGCGCTACCAGAGAAGATTTATTCAACGTTCCGCTGAAATTGAAGCGATTCTGGCTTCTGGCGATCTGAGGAAATATAGATATTCAGTTGACAGCACAGCTACCAAGAGGGATCCTTCAAAAGAAATTAAATTTGCGTTGTCGCAGTCTCAGTTTATAACTTTCTATGTTCTGCTTTTACTGTTTTCAGTATTGACTGTGACCTATTTGACATTGAAGTAATTCTAAAAAGAGGCCAAGACCACACTCACGAACGCGGATTTATGCCAGAATTTTGGCGGCGCGACTCCCCTCTCTGCAGGAACCCCAAAGGGGTGCTCACCTGCACTTGCATGCAGGTGCAAGTGTCGCGAAGCGACGGGACCCTATTGAATTGCGTCTCATACATCTGATGCCAATCATCCCATCGCGAGCAACTGCTCGTGCGTGCCGCGTTCGACGATCTTTCCTCTATCCATGTTTTCGTCATTGCGAGGAGGGTGCTCTTCCCGACGAAGCAATCTCCCTCAACGCGTTGGGGATTGCTTCGGGCTGGGTTTCGATACAGACGAGAAAATCACCCGTCCTACCCAACCACTTGTCCTCACAATGACGGAACGTTTCTTACACCCTCTCCCTCTTAAATTGCGTTTCATAAAGTTGCGAATATAACCCTCCCATCGCAAGCAATTGCTCGTGTGTGCCACGTTCGACAATCACCCCTCGATCCATCACCAAAATTAAATCAGCCGCGAGAATCGTGGACAGGCGATGGGCAATGACGATGCTGGTCCTGCCTGCCATGACGCGCTTCAACGCGTCCTGGATCAGGGATTCGGATTCGCTGTCGAGGTGGCTGGTGGCTTCGTCGAGCACGAGGATGCGCGGGTCTTTGAGGATCACGCGCGCCAGGGCGATGCGTTGTTTTTCGCCACCGCTCAAACGGTAGCCGCGCTCACCGACAATCGTGTCATAGCCGTCGGGCAGGTCGGCAATGAACTGGTGAATATTCGCGGCGCGCGCCGCGGCTTCCACTTCGGCAGGCGAGGCATCGGGGCGGGCATACGTCAGATTGGTGCGGATCGTGTCGTGGAAGAGATACGTCTCCTGCGTCACCATGCCGATGGCGTTGGCGAGCGAATCGAGCGTCACATCCTTCACGTCATGTCCGTCAATGCGGATGACGCCATCAGTGGGGTCATACAAGCGTGGGATGAGATACGTCAGCGTGGTTTTGCCAGCACCCGAGGGGCCGACCAACGCGACCAACTGTCCGGCGGAGGCCATAAAGGAGATTCCCTCGAGGGCGGTGATTCTGGCTTGGGATGTTGATTCAGCTTCGGGGGAGTCTGGTGCGGTTCTTTCTTCCCGACCACTGGCCACCGACGATTGACCATTTCGCCCCTTGTCAGTCCCCTGTCGTCCATCGTCCGTCGTCGGTTTTCCGCCAGACAAGACCGCGCTCACGTCTTCCATCTTCCCGTAGCGTTTGACATCCTTGAGCAGTTTGGATTCATCCACGCTGTAGTTGAAGGTGACATTATCAAATTCGAGATTGCCACGCACCTTTTGCAGAGGGACCGCATTTTCCTTTTCGGGGATATCCTGAGGCAGGTCAATAACTTCGAAGACACGCTCAAAACTGACCATGGAGGTTGAGAACTCGACGGGCGCGCCCGCCAGTCCTTGAAGCGCGCCGTAGAGTTGACCGAGGTACGAACCGAAGGCGACGATGGTGCCGATGGTGAATGTGCCTTGAATGACGTACCAGCCGCCGAGGCCGTAGACGAGCGCCGTGCCCACCGCGCTGACGAGTCCGAGCATGACAAAGAACGATGAGCCGATGACCGCGCGGCGCACGCCGATGTCGCGCACGCTAGCGGCGCGCTCGCGGAAGCGATCCGTTTCTGCGTTGGCGCGCCCGAACAATTTGACAAGCAACGCCCCGCCAATGTTGAGGGTCTCGTTCATGTGCGCGTTCATCTTGGCGTTGTGATCCATGGCTTCACGGGCAATGTCGCGCAGAACGTTGCCGAGTCTTTGTGCGGCGAGGATGAATAGCGGCAGGATGAGCACGCTGACAATAGTCAGCCGCCATTCAAGCGTAAGCATGACGGCGAGAATCGCAATCGCTTCGATGATATTGGTGATGATGCCGACGATGGTGTTGCTGATGGCGTTCTGCGCGCCAACCACGTCATTGTTGAGGCGGCTCATCAACTCACCGACTTTAGTATTGGTGAAGAAGCGCAGACTCATGCGTTGCAGTTTGCCGAAGAGAGCCACGCGCAAATCGTAGATCACGCCTTCGCCGACTGCCGAATTCCATCGCCGCTGGACGACGGAGATCAAGCCGTTGAGAATCGGGACGAACAAAAGCGCAACAGCCAGCATGATGAGTTGATTCAGGTTTTTGGACGGCAAGACCTTGTCGATCATTTGCCTGAAGATCAGCGGCGTGACAAGCGAGAGTCCTGCGCTGATGATGATCATCACCAACATCCCACTGATTTGTCCCCAGTAAGGTTTGGCGTAGTTGAGGACGCGTAAGAGAAGTTCTTTGGTTACTTTGGGCTTTTGATCGCCCGAACGCATTGAAGTGAACCAGGCACCACCGTGAAACATAGGTAAGACTCCTAGGGATTAGATGAGTAGAGACCAGTCTCTAATACCTGTTCTCTACTCTCTTATTGCCCAATTGTGCCCCCGTATGCCCGATTCTGCAACCGGACGAGTGGGGAGGTTAATGAAAGTCTGATAAGGAGGGTATAATTTTTAAGATACGAGAAAATGGGATGAGTTGACTTGAAAAGATTTTGGTAAGCTGCGCGCATACGAAGAAAAACACAGGTAACAAACGGATGATGTATGAATCTCGAATTTAAACATATGAGCGAAATAGATTGTTCTGAATATGTTGCCCTGAACACAAATCCATTGGTAAGGCGTCAAATGCCTCTTACCAGCGACGATTTTGATGAAGAGGAATGCAGGGAATGGATCAAAGGGAAGGAAAAAATGTGGGAGGAGCATGGATATGGTCCGTGGGCATTCATCATCGATAGCAAGTTCGCAGGCTGGGGTGGATTGCAGCCAGAGGAAGGCGATGCGGATCTTGGCTTGGTTCTTCACCCTGATTACTGGGGAATGGGGAAAATCATTTATGAAGAGATAATCCGCCGCGCATTTGGTGAAATGAGATTTGAATCGGTTACGATCCTGTTCCCGCCCACTCGAACACGAGTTAAGGGGATCCTGCGTCTTGGCTTCAAGCCCGATGGAGAAGTGGAAATCTCGGGAGAGCGATTTATCCGTTACAGATTACAAGCGCTGGCAAAAGAATGAACATCCTAAAGAGAATCTTTGTGGTTGTGTTTAGCGCTGTCATGGGGTTTATCGCAGGGACAATCATGGTCACGCCAGTGATAGCGGTCATGAATTATCTTGCCAATGACGGTCCCATATTTTCGCCTGTGCTCGCCGCGGTGCTCGTGGTTGTTCCGGTCGGTATGATGATATTTATTGCGCAAGTTATCATCGTATCTTTTGAACTCATGGCAAAACGGATATTGAAGATTCCCTATTGGTCATTGGGTTGGCAGGCGGGGGCAAACTGGGGCGCTCGAAGAAAATGGGATGGACAGATTCTGTCACATCGCGGAGGAAGATTTCGATTAACAAAGGGGATCTCAGTGGTTTGAGTTACCTCCTAGCAAGGGCAAGTTGGCAGAGTCTCGATAAACTCAACCACCAAGGTTTCGACACGGCTACGCCAGTCAACTACCCGGATGGGATTCGGATTCTCCTTCAAAACGGGACACTGTCTGAGCGTAGTATAAATCCAATTTGGCAGGGCGAATCCCCACTATTCATCCTGGTACGAAGCGTTTCAAAGAATCCACCACACGCTGGGTTTGACAGGATGCACAAATTGGTTACTCGGTACGATTCATCTCCCGCACCGGGGCGGCTTGACTCTAGATGTTGGGTGCTCCTTTTAATGCTCAACAACGGTAAAGCTTACTTTTCCATCCATTGCAACCAACCTGCCTTTGCCTCCAATCGGAAAGGTAAATTGGGGAGTTGTGTGACCAAAATCGGCATTTGCAATTACAGGCATACCCTTTAGTTCATCCTTGTCCCTGATCATCTTTACCAGCATCTCCTGCTCCATCTCCGATTTATTTTGAAACCTGCCGATCACCATACCTTTTACTCCTTCAAATCCCGGTAGATGAATCAAAGATTGCAAGTCCCGGTCGAAAGTGGCGGGCTTGGATTCGTAATCATCTTCCAGCAGCAAAATGCTGTCAACAAGAGAAGGCATATATTCCGTGCCTTGCAATAGATTTAATGTGCATAGATTCCCGCCCAGCAGTTTCCCCTCGGCCTGCCCGTAATTGATGACCAGAAACCCTTTGTTTGGGATAAATGACCGGTTCACTTGATCCCGGCGCCAGGCGTCGTCGCTCCATTCCTTTGATGGCGTTATTTCAAACGGCTCGATGCTCATCACGCATTTCTTGAAGTTTTCCAGTGTGTATTCCAATCCTTTCTCCATTCCAAAAGTTGAAAAGTGGGGACCGGAATAGGTTGTCATGCCTGTCCTGGCATGGATGGCCGTGCCTAGGGCAGTAATATCCGAAAAACCACAAAGGATTTTGGGGTTCGCCCTGATGAGGTCGTAATCAAGATAACGCAGTAATTGATTGCTGTTATAGCCGCCAATCACCGTTAAAATACCCTTGACTCTGGGATCGGCAAAGGCGGCATGTATATCGGCAACCCGGGAGGCAACTGACGATGAATCGAACTCATCGTTTTCTTCGCAATGCTCGCCATAGGTAACGCGCAAATTCAGCGCGGCGAGATTTCTCAGCGCAACTTCCCTTACCTCAGGTGAGATAAAATGCAAAGATGTGGATGGGGCGATAACACGAACTTCATCGCCTGGCAATAATTTTAGGGGAAACATGATTTGTCATTCCTTTCAATTATAAGCAAGGGATAACTTGTCACAAACGGCGAATTATCCGGAATCAAAAACATTACGAGGAACGTCCCGCAGGTTGGATTGAGCCAATTTGACCCTTTTTCAAACCTGCGGGACGGTTGTTTCAATAACCGATTATTTTCTGACCAGCAGATTAAGCGCTTCGGCGATTTCGACGACTTTTTGACAGTCAACGATTTCAAGATTGTCTTTTGGGGTGTGTGTAATCTCCTGGATGTCAACGTTATTCGTAAACCATTCCGAAGATACGGCAATGGCAGGGCGTCCATTTTGGATGAATATGCTGTGGTCTCCCTGGAACCATGGAACGCCCTCGGTGATGCCGCTGAATTGGGACATCACTTCGAGCGCGTTTCGCTTTATCTCTTCGGGCAAGCCATAGAACGAAAATGCGGATTTGCCTTCCTTGTATCCTGCTCCATCTATATTGATGTTTAGAAGAATTTCATCGAAGCGATCCTGATTATTATGAACGTAGCGCATCTGTCCGGGCGCGGCGTAATAGTCTTCGCCGTTGAAGGCCGCGATCTCGATCTGCCTGTCTCCCTCGTAATCTTCCAACAGTTTGGCAAGCAGCAACAAGACAACGACGCCGGTCCCATTGTCAATCGCTCCGGGCGTTCCTTTCTTCGCGTCGATATGGGCGGTGACAACGATGCGCCCGCTTGAACGTTTTCCCTTCCTGGCAATGACGTTTTCACCTTTCCCCGGAATCCGCTTCGAGCTGGACCTGACGCGGGCCACACTCCCAACGCGCGGCAAAAGCCTGCGCCCTTCCTCTTCGGTCATGTAAACGGACGGGATGTCGAAGTCGCCGTCTTCGATGAGCGGAAACGGATAGACGCCGCCCGCGAGAGCCGCGTTTCGTCCCGTAGCACATATGATGGCTTGGGGTTGGCCCTTTTCAAGAAGGGAGATAATACGCTGATGCTCCTCCGGATTGTAGAACACGAAATTCTTGGGCATCAGTTGTTCCTTGGCGATTTCACTGTGCAGGAAAAGGACTTTACCATCCACTGCAAGTCCCGCCAATTCCTCCACGCTGGAGGCGGATACGAGCTGCGCTTCCGCTTCGCATCCCAGGGAGTACGGACTCACAAACACTTCGAAATCTGCATCGCCCGAACGCAACTGCGCTCCGCCATTTTCCCAATCCATGGCGTCGAATTCCTGCGTCTCTGTCTCCCAGCCGAACGAGGCGATTTCCTTCTCGAAAAAAAGGGTAGCCAGGCGGTTGCCCTCACTGCCAACGCATCGCTCGGGGATTTCCACGCAAAGTTTTTTCAGATAAGCCAGGCATTTTTGGTGAAGTTGTTCTGTGTCCATGTTTTCCTCGATGCTTGATAATCATCATAGTAGAATTTTGTATAGCTGTCTATATGAAACTACCTGCACCTATTATCTCCATCCACTGGTAACAGAGTACCCGTCACGAATCACAAATCGTCCAAAGTTAATGGTATGTGTCATCCGCTATAAAGCAGCGGTGGGTTTCAACACAGCTCAACCACCAGGTTCCGACACGTTTATGCCAGAGTCATTGTACACCCGCCCCTGATTGTTGCATTCGATTCATACAAGGTGCCTTTACAGCGACTGCCCGGTTACGGGCGGTCCGCTGGAGCGATTTGTTGGGCATCATTGGCATGTTGTTTCTCCAGAATTACCAGCACGATTCCGCCGAGAATAGCTATGGAAGCCAATACCAGGCGCAGGGTTATCGGCTCGCCGAGGAAAACGATGCCACCCAACGCCGCAATGACCGGAACACTAAGTTGCACTGTAGCAGCATTGGTGGCTTTCAACGCAGGTAATGCTGTGTACCAAATGGCGTATCCCATTCCGGAAGCCAGTGCACCCGACAAAACCGCGTACCAAAATCCGGCTTTATCCAGAGAGGTGCTGTTAAAGGTTATTACGCTTAGTGCTGCCGCGATAGGAACAACGCGCAGGAAATTCCCTGCCGTTACCTGGGTGGGATCGCCCGCGCCTTTCCCGCGCAAGGAATAGATGCCCCATGCAACCCCAGCGCCCAGCATCAATATGGAACCGTATAATGGCGGTGCCGAGAGACCTGGCAGCAATAGACCGACAAGTCCTCCGAAAGCGAGCATAAGACCGACCAGCTGCGGTCTCTTCAGACGTTCCCCCATCCAAATGCCATGACCGATCATCGTTGCCTGGACAGCACCAAACAGCAATAGCGCACCGGTTGCCGCAGGCAGGCTCACATACGCAAAAGAAAAGCCGGCTGCATAAACAAACAATGAAATCGCCGACAGCCAGTTGCCGCCACCGGTATGTGTGCCGCGCCTCATTCGCACCACCAGCCAAAGCATCATCGCTCCGGAGATCAATCGAATTGTAGCGAAGCTGGCTGGATCAATGCCGGTATGTTTGAGAGCGACCCGGCAGAGCAGTGAATTACCCGCAAATGCAACCATGGCTAGCGACGTCAAGGCAATTGTGCGTGCATATGACATTGAAAGTTTTCCTTACGACCAATAATCACTTGTGACCCAGGACGCTCAACGGTGGTGCTCAGCCGCTTGACCAAAGCGCGAACTAAGCAGAGAGGAGCTGACGGATTTCCACAATGGCAGTCGGAGAGAATAGTCGAATGTTCTCCTCGATTCCCCGCAGTTGCGCGTCCACTGTCTCCGATGGCACACCGGCAGGAGCATAAGCAACATAGAGAACATGTGATGTCCCTGATGAAATAGGAGACCGGTTATCCTGCCCATAAATAATCGAACAGCTTATGTCATGCGCGTCCCTCATGATCATGTCGCCCGCACGAATGGCTTTGGAAGCGCCGTTCATCTGGGTGATGTGATCCCCTTCCCGTGACACGTCCATTAAAACCGCTCCATGCAACTTCTCAGCATCATGCCCGGCGGTCAGAACCAAAGTCTCCACTTCTGCAATAAAGTTTGCATCAACCAGGGGACACACATCCGGCAGGTCTTTTCCCTTCAACACGATCGACTCGAGTTGAAGCAGCACATGATAAGTCTTGCTGAAACGCTTGTAGTATCGGTTGTAGCTTGACATCACTGGCAGCAACAGGAAATCCTGCCGGGTAAATCCTTTGTAACGCTCTCTCAAACGCACTTCCACCTCCCGTTTACGCTCATCCAACTTGGGAGACGGGCGGGAGTTGTTCTCCACACCCGAAAGTTCCAGAAGCCCTATCACCGCCCCGGGGTGAGCGGTTCGCCATTCATCGGTTGCTGAAATCGAAAGCATATAAATCTCCAAGTGGGTAGTGACAGGGTTTCGACACGGCTGCGCCCGTCAACTTCAAATATTTTTCACCAAGATTATTGTGATGGGACAAAACTCCACGGTATTGTTCCCGAATAGGGAATCCGCGATGCATCCCCACAAGGGGAACAGGGCACAATTTGAGCGTAGTATAGCATGACGTTGCGCAGTTCCCACTGTTCACGCCACCGTGTTAGATGCCATTCTTGTCATATCATTTCTCTTTTCTAAGTTGCATGCCCGGTGCATCTTCAGCCCTTACCTCAAAGCCATTCCGTTCGTAAAATGCCCTCTTGCCTTTTGCGCAAAATAACTGGACATCTCTTATGCCTTGCTCCTTGCACCTGTTCAACAGCGTCTCTATGATCATTGTGCCTATTCCCCTACCTTGATAGTCAGGCAAAACAATCATGTCATAAATCATTGCATGCAGGACAAAGTCCGTCACGACCCGACCGAAGCCCACCAACTTGTTCTCATCGTAAGCTGAGATAACAAGCCAGCTATTCTGATTGACTTGCTCAAGATCATCAGGGCTTGCCTTGTAGTTTTCGTTCCAGCCCGTGGTGACAAAAAGCGAAAAGTACTCATTCTTGTCTGGAAGTTGCTCGCTCAATGTAATTTTCATCTTTATTCCTTTTGACGTCTAATGGTTGGTGTGAGCCGCGCCTACCCGCCCCTGCTGGCAAGCCCCACTTATCTCAAGGCCACCTTCGCAGGGGCGACATGATATTCATAAGGCGCAAGGGTGGAGATTGGCTCCATATCCATGTTGAGCCTCCATAGACGCAGTATAAACTTAATTTGGCAGGGACAGCAGAGCATTGCCCCTTCGACCCTCCCTTTGGTCGCAGGGCAAGCTTTTTGGAGACATGATCAAAGAAAAATGGCTTCGGAGAATCGAAACCGCTTCGTTCGCGGACCAATTTTCTTCCAACCCCTGACAACCACTATTCATCGGTGGGCGGTGGTTATTAGATACTCTTTTAGCCTGAATTGTTTATCCTGATCGGTCTTAATACTACCAGGAAAGACTAGGTAATGAATCGAGCGCAACATCGGACTCGAAATTGGTTTTGCACATTTTATACAACGCGCTGGATTGCGGAATCGCCAACGACCACCAAATGGTGCTGGAAGGAGCATTTTCTCAAAACGCCAGCGGTTTAACAAGCTCATTGTCCAAAGTGTCTGGTCTGGAAAAATCTCCTCGAACACTGGATCGAGAACACTCCATATTAACGTGAGATTGCCCGCATCATTGTAAAGGAATCCCTGGTCAGCAAAACCCGCGTGATATGGGTAGGGCTGATCGAAAATGTTATTCTTACCACAACGCTTACATTTGATAGAAAATAATTCAGGGGATGTCATAACAATAGTACTTTGATCACCGCCTAAAGGTTCGCGTTGACCTCGGCTGGGCCAGGCATGGACTCTGCTTGAGAGCAGGACCGCGCAGCGTGCTTGCGCGCGAGCGGCGGAGCCGCTTTCAACCCAGCCGGGCCGTCGGATGCGGTATAAACCTCGTAGCCTTCGGGTTTGAGATAGGCGGTTACGAGGTTGACAATGGAGGGTTCGTCGTCGATGACAAGGATTTTGGACATACAGATATTGTAGCAGAATACCCCAATTCAAAATAAGCGTGTCGTAAAGTAAGTTTAAAGATTGTGTAAAGAGAAATTCACGGCAGCCCGGGCACGTTGGCGAGGTTCCAGGACCTGACGTTGTCAAACTCACACACGGCTTCGCTATCCGATTGGCAAAATAGTCCTGTGAAGCCAGAAACATCAAAGTCAGGGTCCTCGAAATAGGCCACGGGTGAGCCGTTGAGATAGACGGCGGCGCGCTTCCCGCGTGCCACGATCATCACATGCGTTATTTCACCAAACGGGCTCACATTTCCCTGGCCGCTGGCAAAAACGGTCTGTTGACCTTTCAAGCGCTTATCAACACTCCATGTGCCACTCGCGCTATCGAATGTGACATAGAACCAATACTCGGATGATAAATTGTGGAAATTCACAATCAACTGTGAGTCCCTATAACCCTCGGCCACGCGCGCATCCAATTGCAGGACGAAATCTTTGCGATTCAGTGATTCATGGCCGATGGCGATGTCTTTTTCACTCACTCCGAGTCTTGCAACTCCATCCTGAATGGCAAACCATTCATTTTTATCTTGGTTTCCGACATTCCAGCCTTTATTTGCGGTAGAAAAGTCATCGGCAAAATCCGGCTTGCGGTCGGCGATGGCTTTTAGGATCGGTTCGGCAAAGGCGCGGGCTTGCTCTGTCATCGTTCCTGCCGCTGGTGCCAGCACTTTGTCCCATTGAGGCCAGTACCAGGGATACCACGAAGCAGGGATAGATGGAACCTTCACCGGTTCGCCGCTGCCATCAGCATTAAACAGATATCTATCTCCATCTTCAATACCAATTTGCTTACCGTCTGGCGACCAGGTTGGGACAAAGCCTCCCTCCAGTTTGCCTAATCTCCGTAAGTTTGTGCCGTCGCTATTGGATACGTAGAGGATAAACTTTTCACTTTCAGGGAACGGGTCATGCCATGAAACAAAAGCCAGCTGCTTGCCGTCTGGCGACCAAGCAAGAGTATTTGGGCAAATGCTCTCATTACCAATAACCACGCGCTCACCCGAACCATCGGGATTAATTGTTATAAGTCTGCAATTGCTATGAAACGCGATTAACTTTCCGTCCGGTGACCAGACCGGGAATCGATCATGGCGATTTCCAGATGTCAGGCGAATCAAATCAGAGCCGTCTGCTTTTACCCTATAAAGCAATGGGTCAGTATTACCAGGTTCCCTTTCATAGAGCGATTGAAAAACAATAAAACTTCCATCAGGTGACCAGGAAAGCGAGTCGTTTCTCGCCACACCCAAGCCGACAGATTTTAGATTGGTTACCCGATGGTCGTTCGATCCGTTACAGTTACGGACATAAACATTACCATCATCTTTCAAAAATGCAACACGGCATTCCGCAACCGGCGCTGGAGTGGGAACAGCCTGGGCTTTTTGGATGCCCCACTGCGGCCAGTACCAGGGATACCACGATTCTGGCATTGAATCGATTTCTATCATTTTTTCGCTGTCATCCGAATTTATCTGAAAGTGTCGAGCTTTGCCTCCCTCTGACACTTCGATTATGAGTGCGCGGCCATCAGGCGACCAGAACGGTACGGCATTCTGGGATTGAAATTGCGCAAGATTGCGCAATCCGGAGCCATCGCGGTTAACAACAGCAATGGTAACAGGCATAATACAGTTGGCTGGCTGGCAATCAACAAAAGCTAAAGCCATCTGCTGGCTATCGGGCGACCAGGCGGATCCGGTGAAACACCGGCGACCATTAATATCCGGGACAACGTTCCTGCTGTCAGTCCCGTCAGGACGTATCATGGAAATACTGCAATTATCCCAATAAGCGATCCATTCTCCATCAGGAGACCATACCGGAGAAACAGCCGTACCCTGGCGTGTCAACTGCGCAAGTCCAGTTCCGTCTCGATTGACAACATAGACATTTGTGCAAAATTTTATCTCCTTGACAGTAGGCGCGTCCTCCACCTTGCATGCGGCAAAGGTGATCCGCTTGCCATCCGACGCCCAGCTAAACCCCCAGAATCCGGTGAGTCTATCGGCCAATCCCAGACGAGTGGCCTGCCCTTGGACATCGAAAATGCACAGGTCAGAATCGCAAGCCTTGATTCTTTCGCCAAGTGCGAGTGCGCCGCCTCCCCATTGCGGCCAGAAACCGTAATCCCAGTTATCAGGTTCCCAATCAATTCCCTGTGGTTTGCCACTTCCATCAGCATTGAGAAAGACGCGATGCCATTCTTTATTGATCTCGTAACCGGCGACAATCTGACTCCCATCCGGGCTCCATGCCATGGTTGCCGCAAATACCCCCGGCTCAATCGAATGCAGCACAAGCCGGTCACTTCCATCCAGGTTGACGACCCACACTTCGGAAGAAAGGTTTTCACCGCATATTATCATTAACGCGACCCTGCGGTTGTCGGGAGACCATGCCATGGCATTCAGGCCGCAATTTTCTGGCGGTGGCAAGACAGTATGCACCTCTGAGCCATCCGGTCGAATCAACCCCAAACCCGCGCTACGCGCAAACGCAATCCATTGACCATCAGGCGACCAGACTGACTGGTGGTCATAAGTTGGGCCAAAGGATAACTGTTTCAGACCAGTTCCATCGGCATTTAGCATGAACAACTTCTCCGGATCTGAACTTCTCTGTGCGCCAGAAAAGACGAGGCGCTCCCCATCTGGCGACCATGCGATCGTGCCCATTTGACCTTCAAATTTCAGGTCCTTCGTAATTTGGGTGATTTTTCCGCTTTGGACATCAAGCACGCAGATTTGCATGGGGGTCAGACCTTCACAGTAAAAGACGCGCTTGCCCTGTGTTGACTCAGTTGGCGCCACCCCTGGCACTCCCCCAAACGCCGTCGCTGTGGGGGGAGGCGTCGCCGTCACAACTGTAGCATTGGTGGTCTTGCCCACAGCCGGTGTCAGAGTTACGGGTAGGTTCGCCTGTTCCTGCGCCAACAGGTTTTTCAACAGGAAGCCCAAGGCAATAAAAATCGCCAGCGCCACGACAGCCAGGGCCGGTTTCATCCTCGGTCTCTGCCAGAATGTCCGCTGAGGTTTCCCGAATGGTGGCTCAACCGGAGTTGGAACGGCTTCAACAACCGGGGCAGGTGCCTGCGCGGGAGCGTGTTTTTCTTCCACAGGGCTTGCTTTGCGCACCGCCGCATTGAGCGCCTCCACCAAATCCGCCGCAGATTGGTAGCGGTGGGCGGGTTCCTTCGCCAGCGCCTTGAGAATAACCAGTTCTACCACCTCCGGCACATCGGGCAGGATCGTGCGCGGCAACGGCAACGGTTCGTTGATGTGCTTCAGCACCACTGCCATCGGCGTTTCGGCCTCATAGGGGACGTGACCTGTCACCATTTCGTACAAAATCACGCCCAGCGAGTAGATGTCGGAGCGATGGTCGGCTTTATAGCCCAAGCCCTGTTCAGGGGCCATATAGGCCGGTGTCCCCACCCCAACACCCGAACCCGTCAACTGCTGCGAAACCTCCAGCATGCGCGCCAGCCCGAAATCTGTGAGGTAGGTATTGTCCTGTTCTCCCATCAGCACGTTGTTGGGCTTCACATCCCGGTGGATCACTCCCAGCTGATGGGCATAATCCAGCGCACTGCCAATCTGGCCGATGATGCGAGCGACTTCGTCAAGCGGCAAGCGGCCTTTGGTCAGGTATTCCTTGAGCGTCCCGGCCGGAATGTAACGCATGACAATATAGGTGATGCCCTCTGCCTCGCCGTAATCGAATACTGGCAGGATGTGGGCGTGCTCCAGTTTAGCGATGGCATGCGCCTCGCGTTGGAAGCGTTTGACGAACTGCTCATCATCCGAGAGTTGCGGCGGCAAGACTTTGATGGCCACATAGCGATCCATGCTGGGCTGGTAGGCTTTATACACCGTCGCCATACCCCCCACCCCGACTTTCTCCAAAATCCGGTACTGACCAAGTGTTTTGCCAATTAAATTAAACATACCGACCTCCCGCTCCGCTTTCCTACAACACAACAGTTGTCACAAAACAAACATCCTGCCTGCTAATACTGGCTTCATGCCATGCGCGGGGATGTTCCAATTGTATGCATTGACTTCGGCAGGCCAAGCATGGACTCTGCCTGAGAGCAGGACCGCGCAGCGTGCTTGGGCGCAGTATAAACCAATTTCCATTCAACCGATTTCGACAGCACTTCGTGCCGCAGGCAGGCTCAATCCATGCTCGGCACCTGCTTCTTATCGGCGGGTGTTTTTGCTTTCGCAGAATTACATGTTTTGAAGTTGTTGGCGTATTAAGGTACTTAACTTTTGCACGACTTCATTAAATGCGGCAGATGGCAACTCGCAAACAAACTCCGCTTTTCTCGCCTTCCAATCGAGACTTTTCACTTGGTCGGATAATATTGCCCCACTGATTTCCAGCCCATCAGGTATTATGACCTCAAAAGGATACCCTTTGACTTGACTCGTAATGGGGCAGAGGATGGCTAAACCAACTTTCCCGTTATAAGCTGCTGGAGACAAAACCAATGCTGACCTTCGCTCTGCCTGCTCGTGTCCTGCTTGTGGATTGAAAGTAATCCAAACGATATCGCCGCTGTCAGGGATATATGCCATGGTTTTACCACGCTTCGTTTCCTATGGAAAAGCCAGTGTCAATTTCGTGATGGATGTTGTTTTTGTTGATGCCTGCTAACAATTCTTCAAGTGTCCAACTTGGCGCTACAACTGGAGTAATGATAATTTGACCATCAACAATGGCTATTTCCACAAAGGAATCATTTTCCAATTGAGCGTCAATGGCAAATGCTTTGGGTATTCGTAGAGCGAGGCTGTTGCCCCATTTTTGAACTTTTGTGAGCATAAGGTTATCTCCTGTTGGTATCTACAATAAAGATACACCTTTTTACTCGATTAATCAAGTGCAAGGGAATGCCCAATGAGCAGCAATCCTGTGGGCCGCGAAGCGCCCTGCGGGTAGTGGCGTGTGGGCACAGGCGTGCACAGACTCTGCTTGAGGGCAGGACCGCGCAACGTGCTTGGGCACAGTATAAACCCATTTAGCAGGGACGGCGAAGCGTTGTTTTTTGGGGACATAATCAAGAAAAACGGTCTCGGAAAATCAGAACCGCTTCGTTTGCGAACCAATTTTCTTCCAAAGTAGGCGGTATAACTTATGGAAAAGAACTAAGCGGTTTCATGCACTTGGAGCGTTCTGCACAGTTTCATCATCGAGAGCATATAAAAGCGGGCTAAAAGAGTTAATAACAATCGATAGAGTTGCGTAATGAATACAACTCACGAGCCCCCATAAGGCTCGCTCTTCTTTAGCAAAAAAGCCACGAATGTAATACTTTCCGTCTGGTGTATAGAATTTGTCTGGGAAATAGTCAGGCTTTGTGCAAAACAAGCCTTGATCAATAATCAAAATGGCATCTACGTCTCCTTCTTGGACTTTCTCATGGAGTGTTTCGATGCTCTTCCAGCCAGTATAACCCACTACAAAATATGGTATTCGTTCTGGTGGAGGCCCATATGGAGTGAAGCCAGGAACACGAAACACACGCCGCAGCCTTTTGATAACAGATGCCTTTCGTTTCACATCCTCCCATTCCTTCGTCAAATTGGATTTTACTTCGATCAATGCGGCAACACCCTCTGCGAGATACAATCTCTCCTTACCAGCAATCGCGGGCAAAGTCGGGAGGAAGGAAAACTCAACGACTACATCCTGTTGCCCAGTTTTCTGGCCTAACGAGTCGATTACATCACCACTACCGATTCTATATGCTGGAGGCAAAACCTTACAGAGAAATTCATCTACGAACTGCTCGCGTTCGCGGCCACTTGTTGCAGAACTCATGGCAGCGCCGCCCTTATAGAGAGCTACCAGCGACTCCTGTACACTCTCAAGTCTTTTTGTGAATTCTTGATTTGTCATCGCAACATACTCCATTAACGGCAAGAGAAAAAAAGAAAATAGCATTAACCGCCTCGATTCGATGGTTCCTGCGCTGTCACATCTCCGATCCAATAGCGTTCCGCGCCGGTCAAATGGAACACCACAACACTGATTGAGTTCATTTCCGGCCCTGAAATCCAATCAAGCGCGGCTGGTGGGAGTCCATCCAACGCTTTGAGAATATCGGTATGGCATGCTTGCAGGATATCCAGGTAGTCTTTAAAGTAAGTTTGCATTGATTACCAACTCCTTCCATGTAATTTATGATAAACGATGTGATGTCAACATTTCACTGACTTCCCATAGTTGCCGCGCAAGTTTTTCATCGTATGAAATCGGCGCTGAAGCAACCGCTTCCCGCTTCACGAAATAATTGCCCGTCACACCTTCAACATCGGGCGACGATGCTAGGTAGGTTGTATTGTCTGCACCCTGCTCTGGCGTAAGAGCAGACCACCCTACAATCCACTTTAACGCTGGCCCAAAGATGGAAAAATCGGTGCTGAAGATGTCAGTTGCAACTGTACCTGGGTGTAACGCATTAACTGTCACACCACTACCGTCCAACCGGCGGGATAGTTCATAAGTAAATAAAATATTGGCCAACTTGGAACGAGCATAAGCCCAAAAACCAAAGTAAAACCGTTTGAATCCCAAGTCATTAAAATCCATCGTACCATTGTGATGTGCATTGGATGAAACATTTACTATACGAGCCGGCGCGCTGTTTTGTATGGGTTCAAGAAGTAAATTCGTGAGCAGAAATGGCGCCAGATGATTAACGAGAAAGGTCGCTTCGACGCCATAAGAAGTCTTTCGACGCGTATTGAAATAAGCCCCGGCGTTATTGACCAGAATATCCAGTCGTGAATATTGTTTTTTAAAGGCTGCGGCAAGGTCGCGGACCCGCCCCAGATCAGAAAAATCTGCCAATAAAAAATTAACCGAATCATTCCCTGTTTCTGTGCGAATTTGTTGAGCCGCAGCCTGTGTTTTTTGCGCATTGCGTCCAACAATCACAACCTCCGCTTCCCGGGCGGCTAAAGCTGTAGCCGTGACTTTACCTATGCCAGAAGTAGCTCCTGTCACGAGACATATTTTTCCTCGCAAACTTTGTTCGCTTGTCATACTCTGAGTTCTCCTTTCTCATCACAGGCATTACTATTTATTTGCAATAATAATGTCAACTGGTAAGCCCCACATCACCTTTTCTATCACGTCCATCACTTGAAACCCTGCCGCTTCCACGATTTGGCGCGGATAGATGGGGCGGCAATCCACGTACGCCGGGAATCGCATATGGAACCACTCGTAGAGTCGCACCGCGGTCAATTCCTTTTTGGATAACACAACGATGCCGATACGGCCAGCCCCGTCCAGTACTCGCTGGCATTCGCGCATGACCAGCGGCAATTCAGGGGTATCGAACAACTCCAGGACAAAGCTCATAAAGACAGCGTCGAAGAAATTATCGGGAAAGGGAAGCTGCGTCGCGTCACCGCATTGAAGTTCGGCCCTGTCTGACATTCCGTTTTTGCCTAACCTTTTGGACGCTACCTGAAACATGCCTTCTGAAATATCGATCCCATAAACTTTGCCTGTCGTCCCCACCCACCGGGCCAAAGCCAGGAGACTATGGCCCGTGCCGAATCCAATTTCAAGAATCTTCTCGCCAGTTTTTACATTGAGTTTTTGTAATCCCACCTTTGTGAATTTTCTCTCACTGCTCCCCGCAAGCAAGTCATACCATTTGCTTAGCCTGTCATAGCTGACCCTAGCCGAGTCTTTTGATCGTGCAACACGCGTTATTTTAGATCCATCGTGTGACATTTTTGCTTCATCTCAAACAAAGTCATGAGCGAACATACACGCAAACAAGTTAAGCATTTATAAAAAGCATTGTGGCATCCCAAAAACGTTTATGCCAGTTTGCGAAGTCGTACTTCGACATCTTCTCCTTTTAGCAAATCCACGATCTTTGATGTATCTGTTGCCCCGAAATGATAGGGATATAAAATACGTGGGCGGAATGCACGAACAGCATCCGCGACCATTTCGGGTGTCATCGTGTAGGGCAGGTTCATCGGGAGAAAAGCAATGTTTATGTTTTGCAGACCTTTCATCTCCGGCGTATTCTCCGTATCCCCCGCGACGTAAACGCGCGTATTGACAAAGTTCAGGATGTATCCATTCCCGTTTCCCTTCGGGTGAAAGACTTCGCCATTTGGGCGCTTGTGGACGAGGTTATATGCCTCGACGGCTTCCACCTTCAGCCCATTGATGGTCTGTGTTTCTCCATTGCGCATTACGATCCCACCTTTAATTTGTGTGGCACAAATCCCGGTCAAAACAATGATCGTTCCGTCCGTACATAGTTTCGCAAGGGCATCCTTGTCCAGGTGATCGCTGTGTTCATGCGTGAGGAAAACAATGTCCGCCTTCGGGAGGGACGCGTAATCTGCCTCAGAACTGACCGGGTCGATGTGAATGGTCTTTCCATTGAAGGTCATCATCAAACTGCCGTGACCGATAAAAGTGATTGCCAGGTCACCTGCGGAAGTGGGGATCACATCGGTTTCAAAAGTAGCTGTTGTCATGAGTTCATCTCCTTATACAAAATGATTATACTTTTCAATTTATTATCGTTTCCCTATCACCCAAACGCGTGGATTTTTACAGGGGACTCAGCCAGCTATTGATGGCGCGCACTTCCACAAGTAGATTGGGTGATCGCCCCAGGGGTAGTCGCCGGGCGAGAAGCCAACGCTTACCTGCAAGCTTTCGGGGAGGAAAGCAAACCATAGATCCTTTAGTTCCACGGCGGCGGGAATATCAAAACGCAGCCAGGCACTCACATCCTGCCCTTGAACCATGCCTGCGGTCAAAGCCATGTAATCTGCATAATCTTTGCGGTGACCATAGGTTGACTTGAATTCAGTCGTGCCATTGAGTACGCTAAAATGTTCGGGCGCTGGCAAGTTCTGCTCATGCTGACCGATATTCTTAAGCAGGATGTGAATCCAGAGAAATCTTTTACCCGCAGGAGGCTCTCTCGTGGAACCATATTCTGTTGGATAGCTGGTTGTAATCTCAGCCTGACTCATCGTCACTTGGAGATCATCATCTACAATCTTTTGGCCTGGGGACACGGGAGTGGGCAGGGCCTTGTTCTCTACGGCGGTCTGTGGAGTTGCTGAGAAAACAGGTGTAGGGGCAGGTCTACTTGCAGAATTGCAGGCAGAGAATATCAATAATCCAAACAAACCATACAACAGAAGCATCAATTTCCTGGTCATATCGAGTCACCGGCCTTCAATTTAATTTTCTGAACCACAAAGGTACCCAAAATGTAAAAATATTATAGCACCCAATTTTAAACGATAAATCATGACATGGACACGCGCTGTTGGCGCAAAGACCTGCGAGTTTTTGAAACCCCGGAGGTCTGGTATACTGAAAGCGGGCATAGCAGGAGATATAAACAGGAGTTTGATTTATGAAAATAACAGCCATCTTATTAGCGGCCGGACAAGGCACGCGCATGAAGTCCAGTTCACCAAAGGTCTTGCATCCAGTAGCGGGCAAACCGATGATCTGGCACGCGCTGGAAGCTATAAAACAATCCACTACGGAGAAACCGGTGGTGATTATCGGCCATGGCGCGGACGAAGTGAAGAAGTTCATCGGCGACTCTGCCGAATGTATCCTGCAGGAGCCGCAATTAGGGACAGGCCACGCGGTGATGCAGGCCGAGAAATACCTCAAGGGTAAAACGGATCTGGTCGTTGTCTGTTATGCGGATATGCCTTTACTGCGCGGCGAGACCTTGAATGAGCTTGTGAAAACGCAAAAATCAAATCAAGGTTGTATGTCCATGTTGACGGTCATCGATGATGACTCGCGTGGGTTCGGGAGAATTGTCCGCAAGACGGATGGGACAGTGGGAGCCATCGTCGAAGAGGTTGTGGCAAACCCGGAGCAATTGAAGATAAAAGAGTTGAACGTCGGCGGCTATTGTTTTAAAGCGGATTGGCTGTGGGATGCGCTGTATCGCATCCAGATGTCGCCAAAGGGTGAGTATTTTTTAACGGATACGGTTGAGTTGGCGGTAAAGGATAATTTACCGGTACAGGCCACAGTCATGGGTGACGCGGAGGAGACGATCGGAGTCAACACGCGCGTGCATTTGTCTGAAGTCGAAGCCGGGATGCGAATTCGCATTAATCGCGGGCATATGTTAAGCGGCGTGACGATGATAGACCCGGCGTCCACTTATATCGAAGCGGGTGTGAAGATCGGCAAAGATACGGTCATCATGCCGAATACATATCTGCATGGCAAAACGGAGATCGGCGAAGGCAATGTCATTGGGCCAAATTCGATCATCCGGGATACTAAAATTGGAAATCGCTGTAAAGTAGTGGCATCCGTAGCGGATGGCGCAGTGCTTGAAAATGATGTGGATATAGGGCCGTTCGCTCGTTTGAGAAAAGGCGCGCATTTGATGAGCCACGTCCACATGGGGAATTTCGGCGAGGTGAAAGATTCTACGCTTGGCCCGGGCGTGAAGATGGGACATTTCTCGTATATCGGCAACGCCACCATCGGAACGGATACGAATATCGGCGCGGGTACGATCACTTGCAATTATGACGGCGAGAAGAAATATGCAACCGAGATCGGTAAAGAGGTGTTCATCGGTTCGGACACAATGCTGGTTGCGCCGTTAAAGCTCGGTGACGGTGCGCGCACAGGCGCGGGTGCCGTGGTGACAAAGAACGTACCAGCGGATACGTTGGTTGTCGGTATGCCTGCGCGCGCGATCAAAAAATTGGAAAGAAAGAAAAAATGAGAGAGAAGAAGGAAGAGAAATAAGAAATGAGATATTTGATATTTGACGTGTGAGTACCGAATTATCGAATTTCGAATATCGTTCCTCAGGTGAACCATGAAAATATTTGCTCCATCCGAACGCCAGTCCCTTATTGACCTTGCCAACGAGACGCGGAAATATTTCTACGCGCCGTACTCGCATTATCCCGTTGGCGCAGCCTTGCGGACAAAGACCGGTCGTGTGTATACCGGCGTGAATATTGAGAATGCCGCTTATCCCACAGGTATATGTGCGGAACGGGTTGCCATTTTCAAGGCTGTTTCAGAAGGCGAGCTTGAGTTTGATGTTATCGCGGTGGTCACTGATAATGGCGGTTCGCCATGCGGATCATGCCGCCAGGTGATGGCTGAATTTGGGCTGGATACCATTGTTTGGATAGCAGATGGTAACGGCAAGTTGATCGAAGAGACAACAGTACGTAAACTACTTCCCAAAGCATTTCAACCGCATCATTTGGAGAGGTGAGCGGATGTTGATATTCCATGTCTGATTTTCGTTCCTTTCGCGCCAGCGCCGTTGTTCTTCGTCACGCGGACTATGGCGAAGCTGACCGCCTGCTCACGCTATTCACACGTGAGCAGGGCAAGGTGCGCGCAATTGCCAAAGGTGCGCGCAAGGTCACATCGCGCAAAGCGGGACACATCGAACCGTTTACCCATGTCACACTCCAGCTTGCCAAAGGACGCGACTTGTTTATCGTGACACAGGCGGAAACAGTCAATGCTTTTCCCGGCTTGCGCGAGGACCTGGTCAAGACCGGTTATGCAGCATATATTGTTGAGTTGATCGATCGTTTCACATACGAAGAAGAAACTCCGCATCCTCCCGTGTTTCGCCTTCTGATCGAGACCCTTGAACGCATTGAAAAAGAATCTGACGCGTGGCTGCCGATACGATATTACGAAATGCGCCTGTTGGATTTTCTCGGCTTTCGTCCGCAACTGTTCGAGTGTGCCAACTGTGGAAACGAGATCCAGCCTGAGGATCAATACTTCTCATTCAGCGCGGGCGGGGCAATCTGTCCGCGTTGTGGACTGGGCCTGCCTAATCTCGCATCGATCAGCATGGCCGCTTTAAAATATTTGCGTCACTTTCAACGCAGTAGTTATTCTGTGGCCGCGCGTGCCCGCGCAACCAGGCAGGAACAAAAGGAAGTGGAAACCCTCATACAGGGATATTTAACTTATCTGCTTGAACGCGAGTTGAATACCCCCGGATTTATCAAACGAATTAAATCCTAAGACGTTTTCCCCAATTCAATACAAACACCCACGCCACTATAAGAACGATGGGCTTTAGTATTCTCCATAACAGGATTTGGAACCACTTCCACTTAAGCGGATAAATAATGTAAGCGATGACCCAGCGCGCTAAAAGAGCCTGACCCAACCCGCTTCGGACGACCCGGCGCTTGTAACCGTTAAATGAAAATTCGTTCCGCCGCATCGACTCGCTGATCTCGCGCGCGGCAACCGCGCCATATCCCAAGGCAATGCTGATGCCTTCGCCGAAGATCGGATCGGCGCCTACGGCATCGCCCACCAATAAAATATATGGCACCGACATCTTATTTTCTGGGGCAAACAAGCGGATGGGATGTCCTTTTATTTCATAATCGTCCAGGTCAAGGCCGCGGCGCGCCATTTCCTGCGCGAGAAGTTCTTTGAGCTGTGGACGTTTCCCATCGGCCAGGATGTTCGTGTCATAGATGCCCCAACAGCGCATCAGCTCGCCTTTGACCTGCGTGGGGAAATCCCAAACGTAACCTGCAATGCCATCAGGCACGGGGAAAAAATCGAAATACGCTTCGTTCCTTTTATGATTCGTCCTGAGCGGAGCGACGGATACTTTTTGAGGAGCGAAGTCGAAGGACGGTGTAAGCACTTCCAGCACGCGCGCGGTATACACCGGCTCATGCGGAAATATACAACCCCGCGTCACTCCATTGGAACCGTCTGCGCCAACGACAATTTTGGTACGATAAGTTTCCGAGTCTGTTTCAACTGTTACTCCCTCTGAATCTGGAATAACATTCTTAACCGTTACTCCCTCTCGAATTTCGATCCCCGCTTCGCGCGTTTTTCTCGCCAGCCAATCATCGAACTCATCGCGGCGAATCACGCGCAGGGCGTGACTCTTCCGCACGCGCACGGTCAGTCCTTTGCCTGCGAAATCCAAATGCGCCGCAGATGCATCCACGTGCGGGATCTCGGTTACATCCAGGCCGAGGCGTCCCAGGATGACCTCTGCATCCGATACGAGTCCGCCCGCGCACAGCTTGGGGCGCGGATAATGTCCCTTTTCAAGGATCAGGATTCGGGGCGCGAGATGCGGAGCTATCCGTTTGAGATGTAACGCGGTGGAAAGTCCCGCTGGTCCGCCGCCGAGGATGAGGACATAGTGCTTTGGCATTTCTTTTTCCATACCAGATGATTATAACCAGGACTTTCGCTTGTCATTCTGAGCGACCCCTTCGACAAGCTCAGGATAAACTCCGTGAGCGAAGAATCTCGTACTTTGCCTATGAAACCGAGATTCTTCGTCGCTGCGCTCCTCAGAATGACATAAATTACCCACTCTAAAAAACAAAAATGAAAACATGGATTTGACCGTTTGGCTGTACAATAATTCAATGTAGGTCGGATTGTCAATCCGACTTACATCAAGTTCTAAAGAGCGCATCTGGCAAAGGGAATCTCATGATCGAAGTTGAAAATCTAACCAAGCAGTTCCGGGTAAAAAGATTCAAAAAGATAACCGCCGTTGATGACGTAAGTTTCAAGGTCAATGACGGTGAGGTGGTCGGGTTGCTCGGTCCAAACGGCGCGGGCAAGACGACCATCATGCGGCTGTTGGCGACCGTCTTGACACCTACACACGGTACGGCGCGCGTGGGCGGATTTGACGTGCGCGCTCATCCTAACGATGTGCGCGGCATCCTCGGAATCCTGCCGGAATATTGGGGCTTGTATGAACGCTTCACGCCGCGCGAACACCTGCGCATGTTCGGGACGTTCTATGATATGGATGGCGTCTCTCTTGAAAAAAGAATTGACAAACTGATCGCCATGCTGGATATGAGCGAATACGCCGACCGCGAATGCACCCGTTTCTCGAAAGGGATGAGCCAGAAGGTGGCATTGGCGCGTGCGCTTATTCATAATCCGCAACATCTATTGCTCGATGAACCGACCAGCGGATTGGACGTGATGAGCGCGCGCCAGGTGCGGCAGTTGATCACGCGCAGCCGCGCGGAGGCGCGCTGTGTGATCGTTTCGACGCATATTCTCAGCGAAGCCGAACGCCTGTGTGACCGTCTCGTTCTGATCGATGCAGGCAAACTGGTGGCAGATGGCACACCTGCCGAGTTGATGCAGCGTACGGGCAAACAAAATGTGGAGGAAGCGTTTCTTGCTTTACTGGGCCGCGAAGATGTGGAGGTGGTGGCATGAGAGTCATCTGGGTTATTTTGCGCAAGGAACTCCTGGATATCGTCCGCAACCGCCGCCGGATGATCATGATGGCCATCTTCGCGTTCCTTGTCATGCCTGTGATTGCTGTGGCGCCTGCTGCTATGGTGATGACGCTCACCGGCAAACAAGCGATTGCAGATGTGACCGTGCCTGTGCAGGGGATGGAGTACGCGCCCGAGTTAATGGCGTATCTAAAAGAGCAGGGAATTCAGGTGGAATCCGCCAAAGGGATAGAAGAGCTGATTCGCAGTAAACAGTTTTCGGTGGGACTGATCGTTCCATCCGATTACGCGGAAAAGATCAAAAGCGGAGAGTCGGCTCAGGTCATCCTGGTCAAAGATTCCAGTAAACAATTGGATCTAATAGGCGCGCGTCTTACAATTGAATTGGAAAAATATAATCAATCCCTGCTCGATGAACGTTTGCAGAAAAATAATTTATCGCAGGATTTTTTAGAACCATTGCATGTGGAGACGCGCAATACAGCCAGCGAAGCCGAGACGGCCGGTTCGATGTTGAGCCTGCTTATCCCCGGTTTCCTGATCGGGTTTGCGATGAGCGCGGGCATGCCTGTGGCGGTGGCGGCGGTGGCGGGCGAAAAAAGCAAGCTGACCCTGGAACCGGTACTCTTTACAACGGTCAACCGTTCGAAATTGGTATTCGCAAAATTGCTGGCAGTCTTGGTCAATATCGTGTTGACTTTATCCGCGAACATTCTTGCGCTCGGATTTACCCTGCTGGTGTTTGTTCTCGTCATGCTGAGCGTCATGTCAACCCGTTTATCTGCCGCGCCTGCGAGCGGACCTATTTCCATGCCTTTTCCCATGCCAATGGATTACACTCTCACACCCGTGATGTTGATCTTTCTGTTACTCTTGCTGTTGCTCTCGCCAGTGCCAATTTTGATTTTGAGCGCGTCGCTTCAACTGATGGTCTCCACCTGGGCGCGCAATGAAGAGGAAGCATTTACCCTTTTGGCCCCTATGAGTGCTTTGTCGCTCTTTGTTGTATTTGCCGGCTTTTTCATGGACGAGTTCATCCCGTCCCTGTGGCATTACAGCATCCCCATCTTTGGGACGATCCTTTCGATGCGCGACCTGCTCAGCGGGCATTTGTACGCCGGTTCGTTGTTCGTGATGTTCACTTCGTCTTTAGTGTATGCCGCTCTTATCCTTGCCCTGGCTGTGTGGCTGTTCCAGCGTGAAGAGGTGGTGTTCAGGACGTAAGAGGCATTTTTGTTGTCTTTCTAATAGCATGGGCGTATAATCTGATATAGTCTGTTACCCAGAGTCACGCTGTATAACACCCTGCACAGGAGTGTTTTACAGCAAATCATTGCTTACACATAATTAGGTGCCATATGCCTACTACTAAGGAGGAAATCCAATGGGATTAACGATACTAGGAGTCGCCCTAGGTGCTGTTGTTGCTATTCTGATCACTATCTTGGTTGAAAACCTACGTAAACCAAAGCTTCAATTGGGCCTTGATCCGCCAACCGACGTTGAATACCAAAATCGCCCTGCGCAGAATGTCAGATTTCTTAGCCTAGAACTGGTCAACACACCTCTTCCTCGATGGGCTCGCTGGATGTCCAGAAGCACCGCTCTTCAATGCCACGGAGAAATAACTTTCCATCATCTTGATGGGCAGAATGTATTTGGACGGGCTATGACAGGTCGGTGGAGTGGTTCCCCCGAGCCAGTGCCAATTAGTTTCAGAATCGGTGACCAACTTGTATCGATTTCTGATCCATCAAGATTGACTACTAGAATTGATGTTCCTCCAGGGGAAACCCAGCACATCAACGTAGCTGCCCGATTTGATGCCGAAGATAAATGCTACGGCTGGAATAATGAAAGTTATTTTTCCGACCCAGTTTGGCGGAACCCTGATTGGCGCTTAAATGCAGGGCGATATCTTGTGAGGGTGACCATCGTTTCCGCTGGAGAAAAATGCGTCAGCCTCTTTAGACTCATCAACGATGTTCCTCGGCACGACTTTCGTATTGAGAAAAGCCTTCCAAATGATACCGTTCGCGATTAATTTCCTTCAACACCTAACAAAAGCTTGCACCCGACTGGCGGGTTTCGTCGCCATTTTCGAGCATTTTTCTGGCTTCGGGCTTTTCCTGCTCTCAGGCAGAGTCCACGCACGGCCCACAGTCCGCTAATGGAAAGCGCTAGCCTGCTTGAATAGAGCAACTGTAAAAAAGATTTATCTAATTGAACAATCTTGTTTATTAGCCACATACAAATTACCTATGACAAAAACAAAGAAAATACCTAACGATAAACTTGAAAAATTACAACTTCTAGCATTTGAAAATTGTCTCAAGGTGCATCAAGATTCAATAATGTTATTCAAGAGCGGTTCCTATTCAACAGCATATTTCTTGTCTGTAATTGCTTTAGAGGAAATAGGAAAGGTTTTGTGGATAGATGAAACAATATTTCAAACAAGAGTGTCCGATATGGATAGAGATGGACAAGAGTTTTATTTAAAGTCAATATTCCATCACACTCACAAGCAAGGAATATTTGTACATGAATTAGGGCTCGATTTGCCAAAGTCATTTTTAAAATTAATTAAAGATAAAGCCCTTGAAACAAAAAAACAGAATTCCTTATATATCGGTCTTCCTAAAAAAGGAAAGGATATAAATTGGAACGGGAAAATAATTATTCCAAAAGCCATTTCAAAAAATGCTGTATATAAACAAATAACAATGCTAAATGATTTGTTACTTGAACTTATATTAGGATGTATTAAGAGAACTACTAGTGTTGATGGTGAGTTGATGTTTAATGCGATGGACAGAAAGATGTATTATAGGTTAATGTTCAACTGGGAACACATGAGCAGGAAAACAAATTCACGATTAAAGGCGCTTGAGGCTGTAGGTGAAGACTTTGAGGACAATTAAGCGCTATGGCTGTGGACTCTGAGAATAGGGTGCAGGCTAACAAAGCGTCCTAAGAAACAACCCTATCACACGGCTCCTGAGCTAATCATCGGACTCGCCAATCCATGCAGATTCATGTCAAGCATTTCGCGTACGCGTGGCTTCGAGTTTTTTTCTGCTCTCAGGCAGAGTCCATGCCTGGCCACATGCCGCTACCCTTACAAGGCGCATCGCGGACGCAAACCGTTTACAGTAAAGTTATTATTCAACAGGCTATAGAACATGGGCGAATCAAAAAACCAAAGTAGCAATAAAGAGATGTGGGGCTGTGTGGGAGCAATCGGTGCGGCTTTAGTGGCTGGTATCGTCGCTCTCATAATTGCATTACCAACGCTCATTCCTTTTTTTACTCAACCAACTGCCGCGCAAACATTTGTGATAATGACCACAACTTCCCAAAGTAATACAATTACACCAACCATGTCTTTTGTACAACCATCTACTTTGCCGATTCAGTCACCTATTCCAACAAGCGAGAAATTTTTTGTGTCGGCTACTTCTAGCCCTGGCTACGTTTACACGCCAACTGCAACAGGTAACTATGTTTTTCAATATGAGTCAGGTGCATATTCAACTCAATTAAATGATGACGCTGTATTGCCTAATTTTACATGGCATACAGCGGTTAGATTCTTTACGCAAATTAAAAATTGGAGGGATGACCAGACCTCTGCAGGTATCGCAAAGCCAGATTGGGCTATAGATGTTGGTACCCCTTATCGTTATAAGGAATCGGAAGCCTTAGCTGATATTCAAAGTGCTATGAATACGGGTAGAATGTTGGTCGCAATCAACCTAGAGCAGAATATTCCTATATATCTTGTTATTGCAGACACCAGCCCAGAAAATAATCGCGGAGGGGTTTGGTTGAGTGTAACTCAGCAAAAATAAAAAAAGGGCTGGGTCAACAGGGCGGCGGGCTACCGATGAGTAGCAGTTGCAAGCATAGATTGAGCCTGCCTGCAACACGAAGTGTTGTCGAAATCGGTTGAAAGAAAATTTGGTTTATACTACGCCCAAGCACGCTGCGCGGTCCTGCTCTCAGGCAGATGTCGACGTAAACCGTTGATGCGCAATTCCAAAAAGGATGTGTGAATGGAAGATATTCGGAAAGTCGGATTTTGCCCACATTGTTGTAATAAATCACCCCAAAAACTCATCCATACTCAAGTTAGGGTCTTTTGATTCCCATGAACGAACACGACTTACAAAAAACACTTTCGAGTCTGCCGCTTGGCAGGATACGCTATTTTGATTCCATCGGCTCGACCAATGATGAAGCCTTGGCATGGGCCGCGCAAGGTGTATGCGATCTGTCCATTGTCATCGCGGATGAACAGACCGCCGGCCGCGGCCGCCTCAAGCGAAAATGGTTTACACCCAAAGGGACTGCGCTTGCCTTTAGCCTGATCCTGCGACCCTCCGCGGCCGAGCGCTCGCATCCCGCGCGTACCGTTGGACTGGGCGCGTTAGCTTTGACCTCTGCCTGTCTCGAGCTTGGCCTGCACGCGCAGATCAAATGGCCGAACGATGTTTTGCTGGATAGGAAAAAAGCAGCAGGTATTCTCGTCGAATCCGTGTGGACAGGTGATGCGCTTGACGCACTGGCTTTAGGGTTGGGCCTGAATGTTCTGGCCGCGTCTGTGCCACCCGCGGATCAAGTTCTATTCCCTGCGACGAGCCTGGAAGGTGAGTTTGGGCATTCCGTGGATCGCGCGGACATCCTATACGAGATATTATCCGCGCTTCTGCTCTGGCGGTCAAAACTGGGAACAGATGAATTTCTTAGTGCCTGGGAAGATGTGCTGGCCTTTCGCGGCGAACAGGTGCAAATCTTCAAAGACGATGAATCTCCGCTCACGGGCGAATTGCTGGGACTTGCGCTTGATGGCGGTTTACGTTTGCGTGAAGCAAATAACAATATCCTTACAATACAGTTTGGCGAGATTCATCTGCGTCCCGCCGTGTGATAAAATCACAATATTGAGGCAACCATGTTTGATAACCTGCGCGATGATGCAAATTCCAGTTCCTTTTATGAGAACGACAAAGCTCAAGCTAAACCAATAGCTGGGAAAGTCACTCCCACTGCCCGGCCAAAATCCACAAAATTCCTCGGCATGACGGCACAACAACGCTTTATCATTGCCTTCATGATGATGATCGCTGTCTGTGTGCTGGGCGTAATGCTTTTGTTGATCACAGGAAGATTTGGGCTTTATTAGGAACACATCTTACGCGAAACGTCCCGCCGAAGACTCTGTGATCAAATTTCTTATTCCCATCCCGCACAATGGTGCGTAACATCAGTAGGTGCGACCCGACAGCACATAGGCGTACCTATTTTGTACAAAATTACCGACAGTACATCGTAGAGAATAAATGAAAAGTACTGATTTTCTACTCGTAGAAATGCCATTTTTTAAGTTTTTTAACCGACAGCATGTATACGATGATCTGTCGGTAGTTACAGCTGAAATCTATACGATGATCTGTCGGTTAAATCTATACGATGTACTGTCGGATCGCAAGTAGGAAAGCAAAAACCTGGTCAGCTTTTACCTGACCAGGTTTTTTTATATCAACTTCGGTTGTTCTTCTGGGGGCTCTTCGCCATCCACATGCGCGCCTACCTTCTTCAAATCCTCGGCGGCAATTCTTGCCACAGAGGCCACGCTATCACCTTCCTGCGGTTTGATAAGATGGACACCGCGTGTAGCGCGCCCGGCTTGTTTCACATCTTTTACCTTCAAACGCAGGGTCACGCCATTTAAGGTGATGATGGTCAGGTCGTCATCTTTTTGCACAACACGCGCGGCGGCGATCTTGCCAACTTCTTTTAATGCTTTCTGGTCTATCGTTGAAATGCCGCCCGTTGCGCGTCCTTTTGCGGAATAATCCTTTAGCGGGGTCTGTTTCCCAAAACCGGCTTTCGTCACGATTAACAACGTGCCATCTTTTTCTACGACATCCATGCTTGTAACTGCATCACCTTTTTTAAGACGAATCCCCTTCACGCCCGCGGCCTGCCGTCCCATAGAGCGGACTTTTTCTTCGCTAAAGCGTAATGCCTGTCCGTTCTCGGTGACGAAGATCACTTCGTCTTTGCCGCTGGTTAAGCGCGCCCAGCCCAATTGGTCGCCTTCATCCAGGGTCATGGCGATCAGGCCGGAGGGGCGGACGGAAGCGAATTCTTCCAAAACCACGCGCTTCACTTTGCCGCGTCCGGTAGCAAGCATGCAAAATCCATGTGCCGAGAAGTTTGAGACGGCGATGGCGGCTGTGACGCGTTCATTTGCATCCAGTGAAAGCACGTTCACAAGCGGAATGCCCTTGGCAGCGCGGTCTGCATCCGGGATTTGATAGACTTTCTCGCTGTAGACTTTGCCCTTATCGGAGAAGAACAGCATCGAATCGAGACTTCGAGCTGGGATCAATGCGACGATCTCGTCTTCCTCCTTGGTTGTGTGACCCATCACCCCGCGCCCGCCGCGACTCTGCGAACGGAATGCGGATGCGGCCACGCGCTTGATGTAGCCGCGTTCGGTCAGGCTGATCAGCACCGCTTCATCTTGCACAAGGTCTGCCTCGCTCAGTTCTTCTTTTGCGTCCACAGCGATGCGCGTGCGCCGGTCGTCGCCGAATTTCTCGGCCAGCTCGCGCATATCTGTTTGGATGAGCGCCAGGATCTTTTTGGGATGAGCCAGCAGGTCCTCGAGGTTTTCGATCAATGCTTTGACCTGTTTGTGTTCTTCTTCGATCTTCCAGCGTTCGAGCGCGGCCAGGCGGCGCAACTGCATATCCAGAATGGCCTGCGACTGCAATTCGCTTAACTTGAAGCGTTTCATCAAGCGTTCTTTGGCTTGATCTGCATCGGGCGATCCTTTGATAACTTTTATGACCTCGTCCAGATTGTTAAGCGCGATCATGTATCCGTCCAGGATGTGGATGCGGGCGCGCGCCTTTGCAAGATCAAAATTGGTGCGGCGGACAATAACAGTCTGGCGGTGTTCAATAAATATTTGCAGGGCACGCTTGAGGGGCAGGGTGCGCGGTTCGTTATCCACGAGAGCCAGCATTTGCACGCCAAAAGTGGACTGTAACGCGGTGTATTTATAAAGTTGATTGAGCACTTTCTTGGGTTGCGCGCTACGTTTAAGCTCGATCACAATGCTCATACCGCGCTGGTCAGATTCATCACGCAAGTCCGAGATCTGGTCCACCTTATCTGTGCGCACGAGTTCAGCAATGCGTTCAATTAATGTCGTCTTGTTAACCTGATAGGGGATTTCGGTGATAACGATACTGTTCCTGCCGACTTTATTTTCTTCAATATGAGCCATACCGCGCACGACCAGCCTGCCGCGCCCGGTCCCATACGCGGAGTCGATGCCTTCGCGTCCAACGATAATGCCGCCTGTCGGGAAATCCGGTCCGGTGATATGTTTCATCAAGTCTTCTACAGAGATATCATCCATCGTATCGTAGTTATCGATCAGGAAGATGATGGCATTTGTCAACTCCCGTAAATTATGGGGCGGGATATTGGTGGACATGCCCACCGCGATACCCGACGCACCGTTCAACAACATGTTGGGGACGCGTGAGGGCAGTACCAGTGGTTCTTCGAGCGAGTCGTCGAAGTTTGGGCCAAAGTCCACTGTATCTTTTTGAATATCGTCCAGCATTTCCTCGGCCAGTTTATGCAGGCGGGCTTCGGTGTAACGCATGGCTGCCGGGGCATCACCGTCTATGGAACCGAAGTTACCCTGTCCATCCACGAGCATGTAGCGCAGGGAGAAATCCTGTGCCATGCGCGCCATGGATTCATAAACGGCCGAATCGCCGTGTGGGTGATACTTACCGAGCACTTCACCCACGATACGAGCGGACTTTTTGTAGGCTGAGTTTGAACGCATGCCCAGTTCGTGCATGGCGAACAGAATACGGCGGTGGACAGGTTTGAGGCCGTCACGCGCATCTGGCAGGGCGCGCGCCACGATCACGCTCATGGCGTAATCGAGGTAGGCGGTGCGCATCTGCTGGTCAATGTCTACTTGTTCGATTGTTCCGGTGTCCATAAGATTCCTGTGAAACAGCATAAAAAAACACGAAGACATGCGTTAATATGGCTTCGCGTCTTTAGATGAAGAGAACGCTGTGAATAAGCTGATTATACCACCCCGTTACTACTCCATTAATGTGGTATCCAGGCGATTTTCTATTGAAAAATGGGGATGGTTGGTAAACAAAAAACCCGCCTTTCAGCGAGTTTTTGCCTTGCGACCGCAGGGAGTGTAGGGAGTGCCGAAGGAGGGACTTGAACCCTCACGAGCTTGCGCCCACTAAGCCCTGAACCTAGCGCGTCTGCCAATTCCGCCACTTCGGCCAGCGGCTTGTATTTTATCTCAAATGATTGTTTTGTCAACCTGAGCAGGAGAAAATCATAATACGTACAATTTTTCAGTGTTCAGCACTCCCTGCGGTCGCAGGAACAAAAATGCCGCCTGCTTCGTTACTTACTCATCCCTTTCATATTTGTATGGTAATTTCATTACAGTACTGTTGGGGGATGTATCTTTTCGTCCCGAAAATCGTTATACTATTTGTAGAGAAAGGAGTTGCTATGTTCACACTTGCAGTTTCAATTTGTCTCCTGCTCCTGCTCGCGCTGGCGAGTTCAGACCTGATTATCTCGAATATCAGCCCAGACGAGTTGAGCAACATGGGCGTCGAAAAAAAACATGATGGATGACGCCCAATCCACCCCCTAGCCCGATGCGGAATCATAACGCGTCGGGCTTTTTTATTTGGGTGCGTTTCATTTGAGTTGAAAGTCATGCGTCTCTCTGGTAAAGTGAGTTTGGATAAACCACTTCAGGAGAAACCTCATGGCTTTCAACTCACAAGAGATTATACAAGATATACGCGCAGA